>Ga0316228_1000396_pt1 | contig 60318 bp, 54 predicted proteins | sample TBH18021metaG_FD_206005 | JGI IMG/M metagenome (GOLD analysis project Ga0316228, IMG submission 206005) | Freshwater microbial communities from Trout Bog Lake, Wisconsin, USA - TBH18021 | ecosystem: Environmental > Aquatic > Freshwater > Lake > Hypolimnion/Profundal zone | place: USA: Wisconsin... | reverse complement strand
AACGCCGTGACCCAGGCCGAGGGCGCCCTCGAAAGCGCCCGGGCGCAGGCCGGATACCTCGCGGGGATCGCGCAACGCACCGCCGCACTCGACGATCTCGCCACCACGCCGGAGCAGAAACAGACGACCAGCGGACAGGCGCAGGCCGCCCAGGCCAACGTGGTCCAGGCGGAGGGCGCGCTGGCGCAGGCGCGGCTCAACCTGGAGCGCACGACCCTGCGGGCCACCGTGAACGGCTGGGTCACCAACCTGCTGCTGCAGGAGGGCGGGTTCGCCGCCACGGGGCAGCCGGCGCTAACGCTGGTCAACGGCGACAGCTTCTGGATCGAGGGCTATTTCGAGGAAACGCAGCTCCCCCGCATCGGCGAGGGCGACGCCGCGCGCGTGTCGCTCATGGCGTGGCCGGACCGTCCGATGCGGGGTCGGGTGACCGGCCTCGGCCGCGGTATCAGCGTCGCCGACGCCGCCCCCGGCGTCCAGGGGCTGCCAACGGTCAACCCGATCTTCACCTGGGTCCGGCTGGCGCAGCGGGTGCCCATCCGGATCGACCTCGACGACGTGCCCTGCCCGATCGTGCTGGCGGCGGGGATGACGGCGAATGTCGCGATCCTGGCCGAGAAAGCCGGGTCGCCGGCCACCCTGCCGCCGGATCGGCGCACGGGCGCGGCGGCCGGCCAGCGCTGCGACGGGATGCAGGGCGTCGGGACGCGGCGCTGAGGACGGCCGGGGAACGTCGTGCCGACCGGCCGCCGGGAAAGCCGGAGCGCCTCGCCGTGTTAGACCCGCAGGCGCGCCGATGGGCGGCGCCCGCGATCGTTATGAGGACGTGATGGACTACAGGCAGTTCGGACGCTCCGGCCTCACCGTGCCGGTGCTCAGCTTCGGCACCGGCACCTTCGGCGGGACGAACGAATTCTTCCAGCGCTGGGGCCGGACGGACGTCGACGAGGCGACCCGCATGGTCGATCTCTGCCTCGATTCCGGGGTCAACTTCTTCGACACGGCCGACATCTACTCGGCGGGCGCTTCGGAGGAGATCCTGGGACAGGCCTTGAAGGGCAAGCGCGGGCGCGCGCTGATCTCCACCAAGGCGACCTTCCGGTTCAACGATGACCTGAACCAAGTCGGCTCCTCGCGCTACCACCTCATCCGCGCCTGCGAGGCCAGCCTGAAGCGCCTCGGCACCGACCATATCGACGTCTACTTCATGCACGGGTTCGACGCGCTCACTCCCGTTGACGAGACGCTGCGGGCGCTGGACGATCTCACCCGCGCCGGCAAGATCGGCTATATCGGCGCCTCGAACTTCTCGGGGTGGCAGCTCATGAAGGCGCTCGCCACCTCGGAGCGCCACGGGCTCTCCCGCTACGTGGCCTATCAGGGCTACTACTCGCTGATCGGCCGCCACTACGAGTGGGAGCTGATGCCGCTGGGCATCGACCAAGGTGTCGGCCTCATGGTCTGGAGCCCGCTCGGCTGGGGCCGCCTCACCGGCAAGATCCGCCGCGGCCAGGCCAACCAGAGCGGCCGCATCGCCGCCGGCGGTGCCGAGGGCGGGCCGCCGGTCTCCGACGATTACCTGTTCAGCGTGGTCGACGCCCTCGACGCCGTGGCCGCCGAGACCGGCAAGACGGTGGCGCAGGTGGCGCTCAACTGGCTGCTCACCCGTCCGACCGTGTGCAACATCGTCGTCGGCGCCCGCACCGAAGAGCAGTTGAAGCAAAATCTCGGCGCCCTCGGCTGGAGCCTGACGGCCGAGCAGGTGGCGCGCCTCGACGCGGCGAGCCAGGAGACGCCGATCTACCCGTACTGGCACCAGAAGGGTTTTGACGAGCGCAACCCCAAGCCGACCGTCTGGTAGACCGGTTTCGCGCGGCCGGGGCCACAAGGGCTAAAACCGGAAACGATGTGTTTCGATCGTTTCTGTTTGAACCCGGACGATCCCGGTCCAGGATGCCTGCAGAGGACGGGCCGATCTTGGACGGCTGGCTGCGCCCTCCGGGGCGCTGCCCGCGGCAGCCGATGGCGCCCCGCCCTCCCCCCTGCGCGAAGGAGATAAGGCGATGAGCTGGCACAGTGCCGAGGACCCGATCCCGGGCGACCATTTCAGCTGCGACGCGATCCGGACCCTGATCGTGCCGCGCTCGCGCGATCTCGGCTCCTTCGCGGTGCGGCGGGCGCTGCCCTCCACCGAGTGCCGGATGGTCGGCCCGTTCATCTTCTTTGACCAGATGGGCCCCTCCGAGTTCCTGCTCGGGCAGGGCATGGACGTGCGGCCCCACCCGCATATCGGCCTCTCCACCGTCACCTACCTGTTCGACGGGGAGATCATGCACCGCGACAGCCTCGGCACGGAGCTGCCGATCCGGCCGGGCGAGCTGAACTGGATGACGGCCGGCCGCGGCATCACCCATTCGGAGCGCACAGCCCCGACACTGCGGCAGTCTGGCTCCCGGTTGTTCGGCATCCAGAGCTGGGTCGCCCTGACGGACCGCGACGAGGAGAACGCACCCGCCTTCGAGCACTACGACGCCGCCGCGCTGCCGGTCCTCACCGGCGAGGGCAAGACCGTCCGGCTGATCGCGGGCGAGGCGTTCGGCGCGCGCTCTCCGGTCCGGACCTCGAGCCCGATGGTCTACGCCGACGTGGCGCTCGAGGCCGGCGCCGTCCTGCCCCTCGATCCGACCTACGACGAGCGGGCGATCTACACGGTCGCGGGCGCCATCGAGATCGCCGGCGACGGCTTCGGCCCCGGCCAGCTGCTGGTCTTCCGGCCCGGCGACCGCATCAGCGTGCGCGCTCTGGAGAGCTCCCGCTTTATGGTGCTGGGCGGCGAGCCGATGGATGGTCCGCGCCATCTGTGGTGGAACTTCGTCTCCTCTCGGCCAGAGCGGATCGCGCAGGCCAAGGAGGATTGGCGTCAAGGCCGGTTCGACACCGTGCCCAACGACGCCGAGTTCATCCCGCTCCCTGAGGACCCGCAGCCCGTTCGGTATCCGTAAGCCAGAACCGCGATCCGGCAGTCCCAGATGCAACGGCAGCACGTATACTCTCAATAAAACAACCCTAGAAAGCATATTAACGAACTGTTAACCATTGTCGGCCGATGTGGCACGACCGCCGATGCCTTACCGAAGGCATGCGCTGCACTTTGTCGGCAGGACGCGCGATGGAACAGACGAAGCATGCCAAGGCCGAGGCGTCGGACCTGATCGAATCCGCCGCCTGCGGCGCCCGCGAGGCAACGACGCGGATCGACGCCGGCAACCTCGTCCTGCTCGCCTCGGACGCGCGTGCCTTGCCGCAGGGCAAGAATCCGATTCCGTTGTCGGTCGAGCGGTGGCCGGATCTGCTGGAGCGAGTGCAGGGCGCGGCGCGCTACATCCGGGACGTCGAGGAGCGCGCGCAGGAGCAGGAAACGCACGTCCAGGACCTCCTTCGGCAGGTGGGGGCCGATTTGGACGCGGCCCGGGCGCAGGTACGGGCGGCCGAGCGGGAGACCCACGAGGTCCATGCGCAGGCCATCAAGCTGATCCAGGCCGCCGAGGAGCGAGCCGCGGCCGCAGAGGCGCGGGCCGCGGCGGCGGAGCAGATGCTCCAGCGCATCGCCGAGACGATCGACGCGGAGTTCGTGATGCAGGCGGGTGGCCAAGTGGGCGGTCAAGTGGGCGGCGTGCAGCACACCCGTACCCCGACCTCGGCGGCTCGGGCAGCTTCGTGACCGGCGCCGTGGCATCGCGGCGGCGATGAACGCGGCGTTCTGGGCTCAGCTCGACGCTCGCATCGCGTGCGCGCAATCAGATCCGGCCGCTGTGATTAGCGACCGGCTCGGGACGGCCGGCGCGCCGAAGCCGGCTGCGCTCCCCGCAGCGCCAGCCGCATCCTCTTGCGAATCCCCGTCGAGGCCGGTGGCCGACTGGACCAAGGTCCCGGACACGCTGTCGGCCGCGAGCGTCGCGGCCCAGGAGCAGGATCAGCGCATGCGCCAGCAATCCACCACCTGCGAAGCGGTGGCTGGGGATCTGGAGGCGGCCCGGCAGGAGATCCAGAGCTTGAGGGCACTTCTGCAGGAGGCGCAGGCCCAGGCGGCCGTGCAGGTCCGCGCGATCGAGACGCGGGCCGGCGCGCGTGTCCGGGAGGCGGAGGCGCGCGCCGAGGCTGCCAACCTGCGGGCGGAGTCGGCCGAGGACTGGCTGAAACGGATCGAGCAGGCCAGCCGGGACCTGCTGCCAAACGACCGGCGCGCGGCCGCCTGAACGGCGGTGCGCCAGCGGAGACGAAAGCGAATCCGCGGCTGCCGGCCGAGACCCGTCGGGTCAGGCGGCGCGGTCGCTCGACACGCCGAGCCCGATCGAGCGCGCCAGCGCGGACCGACGGGCAGCATATTCCTGTGCGACCATCGGGTAATCGGCCGGCAGACCGTAGCGCTCGCGATAACTCTGCGGGTGCAGCCCGTGGGCCGTGAGGTGACGCTTGAGCGTCTTGTAGACGCGCCCGTCGATGAAGCTCACGATTCCATCGGGCCGGATCGACGTACGGATCTGCGCCGCGCTTAGCCGGTCGCGCCGCACCGGCAGATCCGTCACGGCGTCCGGCGACACGTCTCGGCCGGCCGCCAGCGCGGCGATCGCGTCGTGACAATGCGCGATCAGGATCGGCAGCTCGGTGGCGGGCACCCGATTGTTCGATACATAGGCGACGACCAGCCCGGCAGTCAGCGCGATTTTGGATTGGGGGCTGACGGGGGTCGGTGCGGACACGTTCTGGTCTCCTGAAGGGGGCGAGAACCGTCATAAGTTGGTCTGCGCCATTGCGCTTGCCTGAGAGCGTGCTACCGTTTTCCCGAGCGCGCACGCAGAAGCACGAATACAAGAACTTGCGATGAGGACTTTGTTCTCGACGGCGGATTACAAGCCGAAAGACAGTTTCCGCCTCTGGCGCGAGACGATCTTCGAGCGGATCGTGCCGGTCGAACTTACCCCGGCCGCCGCACACGGATTCGCCGGGACCCTGGAGGCCGCCGAGGTCGGCCCCCTGCTGATGACGCGCATCACGCAAAGCGCCGTCACGACCGTTGCGACCCCGAATACGATCCGCCAGCACGGCAAATACGAGACGTTGAACGTCGCGATCACGCTGAAGGGCCGCGTGTTCTGCGCGCAAGACGATCGCACCGCGATCCAGCATCCCGGCGACATCGTCGTGATGGACCGGCGGCCGGCGACGATGGGATCCGATATCGACACGCAGACGCTGTTCGTCGAATTACCGCGCGAGTGCCTGGAACGGGCGCTCGGCTCGACGCGCCGCTTCACCGCCCTGACGATCGGCGCGGACCAAGTCGGCACGTCGATGGTGACGACCTTCTTCCAGGAGCTGGTCCGTATGGCGGGCCGGCTGACGCCGGACATGTCCAACCGCCTGTCGTCCATCGGCATCGATCTCATCGTGGCGAGCATCGCGGAGCGCCTTGCCCACGAGACACCCAGGAACATCCAGGGCATCCTCATCTTCCAGCGCGCCCTGGCCCATATCGAGGCGCATCTCGGCGACGTGAACCTCGACCCTGCCCGGCTCGCGGCGGCCGTCGGCGTGTCCCTGCGCCACCTCCAGGCGCTGTTCCGCGAGCAGGACCGCAATATCGCCGACTGGATCTGGCGGCGGCGACTGGAGATCGCCGCGCAGCGGCTCACCGATCCCGGCTTCGCCCATCTGTCCGTCGGAGAACTGGCTTATAATTGCGGTTTCAGCACCCAGAGCCACTTCAGCCGACGCTTCAAAGAAAGCTACGGGATCTCACCCAGCGAATACCGTTGCCGCAACCGGGGGGCGCCCGAGATCATCTGCTGACGGCCCACTACTGCGGGCGGGCGCTCGCGGAATTCGCCCGGATCCATCCCGGGGCGAGGATGTCGCCGCCCTCGGTGATGATCCAGGGATTGGCATCCTCGGCGTCGATCGCCGCAGCCGCAGCGGCCAGCGCAGCCCGCAGCGTGGGGAAGCTGTGTAACGCGGCGACCCGAGCGGGCGCGGAGCCCGGCCAGAGGGTCAGTTCGGCAGGTCGGTCGAGGTCGGACTGCATCATGGGTCTAGCGGGGCTGGAACGGCACGCCGCCAGTGCGGCGGACGTGCTGGGACGGTGATCGGCAGCCGAGCGTGCGATGCACTCAGGCGGTTTTCGGCTTCGGCCGGGGCACGCACACCTCGACCATCTGTCCGGTCAGCGGATTCAGGATCAGCATGGCAGCACGTCTCCGGTGGAACTGCCCGTAGAACGCCGGCCGATCACGCCCGGATCGAGGCGGTCGGCGCAATTGTGCGGTTTGGGTAAACCAACCGTTCACCGTGGCGGCACGCCGTTGATCCGCCGCGTGATCGTCTGACGATACATCCGGGCCGCCGTGCCGAGGAAGATCTGCAGGCGTACCGTTTTCGACGTAGGATCCGGCGGCAGCCGGACGGACAAAAGCCCGCCGCGGCAGGACCGGGCGGGCGGAGTGACGGCATAGGGTCGGGAGGTTCGCCGTGGCGGCGACGTGCCACCCCAACCGTGACAGTCGCGTGACGATCGGCCGATCCGGTCAGATCCGCTCCGGCTCCGCCAGCAGGATGGCGGAGCGGCGCGCGGCCGGGCGCAGCGCGGCATCGGCCCCGGGCTGATCGATCAGCGTCCGGGCGAAGGGATGTGAGGTCAGAGCCGCTGCCGGCCGATCCGGTGTCGCGCCCGTGATCGTTCCGTCATACGGTTTCGCCACCGATCACGGCGACCGGAGATGCGTCATGGCTGGACAAGCGACGAGGATCGCGCCGAAGCGTCCGCGGGACGAGCCGGATCCGGCGCGGGCCGAGGGCGAGAAGGCCGGCGCGCGGATTGACGCGGCGTTCGAGAAGCTCGCCCGGAAGATGCGCGCCCGAGCCGACAAGGCTCACGGCAAGCTCGCGGCGGTGACGGAGCCCGGCAAGCGCGCGGTGCTGCTGCGCCGCTACGAACTCTACGCGGATGCGGCCGCCTATCTCGAGGAGCGGCTCGTCCATCGCGGGGAGCGATCCGCGTGATCTCCATCGACCCGGCCGGGCGCGTCGCCGCCCGCCGCCGCTGACGGCGAGGACCCACCATGTTCGACGCGACCAAGATGCTCGCCGACGCCCTCGGCGAGCACCTGGCCCACACCTACCAGCGCACCTTCGGCAGCCGGGAGCCGCGCTACGCCGAGATCATCGAGGCTGCGGCGCGCCTGACAATGGAGCGGATCGTCGGGAGCGACGCCCTCTACCATGACGGCGACCATACCGCCCTCGTCACCCTGGTCGCCCAGGACATCCTGCGCGGCCGGTTCCTGCAGGAGGGCATCACGCCGGAAGACTGGCTGCACATGATCCTGGCCGCCCTCTACCACGACATCGGCTACGTGCGCGGCGTCTGCGCGGGGGATCGGGCGCGGGCCTTCGTCATCGACGCGCAGGGAACGACCGTGAGCCTACCCCGCGGCGCCTCGGATGCGGCGCTGGCACCCTACCACGTCGAGCGCTCGAAACTGGCGGTGCAGGAGCGCTTCGGCACGCACGATCTCGTCGACGCGGCCCGGGTCATCCGGGCGATCGAGCTGACCCGCTTCCCGGTGCCGGAAGACGACGCGCATCGCGAAACCGCGACCGAGGCCGGCCTGTTGCGGGCGGCAGACCTGATCGGTCAGCTCGGCGACCCGCTCTACCCGCGCAAATTGAACGCCCTGTTCCACGAATTCGCCGAGATCGGCGTCAACGCGGAACTCGGCTACGACAGCCCGGCCGATCTCGCGGAGCGTTACCCGTCCTTCTTCTGGGGCAAGATCGAGCCCGTCATCGGCGACGGGATCCGTTTCCTCGACCTGACGGTCGAGGGCCGGAGCTGGGTCGCCAACCTCTACGCCCATGTCTTCGCCATCGAGCACGATCGCCGCCGTATGGGCCCGCATCCCGGACCAGGCCCGATCTGAGGCGGCCCCGCGCATCGGGGCCGCCTCAGCGGGCCGCGACGAGTTCGGACAGGACCCGGACCAGCTCAGCCGCCACGAAGGGCTTCTCCAGGATGCGACGCCGGGATCCGGCCGAGGCGCCCGAGACCCGCACATCGCCCGTGGCGAACAGGAACGGCGCGCCGAGCACATTCGGCTTGGTGGCGACCGGATAGGCGGTATCCCCGTCACCCAGATTCACGTCGAGTACCGCGGCGTCGGGCTGCTGCTCCGCGATCAGGTCCAGGACCAGATCGGCGCGCGGAACCGGACCGATCACCTCGGCCCCGGCGCTGCGCAACCAGCGCTTGACCTCGCTAGCGATGAGATACCGTCCTCGACGACGAGGACACCGCATCCGGCGAGCGGGGGGAACAGGGTCGGACCCGATCCCTCCCATCATGGCGGGGTGACCGTTGCACAACCGCGCCAAACAACTGGAAGTTCGGCCCGTTCAGGCGACCGGCATCTCAATCCGGCAGCGCACGCCGTCGGCGCCAAGGGTGTAGTCGACGTCGGCCTCCAGCGCGTAGGCCAGAGCTTCCTGTCGCTCTCGCGGACCTTGACCTGTCCCATCTCCTCCTGAACGCGCAGCACCTCGGCCTGCGCGGCCTTCCAGGCCGTTATCTCCTTCGTGGTGGTAGCCGGACCGTCGCCGAGCCTGACCGCCGACTGGCAGAACCAGCCGTTGACCTGCTTGTGGACGTTGTGCCGTTTCGCGATCGTGGCGGGTCTGCCGGCTGGGCGCCGGGCTCGACCTTTCCGGCTCCCGAATCGTGGCCCCACCCGGCTGTTTTGGAGGAACGTCGAGGTGGGGCCACACCGACGGCGAGCCGCCGGTGGACCGATCATGTCACCGGTCGATCCGGGGCGAACTCACCTGTGTCAGCCCTGGCGTCGCACTCTCAGCGACCCGACTGGGGTAGCAGGTTGCGGGCTTCCTGGACGGCATCCCGGCAGCTCTGGTCGCCCTTCGCGTTGAGGTCGACGGCACGCTGTAAGGCCGATTTGGCCTGCGAGACCTTGTCCTCCGACGCGAGACCCGGGGAGGCCTTGGCGTCGCCGCCCTGCGCCGCCGCAGCGGCCGCCGTCGGCCGGTTCTCGGATTGCCGGCGGACATCATCCGGCGACGTCGCGATCCGGCCGCTGGCGACGTCGTCGGCCGGCCCCTTCCCGCTGGCGGACCCGACCGGTCCCGACACCCCGCCGACGGTGCCGGGCGTGCCGCCGCTCTCGCGCGAGGCGCCGCCCTTCTGGGCGCGGTCCGTGTCGGGCGTGCCGACCGGCTTCGCCGTGCTGCCCGTCGCGCTGGCCGTCTGCTGACTCCCGCCGTTCTCCGGCCCCTTGCGCTGGCCGTAATCCGGCTCGGATGTCGGCGCCCCCATCCCGACCTGGTTGCCCATGTCCCGCCTCAGCTGGGCGATGGCATCCGTGCAGGGCCCCCCCTCCTGGGCGAGAGAGACGGCCGGAATCAGGGTGAGAGCGGTCAGGGCCGCGGCCCCGCCGAGCAGGTTGAACTGACGCATGCAGGTTTCCTCCAGACGTATGGGATTACCTGTGGTCCAACCCGAAGCGCCTGGCGTTGTTCGGCCCCCGCCCGCACTCAAGCGCGTTGTGCAGCGTTCGGCGCGAAGAAGCGGTTGGCCGGCCGCGCGAGGCCGAGATGGTCGCGCAGCGTCGTCCCCAAGTAGTCCCGGCGGAACAGCCCGCGCCGCTGCAGCTCCGGCACCAGCCGGTCGACGACGTCGTCGAGACCCTCGGGCACGAACGGGAACATCACGTTGAAGCCGTCGCAGGCGCGGGTCTCCAGCCATTCCTCCATCCGGTCGGCGACCTGGGCGGGCGTGCCGACCATCTGCAGGCCGCCGTAGCCGCCGACCTTGCGGGCGAGCTCCCGCACGGTCGCCCCCGTGCGCCGGGCGTAGTCGACGATCTGGGCCTGCCCGCTCTTGCTGGCGTTGCTCTCCGGGAGTTCCGGCAGCGGCGCGTCGAGGTCGAAGCCCGTGGCGTCGACGCCGAGGCGGACCGAGAGGTTGGCGAGCCCGCTGTCGGGATGGACGAGGTCGTCGAGGCGCGCCTTCTTGGCCTGCGCCTCCGCCTCGGTCTCTCCCAGCACGACGAAGCAGCCGGGCAGGATCTTGAGCTGGTCCGGGTCGCGCCCCGCCGCCGGCATCCGGCCCTTCACGTCGGCGTAGAAGGCCCGCGCCGCCTCCAGGGTCGAGCCTGCGCCGAACACCATCTCGGCGGTCTCGGCGGCGATCTGCTTGCCGGCCTCGGAGGCGCCGGCCTGGACGATCACCGGCCAGCCCTGCACCGGCCGGGCGACGTTGAGCGGGCCCCTCACCTTCAGGAAATCGCCGCGGTGGTCGAGGACGTGCATCTTCGCCGGGTCGAAGAACAGGCCGCTCTCCGGATCCATCGTGAAGGCGTCGTCGGCGAAGGAATCCCACAAGCCGGTCACCACGTCGAAGAACTCGCGCGCCCGGGCGTAGCGGATGGCGTGCTCCAGATGCGCGTCGCGGCCGAAGTTCAGGGCCTCGTCCGGGTTGCCGGAGGTGACGAGGTTCCAGCCGGCCCGCCCCTTCGAGATGTGGTCGAGGGAGGCGAACTTGCGGGCCACGTGGTAGGGCTCGTTGTAGGTGGTCGACGCGGTGGCGATCAGGCCGATCCGCTGGGTGAGCACGGCGATCGCCGGCAGCAGGGTCAGCGGGTCGAACGACGTCACGGTGGCCGAGCGGCGCAGGGCCGCCGGGGGCATGTTCATCACCGCCAGATGGTCGGCCATGAAGAACGCGTCGAACTTCGCGGCCTCCAGCCGCCGGGCGAAGTGCGCCAGGTGTTCGAAGTTGAAGTTCGCGTCCGGGTAGCCGCCCGGATAGCGCCACCACGCGGTGTGGATGCCGACAGGGCGCATGAAGGCGCCGAGATGCAGCTGGCGGTCCCGGCTCATCGCTGTCGTCTCCGGTCTCTCACGGATGCTTGTGGATCGGGTCGACCCAGTACACGGTCTCGGGCGCCTCGGCGGCCTCGACGTCGGGCAGGTTGACCACCACCGCCTCGTTGTCGGAGCGCACCAGCACGCAGTGCAGGGGCTCGTCGGTCGAGGCGTTGATCTCCTGGTGCGGCACGAAGGGCGGCACGAAGATGAAGTCGCCCGGTCCGGCCTCGGCGACGTATTCGAGCCTGTCGCCCCAGCGCATCCGGGCGCGGCCCGAGACCACGTAGATCACGCTCTCCAGTTCGCCGTGATGGTGCACGCCGGTCTTGGCGTCGGGCTGGATCGCCACCGTTCCGGCCCAGATCTTCTGGGCGCCGACCCGGGCAGCGTTGATCGCCGCCTGCCGGAACATGCCGGGCGTCTGCGCGGTGTTGGAATCGAGCCGGTCGCCGGGGATCACCCGCACGCCGTCGTGCTTCCAGCGCTCGGACGCGCCGTGGTCGTGGGTATGGTCATGCGCATGATCGTGCGCGTGGCCGTGGTCGTCGCCGTGGTCGTGCATGTCGAGTCCTCCAGCGCCATCATTGCACGGCGGCGCCGGTTTGCGAGACGCTTGGATCGAGGATCGCCTCGGCCCGCGGCGCGCGGGCCTTCGGGATCAGCCCGGCGCGGACGTAGAGATCGATGTTGCGCTGCTCGTCGGCGATCACGGACGCGTCGATCGGGACGGCCCGGTAGGCGGCGCGGCCGAACCAGCGCAGCGGCACCGCCTCCGGCAGGCCGATGAGCTTCGACCAGACGGCCGCGTAGGGCGCCGGGTCCTTCAGGGCCCAGGCGCGGGCGCGGGCGAGGCGCGCGCCGAAATCGGCGAGCAGCGCCCGCTTGGTCCGGATCGCGTCGTCGCTCGCCACCGCGAAGGTCAGGCCCGGGGTGATGCCGTTGCCGTCGCGGATCACCCGGACGAGGCCGGCGAGCTCCGCCGTGGAGGTGTAGGGCTCCCAGGTCGCCCAGGCGTCGACCGCCCCGGACGCGAGCGCGATCTTGGCGTCGGCCGGCGGCAGGAAGCTGAAGGTCACGCTGTCGGCGGGGAGCCCCGCCTCCTCCAGCGCCGCCAGGACGACCTGATGGCCGATCGAGCCGCGGTTCGTCGCGACGCGCCTGCCCTTCAGGTCAGCCACCGTGCGGAGGGGCGAATCCTTCAGGACCAGGATCGCCAGCCCGTCCTGCCGGTTGCGGAAGGCCAGGAAGGCCTTGACCGGCACCCCGGCGGCGGCCGCGAAGGTGAAGGGCGCGTCGCCGACGCCGCCCGCGTCGATCGCGCCGGCGTTCAGCGCCTCGAGTAGGGGCGCGGCGGCCGGGAACTCGCTCCAGTCGAGGCGGTAGGGCAGCCCGTCGAGCACGCCGGCCGCCTCCATCAGCGCGCGGGCATTGCCGCGCTGGTCGCCGACCCGCAGCACGTCCTGGGCCTGCGCCGGCCGGACCGCCAGGAGCGCCAGCAGGGCCAGGATGACGGCGCGCATCAGGCGGCCTCGGCGGCGCCGCGGCGCCTGAGGGTGTCCCGGAAGGCGGGCAGCAGCGCCCGGCCGTACTGGAGCGCGTCCTCCAGCGGGTCGAAGCCGCGGATCAGGAAGGTCCGCACGCCCAGGTCATGGTAGTCGAGCAGGGCGTCGGCGACCTGCTCGGGTGTGCCGACCAGGGCGGTCGAGTTGCCCGCCGCCCCGGTCTCGGCCGCGATGGCGGTGAACAGGCGCTTGTCGTGGCGCGGCCCCGCGGCGGCCGCCGCGAGGAGCCGCCTCGAGCCCTCGTTCTGCGGCGTCGCGGCCGGGCCGAGGCCCTTAGCGGCCCGGACGGCCCGGGTCCGGGCCAGGATGTCCTCGGCGCGCTCCCAGGCGCGCGCCTCGGTCTCGGCCAGGATCGGCCGGACCGACAGGCTGAAGCGCGGCGCCCGGCCGTGGGGCGCCGCCGCCGCCCGCACCCGGCCGATCAGCTCGGCGACCTGCGCGTGGGTCTCGCCCCAGAGGGCGTAGGTGTCGGCGTGGCGGCCGGCTACCGCCAGCGCCGCCGGCGAGGCGCCGCCGAAATAGACCGGGATCGCGTCCACCGGCTTCACCTCGGAGAAGCCGCGCTCCACCCGATAGAAATCGCCCGCGTAGTCGAACGGCGCCGCGGCGGTCCAGCTCTGCCGGACGATGTCGAGGAACTCCCGGGTGCGGGCATAGCGCTCGTCCTTGGTGAGGTGGTCGCCGTCCTGGGCGAGTTCCCGGTCGTCGCCGCCGCTGATCACGTGGATCGCGACCCGGCCGCCGGTGAGCTGGTCGAGGGTCGCGAATTGCCGCGCCGCCACGGTCGGCGCCGTGAAGCCGGTGCGGTGGGCGATCATCAGCCCCAGCCGCTCGGTCACGGCGGCGACCTGCCCGGCGAGCAGGAGCGCGTCCGGCGTGGTCGCGTGGAAGGCCACCAGCACCCGGTCGAACCCGCCCCATTCGTGCGCCTGCGCCAGGAGCTTCAGGTAGTCGCGGTCGATGGACGGCCCCGCGGCCGGGTGGATCTCGGAGGTGTGGCGAGGCGCGACGAAGCCGATGAACTCGACGGAATCGGGGGGAAGCAGGCTCATGAGGCGATCTCCGGGTCGCGGGCGGGGTCAGGCGCCGAGGGCGGCCCGGCCGGCGGCGCCGTGGACGGCGTCGGCCTGGGGCCAGTGGATGCGCGCGCACAGGACGTCGCGCAGGTGCCGCTCCAGCGGGTTCGCCCGGGACAGGCCGGCATTGCCGCACAGCTCCGCGGCGCGCTGGACCGCCGCGATGGCGTTCTCCGTGACGGTGAGCTTCACGAAGCCGGACTCGCGCGGCAGCGGCGGATGGCCCGCGTCGACCTCGGCCGCGAGTCCGGCGACGAGGCGGGCGTTGACAGCGAGCCGCCGCTCGTTCTCGCCGACCGCCTCGTGGAAGCGCGGCAGGCTCGCGAGCGGCGCCCCGAGGCTGCCGGGCCGGCGCGCCCGCAGGAAGCCGATGAACCAGTCCTGCGCCGCCCGGGCCACGCCGTCGTAGAGGGCGGCGAGCAGGGTGCAGCTCCAGGCCTGCTGCCAGGGATCGGGCCCCGACCAGCCGCCCGGCGGCCGCAGGTCGACCGCGTGGTCCCCGGGGATTGGCACGTCCGTGAAGTAGACGTCGTGGCTGCCGGAGGCGCGCAAACCGAGATGGTCCCAGCTCTCCGCGATGCGGATGCCCGGCGCGTCGAACGGCACCAGGACGTTGCCGGTGCGCGGCTCCGCCTCGTCGGTCCGGACGAAGACGAGGCCGTAGGCGAGCCCCGGCGACCCGGTCGCGTAGATCTTGTGCCCGGAGATCCGCCAGCCCGCGCCGTCGCGGCGGGCGACCGTGGCGGGCAGGCCGCCCCGCGAGGGCGTCCCGAGTTCGGGCTCGACCCGCAGGGCGTTGATCAGCGCCCCCCGCGCCACCGCCGCCGCGCCGACCGCGTCGGCGAGCGCGCGCGGCCACGGGGCGTCGGGCCGGTGGATCAGCCCGTGCTGGAGATACTGCATCGCCACGACCAGGGCGGTCGCCGGGTCGGCGGCGCCGAGCGCGCGCACCACCGCGGCGGCCCGCGCCAGACCCGCACCACCGCCGCCGAGACGCCGCGGTACGGTGAGGGCCAGGAGCCCGGCCTCCCGCAACGCCGCGAGGGAGTCGTGCGGGAAGGTGCCGGCCCGGTCGTGGCGGGCCGCGGCTTCGGCGAGGCGGCCGGCGAGGCTGCTGACGATGTCGGGAGGCGGGACGGCGACGGTCATGGGGCGTTCGGCGGCGTGGTCTGCGGGCGACCGCGCGGCGCGATCCCGGAAGCCGCGATCGTCCGCCCGCGCCCGGGGTCGCGTCAACGAAATGTGGTTCCGAATATTGCTCATCCCGCAGGAGGATGATGCAGCATCTTCGACCGGTGGAGAAGAACGTGTTTCCACCCCCAGGGATGGCGAGCAATCGTTCTCCCGATCATCGATCGAAGTCCTGGTGCGGAGAGACCGACGAGCGCCGCCCCGCCGATGGGAAGCAGCGATAAAGCGCTGTCGCCGCCGGCCGGAGCGTGAACGATATTGTCCGATACCGGAGAAATAGAGGATACGCTTTCGTTGACTCGGTCCACCTGCGATCGAATACTCGGACCCCTGATCCCTCGACGGATCATTCCCCAACGATGCGGACGCCAGATCCGCCCGGTCGCGCGGCCGGGGCGGTGACGTGCGCCGTTCCCGCCGCGCAGTCGCGCGGCCCGGAGACCCGAGATGACAGACGCGCCCTCCCAACCGGGCAGCCCCTCCTCCAGCCCGTCGCCCTCCCGGCGGCGCCTGCTCCAGGTCGGCGCGGCGGCCGCCGCGCTGCCGCTCGGCCTCGGCATGGGTACCGGTCGCGCCTGGGCGCCCGGCCCGGGGGCGCCGTTCGATCCCGGCCCGCTCTGCCGGCCCGCCGCCGCGGAGGCGCCCGCGGGGCCGCTCCGGCCGGTCAAGCTGGCCTGGAACGCCACGGCCATCTGCACGGCCGCCGCGCCGCTCGCCAAGGAGCAGGGGATCTTCGCCCGGCACGGCCTCGACGTGGAGTTCGTCAATTTCGGTGGCTCGACGGAGGCGCTGCTGGAGGCGATCGCGACGGGCAAGGCCGATGCCGGGATCGGCATGGCCCTGCGCTGGCTCAAGCCCCTGGAACAGGGCTTCGACGTCAAGATCACCGCGGGCCTGCACGGCGGCTGCCTGCGGCTGCTCAGCGCCAAGTCCTCCGGCATCGCCGACATCGCCGGACTGAAGGGCAAGACCATCGCGATCAGCGATCAGGCGAGCCCGGCCAAGAACTTCTTCGGCCTGCTGCTCGCCAAGGCGGGGATCGATCCGGAGAGCGGGGTGGAGTGGCGGCAATACCCGGCCGACCTGCTGAACCTCGCGGTGGAGAAAGGCGAGGCGCAGGCGCTGGCCGATTCCGACCCGCGGACCTGGATCTGGCTGAAGGACCCGCGCTTCACCGAGGTCGCCACCAACCTCTCGGGCGAGTACGCCGGCCGGACCTGCTGCGTCGTGGCGGCCCGCGGTAGCCTGATCCGGAACGATCGCGCGGTGGCGAGCGCGCTGACCCGGGCGATCCTGGAGGGCGGCCACGCCGTCCACCGGGATCCCGAGGCCGCGGCCCGGGCCTTCTCCGGCTATGGCGGCAAGGGCTCGATCGCCGATCTGGCCGCGATGCTGCGCAGCCAGCAGCACGGCGACAGCCCGGTCGGCGGGGATCTCAAGCAGCAGCTCGCGCTCTACGGGGACGAGCTGAAGCAGGTGAACGTCCTGCGGCGGTCCACCGACACGGCGAAGTTCGCCGAGCGGATCTACGCCGACGTGCTGAGCTGAGGCGCGCCATGTCCGGAAGCATCACCGCCGGCGTCGCCCCGCGGGCCGCAGCCCCGCCCCGAAGGCTGCCGCAGCCGCCCTGGCGGATCGTCCTCTCCGGCGCCGCCTGGCTCGCCCTGGCAGGCGTGACCCTCGGCCTGCCCGAGGCCGACGACCTGCCCGAGACCGCGGCCTTCGGGTCCGGCGCGGCGGCGCTCGGCCTCGCCCTCCTGGCCCTCGCGCCCGTGGCCGCCCGCCTCGGCCCCCTCGGGTCGCGGCTGCGGTACGGGAGCCCCTGGTTCACGGTGCTGGCGCTGGCGCTGCTGGTCTGGGAGGCCGTCACGGCGAAACTCGCCCTGCTGCCGATGCCGTTCTTCCCGCCGCCCCAGGCGATTCTGGAGGTCTTCCTCGACGACTGGCCGAAGCTCGGCGGCAGCATCCTCGCCTCGCTGATCCTGCTCTCCGGCGGCTACGCCATCGGGGCGGCGACCGGCTTCGTCCTGGGCGTCGCCATCGGCACGTTCCGGGCGGTGGGCTACTGGGCCCATCCGGTGCTGCGCTTCGTCGGGCCGCTGCCGGCCACGGCATGGCTGCCCCTCGCCTTCTTCGTCTTCCCGTCCTCGTGGTCGGCCAGCACCTTCCTGGTGGCGCTCGCCACCGGCTTTCCGGTCACGGTGCTGACCTGGTCAGGGGTGGCGGGGGTCAACAAGGCCTATTTCGACGTGGCGCGGACGCTCGGCGCCTCGCGCGGCTTCCTGATCCTGCGGGTCGCGATCCCGGCGGCGCTGCCGCACGTCTTCGTCGGCCTGTTCATGGGGCTCGGCGGCTCCTTCGCGGTGCTGGTCGTCGCCGAGATGCTCGGCGTGAAGTCCGGCCTCGGCTGGTACCTCCAGTGGGCCCAGGGCTGGGCCGCCTACGCCAACATGTACGCGGCGCTGATCGTGATGGCGCTGATGTGCTCCTCCCTGATCACGCTGCTGTTCCGCCTGCGCGACCGTCTGCTCGCGTGGCAGAAGGGGCTGGTGCAATGGTAGCCGCCGCGACCCTCGAACGCCCGGAGGCCCGGGCGGCCGGGGCCCGCCTGACGGTCGAGTCCGTCAGCCACGCCTTCGCGATCCGCGGCGCGCCCCTGCCGGTCCTCGACCGGGTGAGCCTCGACGTGGAGCCCGGCGGCTTCGTGGCCCTGCTCGGCCCCTCGGGCTGCGGCAAGTCCACCCTGCTGCGGCTCGTCGCCGGCCTGGAGCCGCCCGACCAGGGCGCGATCCGGGTCGACGGCGACCTGGTGGAGGGCCCGGACCCGTCCAGGCTCCTCGTCTTCCAGGATCCGACCCTCTATCCGTGGCGGACCGTGCGCGGCAACGTCGCCCTGGGGCTGGAGGCCCGCGGCGTCGGGCGGTCGCGGGCGGCCCTTGTCGATCAGGCGCTGGGGCTCGTCGGCCTGACCGGCTTCGCGGATGTCTACCCGCACCAGCTCTCCGGCGGCATGGCGCAGCGGGCGGCCCTCGCCCGGGCGCTCGTCAACGCGCCGCGCCTGCTGCTCCTCGACGAGCCGCTGGGCAAGCTCGACGCTCTGACGCGGCTGGCCATGCAGGCCGAGATCCTGCGGCTCTGGCAGGAGAAGCGCTTCACCGCGCTCCTCGTGACCCACGACGTGGAGGAGGCGCTGGTGCTGGCCGAGCGCGTGATCGTGCTCTCCGACCGCCCGGCCGCGATCCGGGCCGAGCTGTCGGTCACGGCGCCCTACCCGCGCCACCGCGACGATTCCGAGATCGTGCGGCTGCGCCGGGAGATCCTGGGGATCCTCGGCCAGCCGACCTGAGCGTCGCCTCGGCCGCCTCAGCCCCGGGCGGCCGACGGGGCCGCCCCGACGGCCGCCGTCCGCGGCTGATGCCGGCCGATCCAGAAGACCAGGGCGCAGCCGATGCCGGTGAGCGCGCAGAGCGGGAGCAGGGCGACGGGGAAGCTGCCGGTCTGCTCGCGCAGCACGCCGATCAGCGAGGTGATCGCCCCGGTGCCGAGATGCGCCAGGGTGTTGATCGCCGCGATGCCGGCGGCCGTCTGGGCCGGCGGCAGCGTCTCGGTCGCCAGGGCGAAGAACGGACCCTTGATCGCGTAGTTGCCGAGCAGGACCAGCGAGAGCAGGACCAGGGTCATCCAGAGCGAGCCCGTCAGCAGCGTCAGGGCGAAGCTCACCGAGGTCAGCGCCAGCGGCAGAGCCGTGCTCCAGATCCGCTCGCCGCTGCGGTCCGCCCGCAGGCCCCAGATGATCATGAAGACCGAGGCGATTCCGAACGGGATCATGTTCAGCAGGCCGGTCTGCAGGTTGCTGAGGCCGAACCCCTTGAGGATCTGCGGCATCCAGAGGGACAGCGTGTTGCTGGTGGCCGAGCTGCCCGCGTAGACCACGGCCAGCAGCCAGACCTGCCGGCTCGCGAGCACCGCCCAGACCGCCGCGAGGCCGTGGGCGTGGTGCCCGGCGCCCGCCTCGGCGGCGCGCCGCTCGGCCTCTAGCCGGTCGGTCAGCCAGCCGCGCTCCGCCGGGCTCAGGAAGGTCGCCTCGGCCGGCCGGCTCGGCAGCAGCGCGAGGGCGGCGACGCCGAGGAGGACGGCCGGGACCGCCTCCATGATCAGCAGCCACTGCCAGCCGCGCAGGGAGGCGGCGCCGTCGAGGGTGAGCAGCGCCGCCGAGAGCGGGGAGCCGAAGAAGCTGGAGAGCGGGATCGCGACCATGAACATCGCCACGATCCGCGCCCGGTAGGCCTTGGGGAACCAGTAGGTCAGGTACAGGATCACGCCGGGGAAGAAGCCGGCCTCGGCCGCGCCAAGCAGGAACCGCGCGGTGGCGAAGCTGACCGGTCCGGTAACGAAGGCCGAACCGATGCCGACGAGCCCCCAGGTGATCATGATCCGCGCGATCCAGATCCGCGCGCCGACGCGCTCCATGGCGAGGTTGCTCGGCACCTCGAACAGGACGTAGGCCACGAAGAACAGGCCGCCGCCCAGGCCGAAGGCCGCGGCGGAGAGACCGAGATCGTGGTTCATGGTCAGCGCCGCGAAGCCGACATTCACCCGGTCGACGTAGGCGATGAAGTAGCAGAGCACGAGGAAGGGGATCAGGCGCAGGCCGACCTTCCGCATCGTTCGGCTCTCGAAGGCGGCCGCGTCCGCCGCGTGTGGCGTGGTCGGTGTTGCCATGGTCCTGTCCTCGCTGGAATTCGGGCGGGCCCGCTTCGGCCTAGCGGTCGAAACGGAAGAGTTCGGCGGGCGTCTCGGCCAGGACGATCCGGCGCTCGGCCGGGTCCGGCACCCAGGCGTCGAGGTCGCGCCGGGCCTCGGCGGGGCTGGCCTGGGTCTCGAACTGCGTGTGCGGCCAGTCGCTGCCCCAGAGCAGGCGCCGCGCCCCGAAGGCGCCGCGCAGGCGCTCGGCGGCCTGCAGCGCCGTCTGCCGGCCGGCCTCGCCGCTGCCGATGCGGTAGGCGCCCGAGAGCTTGACCCAGACGCGGCCGCCGCGGCCGAAGCCGAGAAGGTCGGCGAAGCCCGGATCGGCGATGCCGAGGGCCGGGTCGATCCGGCCGAAATGATCGACCACGACGGGGACGCCCGCCTCGACCAGCGGCGGCAGCAGCCGCGCGAGGCGCCGCGCCTCGGCCTGGACCTCGATCTGCCAGCCGAGATCCGCCACGCGCGCGAGGTGGGCGCGCCAGACCGGGCCGGCGAAATCCGGGTCCGGCCGGCCGATCAGGTTGAGGCGCAGGCCGACGACGCCCTGCCCGGCGAGGCCGCGCAGGGTGGCGGTCTCGGCGCCTGGGTCCAGCACGGCGATGCCGCGCAGCCGCTCCGGCGCGGATTGCAGGGCTGAGACCATGTAGCCGTTGTCAGTCCCGAGGAAGCTCGGCTGGATCAGCACGCCGCGGGCCATGCTGTTCCGGTCCAGCATGGCGCGGTAATCGGCGATGCTGGCGTCGTAGTCGGGGGCGTAGCGCCGGTCGCCCGTGAGGGTCAGGGCCCGGGTGAAGACGTGGGCGTGGGTATCGACTGCCGCCACGCGGTCTTCGGCGGCGGAGCCGGTCCCGGCCGCGCGGCCGCGGGCGGGGAGTGCGAGCGTGACGCCGCCCGCGAGCAGGGTGCGGCAGAACAGGCGCCGGTTCATCGGATCATCTCACGGTCTGGGGGATCAGCGCGCCGCCGGACTGCCGATCCGGCAGGAGCGCGACGGCGAGGAGGACGAGCCCGTAGGCACCGAGGGCCGAGAGGCCGATCGCCGGGCCGAGGCCGCAGATCTCGCTGAGCAGGCCGACGCCGAGGGGCAGCAGGCCGGAGGCGAGGCGGCCGGCATTGTAGCAGAAGCCCATCCCGGTCCCGCGCAGGCCGTCCGGGAAGAGTTCGCTGAACAGGGCCGCGAGGCTCGCGGGGATGCCGGCCGTGCAGAAGCCGAGGGGCGCGCCGAGGAAGAGCAGGCCCGCGCCGCCGACCGGCAACAGCAGGTAGAGGACGACCAGGGCCATGCAGCTGGCGGCGTAGAGCGCCACCGTCCGGCGCCGGCCGAGCCGGTCCACGAGCCCACCGGCGACGAGGCAGCCCAGACCGAAGGCCGCGATGATGATGGCGAGGTAGAGCCCGGTGCCGAGGACCGAGGCGCCGCGCTCGACGCTCAGGTAGGTGGGCAGCCACGTGAACAGGGCGTGGAAGCCCCCGTGGGCGCCCAGGCCGAGCAGTGTCGCGAGCACCGTGATCCGGCGCAGGCCGGGCGCGAAGATCGCGAGCCCTCCGGCCGGCGGCCGGGCCGGGCCCACCACCGATCGGGACGGCTCCGGCACGGAGCGGCGGAGGTAGAGGAGGAGCAGCGCGGGTGCGAGGCCGCAGGCGAACAGAGCGCGCCACGCGGTCTCCTGATCCAGGACGGAGAAGGCCGCGGTGGAGAGGAGCACGGCCGCGCCCCAGCCGAGCGCCCAGCCCCCCTGGACGGCGCCGAGCGCCTTGCCGCGGTGCTCGGGCCGGATCGCCTCTGCCATGAGCACAGCGCCGGCCGCCCATTCGGCGCCGAAGCCGACCCCCTGCAGCGCCTTCAGGGTCAGAAGCTGGGTGAAGCTCTGCGCGAAGGCTGCCAGGAAGGTCGCGACCGCGAACCACAGCACCGTGATCTGGAGGGCCCGGACGCGGCCGATCCGGTCCGCCGCGAGGCCGCCGAGCCAGCCGCCGAGCGCTGCCGCGACGAGCGTGACCGCGCCGATCAGGCCGGCCTCCGAGCGGCTGAGCCCGAAGCTCGCGACCAGCGCGGGGATGGCGAGGCTGAACATCTGCACGTCCAGGGCGTCGAGCGACCACCCGCCCAGACAGCCCCAGAAGGTGCGACGCTCGGCCGGACCGACTTGTCGGTACCAGCGGAACACGGGCTTTCCTCCGTTCTCCGAAGAGAACTAGTCATTTATATGAATTAATGAGCATGGCTCCGCCGGCCCGTCAAGGTGCTCGCCTTTCAGCGGATGTCGACGTGATACCGGAAGTCTTTGGCCGCGCCGCGCGTCACCCGCCACTCGATCGGGCGCGCATCGAAGCCGAAGGCGAGGCGCTCGATGACGACGACGGGATCGCCCTCCGCAATTTCGAGACGCCCGGCGTCCATCGCATCGGCGATGCCGATGGTCAGGGTCTCTTCGGCCCGGGCGACGATCTCGCCGCAGAGGCGCTCGTAGGCCGGGTAGAGGAGATCGCCGATCTCCGCCAGCGGAGCCTTGAGTATCGGGGCGAACCGCCCTGCCGGCAGCCAGATCGCCTCGGCCAGGATCGGGCGGCCCTGCAGAAGCCGCGTCCGGATCAGGCGGATCGACTCGCCGCGCGCGTCGAGGCCGAGAGCCGCCCGGACGGTCTCGGGCGCCGCACAAGCCTCGCGCAGCAGGATCCGCCCCTCGGGGACCGACGGAGCGCCGTCCGGCCCTAGATGCCGGAAGAATCGGAACAGGGACCGATCGAAGCGGGGACGTCGGACGAAGGTGCCGCGGCCCTGCTGGCGCTCCACCAAGCCGTCGGCGACCAAGACGTCGATCGCCTTGCGCACCGTGCCGATGGCGACACGGTGGGCGGCCGCCAGTTCCGCCTCGGTGGGGATCGGATCGCCCGACCGCCAGACGTTGCGGGCGATCTGATGTGCGATCTCGTCGCGCAGGCGCTGGTAGAGCGGCAAGCGGAGATCGGGCTGCGGTGCAGATGTAGCGGTCATGTGTATGACTGTATGATTATCGCCCTACGTCGCCAATGGGTGACCGAGTTGAGGCAGGCCGCCCCGAGGATCTGATCCACAGCGTCGCAGGGCCGATGATGGCCGCAGGGACCGGACTGATGAACTGGCAAGGCGAAGCCGCGCCTCCGGATTGCGCCAGCCAGAGCCAGGCCGCCCGCAAGACCCTCAGCGCCTCCGGGAACGGCGCGGGCGGTACGCCACCGGCGAGCACGCGGTCCGTGCCCTGATCGATAGCAGCCGTCACCGGCCTTCCGCGCCGAAGAAGACGTGGCTCATGACGCGCGAACACCAGCCCCAAGAGGATCGGCAATGACCGGGAGCGCGCCGGCGTCGATGCCGAGTCGACACGCCGCCTCCGCGTTGCCGGTGTCCTGGCGGATCGCGACAATGTCATTTGTATTATTTCGTGGTCGCCGCCCCTGCCCGGACAAGACTTCACGGCTCCGAACTTGATCTCACCGGTGACCGCCTCATTTCGTCTCGGGTCTCGAGCCCGACGGGAATCCCCTGAGAGTTCGGACCGCGTGCACCGACCACAGCCGTCCGAGCCTCGTGCGCCCGGCCGCGGCCCAACACCAAGGGGGACCACCGGATGAGCGAGACGATCGACAAGACAGACACGACCACGTTCCGCATGGAGGGCAAATGCCCGTTTGGCGGCGACCGCATCGGCGGCGCCTTCGGCGATCGTCCGGCGCTGGAGAATTGGTATCCCCACCGCCTGCGGATCGAGCTGCTGCACCAGAACGGGCTGGCGGCCGATCCCCTCGGCCCGGATTTCGACTACGCGGCCGAGTTCGCCAAGATCGACTTCGCGGCGCTCAAGCGCGACATCAAGCAGTTCCTGACCTCGTCGGTGGAATGGTGGCCCTCCGACTACGGTAATTACGGCCCGCAGATGATCCGCATGGCCTGGCACTCGGCCGGCACATACCGGATCGCAGACGGGCGCGGCGGCGCCGGCACCGGCATGCAGCGCTTCGCCCCGATCTCGAGCTGGTGGGACAACGGCAACACCGACAAGTCGCGGCGTCTCCTGCAGCCAATCAAGCACAAATACGGCAACGCGCTGTCCTGGGCCGATCTCATGGTCCTGACCGGCAACTGCGCCCTGGAGATCATGGGCCTGCCGACCTACGGCTTCGCTGCCGGTCGTCTCGATGCCTGGGAGACGGACAACGCCACCTACTGGGGGCCCGAGGTCGTCGACATGGGCACGGTGTCGAGCTTCGACGACATGGTGAACCGCGACAAGCGCTGGCGGGGCAAGAACGGCGAGCCCGAATACGATCTGGAGAACCCGCTCGCCGCCTCCCACCAGGCGCTGATCTACGTGAACCCGGAGGGCCCCTACGCGAGCGGCGATCCGCTGGCCTCCGCGCGCGACATCCGGATCACGTTCACCCGCATGGCGATGAACGATGAGGAGACCGTGGCGCTGATCGCCGGCGGCCACGCCTTCGGCAAAAGCCACGGCATGGTGCCGGCCAAGGAGATCGGCCCGCCGCCCGAGATGGCGCCGATGGAGGCGATGGGCCTCGGCTGGCACAACCCGAAGGGAGCCGGCAAGGACACGATGACCAACGGCATCGAGGGCAGCTGGACCCCCGATCCGACGCAATGGGACAACGCCTACCTAGAGAACCTCTTTAAGTTCGAGTGGGAGCAGACCAAGAGCCCGGCGGGCGCGCTGCAATGGACGCCCAAGGATCCTGGCGCCCCGAAGACGCCGGACGCCCACGTCGCGGGCCAGATGCACCCGCTGATGATGATGACCTCCGACATCGCCCTGAAGGTCGACCCGGACTACCGCAAGGTCTGCGAGAAGTTCCTCAACGACTTCGACGCCTTCACCCAGGCGTTTTCCAAGGCGTGGTACAAGCTCACGCACCGCGACATGGGACCGAAGCACCGCTACCTCGGCCCGGAGGTGGTGATCGAGGACGGGCTCCTGTGGCAGGACCCCCTGCCCGAGCGCGGCTACGCCCTCGTCGGCGAGGCCGAGATCGCCGCGCTGAAGCAGGCGATCGCAGCGACCGGCCTGTCGGTCTCCGATCTCGCCTTCACGGCCTTCTCGGCCGCCTCGACCTACCGCGACAGCGACAAGCGCGGCGGCGCCAACGGTGGCCGCCTCGCCCTCGCGCCGCAGAAGGACTGGGCCGTCAACCGGCGGGCAGCACCGGTCGTCGAGGCTCTGCGCGGCGTGATGGCCACCTTCAACGACGGGCGCGGCGACGGGAAGAAGATCTCCCTCGCAGACCTGATCGTGCTGGGTGGCTGCGTCGCCGTGGAGATGGCGGCCCGCGACGCCGGGATCGAGACGCCGGTTCCGTTCACGCCGGGCCGGGTGGACACGACGCAGGACCTCACCGACCTTGAGATGTTCGATTGGCTGAAGCCGGTGGTGGATGGGTTCCGCAACTACGCCGACGACAGCTTCGGGCAGATGACCCGCAGCGTCTCGCCGGAGGAGCTGTTCCTCGACAAGGCGAACCTGATGACGCTGACCGCCCCGGAATGGACCGTCCTGACCGGCGGCCTGCAGGCGCTCAACGCCAACCACGACGGGTCGAACCGGGGCGTCCTGACCGATCGCGTCGGGGTGCTGACGAACGACTTCTTCCGCAACCTGACCGACACCGACCTGATCTGGGAGAAGGCGGATGCGGACGGGATGACCTTCGCGCTCAAGGATCGCGCGACCGGACAGGCGAAGTTCGCGGCGACCCGCAGCGATCTGGTGTTCGGGTCGAACGCGCAGCTCCGGTCCATCGCCGACGCCTACGCGGGCAGCGACGGACAGCGGCGCTTCGTGGCGGATTTCGTCCGGGCCTGGGACAAGGTCATGATGCTCGACCGCTTCGACGTAAAGGGTCACAAGCGCTACGCGCCGATGGCGGCCTGACCGTCCGACCTCGGACCCGCCTACGCCGCCTGCGCGGGTGGGTCCTTGCAAGGGGCCTGGTCTGGCCGGGCGCAGCCCGTCCCAGCCACACCAACACCGACCGGAGCGCCTACGCGCGGCCGAGGCGCCGTGGGCGCTTCGGGTCACCCGGCTTTTCCGCCGGCCACATACCGCGAAGTCCACGGAAATCCGGACCGCAGATGATGCGGCAGGCTCCGCACGGGCCTGTGCAGGCAGAGTGGCGGCCGCCGCTCTCAGAAGACCGCCAGCCCCCTCGCAACGCCCCCGGGCTTCCCGTTAAGCTGGTTCCGAGCTTCGCCGAGTCGGAGCGGAGCCGGACGGATCCGCCGGGCCGCGCCGTTCGGGCAAACCGGAGAAGTTTCGTGACTGCCTTCCTTGCTCCGCTCGCCGGCGGTGTCCTGATCGGCGCGTCGGCGGTGCTGCTTCTGCTGGCCAATGGCCGCATCGCCGGGATCAGCGGCATCGTCGGCGGCCTGCTTGCGCCGACGGCTCGGGACTGGGCGTGGCGGGTGGCCTTCCTGGCCGGGCTTCTCGCCGGGCCGGTGCTGTTCCACCTCCTGTCCGGCCATTGGCCGCAGGTCCGCATCGGCGCGTCGTGGCCGATGCTGGTGACCGCGGGGCTGCTCGTCGGCTTCGGGACGCGCCTCGGCTCGGGCTGCACCAGCGGGCACGGGGTCTGCGGCCTCGGACGGCTGTCACCGCGCTCCTTCGCGGCGGTCGCGACCTTCATGGCCACGGCGATCGTCACCGTCTTCCTCGTCCGGCACGGAGTGGGCCGATGAAGGTTTCGCGCCTCGTCGCGGCCCTGGCGAGCGGCCTGCTCTTCGGCATCGGCTTGGCGCTGTCGGGGATGATGGATCCGCAGAAGGTCCTGGGCTTCCTCGATCTCGCGGGCGCCTGGGACCCGAGCCTCGCCTTCGTGCTGGCCGGGGCGGTGGGCGTCTCGGCCCTCGGCTACGCGATCAAGGGCCGGCTGGACCGGCCCGCCTTCGCGCCCCGCTTCGCAGTGCCGGAGAACCGGCGCCCCGATGGCCGGCTCCTGTCCGGCGCCGCCCTGTTCGGCATCGGCTGGGGGCTCGCCGGCTTCTGTCCGGGCCCGGCCCTGGCCGGCTTGGTGCTCGGCTTGCCGGAAGTGGCGCTGTTCGTCGCGGCCATGCTCACCGGCATGCTGCTCTACCGGCTACTCGCGGAGCGTCCGGCGCGCACGGTCGGCGCAGGCCTGTGAGGGTCTGCGCCAGGAGCCGCGCCGTCATCGCGTGCAAGGACGGTTACCGGCAGAGCCTTCGCGTCATTCCGCCGCCTCAGATCCTGAGACTGTGCGTGGCCAGGGCGGCCCAGTAGGCTGCGCCGATCGGCAGGGCCGCGTCGTTGAAATCGTAGCCCGGATTGTGGAGCGGCAGGCTCCGCTGAGACCCGTCGGTTCCGATCCAGGCATAGGCGCCCGGGCAGGCTTCGAGCATGAAGGCGAAATCCTCGGAGGCCATGGAGGGCCCGACATCGCCGCGGCGGGCGGTGATGTCCGGGACGGTCCCGGCGCCCGCGAGGGCGGTCCCGACGGCGTCAGCGGTGTTGATGGTGGCGGGATATCCGAACCGGTAAGCGACCTCGGCACGGGCGCCGTGCGTGCCGGCGGTCCCGCTGGCGATGGCCTCGACGAGTTCCGCGACGCGCGCACGCACGGCCTCGTCCAGGCAGCGGACCGTGCCGCGGATGACAGCGCGGTCGGGGATGACGTTATAGGCGTCGCCGCCGTGGATCTGGGTAACGCTGAGCACAACCGGGTCCGTGGGGGCGATCCGCCGACTCACGATCGTCTGGAGAGCGAGGACGATCTCGGAGGCGACCACCAGCGTGTCGGTGCCGCGCTCGGGCATGGCGGCATGGGTGCCGAACCCGGTGACCGTGATCTCGAACGTGTCGAGGGAGGCCATGATCGCCCCCACCCGGGTTGCGAGAGTCCCAAGGGGCAGACCCGGCCAGTTGTGCAGGCCGTAGACGGAGTCGCATGGGAACAGCCGGAACAGACCGTCCTCGACCATGGCGCGCCCGCCGCCCTCGCATTCCTCGGCCGGCTGGAAGATGAAGTGGACCGTTCCAGTCAGGTCGGTGCGCGCCGCGAGATGCCGTGCCGCCCCGAGCAGCATCGCCACGTGACCGTCATGGCCGCAGGCATGCATCACGCCGGGCGTCCGGGAGGCGTAGGCCACGCCCGTCGCCTCCTGGATCGGCAGGGCGTCCATGTCGGCCCGCAGACCGATGGTCGGACCGTCGCCCCGGCTCAGGGTCCCGACCACACCGGTGCGCCCGAGCCCGGTCTTCACCGACAGGCCGCAGGCGGCCAGTTCCCGGGCGACGAGATCCGCGGTGCGGACTTCCTGGAAGGCCAGTTCGGGATGGGTGTGCAGGTCGCGCCGCCACGCGACCATCCGCTCCACGGTCTCCGCCTCGATACCCATAAGATGTCTCTCACCTGCCAGAGGCTGCTTGAGCGCCTCGATCCCCCGCCCGGACCCTACGCCGATCGGCGCGGCGGTTCACCCCAGCGGCGCGTGCATGAAGAACTGCGCGATCAGGACTGCGCCGAGGAACGTCCCTGCATTGGCCATGAACGAGACCACGACGATGCGCCAGCCGAGGCGGCGGAAGGCGGGCACGTCCTTGGCGACGGAGAGCCCCGCGAAGGTCAGGATCGGCGTGGCCAGCGCCAGGAAGTTGAGCTTGCCGGTCAGGGCGGCGATCTCGGCCGCGTAGGGCGTGCCCGGATAGGTCAGGGCCATGCCGATGATCGAGACCCAGAGGACGGCGGGCAGGCGCCGGCCGAGGAGCAGGTAGAGGCCCCACCCGGCCAGGACGGTGCCGATGATGATCGCCATCCCGGCCACCACGCTCGCGTCCGGGACGACACCGTAGGTCAGCCAGTTGCCGATGAGCCCGTAGGCGCCGATCAGGAGCCAGGCGAGCACGGTCTCGGCGAGGCCGATCCGGACCTCCTGATGCGCCGGGGCGGCCGCCTGCGGGTCGGCCACCGCCGGCCGGGCGGCGTCCGGCCGGTTGCGGCCGAGGATCGGCTCCAGTTTGCCGTAGGCCCAGATCGTGAAGGGGAGCGACAGGAACAGGGTGAAATACGTGCCGATGGTTGTGGTGACGAGGTTGCTGGCCGCCGCGAAGGTCGCGACGTCCTTGGCGATTTCGGGCGTCTGCTGGGCCGCGATCGCTCCCGAGGCGGCGGCCATCATGCTGCCGGAGCCGACGCCGGCCCCCATCGCCAGGGCCAGTGGGTTGAAGACGCCTAAGCTGGTGATCAGCCCGGCCAGCAGGGCGATGAACACCGCGCCGAACACCGTGCCGGTCAGGTACTCGGCCAGGACGCCGCGGCCCTCCGGCGAATCCATGCCGTAACGCTCGCCGATGATGGCGAGGCTCGGCTCGCGGCCGACCGAGAAGGTCGCGCCGATCGCCTCGCGCTTGATGCCGAGCAGGAGCGCGACCGGCAGGCCGAACACCATCGTCCCGAAGAAATGGCCGAATTCCTGGAAGGCCAGGGCCCATCCGGAGGCGAGGATCTTCGGCAGCGAGCCGCCGACGAGCAGGCCTAGCTTGGCGATGAAGATCAGCAGCGCCGGCTGCAGGTAGGCGCCGGCCGCGTTCTGCAGGGCGCCCGACAGGCGCAGCGGCGCCGGCAGGCGCGGGCTCATCAGCCCCAGCGCCCCGCCGAGCAGGAGCGCCCAGAGCAGCGGAAGCAGCACGATCTTGCCGGCGCCCACCGGGATGCTGACGTTGCCGATCGCCTCCGCGATGACGACGATGACGAGGGCGAGCAGGAACAGCGTGAGCTTCCCGCCGGCCGAGACGGGCGGCGCGACCGAGCGCGTGTTCGTCGCAGAGAGTTCGCCCGCCATCGTCATCCTCCATGGCCCCCTTGGGGCTGCCCGTTGCTCCGCCTGCCGGTCTTGATCGCCGGTCTTGTCGTTGGTCTGTGCGTGGGACGACGCGGAGGGGCGTGCCCGGCGGCGTCGCGACGAAGTCTTCGACATTGCCCGAGCCGGATGGAGCGCGGGTCCTCTCTCCCGTGCGGGAGAGGGCGTCCGTCGCGCTGTCCGAGCCCGCGTCGCTCGCCCGTCAATCTGTCGTTCCGCGGTCGGGCACAGCTCTAGCCCACGTAGCCGAAGGTCACGGCCGGCTCGGCGGCAGTCTCGACCCAGACACTCTTGGTCTGAGTGTAGGCCATCAGCGCCTCGCGGCCCGAGGAGCGGCCGAAGCCCGAGCGGCCGAAGCCGCCGAACGGGGAGGCCACGTTGATAGTCTTGTAGCCGTTGACCCAGACGGTGCCGGCCCGCAAAGCCGCCGCGACCCGGTGGCCGCGCCCGCCATCGCCGGTCCAGACCGCGCCGGCGAGGCCGTAGGGCGTGCCGTTGGCCAGCGCGACCGCCTCGTCCTCGCCGTCGAACGGCAGGACCGCCAGGACCGGGCCGAACACCTCCTCCCGGGCGATCGCCGCGTCCGGCGCGACGCCGTCCACGATGGTCGGGCCGTAGTAGAAGCCGCCCGTGTCGCGCAGGGACGCGGGGCAGGCCCCGCCCGCCGCGATCGTGGCACCGGCCCCCGCGGCGGCCTCGACCATGTCGGCGATCTTGTCCCGCTGGCGCCGGTTGTTGATCGGGCCGATCTGCGTCGCCGGGTCGGTCGGCGCGCCCACCGGGATGCGCGCGGCGGCGTGGGACAGGCGCTCGACGAAGGACGCGTGGATCGAGCGGTGCACGAGGAGCCGGGAGCCGGCCACGCAGCTCTGCCCGGCGCCGCCGAAGATCGCGGCCTGCGCGCCGATCAGCGCCCGGTCGAGGTCTGCGTCGGCGAACACGATGTTGGCCGACTTGCCGCCGAGCTCCAGCACGCTCGGCACGATGGCGCGGGCCGCCGCGGCGGCGATCTGCGCGCCCGCCTCGGCCGAGCCCACGAACACGACCAGCCGGGTGTCGGGATGGGCCACCGCGGCGGCGCCGGTGGTCGGGCCGGCGCCCGCCAGCACCGAGACGAGGCCGCGCGGCATCCCCTCGGCCCGGTCGCAGATCAGGCCGAGGGCAAGCGAGGTCAGAGGCGTCAGCTCGGAGGGCTTCAGCACCACGGCGTTGCCGGCGCAGATCGCCGGCGCGATCTGCCAGCCCGCCGTGAAGATCGGGGCGTTCCAGGGGGTGATCTGCACCACGGTGCCGAAGGGCTCGTGGCGGGTGTAGTTCAGGTGCGAGGTCGGGACCGGGATGACGTCGCCGTGCAGCTTGTCGCACCAGCCGGCGTAGTACTCGAACATCTCGGCGACCTTGGCGACCTCGCCGCGTGTGTCGCGGATCGGCTTGCCGGCCGAGAGGGTCTCCAGCTCGGCGAGCGCGCCGGCGTGCTGTCGGACCAGGGCGGCCACGGCCCACATCGCCCGGCCGCGGGCGGCGGCGCTCATGCCCCACCACGCGCGCTGGGCGTCGCGGGCCGCCGCCATGGCGGCCGCGACGACCGACGAGCCAGCATCGGCGAAGCTTGCGAGGACGCCGCCATCAGCGGGGTTGACGAGGTCGAGGCTGGCGCCTGTCCCTTCCAGGATCTCACCGGCCACGACGCTGCCGATGCAGCCGCCCGGCAGCAGGTCGGCCAGGAGTGCGGTGACCCGGTCGGCGGCGGGCGAGTGCGGCGTGCCGGACATCAGCGGGCTCCCTTGCGATCGCGGTAATCGGCCATGCGGGTGAAGTCGGCCGTGTCGGGGATGGTGGCCTGCGTCGCCTGCCAGATGCGCTTGACCTCGGCGGAGAGCGGCAGGTCGATCCCGCACGCGGCGGCGAGTTCGAGGGCGAGGCGCACGTCCTTGCGCATCAGGCCGGCCGAGAAGCCGCTGTCGAAGGTGCCGGACTGGACCCAGCGCGGGACCATGACCTCGCTGATCGCGCTGCGGCCGGTCGCGGTGTTCACGACCTTGACGGCCTCCTCGGCCGAGAGGCCCGCCGCCTCGGACAGGCGCAGGGCCTCGCCGGTGGTCACGAGATGGGCCGCAACCAGCAGGTTGTTCACGAGCTTGACGATGTTGCCGGCGCCCGAGGGCCCGACATGCGGCGCGCGGGCCGACATGGCCTCCAGGACCGGCCGGGCCAGTTCGTAATCCGCTTGGGTCCCGCCGATCATCATGGTCAGGGTGCCCTCGGCGGCGCCGGACGGGCCGCCGCTCACCGGGGCGTCGAGGAGCGCGTGACCCGCCGCGGCGAGGCGCTCGGCGAGGCGCCGGGTCGTGCCGGGATCCGAGGTCGAGGTGTCCACCACGACCACCTTCCGGTCGGTCCGGGACAGGAGGCCGCCCTCGGCGGTGACGACCGCCTCCACGTCCCGCGCCAGCGGCAGCGAGAAGACCAGGGCGTCGGCCCGGCGCAGCACGTCGTTGAGGGCGTCGAGGACGGTGACGCCGGCCGCCTCGGCGGCGGGGCGCCGGCCCGCGTCGATGTCGTAACCCAGGACCGCGAAGCCCTTGCGGGCCAGGGTCGCGGCCATGCCCAGGCCCATATTGCCGAGCCCGACGACCCCTACCGTTGCGATGGTCATGCCGATCCGTCCTCACGAAGCGGCACGATAATTCCGGCAATCGAGTGTTGCGACAACAGCCGATTTCTGCACGTTCCGTGCGGAAATTCCGCACGCTCGCGTCAGGCCGACGGCGGGCGGAACGCCACCATGTGGTCGGCCAGCCAGCCGAGCAGCCGCGCCGCGCCCTCTGGCAGACGCCGCCCCGCGCGGATGACGAGGTGGGCACTCGCCTCCGACAGGATCGCGTCGCGCAGCGGCACCGCTGCGAGGTGACCGTCGCGCAGCTCGGCCGCGACCACGAAGCGGGGCAGGAACGCGACGCCCATGGCGGTCATCACGAACCGGCGGTGCATCTCGAAGGACGCGGTCTCCAGCCGCGGCATCAGCCGGAAGCCGCCATCGGCCTCGACGCGGCCGATCAGCTGGCGCACGCCGTGGTCGGGCGGCAGGAGGGCGGCGGGCTCGGTGGCGAAGCTGCGCAGCGGGACCGGGGCCGCCCCGTCGGCGAGGGGATGCCCCATCGGCAGGACGGCGAGCAGGGGCTGCCGGGCGGAGACGATTCCGCGGACATCCGGGTGTGCGGGCGGATTGTAGACGAGGCCGATATCCGCATCCCCCCGGGCGATCGCCGCGAGGATCCCGTCGGTGGTGCCGATCTCAACCTGATAGGCGATGCCGGGATGGTCCCGGGCGAAGCCGGCCAGCGCGTTGTCGAGGAGGTCGATCAGGAAGCCGGCGCCGCAGCGCAGGCTGATCGTACCCCGCTGCACCCCGCGCAGGCGCTTCAGCTGGTCCTCCAGCAGCGCCGCCTCGTCGGCCTGCCGCTGCGCGTGCGCGGCGACGAGACGCCCGGCCTCGGTGGGGACCACGCCCCGGGGCAGGCGCTCGAGCAGGGTCTCGCCGACCTGCGCCTCCAGCTCAATGATCTGCCGGCTTACCGCCGAGGCGGCGACGTTCAGCAACTCGGCCGCCGCCCGGACCGAGCCCGCGCGCACGACGGCCAGCAGGTAGCGCAGCGCGCGGTCGTTCACGGCGGCGGGTCCCCGGCGGCGCGGCGGTCGACCGCGACGGCGCCCCGCGCCACGACGAGCGCCGGCTCCTGGCGCTCCACGATCACCTGCGGCACTCCGCCGGCGGCGAAGGCGACCAGGTCGGCCCGCGCGCCGGGCGCCACCGTCCCCGGACCGAGGCCGAGCACCCGCGCCGGGACAGCGGTGATCGGCGCCAGCAGCGCTGCGAGGTCCGCGTCGGTGCGCAGGTCGAACCGATAGGCGGCGAGCTGGGCCCGGGCGACCATGCTGGTGACGGTGGCGGGATTCCAGCAGTCGCGGACATTGTCGGTGCCGAAGCAGACCGGGACGCCGAGCTCCTGCAATCGCGGGATCGGCGGGCATCGGGACCCGCCCGGGATGCTGCTGAGGATCGCGACGCCGGCCCGGTTCAGGGCCTCCGCGATCCGGCCGAGCTCCAAGTCGCCGGCCTCTGCCAGGGCGAAGGCGTGGCTGATCGTGACCTGGCCGCCGAGCCCCGCCGCCTCCGTGCGGGCCGCGATCGCCGCGATCGTGCCGAGTCCGGCCGCGTCGCCGTCGTGAAGGTGGATGTCGATGCCCCTTCCGTGCCGCTCGGCCAGGGCGAAGACGATGTCCAGGTGAGCGTCGCGGTCGCCGTCGATGCCGACGGGGTCGAGACCGCCGACGAGGTCCGCGCCCATCCGCAGGGCCTCGCCCAGGTCGGCCGCGACCGGCGGGCAGCCCAGGATACCGCTCTGCGGGAAGGCGACGATCTGGATCTGCAGCCGGTCGGACCAGCGCGCCCGCAGGTCGAGGATCTGGGCGAGATGGTCGATTCGCGTGACGTCGTCGATGTCGACATGGGTCCGCAGGCTCGTCGTGCCGCTGCGGAGCATGCGTTCGAGCAGCGCCTCGGCGCCCTGCTCGGCGAGCGGGATCCGCGTGGCGCGGCGGAATGCCTTCTCGTCGTCGATGATCGCGCGGACGGACCCGCTCGCCCCGTGCGGGCGCCACGGGAGGCCGAGCAGGCACTTGTCGAGGTGCACGTGCCCGTCTGACAGGCCCGGCAGCACCAGGGCACCGCCGAGATCGATGGTGCGGGTGGCGGGCGGCAGCGGCGCGCCGGGATCCCGCAGGGCGGCGACGCGGTCGCCCAGGATGTCGATGGTCGCCCGGCGGCCCTCGGCGAGCGTGGCGTCGTGGAGGCGCAGGTCGCAGGGGGTGCCTCCGCGCGGCTCGGCGATCAACGTCATGGCGGGGCTCCGTTCAGAGCGGCCGGCCCGCCGCCACGACGGTCCGGATGGCGAAGCTCGATTGCAGCCGGGCGACCCCCGGCAGGCGCGACAGGACATCCTTGTGCAGCCGCTCGTAGTCGGCCGCGTCGATCACCTTGAGCTTCACGAGGTAATCGGCCGTCCCGGTCATCAGATAGCAATCCTGCACCTCGGGACAGCGCCGGACGGCCGCCTCGAACCGGTTGAGGTAATCCTCGGTCTGGCGGTCGAGGGTGAACTGGGTGAGGACCACGAGGCCCGGCCCGTCGGCCGCGCCGCCGATCAGCGCCGTGTAGCCCCGGATGATGCCGGATTCCTCCAGCAGCCGCACGCGGCGATGGCAGGCGGACGCCGACAGGCCGACCGTGGCGGCGAGATCCGCGTTGCTGATCCGGCCGTCGCCGCGCAGGGCCTGGATGATGCGGCGGTCGATCTCGTCCATACCCGACTCGCAGGAACTTCGAACTGGCCGCAGTAAGTTGCACGGCCAAGCTCAGAACTCAAAGGTCTTCGACAACACGCACGCCCGTTCGACGATCCTTCGTGTAGCCTTTCGGCGCTGCATCCGAGCGCCGTTCCGAGGGCTGCCATGAGCATGATCGAGCGCAATCTCCAGCCCGATGCGGGCCCGGCCGGGACGGCCTCCGCACTCCTCACGATCGATCTCGCGGCCATCGCGGAGAATTACCGCCTTCTCGCCGCGCAAGCCGGGACGGGGACCTGCGCGGCCGTCGTCAAGGCGGACGCCTACGGCCTCGGCGCCGACCGGGTCGCGCCGGCTCTCGCCGCCGCAGGCTGCCGGCACTTCTTCGTCGCCCAGGTCGGCGAGGGCGTGTCCCTCCGGTCCATCCTCGGACCCGGCGCGGTGATCGCCGTGCTCAACGGCGCCGCTCCGGGCAGCGAGGCGACCTGCGCGGACCACGACCTCGTGCCCGTCCTCAACGATCTTTCCCAGCTCGATGGCTGGCAGGGCCTGGCCCGGCGGCGCGCGCGGCGCCTGCCCGCGATCCTCCAAGTCGATACCGGCATGGCCCGCTTCGGCTTCGCGCCGGACGAAATCGGCGCGCTCCTCGACCGGCCGGACGCCCTCGCGGGCCTCGACCTGCGGCTGGTGATGAGCCACCTCGCCTGCGCGGGCGAGCCGGACAGCCCGGTCAACGCGGCGCAGCGCGCCGCCTTCCAGGCCGTCCGCCAGCGCCTGCCCGCGGTGCCGGCGAGCCTCGCGGCCTCGTCCGGGATCTTCCTCGGTCCGGACTTCCATTTCGACATGGTGCGCCCCGGTGCCGCCCTCTACGGGATCGCCCCGCAGGAGGACGCGCCCAACCCGATGCGGCCGGTGATCGGCTTGCGGGCCCGGGTGATGCAGACGCGCAGCGTCCCGGCGGGGACGCCGGTCGGCTACGGGCACGCGGCCACAGTCGCCCGGGACAGCCGCCTGGCCACGGTCGCGATCGGCTACGCGGACGGGTTCTTCCGCAGCACGGCGGGCGGCGCGGCGTGGTTCGGCGGCGTCCGTCTGCCCGTGATCGGGCGCGTCTCGATGGACAGCCTCGTCCTCGACGTCACCGACGTGGCGCCCGGCACCCTCGGGCCGGGGGCGCTCGTCGACATCGTCGGGCCGGAGCGCGACGTCGACGCCGTCGCCGCCGCGGCCGGCACGATCGGCTACGAGGTCCTGACCAACCTCGGACACCGCTTCCACCGCGTCTATCTCGGAGCCTGAGGCCCGCCATGCACGTGATCATCCTCGGCGGCGGCGTCGTCGGCGTCACCTCGGCCTATTATCTCGCCCGGGCCGGCCATCAGGTCACCGTGCTGGAGCGCCAGCCGGGCGCCGGCCTGGAGACCAGCTTCGCCAATGCCGGGCAGGTCTCGCCCGGCTACTCGGCTCCCTGGGCCGCACCCGGGATCCCCGTGAAGGCGCTCAAGTGGTTGATGATGCGGCACCGGCCGCTGGTACTCTGGCCGCGGCTGGAGCCCCGCCTCTACGGTTGGCTCACGCGGATGCTCGCGAACTGCACCGAGGAGGCCTACCAGCGGAACAAGGGCCGCATGGTCCGGCTCGCCGAGTACAGCCGCGACGCACTGCGCGACCTGCGCACCGAGACGAGCATCGCCTACGACCACCGGGAGAAGGGCACGCTGCAGCTCTTCCGGACGCAAAAGCAGCTCGACCATGTCAGCGACGACACCCGCGTCCTCGACGCCTACGGCGTGCCCTACACGGTGCTGGATCCGGCCGGCTGCATCAGTGCCGAGCCGGCGCTCGCCGCCGTGCCGGACGTGTTCGTCGGCGGCCTGCGGCTGCCGGGCGACGAGACCGGCGACGCGCACCTGTTCACCCAGCGCCTCGCGGCGATCTGCGAGGGCCTCGGCGTGACCTTCCGCTACGGGACGGCGATCGCGCGCCTGCATCACGCCGGCGACCGGGTGACGGCGGTCGAGACCGCCGACGGTGCGCTTCTGCGGGCGGATGCCTACGTGGCGGCGCTGGGCAGCTACACGCCGGCCCTGCTGCGCCCCCTCGGGATCGCGCTGCCGGTCTACCCGGTGAAGGGCTATTCCCTGACCCTGCCGATCACCGATGCGGAGGCCGCGCCGGTCTCGACGGTGATGGACGAGACCTACAAGGTCGCGATCACCCGGCTCGGCGACCGCATCCGCGTCGGCGGCACGGCCGAGCTCGCCGGCTTCAGCAGCGCCCTGCGCGGGCCGCGCCGCGAGACCCTCGCGCGCTCGGTGCAGGACCTGTTCCCGGCCGGCGGCGACCTCGACCGCGCCTCGTTCTGGACCGGCCTGCGGCCGATGACGCCGGACGGCACGCCGATCGTCGGGGGCACGCGGGTCGGGAACCTGTTCACCAACACCGGTCACGGCACCCTCGGCTGGACGATGGCCTGCGGCTCGGGCCGCCTGCTCGCCGACCTCGTGTCCGGCCGGGCCCCGGAGATCGCGAGCGACGATCTGGCGTTCGACCGCTACGCTGCGTGAGCCGGCCGGTCGGGGTGGCTCGGCTCGCGAGCCGCGCAACCATGGAACCGCCGGCGCGCTGCGCAGCGTGTGCGGTGGCGCACCAGCACAACCCTACCCCGTAGAGCGCAGATCGCGACCCGACTCTGCGTTGAGAAATATGCCGCGAGTCATCGCGAGATCTCGTCGAGCCTCCGTACGATCATTCATTATTCATCGCGATACGACCACCGGTTGATTACATGATGTTCATGATGTGCGGATTCGCATAATCGCCGGATGACTTCTGGCAGGCCCGGCAACCCTTCGCACCGAGTCGAGTTGAGGATCTGAACGAACGATCCGGGTGCGCAGATGAGTTTCATCGTCGTCCAGGGCCAGGAAGATCACGAGCAGGCGGATGCCGTTCTCCGAGGCGTCGCCGACGGGCTGGCCCGCCTGTTCCGCGTGCCCGATCATCCGCCCGGTGTTCAGGACCTGCTGGATGCCGGACTGCAGGAAGAGGGCCCCCACCCTGGGCAGGTCGCCCCGCGCGGCGCGCGAAGCCCGGAGCGCGCGAACACAGGCGTGCGCCGCGGCGGCGGCAAGGGGTCTCCCGCAGCAAGGTCGATGAAGACGGGCACCGGCAGGGTGCCGCGCGGGGCGGCTCAGCCGCGCAGCCGCGCGCGGGGGCGGCGGGCGAGATCCGAGGCGCAGTCCGGGCAACGCGACCAGTCCTGAGTCCGGCCCGGCGCGCACGCCGGCCTCAGCGCGTCGCGGACAGGCCGAAGCGCCGGATCTCCAGGTGAATCTGCTCGAGCGGCAAGACCTTGGCGGCCGCGCCGCGGTCGATCGCCTCCTCGGGCATCCCGAACACGACGCAGCTCGCCTCGTCCTGGGCGACGGTCTGCGCCCCGGCCCGGCGCATCTCCAGCAGGCCATTGGCGCCGTCATCGCCCATGCCGGTCATCAGGATGCCGAGGGCGTTCGCGGCCGCCGCCCGGGCGGCCGAGCGGAACAGCACGTCGACGGACGGGCGGTGGCGGGCGACAAGCGGACCGTTCTTCACCGAGACCGCGTAGCTCCCGCCCCGGCGCTCGACCATGAGATGGCGCCCGCCGGGGCGATCAGGGCGCGGCCCCGCATCACGAGGTCGCCGTCCTCCGCCTCCTTGACGGTGATCGCGCAGAGGCCGTTCAGGCGCTTGGCGAACGCCGCCGTGGAATGCTCCGGCATGTGCTGCACGTTGACGAGGCCGGGGGACCCGGCGGGCAGCACCTCGAGCACGTCGCGCAGCGCTTCCGTCCCGCCCGTCGACGCGCCGATGCAGACGATCCGGTCGGTCTCGACCACCACGCGCCCGGGGACGGGCTGCGGCAGGACGGCGTCGGCCGAGAGCTTCGCCTCGACCAGTTGCCGGGGCGGCCGGCTCCCGCGCAGCTTGCCGAGCTGCACGGGCGAGCCGATCCTCTACCTGAGCTCGGAATCCGACGCGGGGATCAAGCAGCAGGCGAAGGCGGCCGGGGCGACGGGCTGGATCACCAAGCCGTTCAAGCCCGAGCAGCTGCTCGCCGTCGTGGGCAAGCTCGTCCGTGCCTGAGCCCGTCCCCGCGCGGCAGGCCTGCGGAACGCGGTGCAATCGGCTATGGACCGTGGATCGACTGGCCGGGACGCTTCCGGCCGCGGGGTCTTCCAGTTCGCGGGCCTGCCATGCTGAATACCGGTTCGAACGCGCCGACCGAGGACGGCAAGAGCCTGGAACGGGCGCTCGGGCACCAGGTCCGCGCCCTGCGCCGCGAGCGGGAACTGTCGGTCGCGGATCTCAGCGCGGCGGCCGGCATCTCGCCCGGCATGGTCTCGAAGATCGAGAACGGGCAGATCTCGCCGTCGCTCGCCACGGTCAACGCAGTGGCGAAGGCGCTCAACGTGCCGATCACCACCCTCTTCGCCGCCTTCGAGGAGAGCCGCGACTGCTCCTACGTGAAGAAGGGTACCGGGGTCGTCATCGAGCGGCGCGGCACGAAGGTCGGGCACATCTACGAACTGCTCGGCGCCGGCATCCGCGGCGAGACCGTGCTCGAGCCCTACCTCATCACCCTGGAGGAGGATGCCGAGGTCTATACCGGCTTCCGCCACGCGGGCATCGAGTTCATCTACATGCTGAGCGGCGAAGTGAGCTACCGCCACGCCGGGCAGGATTACCACCTCAAGCCAGGCGATGCGCTCCTGTTCGACGCCGAGGCGCTGCACGGGCCGCAGACGCTGATCAAGCGGCCGATGACCTACCTGTCGATCATCGCCTATCCCCGGCAGTGACGGCGACACGCCGTGCGGGCCGCGCCCCTCCTGCCCGACCTCGCCGCAGCCGGTGGTCAATTTCTCATCAGGAAATTTTAGTGATCCTCAGTTGACGAATCCGGGGCGCCGTGCGAGCCGTATGCCGGCAGGCGACACGGAGTTCGCAGCGTCATGTGCGGGATCGTCGGACTATTCCTGAAGGCTCCGAGCCTGGAACCGCAGCTCGGCGCGCTGCTCTCCACGATGTTGGAGACGATGACCGATCGCGGCCCCGACAGCGCCGGCTTCGCCATCTACGGCGACGCCGCCGCGGGGGTGAAGCTCACCTTGCGCGGGGCGGACGCGCGGGCCCTGGCGACCGTCGTGACCCGGCTCGAGGCCGCGACCGGCCAGGCGTGCGCGGCGCGCGCGCGGGACACCCACACGGTGCTGACCGTGGACGCGGCGGCGGCGGACGCGGTCCGCGCCTGGCTCGCCGACCACGCGCCGGAGATCGACGTCGTCTCAGCGGGCCGGCGGATGGAGATCTACAAGGAGGTGGGCCTGCCCGCCGCGGTGGCGGACCGCTTCGACCTCGCCGGCATGGAGGGCAGCCACGGCATCGGCCACACCCGCATGGCCACCGAGAGCGCCGTGACCACGAACGGCGCCCATCCCTTCTCGACGGGGCTCGACGAGTGCCTCGTCCATAACGGCTCCCTGTCGAACCACAACGACCTGCGCCGGCGGCTGCGCCGGGAGGGGATGCACTTCGCCACCAGCAACGACACCGAGGTCGCCGCCGGCTACCTGAGCTGGCGGATGCGCGCCGGCGCCTCCCTCGAACAGGCCCTGCAGGCGAGCCTGACCGATCTCGACGGGTTCTTCACCTTCGTGGTCGGCACCCGGACGGGCTTCGCGGTCCTGCGCGACCCGATCGCCTGCAAGCCCGCCGTCATGGCCGAGACGGACGCCTACGTGGCCTTCGGATCCGAGTACCGCGCCCTCGTCGGCCTGCCCGGCATCGAGAGCGCCCGGGTCTTCGAGCCGGAGCCCGCCAAGGTCTACGCCTGGGAGCGCCACTGATGCCGACCGTCGACCTGCGCGCCGAGCCGCTGCGCGCCCTGAACCGCGCCCTCCACGCCCTGCGCCCCGACACGAACGAGACCCGCTGGACGGTCGTGAATCCGGACGGCCGGCACGCCATCGCGGCGGGCCTCGACGCCCCGATCCACGTCGAGATCGACGGCAACGCCGGCTACTACTGCGCCGGCATGAACAAGCAGGCCACCGTCGTGATCGGCGGCAATGCCGGGGTCGGCGTGGCCGAGAACATGATGTCGGGCGTCGTGCACGTGCGCGGCGACGCCAGCCAGTCGGCCGGGGCCACCGCCCAGGGAGGGCTGCTCCTGATCGACGGCAATGCCGGGGCGCGCTGCGGCATCTCGATGAAGGGGGTCGACATCCTCGTGAAGGGGTCGATCGGCCACATGTCGGCCTTCATGGCCCAGGCCGGAACCCTGACGGTGCTGGGCGATGCCGGCGAGGCGCTGGGCGACTCGCTCTACGAGGCCCGGCTCTATATCCGCGGCGCGGTGACGAGCCTGGGCGCCGACTGCGTCGAGAAGCCGATGGGCGACGCGCACCGGGAACAGCTCTTCGCCAAGCTCAAGGAGGCGGGCCTCGCGGGCGAGGTCGATCCGGGCGAGTTCCGCCGCTACGGGTCCGCGCGCAGCCTCTACCACTTCCACGTCGACAACGCCGGAGCCTACTGATGGCCGAGACGCCCCCGCGCACGGTGCCGCGCACCTCGGCGACCTTCACCCCCGAGGTCATGGCGGAGATCCGCCGGGCGGCGGCGACCGGCATCTACGACATCCGCGGCGCCGGCGCGAAGCGCGCGCTCCCGCATCTCGACGACCTGCTGTTCCTCGGTGCCTCGATCAGCCGCTACCCGCTGGAGGGCTACCGCGAGCGGTGCGGCACCGAGGTGGTGCTGGGCGACCGCTTCGCCTCGAAGCCGATCCGCCTGAAGACCCCGGTGACCATCGCCGGCATGAGCTTCGGCTCCCTCTCGGCCAACGCCAAGGAGGCCCTCGGGCGCGGCGCGAGCCTCGCCGGGACCTCGACCACCACGGGCGACGGCGGCATGACCCCGGAGGAGCGGGGCCACTCGCAGACCCTGGTCTACCAGTACCTGCCCTCCCGCTACGGCATGAACCCGGACGACCTGCGCCGGGCCGACGCCATCGAGGTGGTGATCGGCCAGGGCGCCAAGCCCGGCGGCGGCGGCATGCTGCTCGGGCAGAAGATCACCGAGCGGGTCGCCGGGATGCGTTGCCTGCCGCCGGGCATCGACCAGCGCTCGGCCTGCCGCCACCCGGACTGGACCGGCCCGGACGACCTCGCGATCAAGCTCGAGGAGCTGCGCGAGATCACCGACTGGGAGAAGCCGATCTACGTGAAGGTCGGCGCGAGCCGCCCCTATTACGACACCGCGCTCGCCGCGAAGTCCGGCGCGGACGTCGTCGTGCTGGACGGCATGCAGGGCGGTACCGCGGCCACGCAGGATGTGTTCATCGAGCATGTCGGCATCCCGACCCTGGCAGCGATCCGGCCCGCCGTGCAGGCCCTCCAGGATCTCGGCCTCCACCGGAAGGTCCAGCTGGTGGTCTCGGGCGGTATCCGCTCCGGCGCCGACGTCGCCAAGGTGCTGGCGCTCGGCGCCGACGCGGTGGCGATCGGCACCGCGGCGCTGATCGCGCTCGGCGACAACGATCCCCGCTGGGAGGCCGAGTACGCGGCGCTCGGCACCACGGCGGGCGCCTACGACGACTGGCACGAGGGCAAGGATCCGGCGGGGATTACCACGCAGGATCCGGAGCTCGCCCGGCGGCTCGACCCCGTGCTCGGTGGACGGCGCCTCGCCAACTTCCTCGCCGTCATGACCCTGGAGGCGCAGACCATCGCCCGCGCCTGCGGCAAGAGCCACCTCCACAACCTGGAGCCCGAGGACCTCGTCGCCCTGACGATCGAGGCCGCGGCCATGGCGCAAGTCCCCCTCGCCGGGACCGACTGGATCCCCGGCAAGGCCGGCCTGTGACAGCCGCGCCCTGACGATCGCACTCCGATAGACAGGGGCTGCCGACCGGCGACCCCTCCCCCGTTCCGGCCCTCGTCGGCCCTAGTGAGGGTGCATGCGATGTCGCTCGATCTCGAGACCGCCGCCAAGGAGCGCGGCATCAAGTACTTCCTCGTCTCGTACACCGACCTGTTCGGGACGCAGCGCGCCAAGCTCGTCCCGGCCGCGGCGATCGCCAGCACCTGCCGCAGCGGCGCCGGGTTCGCGGGCTTCGCCACCTGGCTCGACATGAGCCCGGCCGATTCCGACCTCCTCGCAATCCCCGACGCGGACGCGCTGATCCAGCTGCCCTGGCGCCCCGAGGTCGGCTGGCTGCCGGCCGACCTCGTCATGGACGAGCGCCCCGTGGACCAGGCGCCCCGCAACCTGCTCAAGCGCCTGATCGGGGAGGCGGCGGATCTCGGTCTGCGGATGAAGACCGGGGTCGAGTGCGAGTTCTTCCTGATCACCGCCGACGGCGCCGAGCCCGCCGACATGTCCGACCGGCAGATGAAGCCGTGCTACGACCAGTCGGCGCTGATGCGGCGCTACGACGTGATCAGCGAGATCTGCGACGCGATGCTCGCCCTCGGCTGGAATCCCTACCAGAACGACCACGAGGACGCGAACGGCCAGTTCGAGATGAACTGGGACTACGCCGACGCCCTCGTCACCGCCGATCGGCACGCGTTCTTCAAGTACATGACCCGCTCGATCGCCGAGAAGCACGGCCTGCGCGCGACCTTCATGCCCAAGCCGTTCGCGGACCTGACCGGCTCGGGCTGCCACGCCCACGTCTCCCTCTGGCGGAACGAGGAGAACATCTTCGCCGATCCATCCGACGCGGTCGGCTTGTCGCCGACGGGCTACCACTTCATCGGCGGCCTGATCCATTCGGCCGACGCGCTGGCGGCGATCACCAACCCCTGCGTCAATTCCTACAAGCGGATCAACGCGCCCCGGACCAATTCGGGGGCGACCTGGGCCCCCAATACGGTGACCTATTCGGGCAACAACCGCACCCACATGATCCGGATTCCCGGGCCGGGTCGGTTCGAATTCCGCCTCGCCGACGGGGCCGTCAACCCGTATCTCCTCCAGGCCGCGCTCCTGGCGGCCGGCCTCGACGGGATCCGCAACCATCGAGATCCGGGCCCGCGGCTCGACATCAACATGTACACCGAGGGCCACACGATCGAGGGCCTGAAGCGGCTGCCCCTCAACATGCTGGACGCCCTGCGCGCCCTGTCGGGCAACGCGATCCTGGGCGAGGCCCTGGGCCCCTTCGTGCCAAGCTATCTCAAGCTGAAGAACGAGGAGTGGACCGCCTATTGCCAGCACCTCACCCAGTGGGAGCGCGACACGACCTTGGATTGCTGACGCCACCGGCAAGGGGCACTGCACGGATCACGACGGACCGGCTCATTTCAGATGATAGGCGACGCCCGCGATCAGCGCCTTCTCCTCGGTGTTGATGGTGCGCCGCGGATCGGCGCCAAACTTGTTGTGCCAGTACTGAAACCCGGCGAAGATCTCGACCCGGTTGGGCGTATCGGCAAGCAGTTGCCCGACATCCAGGACCAGATTGGTCTGTGAGACGAACTCCAGTTGCGTGTCGTTCTGGTTGATCGTGCCGTAGCGCCCCTTGGGTAGAACGATGGTGTTGAAGCCGGCAAGCGAGAGCGGCAGCCCGGTGAACGGCAGTGGAATCGTGTAGGTGATCTCGAATTCCGGTGTCATCTTGAACTCGACACTGCGGAAATGCGCGTAGTCGAAACCCGCCACGCCACCGTTCCCGGGGATGCCCGGCGTGGGCCCGTTCCCGGCGAAGCCGTTGCGCGAGAAGTCCTTGTAGCCCTGGACCTTCAGGTTCACGAAGCCGGCCGGCACGTCGAAGGCGAAGCTCAGGCCGAACGTGCCGGCCCGCTTCTCGGCGTCGAAATACGTGTTCTTGGTATTGATATCGGCGCCGAGCGACAGGCCGACGTCTTTGACGAACCCGGGAATCGCGATGGACTCGGTCTCGAAGATCTTGTTGAGGCTCAGGACGCCCCGGTAGATCAGGTAGACCTCGGTGGCGCCGTAATCCTTGAACGGGCGCTCCTTGTCGCCCGCCGGATCCTGCGACCCAGACCTGAGGATGTCGAGGGAGATGAGGTTGGTTCCGTACGCCCAGCTGTTGGCGTGGAAGAAGTTGATGACGGTCTTCGGCACCTCGCGCGGCGCGAACCCGCCCCGCGCCGTGCCGTTGGGGCGCCTCACGAAGAGCCCGGGTTCCGCTGACGGTCCCTGAAACCGGTAGCTCACCACCGTGTCGGAGAAGCTGAGGAACGAGGGCGGCGGCGCCGCCATCACGGTGGCGGCCGCGACGGAAATGCCGGCCTCCTGGCGCTTCGCGCGGGCCGGGGTCGGCGCCGCCGGAACGCGCGTCCCGTCCACATCCCCGGTGACGACCGGAGCCGGGGCAGGCTCAGCGTAGGCCGGCCCGAGCAGCGCGGATGCGCCGGCCAGGATCAGCAGCCCCGCCGCCGAGAGCAGGCTCACCCGGGACACCGGTCGGAGCATGAGGCGCCCTTTCCCGGTACGCCGCCGCGCGCCGGCCGGGGCGCGGTCGCGCGCGGGCCGCGCCGGCCCGGATGCCACGCCGGTCAAAACAGCTTCCAGAACACGAGGATCATGAGTGCGTAGGCGGCGATCAGCAGCGCTGCGCCCTGCAGGTTGACCCGCGCCCGCCATGCCGGATCCGGCGACAGCCACCAGCTTAGCCGCTTGGCCGTCCAGGGCACCATCTGCGAGGTGAGGAGCACGCTGAACACGTTGCCGATGAACAGGGCGACCGGGAAATCCACCTTCAGCATCCCGGAGAGGATCGGCGTGCCGATCAGGATCCCCCACAGGAACACAGTCGGGTAGAGTGTCAGTACGACGATCATGTTCATCTTCCACGCCGCGGGGGCCGCCCCCCCGTCTGGCGCGACGTTGCGGAACCATTGTTCGAAGCCGCTCTGCACCGTCCGCGTGTGGTATTCCGCGGTCAGGGGGGCCGCTTCCGCGACCAGGGCCTGGCGCTCGGGCGAGTCCATCCAGATCTGCAGGTTCGCCTCGCTGTCGAAGCGCAGGATCGCGACGTAATCCTCCTGCACCCCCGGCACTGCCGGCTCGAACCGATAGCCTTGCATGCCGGGCGCCCTGGACTGCGCGGCGGCGATCTTCTGTTCCCACTTGAGATAGGCGGCCTCCAGGCCGGGCTTCACGCGGGTGCTGATCACCGTGCTGACCGGCGACGTGCGGGCCGCACTGGCGTCGTCCTTGACGATGTGGACGTCGTCGCGGCCCACGAGCATCGGCGTCGCGCCCTCGATGCGCGCCTGCCTCTGGGGCGAGGCCAGCCAAGCCTGTGCCTGCTCCAGACTGTGGAACCGCTGCACGATCACCCAATCCACCTGCAGCGGCGGCCGCGGCGGGATCAACTGCTGCTCGATGAAGCCCGGAAAGCTCGCGACGACGGCATGGGTATCGGCCTGCCAGCGGGCGAAGGCGTCCGCGCTCTCCGGCCGGACGGTCGTCTGCGTCACGATGCTGACGGACGTTGTGGCACCGCTCATGAACCGACGCGCTTCCCTTGCACAGCTGCTTGCACCCGCGCGTTCGTGTGGAGTGGCGGACGGCCCTCCGCACCGCGCCCGCCCGCCGACCGGCGGGTCCCACGATGGGCGTGCAGGAGGCCGCCAGACCGGCCGGTGCGAGGGCGCGAACACGCACCTCCCCCGGCGGAAGGAAGCAGCGGTTCGCATTCCGTGACACCGAGCCGGCGACGGACTCGCAGGAGCCTGTCACTGCGCGAAACAAGAGGAGAAACAACCGAAAATTGGTCTTGCATCGTGCCTCCGCCGCTCGAACGTCGGCGCTGCCTTGCAAGCATAGATCAACATGCAACGTCGACAGAGAGTCAAGACCTTGGAAAGGAAAGCGAGTATTTGGATTGTAAATACAATACACCTTCCCAAGCGCTCGCCTTTTCAGACGAGAGGCCGAAAAATTCTTTATCTGACGCGCTCGCGGCCTGGAACGTCGAAACTTATCGGCCGGCGCCAAGTTCGGATCCCGGCGGGTTGGGACGGAGCGACAACGAAAAATGGGGGCGACGCTCGTCTCCGAGAGGCTACGGTCAGGCTCCATCCGGCACGTCGACCAACCCCTCCTGACCGCCGTGCTGTGGCAGGATCCGCTCTTGGCGTTGCGGGCAGCGCCGTCCATCGCCCCCCTCACAGGCAGGGGCCCGGCCGGACCGGCAGCGAGGGACGCCTTTATTGGCCTGCCTGCCCAGGGCGCCAATCTTTTCCGGAGGCTTGAACGCGGGTAACGTCTCGTGTCCCGATCTACCTGCCCGGACCTCACAGGCGCGGCCGGGAGGGTTGGGGTCGCCGTGGACGGCCTCGACGAGGCGAATGATTTTTTCTTGTCCCTGCGTCTCAGCCCGCATGCTGCCCGCCCGACGCCGGGCGCCGCTGTCGCCGTAAAACGACAGATGTGCAGCAAGAGCCGCCGTGTCGACGATAGCGATCAAGCATTTTCTCTCGCATTATTGCATTCGTAAATATTTACAATTCCACCGCGAGCGATTGCTGGGCGGCGTTGACGGCGATCCGTGAGCCCTGTCTATTCCTGTCACAATCGGATCGTGGCCGCCGGTCATGTGCTGATGAAGATGCGCTTCGCGGGGAGCACGGTTCCAGCGGGACGGTCCAATCCGCGTGACCGATGATCGCGGAGGCCTGTCCGTGCCGGCCAGTCGCGACCATAGGCCCACCTCGACTCGCGCCGTTCCTCAGATCCGCGCGGCAATACGGCTCGAACCGAAAGTCATACCGGCTGGAACAATCGCGGTTTTTAATCATGCCGCACAAAGTCTAGTGCCGACCCACACAAAAGATGTCGTCGAGCATCGGCCGTTAACTCATCACGATTCACAATCTCGAACATTCAAACAGATTTTCCACGACAGAGGATCCCATGTCTGACAACCACGAGCACTTCATGGCCCGGGCGATCGCCCTGTCGGAGAAGACGTCGCTGGTCGACAGCGCCGGCGGCGTGTTCGGCTGCGTGATCGTCCAGGACGGCGAGATCATCGCCGAGGGCGCCAATCGCGTCGTCGCCGAGAACGATCCGACCTGGCACGGCGAGATCGAGGCCATCCGCAAGGCCTGCAAGTCGCAGGGCAGCTTCAAGCTTCGGAACGCAACGCTTTATACCAGCGCCGAGCCGTGCCCCATGTGCATGGCGGCCGCCTATTGGGCCGGAATCAAGAATGTCTACTACGCGGCCCAAGTCGAGGATGCCCTGCAATACGGCGGCTTCGACGACAGCATGATCTATGCAGAACTCAAGAAGGATGTCGGCGAGCGCTCGATCCCGACCCAGCAGATCATGCGCGAAGAGGCCGTCGAGGTGTGGAAGAAGTACGCCGAGAAGGCGGACCGCGTCCCCTACTGAGGCCGCATCGACGGGCCGTCCATTGTTCAACGCCCGCTCAGGCCGCCTCGCCTGAGCGGGCCCTCCCTTATGCAGTGCGCGGCCATGAATATTGAGAACCTGAGGAACGTCTGCAGGGGCCCTGTCATCGGCGCGGGCGATGCCCGCTTCCTGGACGCCCTTCATGGGAAGTTGTGGAACAGACTGATCCCCGACCGGGCGCCGCAGATGATCGTGAAGGCGGCCGACGAAGACGACATCATCGCCACGGTCAAGTTCGCCCGCTCGCATGGCCTCAAGGTGGTCGTCCGCGGCGGCGGCCATAATTGGTGCCAGCCGAGCCTGCGCAACGGCGGCATCCTGATCGACCTCGAGAGCCTCAACAAGATTATCTCGATCGATGTCGAGGATCGCAGGGCCGTCATCCAACCCATTCTCAGCAATCGCGAGATCCAGAAGGCTCTCAACGCCCACGGCCTCGCCTTCCCGACCGGCCATTGTCCGCAGGTGAAGGCGAGCGGCTACCTCCTCGGCGGCGGCATGGCCTGGAACCCCACCGTCTGGGGTTACGGCACCGAGAGCCTGGAGGCGATCGAACTGGTCACCGCACAGGGTGCGTTGATCCGGGCGAGCGAAACCGAGAACGCGGATTTCTTCTGGGCCGCGCGCGGCGCCGGTTCGGGCTTCTTCGGTGTCGTCACGAAGTATTTCCTGAAGCTCCACGCCCTGCCAAAGGCCATTCACGGCAGTACGTATTTCTATCGCCTCGAGGATGCGCCGGCCGTCGGCACGTGGCTCGGGACGGCTGCGCCGCGCATCGCGCCCAGCGTCGAGCTGACCCAGTTCATCGTCAAGGCGCCCCCCGAGCTGGCGGAGGTCGCGGCTGGCCAGAACGGCTGGGTCTGCATGGTCACCGCGACGGCCTTCGAGGACAGCCCGGAGGCGGCCCGGCGCGCGCTCTATCCGCTGGATGACGTTCCGGTCGAGCCGCTGTCGTGTTCACGGGCCACACCCCTCGATTTCGAGCAGCTCTTCGACGCCTCCGGCGCGCTCTTCCCGGAAGGCGTGCGGTCTCGGGTCGAGGCGGCCTATTCCAATCACAGTCCCGGCGCGCTGATGGCAGCGATCCTGCCGCTCTGGCACAGCGCGCCTTCGGCGACCTCGGTGTTCCTCTCGACGATCTTCTGCGGACCCAACGTCCCGGGGCCGCAGAAAAACATGGCCCGGTCGGTCAGCTCCAAGGTCTATGGCGGGCCCTGGACGATGTGGCACGAGGCGGAGGCCGATCAGGCCAATGCCGCATGGCATCAGGCGGTAATCACCGCTCTGAAGCCGTTCAACGTCGGCTACTACATCGGCGAGACGAACACGGTCGAGCAGCCCGACATCGTCGCCCAGGCTTTCACGCCCGAGAAGTGGCAGAAGCTGTGCGGCCTGCGCGACCGATATGATCCGGACCGCGTGTTCTTTGACTATTTCGACGGCCTCACCGCCGAGCCCGAGCGGGATGCCCGATAGGATCGGTCCTCGCGCCGGGAAATGCGGGACCGCTCGTCATGGTCTCCGAGCCTGGATCGTCGACGCCGTCGGCCTACTCCAACAGGGGCGATGAAACGGCCGATTTCGGCGCCACCGCCGCATCGTGCGAACCGCCGCGTGCGAGGGTGGCGCCGACGAAGCGCTACCGAAGCCGAGCATGCAGCCGGCGACGGGCTCGCCTCGTTTGGCGATGCGGCGTCCTGGATGGCGTAGCCCTCCTCCATCGCGCGGCCAAGTCCGGGCGGCGTCGCGCCGATCGGTCGCCTTCTGGACCACGGGTCGGCGCGCAGCGCCGCGGCTGGGGTGGGATCGAAGATGTCCGCCGTGGTCGTCCCCTGGTCCAAGTCGGAAGGCCGGCTCCGCTTCTCTCAGCCCTCGGCCTTCGCGAGGAAGTCGAAGTCGCAGCCCTCCGGCGCCTGCGTGACGCTGCGCCGATAGAGGGCTTTGTAGCCCCGGGCCGGAACCGGCGGCGGCCGGTGGTCGGCGAGCCGCCGGGCGATCTCGTCGGCCTCGACCAGCAGGTCGATCCGCTTGTCCCGGATCGACAGGCGGATCCGGTCCCCGTCACGCACCGCCGCGAGCGGGCCGCCGATTGCGGCTTCGGGCGCCACGTGCAGCACGATCGATCCGAAGGCCGTGCCCGACATCCGCGCGTCGGAGATGCGCACCATGTCCTTCACCCCCGCCCGGGCGAGCTTCTTGGGGATCGGCAGATAGCCCGCCTCCGGCATGCCGGCCGCGTGCGGCCCGGCATTCTGCAGGACCAGCACATCCCCCGGCGCCACGTCGAGATCGGGATCGTCGATCCGCCGGCTCAGATCCTCCAGACCGGTGAACACCACCGCCCGCCCCTCGGATTCGAACAGCTGCGGGGTCGCGGCCGCCCGCTTGAAGATCGCGCCCTCGGGGGCGAGGTTGCCGGTGAGCGCCACCAGCCCGCCCACGGCCGAAACCGGGTTGTCGGAGGCGCGGATCACCGCTCGGTCGACCCAGCCGACAGGCTCGTCCAGGCGCTCGGCCAGCGTGCGGCCCTCCACGTCCACAGTATCGAGGTGGAGGAGCGGGCGCAGTTCGCGCAGCAGCGCGCCCATGCCGCCGGCGGCGTGGAAATCCTCCATGTAGCCCTCACCCACCGGCTTCAGGTCGACCAGCACCGGGGTCTCCTCCGAGATCTGGTTGAAGCGCTCGTAGGGGATGCGAATGCCGAGCCGTCCGGCGATGGCGGTGAGGTGCACGATGGCGTTGGTCGAGCCCGAGACCGCCATCAGCACCCGGATCGCGTTCTCCACCGACTTCTCGGTGATGACCTGAGAGGGCCGGACCTTCGAGCGGATCAGCCGCACCGCCGCCCGGCCGGTCTCCTCGGCGGCGACCAGGCGGTCGGAATGCACCGCCGGGATCGCCGCAGTGCCCGGCAGCGACATGCCCAGAGCCTCGGCGATGCATGCCATGGTAGAGGCTGTGCCCATCACGGCGCAGGTGCCCTGGGTCACCGACAACCGTCCCTCGACCTCGGCAATCTCCTCGGCATCGACGGTGCCGGCCCGGTACTTCGCCCAGAAGCCCCGGCAATCCGTGCAGGCGCCGAGCCGCTGGCCCTTGTGGCGGCCCGTCGACATCGGTCCGGTCACGAGCTGGATCGCCGGCAGGTCGGCGGAGGCCGCGCCCATGAGCTGGGCCGGCACGGTCTTGTCGCAGCCGCCGATCAGCACGACCGCGTCCATCGGCTGGGCCTGGATCATCTCCTCCGTGTCCATGGCCATGAGGTTGCGGTACATCATGCTGGTCGGGTTGAGGAAAACCTCGCCGAGCGACACGGTGGGGAACGGCCGCGGCAGGGCGCCGGCCGCCAGCACGCCGCGGGAGACCGCCTCCACCAGGTCGGACATGCCGCGGTGGCAATTGTTGAAGCCCGACGGCGTCATGGCGATGCCGACCACAGGTTTGTCCAGCAGGCCGACCGAGATGCCCATCGAGCGCGCGAAGGAGCGGCGCAGGTAGCGGGCGAAGTCGCGGTCGCCGTAATTGGTCAGGCCGCGGTCGAAGCCGTGCGGTTCGTCGGTCATGGTCGTTTCCTCGCGCGATCGGACCGGGTGGCCCGGCCGTCCGGTCTGTTGCAGCGGCCGCCGGGATCCCGGCTTCTGAAGCGCATGTCGAGCAGATCCTCGAATACGCGCATCATCCCGGTCCTGTCAGCCCGGCGCATCCGCGCCGTGGCTCAGCCTGCGAGGGCTCGTCCGGTCAGCGGCGTGCTCGTGGTTGGCCGGCAGCCTCAAGGATGAGGTCCGCGATGTCCTGGGCATGCGAGATCAGGGACAGGTGGCTCGCCTTGAGTTCCACGATCCGCGCGTTCATGCGCTTGGCCATGAACCGTTCGAGGTCCGGGTTGATGGTCCGGTCCTCGGTCGACACCGCATAGAAGCTCGGCTTTGATCGCCAAGCCGCCTGGGTCGTCCTCCCCGTCAACAACGCCTTGTGGAACGGCTGCTGGACCGCAAACAGAACCTTGGCCCGGTCCGCCGGCAGGTCGCCCGCGAAGTCCTTCAGGAAGGCCGCCTCGCTCAGACGTCCCTCGTCGCCGTCGAACAGGATCCCCGCCGAGGCGGGCGGTGTCGGATAGGTCTTGGCCAGCGCCGTGTAATCCTCGCCGGCATCGGGCGCCCGGGCCGCGACGTAGACGAGTGCGGACACCTTCGGGTCGACGCCGGCCTCGGTCACGATCATGCCGGAGAACGAGTGGCCGACGAGGACCGTCGGTCCCTCCTGCCGGGACAGAACGCGCTGTGCGGATGCGACCGCCTCTTCGAAGGTGGTCAACGGGTTCTGCACGGAGGTGACGTTCAGGCCCGTCGCCTGCAATCGCGGGATGACCTCCGACCAGCACGACCCATCGGCGAACAGGCCGTGGACGAGGACGACGTTGCGCGCACGCGGCAGATCCTGCTGGGCCGGCGCCTCCGCGGGAAACAGCGCGGCGGCCGCGCCGGCGACGAGCGTCTGGCCGAGCATTCTCCGGGTCATCATGGCGGGCATCTCCGTTCCGGGCTGGCAGTTGCAGGCAAGCCGTCCATCTTCGCCGTCGGCGCGGGACGGATACGCCCGATGAGCGTCGGCGCTCGCCCTGAGCGTGACCCGGCGGCCCCGGTCTCGGCCTGCAGGCAGATCGCATCTGCGTGCTGTACGGCATATTCTTCGCCCGTCTCACCGTGTTGCCCAATCATCGCAAGCAACGGAGAAGCGGAGATAACCTGGCTCACCTCTCGAAGCCGCCCTTGCGGGACGACCGACGGATGGCTGCTGTCGGGAAGCGGCGACAGCTGCCGGAACGGCCGGCATGGGTCGCACCCGGACTGGCAGCGCGATGGTTTTACGCCGGTCCTCTTATGAGCGCGCCGGCTATGAAGCGGACGGCAATCCCGAGCTGGGCCGCGCTCGGTTCACCTTGCCGGCCCGTGTGATCCGAAGGGGTAGCTCACGCATGAGGCTCGCGCGCCGGTAGGGCGTCATCTTCCGCCATGCCCGGATCTCCGGGATTGTGCGGCCGCAACCCGCGCACCATCCTGTCCGGTCATCGAACTGGCAGACGCCGACGCATGGGTCGTCCTTCTTCATGGTAGGGGCTCGTCATCCCGGTGAGGATCAGGCTCGACACCGATAGGGTACCCCCCTATATCACATCAACGGAAGGGCGCCCGATGGGCCACACGATCAAGGACAAGACGAAGCTGCTCGCCCGCGTGCGCCGGATCAGGGGGCAGGCGGAAGCGGTCGAGCGCGCTCTGGAGGCCGAACTCGGCTGCACCGATGTGCTCATGCTCGTCGCCTCGATGCGTGGCGCCATCAACGGCCTGACCGCCGAACTGATGGAGGACCACATCCGCCATCACGTCGTGAACCCGGCCACCGAGCCAGACGCCGAGCGTGCCCGTGGTGCGGCCGAGCTGATCGAGGTGGTTCGCACCTACCTCAAGTGACGAGGGGTCTGCCCCATGACGCCGTTGACCGACCTGCTTCAGCAGGGGACCGCACATGCCTGGCTGTTCGTGCCGACCGCGATCCTGCTGGGCGCCCTGCACGGGCTCGAACCCGGTCACTCGAAGACGATGATGGCGGCGTTCATCATCGCGGTGCGCGGCACCGTCACACAGGCGGTGCTGCTGGGCTTGGCGGCGACGCTCTCGCACACCGCGGTCGTGTGGGTCATTGCCCTCGGCGGTCAGTATCTCGGGCAACATTGGGGGGGCGAGACCAGCGAGCCGTACTTCCAGCTCGCCTCCGCCGTCATCATCGTCGGGATCGCCCTTTGGATGCTGTGGCGGACATGGCGCGAGCCGCGCGACGAGCATCACCACCACGAGGAAGCGAAGCACGTCGCCGCCCGCGACGGCGTTTTCAAGTTGGAGGTGTTCGAGAGCGGCGTGCCGCCCCGTTGGCGCTTGAGCCGGATCAAGGGCGTGTTGCCTCCGCCGCAGCGCGTTGCTCTTGAAACGGTCCGGCCGGACGGCGGCCGTCAGGCCTTCTCCTTCACGGACGGCGGCGATTTCCTGGAGAGCAGGGAGGAGATCCCGGAGCCGCATGCTTTCACGGCGCGGCTGACCCTGGTTGGATCGGCTGGCGTGGAGATCCATGAGGTCGCGTTCGAGGAGCACGGCCATGATCACGGGCACCTGAACCTGGGCGACGAGGATGATGCCCATGCCCGGGCGCATGCAGACGATATCCGGCGGCGCTTCTCGGGGCGGCCGGTGACGACGGGGCAGATCGTTCTGTTCGGCCTGACGGGCGGCCTGATCCCATGCCCGGCGGCGATCACGGTGCTTCTGCTCTGCATCCAGCTGAAGCAGATCAGCCTGGGCTTCGTGCTGGTGGTGTCCTTCAGCATCGGCCTGGCGATCACCATGATGTCGGCGGGCGTGATCGCGGCGTTGAGCGTCAAGCACATCGCCAATCGCTGGGCCGGGTTCAGCACCTTCGCACGGCAGGCACCCTACGCCTCGGCCGCGCTGATCGTACTCGTCGGCATTTACACTGGCTGGCTGGGCTGGCAGGGCATCCAGCAGGGCCATGCCGTCCATGCACTCGTGCTGGATCCGAGGCACGGATAAGGCGCGGCCGTTTCGACAACCTGATCGTGAGCTACCGCACCTCGGGGCTGCTCCCGGCATGACGTCCGCGGCGTGTTCGGCCGGGATGCCGAACACGCCGCGGGTTCGTCGCCACGATGCGTCACCCGCTGGCCTCAGGCGTTCGCCAGCCTCTGGAGAACGCGCTCGGACGGCGCTGACATGAATCCGGCTAGACCGGTCGTCTAGTGGCTCGACGACAAGATGCGGATGGTCCAGAGGCGCCGTCGACTGCCGGACACCACGTTGCAGGCTTCCATCCGATCCCGCCGGTTCGTCCGAGCCGTAGAGAGATAATGGGCACACATCGATGAGAGCCACGGCGAAAGACCGCGGACGTACGACGAAACGATTTCGACGCGGACAGCGAAGACCGGCTTACGGCTGGACGCTCAGGCTCTCCCTCCAGCTCCGCCAGCCCGGTCGGCGTCCTGTCTCCCCTTGAAGAGACCAGCGCCCGCCGGCATCTCATCGTCATGCCCGACGCCACGCTCGACGAAGACAGCCTCACCCGCTTTCTCGATGCCTTCTACACGCGCGTACGTGGCGATGGGCTGATCGGCCCCGTCTTCGCAGCAGCGATCTCCGACGCGGACTGGCCTCGACACATGGCGACCATCCAGGCGTTCTGGTCATCGGTTCTGTTCAAGACAGGCCGGTACAAGGGCAATCCGTTCGGCAAACATGTCGCCCTGGGCAGCCTGGAACCGGAGCATTTTGCACGATGGCTCGGCCTGTTCGAAGCAACGGCATCGGCACACTTTCCGCCTGAAACCGCTGCCGTCCTAGTGGAGCGCGCGCACCGCATCGGCGACAGTCTGAAGGCCGGCTTGTTCTTCCGACCGAGCTCGACGCACGGGTCGCAGACGGAGTGACCCGCGCCGATCCGGCGGGACCGCTCATGCACGGTGTGCGGGCGCACGACCGAGGTCTTACCCGCGACAGCGCCGGCTTGTGCCTTCAGGGCTAAACCCGGCGGACGGCAGCCTCTCGCGTTCGGCATGAGCCGCGGCCTTTCGCACCCTTTCCCGGCGATTGCCTGCGCGGTTGCCTGAGAACAAAATGTGAACTATCTGTCGGGCGTGGCGGATGCCTTCGCGGTCAGCGACATGTCACCTCCGAATTCCGGCCGAACGCTGTTCTTCTTCGAGAAGCCTTCGGCGATGCGGCAGCTGCAGCGCTTCTTCCGCTCGCCGGACACGATCTGCGTGGCCGCCGAGGGACACTTGCTGTCGGCCCAGGAGCCGGGCAGCATCCGGCCGGAATGGAAGTCCTGGCGCTTCGACGCATTGCCCATCGTGCTTCCCACGATCCCGGTCAGCTGCGGCACGAACCGGTCCGGCCAGTCGCACGAGCCGAAGATCGCCGCCATCCGGCAAGCGCTGGGTGGCGTCGAGCGCGTGATCATCGCCACCGATCCCGGGCGCGAGGGCTCGATGATCGCCTGGGAGGTTCTGGAGCACCTCGGCTGGCGCGGTCGGGTCGATCGGCTCAAGCTCGGCGCACTCGATGATGTCTCGATCCGCCGCGCCTTCGCCGCCCTGGCCAGAGAGCCGGGCTCGGGTGAGCGCGATTACGCCGCCTACCTTGAGGCGCTCTGCAGGCAGTACGACGACTACCATCTCGGCCTGAACGGCACACGGGCCATCTCGCTTCGCCTGCGCCCGCCGGCCTTCCGGGAGCCCTGGCGCTTCGGCGGCGTTCAGACGCCCACCCTCGCCATCCTGGCCGACCTGGAGGAGCGTATCCGATCCTTCGTGCCGCAGGACTTCTTCAAGGTCGCCTTGCACGTGGGCACCCCGTCCGGTGCCGAACTGACCCTGTGGCATGCGCCCAAGGAGCGGATCTTCGACGCGGCGGTCGCCGAGACGATCCGGGCGGCAGCCGCGGCATGGTCGGGCCCTCTGGCGGTCGATCTCAGGGATGTGAGGCGCGCGCCACCCCGGTTGTTCTCGAAAGACACGCTGGCGCGGCGCTGCGCCAAGCGGTTCGGCTGGGATCCGCAGCACACGGCCGGCCTCGCCCAGGACCTGTACGATCAGGGCTACCTCAGCTACCCGCGCACCGAATCCGAATACTTGCCGGAAGGACAGGCTGCGGACGCCGCGACGGTGATCGCAGCGGTGACTTCCGTGCTGCCCCATCTGCGCAGCCTCATCTCACAGGCCGATGTGCCCCTGATCCGCCGCGGCGCCAAAGGGCACTACGTCAAGGATCCGGGCGAGCACCATGCCATCGTGCCCTTGCGCAAGGTGCCCGAGCAGAGCCGCCTGTCAGCCGATCAGTTCCGGCTGTGGGACCTCATTGCGAAAGCTTTCCTCGCGGCTCACCTCCCCGACGGCATCGACGCCCGCACGAGCGTGACGGCCGAGGTCGGGACCGCGCTGGGCTCCAAGCGGTTCGTCGCCTCCGGCAGCGTCATCCGCGCTCCGGGTTGGCGGGCGGTCTACGGCAGCGAGGCTGAGCTCGAAGTCGACCTCGTGCCCGGCAAGGCCAAGCGCGAAGCGGAGGCCACGTCCGCTCGCCTGCCGTTCGTGGAAGACGGCGAAGCTGCATCGGCCGCGAGCGCAGAGATCGCCACCGCCATGACCGAGCCGCCGCGGCGGATCACCCGAGGCGAGCTGCCGGTGGTGATGGGTCGGCTGATCGACCAAGTCGATGATCCGGCGGCCAAGCGTGCCCTCGAGAATCCGGTCAATCCGAACGAACCCAAGGGCCTCGGCACGGCCGCGACGCGCGATACAATCCTCCCCAAGCTCCTGAAGAGCCGCTACATCACACTGGCGAACGGCAAGGATCCGGCCATCGAAGTCACCGAGGTCGGGCTGGCCTTCATCACGGCGGTGCGACGCGTATTCCCGGCCTACGGTGATCCGGTCGGGCGCGCCATGTTCGAGGCGGAGTTGGCGGAGATCGGTCGCGCGGCCACGCGCGCTGAGGCCGTTCAGCGCGCGAACACCTTCCGGCAGCGCACCCGCGCGCGCCTTGATGAGCTGATCGCCGCGATCTCAAGCTCATCGGCGCTCAGCCTCGATCCGAGTCTCATCCCGCCCAGCCAGACCGACAATCGGCCGCCGACCTCGGCCATGACGTCATTCGCGGTCAGCTTGGCCGAGCGAAAGGGCTTGAAGCTGCCGCGCGGCTGCAAGAGCAGCATCAGCGTCTGCCGGGCGTTTCTGGACACGCATGCCGGGCCGCGCGCACCTCAGACGGACAATACCCGCCAACCCGGCGACCGTCGGATCCCGAGCGCGGCGATGCTCAGCTACGCACGCAGTCTGGCGGAGCAGCGAGGTCTCACCTGTCCGCCTGAGGCCGAAACGGATTTCGAAGCCTGTCGACGCTTCCTCGACGCGCATGTCTCTCAGCCGCGGCAGCGGACAGGTGAGCCAAGCTCTGGAGCGACAAACGGCAAAACGCCTGCCGAGCGGGACAAGCGGCGGAGCAGGGTGCCTCGGATGGCGCGAGCGGCGGCGGCACGGCGCCGGGCCTGACGCGCTCCGGCGCAGACATCCGGGATTCCGGCTCCCGATCGTGACGCCACGAATGGCTCGCGAAGCGCGTATCCAGTCGCTGCAGATCTGGTGGCTGCGTTACGCGCCCTCGACGTTCTGAGAGCGCAGCCAGCGTGCGATGGCGGCGACCGCATGTGCCTGCTCGGCGGCGGTCAGGTCCCGCCCCGCAGGGATGGCGTACCACTTGGCCAGACAGCCGCGGCAGCAGGTTGCGGTCGCATGCTGTGCCGTGAAGACCGGGTGTCCGCGAAAGGGCGTCTGCTTGCCTTCGTTCCTGGGCTCGGCCGGCGCAAGGCGTCGGCTCACGAAGTCCCGTGCATGCTCCAGAACGATCGGGAGGCCCTTCTCCCGCAAATAGGCTTGGTCGGCGGCCGCGAGGCGAAACCGCCGCCGAAATGCGGATTGCGGGAGACGATGAAAGACCTCGTCAAGCGCTCGCATGCACACAGGGACCCGATCACCCGCCGCCCCTCTGCCCGGCACGGCTTCGACGTCTTATGGTATCTCATGCTGAGACCGGACCCCATTGCTGTCGGAACCGCCGGCTGGAGCCTGCCGAAGGCCTATGCGCCTCACTTCCCGGAGGCCGGCAGCCATTTGGAGCGGTACGCGCAGCGTTTCTCAGCAGTTGAAATCAACACGTCCTTCTATCGGCCCCATCGGGTCTCGACCTACGAGAAGTGGGCCGCGGCGGTGCCGGACGGGTTCCGCTTCGCCGTGAAGGTGCCCCGGGCGATTACGCATGAGCAGCGCCTGACCGGCGCGGACGACCTCCTGGCGCGCTTTTCATGGGAGGTGGCGGGCCTGGGGCCGAAACTCGGGCCGGTGTTGCTTCAGCTCCCGCCGAGCCTGGCTTTCGACCGGACATCCGCCGAGCCTTTCCTGGTGGCCTTCAGGCGGCGCTTTCCAGGCGATATCGTCTGTGAACCGCGCCACGCCACCTGGCTTGCCGAGGACGTTGACAAACTCCTCTCCGGACTTGCGATCGCCCGCGTCGCCGCCGACCCCGCGCCGGCTCGTGGCGCCGACACCCCAGGTGGGTGGACGAACCTGGTCTATTACCGGCTCCACGGCTCCCCACGCATGTACCACTCGGCGTATGAAGCGCCCGTTCTCAGCCAGATGGCCGCGCACCTGCACCAGCAGGTGGCTCAAGGAGGCCGCGCCTGGTGCATCTTTGACAACACCGCAGAGTTTGCAGCCACCGGCAATGCTCTGGACACCCTTGCGCTTATAACGTCGAGCAGCCCCTGCACGCCCTGAATTCCAGGCGGAGCAACGGCCGATCAGAAATCATCCGGCTTCGTTCATGAATTCCGGGGCAGCGCCCGCGCGATGGCGGAAAGCGGCTGTGCGGGGTGTCCCGTGAGGTCGAGCGGAGTGGGCACGTTCGTGCACGGCGTGGTGCAGGGCAGCCTTCCTCGATCCGGGCAATGATTGGCTCTGTCCGGGCTCGCGCCCGGTGCCGTCGATCGGGTCACGCGTCGGTGCATCGCTGCGCAGTCGCTCTGTCCTGGCGCCTCTGTCCCGGCGGCCGACGATTGGCCGCCCGCTCGGAGTAAAAGGCCCCCTCGATCACGGCCGACCGACGGCACGAAGTCGGGTGCGCGCCAGGATCGCATGCAATGCCACTGGACTGGATCCCGGCCACGCAGAGGCGGCGCCGAATGTCCGGCATCCTTCGGCATGACAGGAAATGTACCAAAGGCTTTCAGCCCATCACCATGGGCGCGGGAATGACAGAAAATTCGATCGAAAAATCGTGAGATACCGCAGATTTTCGCGGATCCGGATGAATTCACGGCAAGTCGGCCCGGATAGTTTGTTTCCCCCGACGGCGGTCAGCCCGTTGCGCGAGGGGAAGACAATGCTGTTGCCTACTAACGTCAAGCTCAACTCAAAGCTGCAGGCACTCGACGCCTCGCAGGCGCTGATCGAGTTCGACCTCGACGGCAAGGTGGTGACGGCCAACGCCAATTTCCTGACCGCCGTCGGCTACGGCCTGGAGGAGATCCAGGGGCAGCATCA
>Ga0316228_1000393_pt1 | contig 60394 bp, 45 predicted proteins | sample TBH18021metaG_FD_206005 | JGI IMG/M metagenome (GOLD analysis project Ga0316228, IMG submission 206005) | Freshwater microbial communities from Trout Bog Lake, Wisconsin, USA - TBH18021 | ecosystem: Environmental > Aquatic > Freshwater > Lake > Hypolimnion/Profundal zone | place: USA: Wisconsin... | reverse complement strand
GGAGGGACTTGCTGTCCATGGCCGCCGCGGTGACGGTGAAATTGGGGAAATGCTCGTGGCCGATGTTAAGGTTGATGTCATTGTAGTCCTTCTGGAGGTTGAGGATGCGGTATTCGATGATGTCTTTGCCTTCGAAGGTGAGCAGGGCCAGAGCCTTATCCATGCGGCTGTGCAGGCGGAAGGTGGCCTTGGCGCCGACCTTGAGGGTATCGGTGTCGGCGAAGAAGCGGAGTTTGATGTCATCGGCGGCATCGGAAATGGTCAGGGCGCTGGCGCCGATGACGACCTGCTCAAAGCGGTCCTTGCCGGTGGCGCGGAGGATGTAGAGGCCGCCGGCGTCGAGGGTCAGTTTGACGGTGCCGAGGCCGGTCTTGGGATCGGTGGTGACTTTCTGTTCGGAGACGGTCTGCTCGGCGGCGGGGCTGGCGCCCACGCTCACCCAGGGCACGGCGGCCAGGACCGGATCGGCCTTGACCACCTGGCGGCGGAGAACTATCAGGTTCAGGTCGGCGCCGGTGGGCTTGCCATCGGGGGTGGTGGTTTTGAGGGTGACGTCAAAAGGTTCGCCGGAAAGGTACAAGGGCTGGCGGGTGGTGAGGGCGATGTCGTAGCCTAGCTGGGCCAGGAAGACGCTGCTGGTTACGCCGACGTCCTCGCCTTCGACGCTGGCGGTGAAGGGCAGGGCCGAGCCGGGGATCATGCCAGTGGTGTCGAAGGTGACTTTGAGGTGGCCCTTGTCGTCGGTCTTCTCGACGAATTCGCGGCCATCGGGCAGGTGATAGCGCACGGCCTTTTGGGCCAGGGGCGAACCCCAGTAATACTCGGCGGCGATGTCCAGGGCGATGGTTTCGCCGCGGAAGTAGACCTGGCGGTCGGGGTCGAGCTTGAGACGGATCTTCTGGGTCTGGAACTGCTGGACGGCGAAGTTGCCGGAGAACACCAGGGGGGTGGCGGGGCTGCGCGGTTCGAGTTTCTGGCGGGCGGTGATGGTGTATTGGCCGACGGCGGCGCTTTCATCGAGGGCCATGCGGGCGTCGAGGACGCCGAAGGCGGAGAGGTTTTTTTCCTCTTCCCAGAGGAGTTTGCCGGCGGGGTCAGTGACGCTGAGGATATAGGGCTGGTCGGGGGGGACGATGTAGGAGCCGTCCTTGACGTGGCGGATGATGCCGCCGAGGAAGACGGCCTGGCCGGGCTTGTAGACGGGACGATCGGTATAGAGGTAGCCCTTGGGGGACAGGCCGCGGGAGACGCCCAGGCCATCCATGACCAGCATGTTGGCGGCGACGTCGCGCTGGAGGACAGCGCCGGCGCCGCGCATGGCGAAGACGCGGAGGGAATTGATGTCCTTGAGCTGATCGAACTTGGCGCGGAAGACGCCGTCAACGCCGGTCTTGCCGGTGGCGAAGACCTTCTGGCCATCGCTGAAGAGCAGGTCGACGTTTTTGGCCGGGGCGTTCTGGAGCATGTCCTGGACGAAGACCAGGGCCTCGTGGCGACTGCCCTTGAGGATCAGTTCAATGTCGGAGCGCAGCACCAGGGTGGTGCATTCCAGGTCTTCCTCGGAGACGTTGACGATGCAGACGCCGGCCTTGCCATCGTCGAAGGGGACGGGCAGGTCCTGCTCCATGGGTTTGTACTTGGCGTACTTGTCGATCTTGAGTTCCCAGGTTTGGTCGGGCTGGATGAGGGCGATGTCCAGGGATTCGATGCCGGCGATGCCGTGGGCCTTGCGGAAGTAGGATTCCAGGTCCAGGCGATAGAGTTTAACGGTGAGTTTTTCGATATTGCGGGTGCGGAGCTTGAGGATTACCGGCTCGTTGGAACGGAAGACGCGTTCGGCGGCTAGTTCCAGATTTTTCCGGGTCATGATGGCGACGCGGCCGGCGGCGGTGGCGGTGCTGGAGCCCCAGGTGAGTTTTTTATAGGCCTCGACGGCTTTGTCGAGGTTGCCGAGTTTTTCCTCGTCGATCTGGGCGAGGCGGTATTGGGCGAGGGAGGATTGTTCGGTGCCGGGGAAGCGGGAGACCAGGCTGGACCATTCAGCGACGGCTTTCTGATAGGCGGCGGCGCTGGCCGGGGCGGAGGCTTTGTCTTCCTCAAGCTTGCGGGCGGCGGCGTAGTTGATCTGGCCGTAGATGAAAAGGATCTCGGCGATGCGTTCATCGAGGGGGTGTTTGGTCATGAAGGCGTCGAAGAGCTGGCGGGCGGCATCGTATTTTTTGGCGGCCACCAGTTCCAGGGCCATTTGAAATTCAGCGTTGATGATCTCGACCTGGCTGGCGGCCCACTGGGGGCCGTTGGGGTATTTGGCGACGTAGGTCTGCCACTGCTCGATGGCCAGGGGGTATTGTTTCTGGTTGAAGCGAATCTGGGCGATCTGGAAGACAGCGGCCTTGGTCAACTCGTCCTTGAGTTCGGCGGGGCTCTTGTCGGAGCCTTCATAGCGTTTGGTGGCAGCGGGGCCATCGGGCAGGCCGTAGCCTTTGCCATCTACGAAATTCTGGCAGGCGGCGATGGCCTGGTCGGCGCGGCCGGCGTTCTGGTAGGTCTGGGCGATGAGCCAGGCGGCTTGGACGCTGTGGGGGTGGGTGGGGAATTTGGCGGCGAATTCCGCGGCGGCGGCGACAGCTTTTTCCAGGAGGTTGCCGGGATTAGGCAGGTTGTAGGTGCGGACAATGAGCCAGGCGACGTCGGCTTCGGTGACATCGGCGGCGGGGGGGATGCCGGCCATGCGCTGGCGCAGGTCCTCGGTTTCCTGACGGGCGGCGGCGTGCATGGACGTGGGCGCGGGCAGAGCATCATTTTGCGGATCGGCTTGTTGTTGGGGGGCGCGGTTGGCCTGCCCGGCCACGTTCAAGCCGGAAGTCAACTGGGATTCGGCCAGGCGGTAGCGGGCCTCCAGGGCCTGTTTGCCGGCCGGGGGAGGATTCTGTTTTTTTTGGTTAAGGGTGCGGGCCTGGCTGCCGACCGGGCCGGTCCAGTCGGGATCGAATTCTGCGAGGTAGGCCTGGTATTCGTTGGTGGCCGCCGGGGCAGCCCCGGCGAGTTGGCTGCTGCGAGCGACCTTGAACATGACCTGGTCGCGGAGATCGCGACCAATCTCCATGCCCAGCACGCGGACGTAGAGTTCATGAGCCTTGGAGTAGTTGGGTTGGGGGGCGCCGACGTCGGTGGGCAGGGGCTTGACGCACAGGGCATCGGCGAACTGGACGATCACGCCGGCGATTTCCTTCTTGCGTCCCTCGCCCAGCAGGCGCATGGCCTCGGCTTCGTAGATGGCTTCGGCCTCTTTGTAGTTCCTGGTTCCCAGCAGGGCCTGGGCTTTGAGGAACATGGCCTTGCGCATCCATGGGGAATCCTTGTGCTCATCGAGCAGGGCCTGGGCGGCGACGACGGCCGGGGCGTATTTGGCGTCGGAGTAGAGGGCCAGGGCCTTGAGGTATTGGGCTTCGGGGACGTCTTTGGAAGGGTCGGCGAGGCAGAGATCGAGGTGGGCGATGGCCTCCTGGTATTGCTTGCCCTGCATGGCCAGGCGGGCTTTTTCGAGGTTGCTGAGGGGCCTGGTGGCTGGTCCGGTGGCGACCTGGGCGGCACAGGAGTGGGCGATCAGGGCCAGGAACAGGGCCAGAACCAGAGAGAATCCGAAGGGCCGGGCGGCCGGGTGGGACGTAAGCATGATGATCTCCTTGAATGCTTGGACGGGCGAAGATCAGGAAAGTTTCAGAGAAGGCGGAGGTTATGGTATCTGTTTCCATGCACGGGGGACAGGGAAGGAGTTAGGAGTCGGAGACGGGAGGAAAACCGGAGTGGCGCTCGAATAACGCAGACTTGGCAGACTTGGCGGCGTGGAAGGGAGGTGGAAGTGGCGTTTTTGAGGCAATTTCGCAGACTTGGCCATGTTTTTGTGAGTGAGGCTGGGTCTTGGGTATGCGGAGGCGAAGCCGATGGCCAGGTTCAGCAACCACCAAGAAAACAGGAAAAAAGAAGAGGTAGCCACAGATGAACACCGATAGTCACAGATGCCGGTGTTGAGTTCCACGTGGGTTATTGTTTGGGAGATGATGGATTCATCAACGCCTCCGACATCCTTGTTGCCGGCGCCGGTTGCGGGCACGGCGGGCCCATGCGCGGCGCCGCTGCGCCTGGATTATGCCACTCCGTCGCCTTGTGTAGATCTGCGCGCCATCGCCATCCGCCAGAAGGCGATGCTGTATTGCCTCCTGGGGGAGGGCCTGACGCTGGTCCTGATGGCGGTGATGCCAAGGGAGGTGTATGGCTTGGCGTACCTTGCTTTTTGGGCGTTTCAGATCGCTGCGGTTACGTTCTTCGTCATGCTCGCCGTCGCCCTTGACCGTATCGTCGCCGGCATAATCCTCGGGCTGGTCGGACTGGTCCCGTTTGTGGGGGTGCTGGTGACCCTGAGCATCAATGGGCAGGCGACCGCTCTCCTCCGCTGGCACGGCATCAAGGTCGGGCTCATGGGCGCTCGATCCAGCCAGATTCCTTCGTGAGGCAGGATATGGCTCCGGAGAGGATGATGGATCCATCAACCAGAAGGGACGATCACAAACTTGAGGCAGACATCTACGCTTGTCCGAATTGTTTGTCCCCAATTCGAAGAGGTGTTCACGGTTTCTCCGCTGGAACTGGCAGCGGGGCCGGGACGCGACGGGCCGACCAGAGGACGAGGTTTTTGAAAAATGTTTGCGCCGTCTCGGGCTCGAATCCGACATTGCCTCGCTGGCAGGTGCCCAGCAGCCCGGTGATCAAGTCAATGCGGGTGAAAATCACGTGGCCCTGGCCGAATGCCAGGTCGTAGATGAGCCCGCTGCGAAGTCCAAGTACGGATCGTCCGTATAAATTCAAGCGTAGTTGGGAAATGTCGCTCATTCCCGTGTCGCCGGCCTTGCGGAGGGGATGATCGTCCCCGACCGGCGCGGGCTTATTGTCGGCGAACGCCCGCTCCGGGCCGCGTTCACCCTTGTTGTTGACGGCGGACATATTCGGCGAGGGCCGCCTTTGCATACAATGGCAGTGCCACGACGTTCTTTGCGGCCAAGGACTTGAACCGGGTGTGGTCCCTTTGCGCAGCGCATCCTGCAATTTGGTTTGCAAGTTCGTGATGGTCTTGTCCTTCTCGGCGATCTTGAAGCGGGATTGCTCATCCGCGTCCTTTAACGCGGCCGCGCGGATTTTCGTCCGCTCGGCGTCTATGGCCCACTGCTTCTCAAGCTCGAAAGGGCACAAACCTGCCGCATCGCCGCACCGCGGACCGCGGTTGGGTCCAGTGCATGGAGACGGTGGCGAGGGTAGAATGCGTGCATGAGTGAAACCAAGCAATCTGGCGGCGGGCTGCGGTGGTGGATGATGGGAGTTTTCGGTTTCGTGCCGCTGGGCCTGATCGTTCTGACGCGTTGCAGCGTGAACGATGGCGGTTTGCGCAACGTGCTCACGATGATGGAGTTACTGCTCCTGGGGCTACTACTGACAATCTGGTATCTCTTCTGCAGCCGCCTCCCCTGGCGCTGGCGCATGGGCTTGCTGGCCGTCGAGATCAGTTTTGGTGCCGGGTTCTGCGCGACGGTGCGCGTTGCCGGAGTATATGGCAACTTGATTCCGCAATTGCGCTGGCGCTGGAGCCGGCCGGCGGATTTTGGCCTGCCCGGGGCGATGCCTGGAGGCACGCCCGCGACTGTCGGCGTGCAAGCCGTGGACCTGGCATATACCGGGCCGGGCGATTTTCCCGGGTTTCTCGGTCCGACCGGCCGTGGGACCGTCGAGGGATTGCAACTGGGAAAGGATTGGTCAAAGCATCCTCCGCAGTTGGTATGGCGGCAGAGCATCGGGGCTGGGTGGTCGTCATTCGCGGTAGTTGGAAAGTTCGCCGTCACCCAGGAGCAGCGCGGCCGGTTCGAGCAGGTAACCTGCTACGACCTGCGCGACGGGCGCCTGTGCTGGGTCCATGAGGATCAGGCGCGCTTCACTGAGACGGCGGGCGGCGATGGTCCCCGGGCGACACCGACGATTGCCGACGGGAAGATCTACGCGATGGGGGCCACGGGCCTGCTCCATTGTCTGGAGGCAGCGGATGGGTCCGTAATCTGGTCGCGCAATATTCTCGCGGATCATGGGCAGAAGAACCTGACGTGGGGCAAGAGTTGTTCGCCGCTGGTGCTTGACAACTGCGTTGTGGTAAGCCTCGGCGACTCCTCCGCGGCGTCATTGGCGGCGTACGACCGGCGGACGGGAACGCCGTTGTGGACTGCGGGCCATGACACGGCCAGTTACGCCACCCCGGTGGCGACGACGCTGGCCGGCCGACGGCAGATCGTCGTCGTGAACGCCCATAGCGTGGCCGGACACGATGCCGGCGATGGGCGGTTGCTGTGGGAATACTCCTGGCCCGGCAAGACCGCTAAATGCTCGCAGCCTGTGCCCCTGGGGCCGGACCGGGTATTCATCGCCACGGGGTACGGGATCGGCTGCGCGATGCTGCAAATAAATGCCGGCCCAGATGGGTCGATGGCCGTGAAGGAACTGTGGCGCAGCCGGTTTATGAACACGCGGTTTACCAACGTGGTAATGCGGCAAGGCATGGTCTACGGGCTGGATGACGGGGTGCTGGAGTGCATCTCGCTGGCGACGGGCCAGCTAAAGTGGCGGGGAATGCGCTATGGCCACGGGCAGGTAATGCTGGTTGGCGACGTACTGCTGGTGATGGCGGAGTCCGGCCAGATGGCGATCGTTGATGCCGCGCCGGACGAGTTCCGGGAATTCTCGCGTATGGAGGCATTAACAGGCAAGACATGGAATAACCCGGCACTGTCGGGAGGCTATCTGCTGATCAGAAATGCCCAGGAAGCGGCTTGCTATTCACTGAACAGAGAACAATGAACCGTGGCCCAGTTAAATAAATGAGGACAGGTCTAATTAAAAAATATCTGTAACTAAGTGGCGAATTTATCATTATAAAGGCATATAATAATTAGACCTGTCCTGATTATTGAGGTAAAGAAATTCAGGTAAGACATGTAAATCAGACTATCCAGTGGTAGAGAGCCGGCCGAATTCGCGGCCGGCGGCGTAGAGGGCGTCGATGTTTTCCAATGGTGTGCCGGGGGCGAGGTTGTTGCCTTCGCGCAGGGCGAAGCGGCCGTGGCGGGCCACGCCGGTGGCGAGGATTCGCCGCACCTCGGAGCGGACCTGGGCGGGCGTGGCAGTGCGGAGCAGTTCGATGTGTGGGCCGCCCTGGATCTGGACGTCGGGACCCAAAGCGGTGCGCAAGGCGGCGAAATCGATGGGGAACCCGGTGTCGAAACAGCGCACGTTGAGTTCGTCGCGAATGAGAGGGAAATGCCTGGTGGCGTCGCCGCAGAGGTGAATGGAGCGAGGGCCGGAGTCAGCCAGAGCCTGGCAAAGACGGCGATGGTGGGGCAGGACGTGCTGAGCGTAGGCGGCGGGGGAAATCAAGGCGATGCTGTCATCGGCAAACCCGAAGCCGGGCACGGGCAGAGGCAGGCCGTAGCGCTTGCGGCGGGCGCTGATGCGGTCGATGGTGGCCTCGGTGATGAAAGAGAAAAGCCGCTGGAGCCGGAGTGGCTCATCGAGCATGGCGGCGCATACGAATTCGGCCCCGAAAAGATTGCAGGCGACGGTCATGACGCCATCGGTGCCCAGCAGAGAGGGGCTGACGGCTACCTTGCGGCCGAGGAATTCACGTCGGGCGGCACGGTCCCGGAAGTGCTGCTCGTAGTCGGCGACGCGGGCCATGAGGCCGCCGCAAGGGTCGGGCAGGCCGTTTTCCATGACCGCTTCAGGGTTGGCGGCAAAGGCCGGAAGAGTATCGGGAACCTGGTCAGGCGGGTATTCGATGGGGCAGCCGAACCAGGCCGCCTCGTAGTAGTTCATGAAGTTGGGCGCAATGTTCCACTGGTCCGGGATCCCCAATTCCGCGTCCTGAAGGAGATTGAAGCGAAGCCAGCGCTGGAACGCCAGAAGGACATCGTACATCAGGTCCGGATCCTCGGAATAGCGCCGGAAGTCGATGAGAGAATGGGGATTGGTCAGCGGGTTGCCGATGAAGATGCGGACATTGGCGCCAATGATGACGGGAATGCGGGAGCCACGTCCGGTACGGAAAGATTCCCAGACGGCCGGGAGTTCGGCGTTGTGGCGCTGGAAATCCAGGGTGCGGAGGTGATCGGCGGGGGAAAGGCCGTCGGGGCCAACGTCCTGGAGGAGAATGGAAGAGATGGCAGTCATGATTGTGGGCAGAAACAGAAGGTTGATTGAGGACAGCCGACGACAATAACGATGACAGGCGGGGCGGACAAGGCGGTGGAAGGGAAAGAAAGTGAAAGCGGAAGAAAACCACGGCTGGCACCACTTTACCTTTGAGGCGGTTGCGGGTATCTCTACCGCCCGTTTGACGATGGCAAGTTTAATAATGTAACTGAACTATTTGGAGTGTTTATGAGTCTAAATATACGCAAGGGTCAGGCGGAACTGGATTTCCTTTCACTGGGCGCGGTGGTCTATCGTCTGGATCCGGGGATAATCCCGTTCCGCAAGGCGCGGAACCTGGAAATCCACGTTTCCGGCGGGGAATATAATGTCGCCGCCAATTTGAGCGATTGCTTCGGGCTCAAGACGGGCATCGCCACGGCCATGGTCCGCTACCCGATCGGGGAACTGGTGCAGATGCGCATCCGCGAGACGGGCGTGACCCCATTCTACAAGTGGTTCGAGCATGACGGCGTGCGCGGACCGAATATCGCCAATACCTTCAGCGACCGAGGCTACGGGGTACGTCCGCCGGTGGTTTTCTACAATCGCTGCAACGAGGCGGGCTCCATGCTCAAGGTGGGCGACTTCGACTGGACGAAAATGATGGCCGGCGGGGTGAAATGGTTCCACTCCGGCGGGATCTTCGCGTCACTGTCGGAAACCACGGCGCCGCTCATTCTGGAAGGGATGAAGGCCGCCAGGGCCGCCGGGGCCATCGTTTCCTTCGACCTCAACTACCGGGCCAAACTGTGGGCGTCGGTGGGCGGGCACAAGAACGGCGTGAAGATCCTCCGCGAGATCGCCGCCAACGTGGATTGCCTGATCGGCAACGAAGAAGACCTGCAGATGGGTCTGGGCATCAAGGGTCCGGAGGTGGCCAGCCACAAGTCCAAGCTCGATCCCGAGACCTTCTTCAAGATGATCGATGGCGTGGTGGCGGAGTTCCCAAACATCAAGATCGTGGCGACCACGCTGCGTGAGGTGCATTCGGCCAACCGGCACGACTGGGCCGCGGTGCTGTGGGTGGAAGGCGAGAAGTTCGTCAGCCCGACCTGTCAACTGGACGTGGTCGACCGCATCGGCGGCGGCGACGGCTTCGCGGCAGGAGTGATCTTCGGATTGATCGATGGCCGTCCGCTGGAACAGTGCCTGCGGTTGGGATGGGCGCACGGAGCGCTGCTGACGACCTTCCCGGGAGATGTAACCATGGCCCGGCTGAGCGAAGTGGAAGCGCTGGCCAAGGGCGGGTCGGCCAGAGTGCAAAGGTAAGAGAAAATAGTTTTCAACAATTAAGAAGAAAGAACTTTAAACAATAAATGGCATGCATAACGCGCCCTACAAAAGGCTTGTTCTGGCTTGCCAAGCAGATTAAAAAGTCCACAATGCCGCCACTTCGGTGATGCGGCAAAGGCATTACGGTAGTTACTTTTTTTCTCTCAGGAGTTAAAGCAAATGTCTCTTCAGGCTTTTGGTGTCATCGGGTTGGACGTCATGGGTCGTAATATTGCGCTGAATATCGAGCGCAATGGTTTTTCGATCGCGGTATATAACCGCACCTATGCCAAGACCGAGCATTTCATGAACGATCTGGCCAAGGGCAAGAATGCCAAGGCCGGCAAAACGCTGGCGGAGTTTGTGCAGCTCCTGGAACGGCCACGTCGTATTTTGATTATGGTCAAGGCGGGGGCGCCGGTGGATGGGGTTATCGAGGAACTCAAGCCGCTGCTCCAGGATGGCGATATCGTCATCGATGCCGGCAATTCGCTGTTCACCGATACCGAACGCCGGGTCAAGGCCCTGGAAGGCACGGGGATCAAGTTCTTCGGAATGGGCGTTTCCGGCGGCGAGGAAGGGGCCCTGTGGGGACCGTCTATCATGCCGGGCGGCGATATGCAGGCCTACAAGCGTCTGGAACCGATTTTGACGAAGATAGCTGCCAAGAGCGACTCGGGGCCGTGCGTCACGTATGTGGGCGCCAAGGGCGCCGGGCATTTTGTGAAGATGGTCCACAATGGCATCGAGTACGGCGACATGCAGCTTATCGCCGAGGCCTACGATCTGCTTAAGCACGTGGGCGGGCTGAATAACAAGCAGCTTAAGGACGTGTTTACGGAGTGGAACCAGGGCGAGGATCTGAAGAGCTTCCTGATCGACATTACCTGCACGGTGATCAACTACCCCGATCCGGATGGTTCAGGCAAGGCGCTGGTGGAATTGATCATGGACAAGGCCGGGGCCAAGGGGACCGGGAAGTGGACGAGCCAGACGGCGCTGGATCTGGGGGTGGCGATTCCGACGATTTCCGCCGCTGTCGATGCGCGGAATATTTCCGGGCTGAAGGACGAGCGGTTGGCGGCGGCGACGCAGCTTCGCGGCCCCAGCGCGACGGTATGCGCGGATGTGAAGGGCTTCATAGCGGATGTGCGGGCGGCGCTGTATTGCTCGAAGATCTGTTCCTATGCCCAAGGTTATGCGATGCTCAAGATGGGCGATACGACGTTCGGGTATGGCCTGAACATGGTGGAGATCGCCCGGATATGGAAGGCCGGGTGCATCATCCGCGCCGTCTTCCTGGACGAGATCATGAAGGCCTTCCGGGAGGAGCCGGGGCTGGCCAACCTGTTGATGGCCAAGCGGTTCCGCGAAGCGATCAACATTCGCCAGGATGCCTGGCGGCGGGTGGTGACGGCGGCGGTTGCCAATGGCGTGCCCAGCCCTGCGTTCAGCGGCAGTCTGGCGTATTTCGATGCCTACCGGCGTCCGCGGCTGCCGGCCAACCTGATCCAGGCCCAGCGCGACTTCTTCGGGGCCCATACCTACGAGCGTACCGACAAGCCGGGCGTGTTCCATACGGAATGGAACAAGTAGTTTGGGCTGGATGCCGCCCGACCTGACGCATTGAGGTGGACACCACGCCGCGAATTGGAGCAGGCTTGGACCAACACACAGCCGAACCCGCCAACTCCAATACAAGTGCGCCGGCGCCGGGATCGTTGGGCGCCAACGAAGCCATCTGGCGCTACCTGTTCATGCACATGAACGAAGGGTGCGTGCTCAGCGAAGCCATCAGCGATGAAACGGGGCGCCTGTGCGATTTGCGGTATCTGCAGGTCAACGAGGCCTTCGAGCGTCACACGGGCGTAAAGGGGGCGGATGTCATCGGGTGCCGGGCCAATGAGGTGTTTCCCGATGTGGAGGCGATCTGGCCGGAGCGTTACGGGCAGGCGCTGGCTACGGGCCAGCCGCAACATTTCGAAGCGAAGATAGCGTCGATCGGGCGCTGGTTGGAGGTAAGCATCTACCGGATGCAGCCAGGCCATTTTGCCACGATCTTCCACGACATCAGCGATCGCAAGCGGGCCGAGGAGGCGTTGAAGGAAAGCGAGGCGTGGCTGCGGGCGGTGCTGGATAATTCGCGGGACTGCATTCACGTACTGGACCCGGGGACGCAGCAGTACCTGTTTGTCAGCCCCAGCGTGGCGGAGACGACGGGATTCACCGCGGAAGAAATAATGAAGATGGGGTTTAACGGCGTCAGCGAACACATCGACCCGGAAGACCGCGCGGCGGTGATGGCGCAGCAGAGGCGCGTGGCCGCAGGGGAGGATGCGGGCGAGCCGGTGGAATATCGCTGGAAGGCCAGGAATGGCCAATGGCGCTGGTTGAGCACCAGCCGCGGACTGGTTCGCGACAGGCAGGGGCGCTCCGCAGCTCTGGTGGGAGTAACCCGCGACATCACGGAACAGAGGTTGGTGGAGGAGAAACTGCGGGAAAACAAGGTGCAGCGCTCGCTGGCCAATCAGATCATGGTAGTGGAAGAGCGGGAGCGGCGACGGCTGGCGGTGGATATGCATGACGGGCTGGGGCAGATTCTGAGCCTGGCACGCATGAAACTGGGGGCGATGGCCCAGCAGCCACAGCGCGAGGCGAGGAAACAGCAGTTTTGCGAACTGGCGGGTCTGATAGACAAGGCTCTGCATCAGGCACGGACACTGACGTTCGAATTGAGTCCGCCGGTGCTTCATGAACTGGGTCTGGGACCGGCCTGTGAATGGCTGGCCGAGGAGATGGCCCAGCGTTACGGTCTGAAAGTCAACGTGCAGTGCCAGGGGCCGATCGGGGCGTTGCAGGAACAAATCGCCATAGTGGTATTCCGCGCGGTCAGGGAATTGGTGATCAACGTGGCCAAGCACGCCAGGGTTGGCCAGGTGCGGGTGCGACTGTGGCAGCAGGAGGGGACGCTGCAGGTCGAGGTGAAGGATAACGGAGCAGGTTTCGATCTCAACAACGCAGACGAGGGCCGATCAGGCAAGCCCGGCGGCGGAGGTTTTGGCCTGTTCAGCATCCGCGAGCGTCTGCAGCACGTGAGCGGCGTTATGGATATCCGTTCGCAACCGGGGCGGGGAACGACAGTGATACTCACGGTGCCATGTGCCGTGCCGAGAACTGACAGCAATTGCTCCAATAGCGATGGGCCAGATTTTAGCGGAGGCCAAATATGAAAACCAAAGCCCGCGCCGAAACGCCGGTTTCCGTAAGGAGCCAGGAAATAACAACTCCCTAGAAAGCCAACTCACCCCTGTCCCCTGGCCGGCGTACCGGGGCGAGGGGGAAAATGCGGAAGTATTCTTGCACACGCCGTAAGGAGCGCCACAGCGCATGCGGCAGCCACAAGGCACGCACAAGTTTTTGTCGGTGGTATCGGATGCCACGCCGGCAGCGGCGCGCGGCAACTTGCGATGGGTTATCTGCGCGTTGCTATTGCTGGCCACGACCGTAAACTACATTGATCGACAGGTCATCGCCGTCCTGGCGACAACGCTCAAAGGCACCTTCAGTTGGAGCGAGACCGACTACGCAAACATTGTCTTCTCGTTTTCGGCCGCCTATGCCCTGGGCTTCATGGGCGCGGGGTATGTACTGGATCGGATTGGAGAACGAGTAGGCCTGGGATTGGCGGTGGGGCTGTGGAGCCTGGCGGCCATGTCCCACGGCCTGATCGGAAGGCTTACGGTCGACAATCCCTTGTACCATAGCCGTCTGGTGCTGGCGATGGGTGGGATGTCGGTGGCGGCGTTTTCGCTAGCGCGCTTTGTGCTGGGTTTGGCGGAATCGGCGAATTTTCCCGCCTCTATCCGCACGGTCGCCGAATGGTTCCCGCGCAGTCAGCGGGCTTTGGCTACGGGAGTTTTCAACGCCGGCAGCAATGTAGGACCAATCGTCACCCCGTTGGTGGTGCCGTGGATAACTCTGCGCTGGGGCTGGCCGGCGGCATTTTATGCGACCGGCAGCCTGGGGCTGCTGTGGATAACCGCCTGGATAATTCTGTACCGGCGGCCGGAACAACATCGGGGAATTACCGCAGGAGAATTGGCCCTGATCCGCGCTGACGGATGGGAAGAAACGCAAAGTAAAGTGCCGTGGCGCAGTCTGTTGGACAAGCGTCAGGTATGGAGTTTTGCCATAGCCAAGTTGTTGACCGACCCCATTTGGTGGTTCTACCTTTTTTGGGTTCCGAGTTTCCTTAAAAAGAGTCACGGCGTGGACTTATCGCAACTGGGGCCTCCGCTGATCGCCATCTATCTAATGGCCGATATCGGAAGCGTGGGGGGCGGATGGTTCTCCTCCCGGTTGATCAGGGCCGGCTGGAGCGTGAACGCCGCCCGCAAGACGGCCATGCTGGTCTGTGCTTTGTGCGTCTTGCCGGTATTCTGGGCGTCAGGGGCCGCGAGTCTGTGGCTGGCGACGGGACTGATCGCCCTGGCCGCCGCCGCCCACCAGGGTTTTTCGGCCAATCTTTTCACCCTGGTCTCCGACACCGTGCCGCGGCGGGCCATCAGTTCGGTGGTCGGCATAGGCGGCATGGCCGGCGCCATCGGAGGAATGATCTTCCAAAAGATCACCGGGTGGCACCTGGATCGCTCCGGCAGCAACTACCTCATGTTGTTCGGCATCGCGTCAATTGCATATCTGGTGGCCTTGGGGGTCATCCACCTGCTCAATCCCCGGCTGAAAGCGATGGAGGAAAAGGTGCAAGGTGAAAAAGAGCGAGAGGAAAGACCAGTGTAACCATTGGAGACTCTTCACTTCCTGGAGCCCTCTTAGGGTCTAATTATTCCTTTTTCCCATTTTGACCTTGCAATTCGGGAATAGGAACCGAAAATAACAAACTTGAGTGTCGGACGTGAAACACGTCATGATAGACTGATCGTCGGTCAATGGACTGGCCGATAGACCCCAATGCACCCGGCGGTTTTTTAGAGACCGCCCGCGCGCATCGCAAAGCGATGGCGATGCAATTCGGGCCTGATCGACGGCTCAACGCCATTGAGGCAAAGTATAGTTGCCTCGGCGTGGAATCGTCGGCGGCTCAAGGACGGGCTGAAATGGATTCATTTCTTATTCACGGCGGTAATCGCCTCAAGGGAAAAGTCGAAATCAGCGGCAGCAAGAACTCCTCGCTGCCCATTCTGGCGGCTTGCCTGATGGCGGAAGGGACGACCACAATAAAGGGCGTTCCGCGGTTGAGCGATATAGACTCGATGACCAAGCTTCTGGTGGAACTGGGTTGCAATACTCACCGCCACGATCCCTTGTTGACCGACGAGGAAGGCCCGGTCCTCAACGGGCCACTGGATCTGACAGTCACCGATGAGAGCAAGAGCGAAGCCCGCTACGACATCGTAAAGACAATGCGCGCAAGTATTTGCGTGCTGGGGCCATTGCTCGCTAAGCGCGGACGGGCGGTGGTTTCCATACCCGGCGGCTGCGCCATCGGGGATCGGCCGGTGGACCTGCACGTACGCGGGCTGCAGAAGTTGGGGGCTGATTTTCATTATGAAAACGGCAATATTGTCGGACGTGTCAAGGGTAATGGCGGTCGGCTCAAAGGCTGCCGTATGTATCTGGGCGGCCCCCAGGGGCCAACGGTGCTTGGGACAATTAATGTAATGTGTGCGGCGGCCATGGCCGAAGGGGATACGGTTCTGGTGGGCGCCGCCTGTGAGCCGGAGGTCGGTGACTGCGCTGAACTGTTGATCAAGATGGGCGCCCATATCAGTGGGCACGGAACTCCCGAAATCCGCATTGAGGGCGTCGATAAGCTCAAGGGTACGGAACACCGCGTAATCCCCGACCGCATCGAGTGCGGCACTTTCATGATCGCCGCAGCCATCACCAACGGCGAACTGGAACTTAAACACTGCAATCTCGACCACTTAGTGGCGGTCGTCGATCGCCTGGAAGAAATTGGCGTGCATATCGAGAGGAAAGACGGCACAATTTTCGTCAATTCCGCCCGGCGTTTGAATCCGGTGGAAATGACCACGCAGCCCTATCCCGGTTTTCCGACGGACGTCCAGGCCCAGCTCATGGCCCTGTTGTGTCTGGCCGACGGGATGAGCGTGGTCACGGAGCGGATTTTCCCTGATCGGTTCTTGCATGTGGGCGAATTGAACCGCATGGGCGCCCGCATTCGTAAAGACGGATCTACGGCGATCATCCAGGGAGTGAAGGAATTGCAGGGGGCGGCGGTCATGGCCAGCGACCTGCGGGCGTCGGCGGCACTGGTGCTGGCGGGATTGGTTGCCAAGGGCACAACGCGAATCGATCGAATATATCACATGGATCGCGGTTACGAAAAAATAGAACAGAAGCTGCGCGCCGTCGGCGCAGATATGGAGCGGGTCAAAGAGGGATGAATTTTTTCCCCGAGTCCGATAATCCAGAATAACGGCAAGGCCACCACGGGCAGACGAGTTAAGTGTTTGTCCGTTGTTCTGCGGACCATGCCATTGCGACGCTGATGCCGCCAATTTTATCCTGCACAGTCTACACGATCTACATGCAATTTCATTTGCAAGTCGCAGCGAGTTCGTTTAGACTGCCGCCGCTCTCGGCTCCCGATTTACCTCGCGGAGGTGGTCTCCGGGTGCCGTCGACAGGTTGCGGTGTGCGCCGCGGCCAAGCCCCCGCAAGCCCTGCGGCTTGGCGGTAGAAAAGGTTTCATGGGTGGCGTTGCCGCCAAATGCCCTAAGTTATTGCACTAACCTAGGACAGGTTGTCAGCGTCAGTTAAACGGATGAGCCTGCAAACGCCTCCAATGCAACCCTCGCACGGACCCTCGGTCGTTTGTCTTCTACAGCAGGAATTGTCACCAGACCGCCTTCCCACCCAGAATAGGCTTTGAACTACAGGAGGAACATCGTGTTCTTCAATCGCCTCGCTCGTCAAATTGTGTCGGCCTCTGCGACGTCCAGAATATGCAACGCGCACACACGGCGACCCCGCGGGGCAAGCCGCTGGGCGATCCTCAGTCTGGCCATCGCCTTCTGCCTGCCATTGGGATTAGGTTTTTTGGCCGGCGATCTGCGGGCCCAACCCGTCGCCGCCGCTGACCAAAGCGCCAGCGCTGCCGCCCTCCTGGCCAAGGGCCAGACCCTCTACAAGGAGGGCCAGTTCGAAGAAGCGGCCTCCACGCTAGTCCAGGTTAAGAGCGATTCTCTGAACCAAGCCGACCAGGTCACCCTGGGCGATTTGCTCAAGAGGGCGGAATCTGCGGCCACCGAGCGCCGCGCCGCGCGCGCCGCTTACGTGAAAGGCCAGGACGCCCTCGCCCAGAAGGACTACCAGGAGGCGATCAAGAATTTTCAGGCCGCCGCCCAGAACGCATTTGTGGATAGCGCCACTAAAGATAAGTCTGAAACCCAGCTCAAGCTAGCTCAAGCCGAGATGGTTAACACCGGGCAGACCCCCGACGATCTGTACAAACAGGCGGTGGCGGATTTCAAGGCCAGCAGGCTTGCCGAAGCCAAGGCCGAATTCGAGAGTCTGAAGGCCAGCGGGTATCGCGTGGGCCTTTTCAAGAGGACGGTGACGCAGTACCTGTCAGACATCGACAAGCAGATGACGGCGACGGCAGTGGCGCCAGCCCCGGTTCCTGCCTCCACGCCGGTTGCCCCAACTCCTGCTCCGGTCGTTCCCAGCGCCCAGCCGGTGGTTCCAGTGGAAACCCCGGAAGCGGTTGTGAACGCGCCTACGGCCAAGGATGCTTATCGAATGGGCAAAGCTCAGTACCAAAAGGGCGATCTGCAAGCGGCCCGCGCCAATTTTGAGATCGCCCGCGACGGAGGCTACAAGCCCGGACTTTTCGAAGGCGATAGCCCGGCGACCTACCTCGCCCGGATGGATGCCAAGGTTCGCGCCGACGCCGATAAGGTTGCCAAGGAAGCCCAAGCCAAGCTCGACGCCGAGAAGGCTGCCCAGGAAGCCCAAGCCAAGCTCGATGCCGATAAGGCTGCCAAGGAGGCCCAAGCCAAGCTTGACGCCGAAAAGGCCGCTCAGGAAGCCCAGGCTAAACTCGATGCTGAGAAGGCTGCTAAAGAGGCCCAAGCCAAGCTCGACGCCGAGAAGGCCGCTCAGGAAGCCCAGGCTAAACTCGATGCTGAGAAGGCTGCTAAAGAGGCCCAAGCCAAGCTCGACGCCGAGAAGGCCGCTCAGGAAGCCCAGGCTAAACTCGATGCTGAGAAGGCTGCTAAAGAGGCTCAGGCCAAGCTCGACGCCGAGAAGGCCGCCAAGGAAGCCCAGGCCAAGCTCGATGCCGAGAAGGCCGCCAAGGAAGCCCAGGCTAAGCTCGATGCTGAGAAGGCCGCCAAGGAAGCCCAGGCCAAGCTCGATGCTGAGAAGGCTGCCAAGGAAGCCCAGGCCAAGGCTGATGCCGAGAAGGCCGCCGTGGCTCAAGCCACAACGCCGGTTCCGGTGACGCCGGTCCTCAGCACTATGCCGGTCGTCCCACTGGAAACTCCCGAAGCAGTGGTGAACGCGCCAAGCCCCAAGGACGCCTATCGAATGGGCAAGGCCCAGTATCAGCGAGGCGACTTGGACGCGGCCCGTACGAATTTTGAGATTGCCCGCGATGGCGGTTACAAACCAGGACTTTTCGAGGGCGACAGCCCGGCGACCTACCTCGCCCGGATGGATGCCAAAGTTCGCGCCGATGCCGAGAAGACCGCCCGAGAAATTGCTGAACAGCAGCGGCAGGCGGACATCAAGGCCGCCCAGGCAGCCGCTGAGCAGCAGCGTCTGGCCGATGCCAAGGCCGCCGAGGAAGCTGCGGCCAAGGCCCGTGCTGATGCGGCTCTGGCTGCGGCCAATACGCCGGCTCCGGCGCCAGTTGTTCCGGCGCCAGTCGCTCCAGCACCAGTCGCTCCAGCTCCGACTCCAGAGGTTCCAACTCCCGCACCAACAGCCACCCAGACGCCGACGGCCAATGAAGCCAACGCCGCCCAGCAGACGTTGCTGGAAACCGCCCGCCTGGAGAAGATCAAGCATGACAAGGCCGTCTACGAGGCCGAGCAACTGGTCCTGCAGGCCCACCAGGCCCAGCTCGATCAGCGCATCGATGATGCCCTGGCTCTTTATTCCAAGGCCCTGGCGATAGATTCCGCCAATCAGGCGGCGGTCGCCGGACGCAATGAGGTACTCAACCAGAAAGGGCTGGCCCCCGCCCAGGGCGGCGAGGTCATGAGTAAGACCGTCATCGACATCAAGATTCAACGCCAGATCATCCAGTATCAATTCGATGATGACATCGCCCGGGCGAAGATGACCATGGGGGCCAATCCGCCGGATTTCAAGGCCTCCGAGCAATACATCAACGCCGCCGAGATCGCCTCCACGGCCCACCCGGAGGTTTTCAATAATGCTGAAATCAGCGCCTTCAAGGCCACCATCGAAAACAGCAAGCAACAGTTGGCCAAAACCCAAGCGTCTTTCCAGGACGAAGTGAATCGCACGGCCGTCAAGGACGTCGCCGAGAAACAGGCGCAGAAGCTGGCCATCGAGGAACGCGAGCGCGCCGCCACCGTCAGCAACTACATTAAGCAGGCCCACACTCTCATCCACGACACTAAGTACGAAGAAGCCCTGGGCGTCATCGAAAGCATTCTCAAACTCGATCCGCGCAATGAGTATGCCATCGGCGTCCGTCCGCTGGTATATGACAAGATGATTTTGCGACAGCAGCGCGAGTACAGGGAAAAATTCGATCGCGAATTGGAGAAGGCCCTCAACGCCGCCGAGGAAAAACGCATCCCCTACGACGACATCCTGCGCTATCCGGCCAACTGGCCCGATATCAGCGAAATCCGCAATGCCAGCGTCCGTGCCGAGCGCGGCGTGAAGGAAGTCGACCAGGTCGTGCAGGCCCAGCTCGACCGGCATCTTCCCGAGATCAAATTCGAAGGCAACGCCCTGGGCGACGTCATCGATTTCCTCCGCGACGTCACCGGCGCCAATATTTTCGTCAACTGGAAGGCCCTGGAAGGCCAGCAGATCAATAAGGACAGCCCGGTCAGCGCCAAACTCAAGGACGTCAAGTTCTCCAAGGCCCTGAAGCTGATTCTCGACGAGGTCGGCGGCGGCACGGTGAAACTTGGTTACACCATAGACGAAGGCGTGATCAAGATCTCGACTTCCGACGAGCTGGCTAAGGATACCAGCACTCGTACTTACGATATCCGCGACCTGCTGGTGGTAGTGCCCGATTTCGACAAGCCGCCTAATATGGATCTGTCGGCTTCATCGACCGGTGGTTCATCCGGCAGCGGCTCGGCGGGCGGCGCGGCGGGCGGCGCGGCGGGCGGCGCGGCCGGTGGCGGTGGTGGCCTATTTGGCAACGGCGGCGGCGGGGCCAGCGACGAGAAGGTCAAGACCCACGATGAACGCGTTGAGGACATCAAAAAGCTCATTCAGAACACTGTGGCCCCCGATTCCTGGAAGGATAATGGCGGCACCGTGGGCGCCATGAGCGAGCTTTCTGGCCAGCTCATCGTAACCCAGACCGCTGAAAACCAGCGGTTGCTGGTCAATCTGCTGGAACAACTCCGCGAACAGCGGGCCATCCAAGTCACCATCGAATGTCGGTTCGTGACGGTCGGACGGCACTATCTGGAAGACGTCGGGCTCAACTTGGATGGTTTCTTCAATATCAGCAGCCCCAACAGGTGGAGCAGTTTCAACATATCCAATACCTCCTCTTCTTTTACCGCTAATCCATCCACCGGCGTTCCCGGTGGAATCTCCATGACCTCGCCGTCGACCAGCATAGGCGGCACCTTTCTGGATAATTTCCAGGTCAATTTCCTGCTCAATGCCACTGAGGCCTCGGAACAGACTTCCGTGGTCACCGCCCCGCGCATCACCCTGTTCAATGGCCAGCGCGCCTGGATGCTGGTCGCCACCCAGCAGGCCTACGTAAGCAGTCTGCAGCCGGTAACCACTACCGGCGCCGCGGCTTATGCCCCGACGGTGGACACGGTCATGAGCGGCGTGCTTCTGGACGTGCAGGCGACCGTCTCGGCCGACCGCAAGTACGTCACCCTCACGCTGCGGCCGCAGATGTCGCAATTGCTGAGTATGGCGCAGTTCTCCTACGGCGGCAACTCCTCCACCGGCGCCAGCGGCAGCAGTGGCAGCAGTGGCAGCACCAGCAGCGGTGGCACGGTGATCAGCACTGGCAATAACACTGCTTCGGCCGGCACGGGAACCATCCAGCAACCGGAAATCGCCATCACCGAGGTGAAGACAACCGTGAGCGTGCCCGATGGTGGCACGCTGTTGCTTGGCGGCCAGACCCTGGCTGGTGAGATCGAAAAAGAGGCCGGCGTGCCCGTCCTGTCCAAGATTCCGTTCCTCAAACGGGCGTTCACCAATCATTCCACGGCCAAGGATGAAAGCATCCTGCTGATTCTGGTCAAGCCCACGATCATCATCGAGCGCGAGGCCGAACAGAAGCAGTTCCCGACCCTCGGCACCAAGATTGCCGGGTAGGTTTCAGGTTATCCAGAACCCCGGGCGACTGAGCCCGGGGTTCTTTTTTTCTTTACAACACTTGCAATCGAACCGGTATTGCCTAAACTACGTCGCTCTTTACTTTTGCAATGAACGAGGTTGTACATGCCACGCGTTTGTAAATTCACCGGAAAAAAGACCACCTTCGGCAACCAACTTACCCATCGCGGCAAGCCGAAATATCTCGGCGGTGTGGGCACCAAAATCACGGGCATAACCGCCCGCACCTTCCGCCCCAATATTCAGAAGGTCCGCGCTATCATCGACGGCAGCCCTGTCCGCATCAAGGTCAGTGCCAAGGCCATCCGTTGCGGCATGGTCGTCAAGCCCATGCGTCGCAAGTACGTCAAGCCCGAGGCCAAGGCCGAAGGATGACGGCGGCAGGATTGGCAAATAGCGGAAGCCGGGGGAGAGGCTTTCCGTTAATGGTTTAGCGTTTTGCGTTCGCTTCGAGCCCATGTCTTTCCAACGCATCACAGTTGACGAGGTTCGCAAAATCGCGTTATTGGCCAGGCTTACGGCCGACGATGAGACCCTCGTCCGGTTTGCCGATGAGTTGGAACCGATCCTCCAATACGTTGCGGGAATCCAGGAATTGGACGTCGAGGGGGTCGAACCGTTGGCCCACGCCGTCCCTCTGGTAAACGTGCTGCGTGAGGATATTGTCGAGCCATCCCTTCCTCTGGAGCAGGTTTTGGGCAATGCCCCGGAAACGGACGGCCCATTTTTCAAGGTGCCCAAGATTATTGGCGGCGACGAAGATTCAGCCGGGTGAAATTGGCATAGGAGGTAGGAGGTAAGCAAACCCCCACCCCTGCCCTCCTGCGGCGTACCGGGGAGGGGGGGACAGTGGCGACCACCTGCCAATCCTACAGCGTCGTGTTCATCGTGTAGCGTTATCCTCATGATTGCCCCTGACACATTGATCGCCGCCCGGAACGCCATCGCCGCGGGCAAGGTTTCGGCGGTCGAACTTACCCGGGCGGCCCTGTCGCGCATCGAGGAAGTGGAAGGGAAACTCGGCGCGTTTAACAGCGTTTTTGCGCGTTCGGCTCTGGAAAGAGCCGGGGCGGTGGATTCGGGCCGGCTAGAGGGAGTTCTGGCCGGCGTTCCCATCGCCATCAAAGACGTACTTTGCACCAGCGAGGGGGCCACCACTTGTTCTTCGAAAATGCTCGCGGAGTTCCACGCTCCCTATGACGCCACTGTGGTCCGCCGGCTCCAGGCCGCCGGGGCCATCATCATCGGTAAGACCAACCTCGATGAATTCGCCATGGGTTCGTCCACCGAAAACAGCGCCTTCAAAGTGACCCGCAATCCCTGGGATATGTCGCGTGTTCCCGGTGGCAGCAGCGGGGGTTCCGCCGCCGCCGTGGCCGCGGGAATGTGCTGCGCCGCCCTGGGTTCCGACACTGGGGGCTCCATCCGCCAGCCGGCGGCGTTCTGCTCTCTGGTCGGCCTTAAACCCACCTACGGTCGCGTTTCCCGCTATGGCCTTGTCGCCTTCGCCTCCAGTCTCGATCAGATCGGGCCGCTGGCCTGGAATGTCGCCGATGCCGCCCTGTTGCTCAATGTCATCGCCGGCCATGATCCCAAGGACTCCACCAGCATGCCTGGCCCGGTTCCGGATTATCTTGCCGACCTCGAACGGCCGGTCGAAGAATTGCGCATCGGGATCGCCTTGGAACATCGCCAGGCCGGAGCCATTGATGTCGAGGTTCAGGCCGCTATCGATGCCGCCGTCAAACAATACCAGGCCTTGGGGGCCAAAATCGTTGAGGTGACACTGCCCAACACCCGTTACGGCATTGCCGCCTATTACATCATCGCCCCCTGCGAGGCTTCGAGCAATCTCGCCCGATACGACGGGGTGCATTTCGGCCACCGCACTAAAGAGCCGGTGAAGGACATCATCGAGTTGTTTTCCCGAAGCCGGGCGGAGGGATTTGGGCCGGAAGTGCGCAGGCGCATCATGATCGGCGCTTACGCGCTATCCAGCGGCTACTACGAGGCTTACTACGTGCGGGCCCTGAAGGTGAGGACCCTCATCAAGCGCGATTTCGACCGGGCGTTCGAGAAATGCGACGTCGTCCTGTCTCCCACGACCCCGACGCCGGCCTTCAAGCTGGGCCAGAACACCGGCGACCCCCTGCAGATGTACCTGAGCGATGTGTTCACGGTCACCTGCAATATCGCGGCTTTGCCGGGGATCAGCATACCCTGCGGTTTCACTGGCGGGGTTGGCACGCCGGCCTTGCCGATCGGCCTGCAGTTAATCGGCCCGGCGTTCGGGGAACAAAAGCTTTTGCGAATCGCCCGCATGTACGAGGCGGCGACAGCGTGGCATGAGCGGCGACCTTGTTTGTGATGGTTGTGCCACGGGAGCATTTCTGGGCGGCCAATGGCTGACGCACGGGGAGCCGCGGTTTGACTACTGGCTTCCCGCGTATAAACTACCGACCCCAATGGCTGTGGATCGTGCCCAGCCATTACAGTTTTACAGGTACTTCGTCCGATAACCAGAAAAGGACCGCGTGTTTGGCCGCTGCGCCTTTGGCGTGCGATGGCGGCAGCGCGGAAAGGATCATGAGCGCTAATATCGAATTCATCCAGGCCCGGCAGATTCTCGATTCCCGCGGCAATCCCACCATTGAGGTGGATGTCATCCTTGAAGATGGCACGTTGGGCCGTGCCGCCGTTCCTTCGGGGGCCAGCACCGGCGAGCACGAGGCCGTCGAACTACGCGATGGCGACAAAAATATCTACCTCGGCAAGGGCGTTCTCAAGGCCGTCGACAACGTCAACAGCAAGATCGCTCCTGAACTCATCGGCCTGGATCCCCGAGCCCAGGAGGTCATCGACCAACTCATGATCGACCTGGACGGCACTCCCAACAAGAGCAAACTCGGCGCCAACGCCATCCTGGGCGTTTCCATGGCCGTCGCCAAGGCCGCGGCGGAAACCGCGCATCAGCCCCTGTACCGCTACCTGGGAGGCACGGCGGCCAAGACCCTGCCCGTGCCGATGATGAACATCCTCAACGGCGGCAAGCATGCCGATAACAACGTCGATTTTCAGGAGTTCATGATCCAGCCCTGGGGATTCGACAATTTCGCCGACGCCCTGCGGGCCGGGGTTGAGATATATCACGCCCTCAAGAAGGTTCTGCACAAGAACAAGATGAGCACCGCCGTTGGCGACGAGGGAGGATTCGCCCCTGATTTGCAGGACAACGAGGACGCCCTGAAGGTGATCGGCGAGGCGGTGACGGCGGCGGGGTACGAGTTCGGCAAGCAGGTGTTCGTGGCCCTGGATCCGGCGGCCAGCGAGTTGTGGGACAACGAGAAGAAGGGGTACAAATTCTTCAAGAGCAACCCGGGCAAGATTGTGCGCCCAGCCGAGATGGTTGAATACTGGGCCAAGTGGGTGGAGAAGTACCCCATCCGCTCGCTGGAAGACGGCCTGGCCGAGAACGACTGGGAGGGTTGGAAGCTGCTGACGGACCGGCTGGGCAAGAAGATACAGCTCGTGGGCGACGATCTGTTTGTCACCAACGTCAAGTTCCTGGAGAAGGGGATCAAGGCGGGCGTGGCCAACTCGATCCTGGTGAAGGTGAACCAGATCGGCACGCTCAGCGAGACATTCGCGGCGGTGAATCTGGCCAAGCGGAACGGCTACACGGCGGTGCTGAGCCATCGCAGCGGCGAGACCGAAGACAGCACCATCGCCGACATTGCCGTGGCCACCAATTGCGGCCAGATCAAGACCGGCGCCCCGGCGCGGAGCGACCGGGTGGCTAAATATAACCAGCTTTTGCGCATCGAGGAACAACTTCACGAGTACGCCGAGTTCGGCGGCAAGATGTGGAACAAATAGCGCACGGCGCGAGGATTCGGCGACGGGAGCCGGCGGACCATGATCGCCGGCTCGGGCCGCCGACAAGCTCCCCGGTCGTGCGGGAATCGACGCAGTCATGACCCACGGCCAGGACAATGAAAGCATGGCGCGCGGCGCGCGCCTCTTGCCCACCGATAACCCGATGGCGGCAACCAAAGCCAGACCAGCGGAAGCGCCGGCCCCTGAGCCTGGGCTTCCGCCAGCGCCCCAGGCGCAACTGGAAAGGGCCCAAAAAGATGATGAATCGGGCTGTCCTCCAATCAACGATGAACTGGAGGTGGCTGGTCCCCTTGGCGGTGGCGGATGGACCATCCCCATGCTGTGCGCCGGTCTGGCGATCATAGCCAGTTGCTGGCTGCTCCCCATGGCCGAGGCGAACCACCAGCTCGTCTACGAACTGGAACGTCTCAAACTGGATTTGCGGCAAGTCAAGGAACAGGTGGTGGTCAATGATGAATTTCTGCGCCGGGTTGCGGTCGATTCCACCCTGGCCCAGCGGCTGGCCCAGCGGCAGATGAAATTGATAAGCAAGGGCATGTCGGTTCTGAATTTAGACAGCAACACGCCGGAGGAAGTGTCGCCCTTCACCATGGTAAGCCTGCCGCCAGCGGCAGCTCTGCCGCCGTATCGGCCTCTAGGAGGCTGGCTGGCTCACATCTGCCTGGCACCCAAGTTGCGACTTCTGCTGAGCGGCCTGGGTATGTTGCTCGTGGCGGCTGGCCTGGTTCTGAGCCGCAGCGGTGGGGCTGGAACGATTGGAGATTAGTGGTTTGTGATTGACAAAATAGTGGCCTGAAGCCTGAATTTCCGGCCAGATGAGAGGCTGCCTTGCCAGAAGGCCACGGCCAGGTTCTTAACCTCCGTCGCCAAGGCAGTCGGTGTCTATAATGGAACGACGTTTCAGGAATTTCCCAGGTAATGCACTCAGGGAGAAACCCTAATGAGATCCCACAAGCAAGCCGGTTTGGCGAACGGTAGGGTATTTTGGGTTGCGCTGTTTCTGGCATGGGCCATCGGCTTGCCAGCCGCCGTTGGCGCCGACGAACCCACGGCGGCGGCGGATAATTCGCTGAGCGTCAAGGAGTACACCGACCTGGGCATCCCAGCCATCGATAAGACCTGGACTGCGGACGATTACACCAAAGCTAACAAAGTGTTACAGGAAATAGTCAAGACAGACGCCACGCAGCTTCCGCGCTACAACAGCGCCAAATCAGGGGTGGTGTTTGACCGGCTTACCGCCCGGGAAAATCTACCGCGCATCGGGGACAAGCAGATGGCGGCGGACACGCGGTTGGCGGAGGCGGCGAACATCATGCAGACGTGCATACCCACGTTCCTGGCGTACGCGACTCCCGGCAAGGGGCTGGCGGTTTTTGACGAAGAAGCGCTGAAACTGGGCGTTTTTTTGCTCCGCGCGGAACTGGTGGCATCGCTGCTGGCTGACGAGGTTCAGCAGGGCGATCCAGATTTTGCCAAGGATGCCAAGAGGATGGAGGGTGCCAACCAGATCAAGAGCGGCATGGCCACCACCGCCGGGGGATTGATCGAGATGATTGCGGATCACAAGACCGTGCGCGGCGACGTGGCAGTCCGCAGCCTGGCGGAACTGAAGGACCTCCTGCCCAGGGCTTGCGCGCATATGCTTGTTGAAGGCCGGAAGAACGTGAAGGACCAACTGACAGCGGCTATCGCCGGGGAGACGGACGCCGCCCGCAAGACGGCGTTTGAAGCGACGCTGGGAGCGCTTGAGCAGAAATGACGGGCAGGTTGGAGCCGGCTTCGCCCGAGGTCGCCAGCCACGGGCCACAAAAAATCACTTCTGCTGGCCCAGGGCAGCTATCGTTTCCAGGCGGGCGCGGATATCCAGGTGCTGCGTGCAGTTTTCCTCACACTGGCCGCATTGCGTGCAGACGCCAGCCTCCGCGGCGGGCAGGGCCCAATGCCACTTGAGGCGATCGAGGATCGCCTTGTCCTCGCCGTTGAATATCTTGTGGTTCCAGGCATCCATGAACTTGGGGATGGACACATTGGCCGGGCACGGCAGGCAGTAGCCGCAACCGGTGCAGAAGACGTCGAAGCCGCTGTTGATGTGAGCCTTGATTCCCTCGAGGTGCTCCGGGGGATAGTGGTGGAACTCTTCGACGGCCGCGATAGCCTGATCGACCTCGGCATTGTTGGCAAAACCTACCAAGGTTACGGTAATGTCGGGATGGGAGACATTGAAACGAATAGCCGCCTCGGCAACGGAACGGTCGCCGGGGGCCTTGAGAAATGCGAAACGATCGGGATTGCGGGCGATTACGCCACCGCCGAGGGGGTTCATGGTGACCACGCCTAGCCCGAGGCGTCCGGCGGCGGCCACGCCATCAGCCCGATAGGGGAAATTCAAGGCGTTGTAGCCCAGGGTGACGCCCTGGAAATATCCCGACTCCAGCACGCTGGCGATCTGGCGGCCCTGAAGATGGGTGGAAACCACCAGGCGGCCGATCAGACCTTCCTCTTTGGCCTTCATGGCGGCGGATACGGCCCCGCCGGCAATCCGGCCGGCCAGCTCATCGGGCCGCATCAGGCACCAGATATGAAAGAAGTCGATGCGCTCGACGCATAGGCGTTGCAAGGAGCGTTCCAGGCTTTGCCGCAGTTCATCACCATTGGCGGCCATGCACTTGGTGGAAACGTAGTAGGAATCCCGGGGCAGGGTCTTCAACCCCCGCCCGAAAATTTCCTCCGATTTATCGCCGCAGTAGAAAGGGGCCGTGTCGAAATAGTTGATCCCCTTGCCATGGGCATGGATGATCGTCCCGGCGGAGGCATCCAGGTCGGCAGGGTTGGCGAAACGCATGCCGCCGAAGCCTACCACCGAGACCTGCGGGCCATTCTTGCCATAGGGTTTTGTCCACACGCCGGGCTCCTGTTGTTTTTGTTGGCGAGAACCGATATTGTGGGTGGATACAGGCGCGGCGTCAATTGGAGATGCAGATGTCAGCAAGCAAGTTTCATCCCCGGCGCATGGACAAGGAATTGCCTGGGCGGCGGCAGCAACTCGAGGTAATCCGATCTCAGAAATACCTGACCCTGGCTATGTGCGATGAGAACCAGCCGTATCAGGCGGCCTTGAATTATGCTTTTTCCGAAGCGGACAATTGCTTTTTTGTCCACTGCGCCGACGAGGGACGCAAACTGGGAATTCTCCGCGCTAATCCGCGGGTTTGGGGTATGATTGTTCACGATCGCGGCCCGGTCGCCGGCAAGGATGGCGGTTCCTGCACCCACAGTTACCGTAGCGTAATGTTCCAGGGAACCGCCAGTTTCGTTCATGCCCACGAGGATAAACTCCGCGCCTTGGACATGCTCATCGACCAGATCGCTGTGGATGGTTCGGCCGCCAAGCAACGCATGCGCTCCAGTCCCAGTCTGGCCAAACTGGTGATCTTGCGCATCGGTATCGAGGCTTTGAGCGGTAAAGAAAGCCCGCCACCAAAGAGGGCATGAGCCGCGGAGGGCAGAGGCCGGAAAGTAGGCACGCCGTCCTCAGGATCCCGACTCTACAACAGCTTCTCACCTTTACCCCTGGGAATCAGCGTCAGAATTTTCTCAATGATCTGTTCGACGTTGATTCCCTCGGCTTCGGCGTTGAAGTTGGGAACAATGCGATGCCGCAAGACGGGGGTGGCGACGGCTTCGATATCATCAAGTGTGACGTAGAGGCGGCCGCGCATCAGGGCCCGAGCCTTGCCGGCGAGGATGAGATACTGGCCTGCCCGGGGGCCGGCGCCCCATTCGAGCCACTGCCGCACGAAATCGCCGGCATCACGCTCGTCGGGACGGGTCATCCGTACGATATCCAGGGCGAAATTGTAGACGTGATCGCCGACGGGAACGCGCCGGACGATCTCCTGAAGCGCCAGCAGGTTGGGGGCATCGATGATGCGCCGGGGTTTGGCCTGGGCCGTGCCGGTCGTGCGTTTGAGCATCTCCAGCTCCTCCGGACGGCTGGGATAGTCTATGTTAACCATGAACATGAAACGGTCGAGCTGGGCCTCGGGAAGAGGATAGGTTCCTTCCTGTTCGATGGGGTTCTGCGTGGCCAGCACAAAAAATGGATCCGGCAGGGCAAAGGTGGTCATGCCCACGCTGACCTGGCGTTCCTGCATCGCCTGAAGCAAAGCCGCCTGGGTTTTGGGCGGGGCGCGGTTGATCTCATCAGCCAGCACCAGGTGGGCGAATACCGGTCCCTTCTGGAAGTCGAAGCGACGGCGACCGGTCTGCGGGTCATCCTGGAGCACGTCCGTGCCGGTGATGTCGCTGGGCATAAGATCGGGCGTGAATTGGATGCGATGGAACGATAGGTTCAGGGTATCGGCCAGCGTAGAAACCAGCAGGGTCTTGGCCAGGCCGGGCACGCCCTGCATCAGGCAGTGGCCGCGGGCGAAGATGGCGATCAGCATCTCCTCTATGACCCGGTCCTGCCCGACAATGACTTTCCCCAGTTCGTCCTGTAATGCCCGGCAGGTAATGGCTAGCTCCCTGGCCGCATCCTGGTCGGACAAGGTGGTTCCCGGGGCGTTCTGGCCCGGCGATTTGTGGCTTGGCAGGGGATCCATGGCCCAATCCTATGGTTTCTTGATAGTTATGGCGGTTACGCTGACGCGATCGGCGGTTTTTTCACCGGGTTTTTGCACAAAACGCACGCCCAGAAAACGGGGCCTGGACGCATCCAGATGGGCCGCTCCGGCGTAGAGGCGCATGCCGCCGGTTTCGATAATCACCAGATCGTCCTTGAGAATGAATCGCACCGACAGATCGGGAACTTTGCCGATGGCCGAACCCACAGCCGCAAAGGTTCCATCGGGCAGTACGACGCTCGGCTTGCCGGCCTGGAGCAGCCAGACCAGTTCATGGGCCGCGGTCATCTCGCCGGTCGCCGGGGTATCGCTGATGAAGACCTGCACGATGCCCTCATCGGGCGCGTGGGCCAGGCGCAGAGAGATATCGGCGCAGACGGGTACTTGCGGCGGCAAGGCGATGGCGCTGACAATGCCGCCCTCGCGAGCCTGGGGTGAAGTGGTGGGAAGAGTTGCAGGTCGCTGGGGTCGCAGGCCCGCGGGATTCTTAATTGCCAGGGGCAGATTGCCAAACACATTCCACGGCGTCGGGACTGGTCCGTTGGCGTCAAACTGCGTGGCGACAATCTGGCGGGCGAAGCTGGTATTGGCCAACTCTTCGATGCCCGGCGGCGCAGCGGAGAGGTTGCGGAGCATCACCACGGCAAAAACGGCCCCCAGGATCAGAATCAGGGCGATGGCGATGGAGGCGATGATGTTGGCGCTGAGGAGTCTTCTCCAACCGCGGGGCGTGTCATCCAGGGCGTCGTTGAGCTTGCGGGCAAAGCCTGGCCCGGCGTGGACGCTGCGATAGTCCTTGCCGCTTTCCAGATCCTCGCGGGCGGCGCACAGCAGGGCGTATTCATCGGCCAGGCCGCTATCGGGGACGGCGCCGCCGTGCAGGCGGGCATGGCGGGCGGCGCGGACGGCGCCGACGGCTTGGTGCCACTGCGGGCTGCCGGGCCCGGCGCGCAGGGCATCGGTCAGCAGTTCCATGAACGGCTCGGAATCCAGCGGCGGAGTTGGGGTTTCCTGGGTCATGGGAAGACAATTATGTTGGCGGCCGCGGGGCCGCGTCGGGGCCCATGGTAAGAGCCAGTTTTTTAAGGCCGTGGAACATGCGCGAACGCAGGGTAACGGCCTTGGTGCCGGTGATCTCCTCCATTTGCGCATACGAGAGATCCTGGAATACGCCAAGAACGATCACTTCCTTCTGGTCGATCGGCAGAGTTTCCAGGGCGCTAAGGACACGGACGATTTCCTCCTGTTTTTCCACGCTGTCGGTGGCCCGCTGGGCAACCTGGTAGGGATCGCCGCTCATATCCACGCCTTCGAGATTGAGCTCGGTGACATTGCGCACCGGGCTGCGTTTGCGGCGGCGCGCCGAGTTGATGCCCAGATTGCGGGTGATGGTGAATAGCCAGGTGGAGAACTTCTGCGGATAGCGGTATGTCCCGGCAAAACGGAACGCCCGCAGAAATACCTCCTGTCCGATGGATTCAACATCCTCGATGTTTCCCAACATGCGGTAGAGGTAGGAGAGCACCGAGTGGCTATAGCGTTCATAGAGGAGCGAGAAGGCCTGCCGGTCGCCGCCCTGAGTGCGGCGCATCAAGTCCTCATCGGAGGCCTTTCCCAAGGCCACGGGCTGCAGGTCGCCGTCTCCGACGCCGGGGCCTGGCGCATGCGGCAACGGTCCTTTAGGCTTGGCGGAAGTCTTGTCGGCCCTTCGTTGCATCCAACCTCTTGCGATGACATTCCCGGCCCGCGCCGCCTACACGGCCTGCGCAGACTATGATGTTATCGGCAGTTGGCGTGAAGGCAAGACGGAAGCAAGAAGGAAACGCTGCGCGCCGCGGTTGCAGGCTGGACTTTTCCCCTCAAAGCCGTCAGGATTCCGCGTCTTATGTCCGTGGCTCTGGGAGGTCATACCGAGACAGGATTCGCCCCGATGCTGGGGGGAGCGGCGATGCTGTTCGCGGCGTCCATGCTGGCGACGGCTCCGCTACGGCGTACGGCGGCGCTGCCAGGACTGCGGGCCGTGGCGCATTGGACGCCCATCGCCATCGCGGTCTGCATCGCCAGGTGGATGGGCAGGGCGGATGTGGCTATGGCCATGGTGATCGGAACCAGCGTTGCCCTGTTATCCACGGTGCCGGGGTCGGTCAGCGCCACGGCGGCGATCGGGCCAGCCCCGCCGAGGTATCGGCGTATGTGGGCCTTTCCCCTGATGGCGGCGCTGATCTGCTTCCTGGCGGGATTCGGCGGGGCGCTCACCTGGCAGCATGCTGCGATACTGTTGATCGAGGGCATTATTCTACTGGTCCTGTGGCAGGACCGTGACCTGGAATCGCCGCAGGCGGCGCTGGACAACGGCCCATTGCTGATCGGCGCCAAGATGCCGGAGTTGGTCCGTGACGCCGGGGTGATGGTGTTCGGCGGACTGGTTCTGGCTCTGGCGGTCGCGGGGGCGCGCTTTGCGACGCGCGGGGCGGTGCTGTTCAGCCTTCAGCCCAGGAACGTCACCGCCGGCGCACTGGCCAGCAGCGTGCTGAGCCTGGCGCTGGCGCTGCCCATGGCGTACCTGGGACGCACACAGGCGGCGCGGGGACGATCATGGGTGCCTATGACCACGCAGACGGGAATCGTCCTGCTGAATCTGTGCCTGCTCTTGCCGATATTGGCGCTGTGGCCGTACGCGCTGGCCCTGGGACATCAACCGGCCCAGGCGGCGCTCCTGGCCTATCCTTTGCCGGTGTGGCGCATAGATACTGTGGTGCTTGTAGTGCTGTGCGTGTTTTTCCTGCCCGTGGCCTGGGGGAAGTGGGATATGGGACGGGAGGAAGGGACGCTTCTGGTGATCGCGTATTTTGTCTATGTGATTGCGGTGGTGGTGTATAGCCATGGGTGAAAGGCGCAAGCCCGAAAGTAACGTCCAATGCTGGACGGCCCCGACTTCCGCCATGGGGTTTTACGACAGAGTCCCACGGGCTATGATGGGGCGATGGACGATGACAATACGACGAAGATCGGCGGCGCGGGAAACGTCTGGCCGTTTGCAGAGGTGGAGCAGCCACGGATTGAACGCAAGCCGTTCGAGAACCAGATGTACGATGTAATGGGGTCGGCTTCGCGCTGGGAAATACGCGTACACGACCACGGGCTGGTGGCGCTGTGCGATGTGATGCCGCGGCTGGCGCCGGTGGGCAAGACGGCGGATTTCGCCATTGTGCAGGCGGCACGCGTCTCATACGGGCAGGGAACCCGGCAGGTCAGCGAAGATCGCGGACTGATCAGATATCTGGCGCGCCATCGCCATACCACGCCGTTTGAGATGGTGGAGTTCAAGTTCCACCACGTCATGCCCATCTTCGTGGCTCGACAATGGGTCCGCCACCGGACGGCCAATGTCAATGAATATTCGGCGCGGTATTCGGTGGTCGCGGATAGATTTTATCACCCAGGGGCGGAAAATGTCCGCCGTCAGAGCACACTCAACCGGCAAGGAGGGGATGAGCCGATCAATGAAGCCACGGCGGGAGAGTTTTGTGCCTATCTGGACAGGATCGAGGAACAATACAAAGAATATGAAGGTTTTCTGAAACAAGGGGTGGCCCGGGAAATGGCCCGGATAGCCCTGCCACTGAGCGTATACACCGAGTGGTACTGGAAGTGCGATCTGCACAATATTTTCCATTTTCTCTCGTTGCGCATGGACAAGCACGCTCAACAGGAGATACACGATTACGCCTGGGCCATGTTTGCCCTGGTGCGGGATATCGTGCCGATCGCTGCCGAGGCCTTCATTGATTACAACCTCCAAGCCATGCAACTTACCCGGTTGGAAATCGAAGCCCTGAGAAGCGGAGATCCACTGGCGTCCGATAATAGACGGGAAATAAGCGAATGGGAGGAAAAGAGAGGACGCTTGGGGCGGTGAGGAGAGCTCAGAACGGAGCCGGATTCAGCGCGGAGATAGAACAGCTGGACGGTGGCTGTAAGTTCTGCCACGAACCACAAGGATGATCGGCCGGCAGACCGATAAAGATTGTACTTGGGCCCCCAAGCCCGGTGTTTCACTGAGGTTACCCAATGGCAGCTCGCGACGTACCGACTTTGGCTTCGGAACAGGACACCTGGCGAATCTTCCGGATCATGTCGGAGTTTGTGGAAGGCTTTGAATCGCTGGGCCCGGTGAAGCGGGCGGTTACAGTTTTCGGAAGCGCGCGCACGCGACCGCATGAGGATGACTACAAGAAAGCCGAAACCACCGGCCGTCTGCTGGCCGAGGCGGGGTTCGCCGTCATCACCGGCGGCGGCCCTGGCATCATGGAAGCCGCCAATAAAGGGGCTTTCGAGGCGGGGGCCGAATCAGTGGGCCTGAATATCACCCTGCCCCAGGAGCAGGAAGCCAATAAGTACCAGACCATCAGCCTCGATTTCCACTATTTCTATGCTCGTAAAGTCATGTTTCTTAAGTACGCGCGCGCGGTCGTCTGTTTCCCGGGCGGATTCGGAACCCTGGATGAATTTTTCGAGACCATCACGCTGGTGCAGACGCTGAAGATCGCCCCCATGCCGATCATCCTGTTCGGTTCGGAATACTGGACCGGCCTGATCGCCTGGATCAAAAAGACGCTGGGCCCGGCTTTCATCGATCGAGAAGACGTTGATATCTTCAAGGTGGTGGACAGCCCCCATGACGTGGTACGCCTGGTGAAACATGGCGTGAAGAAGAACTGGTGGAGTCCGGCGGACAAGGCCCTCAAGCACATTGCCGGCAATGGCGCCCATCGGCGCCGCAATCCCCTGTCGGGGGGGAGCGCCGGCAGCACCGGAGAAGGCACCCGCTACGGCACGCGCCCCGACCGACCGGATAAAAAGCACGTGCGCTCGGCGAATAAGCCGCAGCAATGAGGAAGCGGCCAGTACCGTGCGACCTGGGGCTTGAAGCCGTTGCAACCCATCGTGGGGAAAGTTCTCGTTGCGTTGGGGCGTTTTTGCGTAGGCGCTGGCCGTCCACACGCCGATGCGCCTCCCTGGTCATCAACCACCTGCCCCCGGTCTCTATTTCGCCGGCCCATGGGTGCTGTAGGCATCGGCAAGCATGACATGCTGAACGGGAAGGCGGACGGTGAAAACGGTGCCATTACCGGGCGTGCTATCGACGCTGATCGAGCCGTCATGTTCCTCGACAATCTTGCGGGCCACGGCCAGACCCAGGCCGGTGCCGCGGTTGCCCTTGGTGGAATGAAACAGCTCAAAAAGATGCTGCCGCATAGGCTGGGCAATGCCTGATCCGTTGTCGATGACTTGGATTACCGCGGCGCCTTCCCGCTCCTGGTAGCGGCAAACCACCCGGATCAATCCCTTGGCGGGTTCGACGGCGTCCAGGGCATTGCTCAAAAGATTCATCAATACCTGGTGGATGCCGTCAGGGTCCATGGGGATCGCCGGATGATCTTTCTCGACATCGGCGACCACCATGACGGATTTGTCGTTGGCGGCGCTGGCTGTCAGTTCGATGCAGTCGTCGATCAGCGTCTTGGGGTTAACTAACTCAAGCCTGGGCTCCCGCTCTTTGCTGTAGGCCAGCAGGTTGAGGGTTAGATGGTAGATTTTCTCCAGGTTGCGTTCCACGATGCGCCAGCCCTTAGACGCCTGGGTCAGGTTGCTGTTGCGGAAGCCTATTTCAACCACGTCCGCACCACCGCGCAGGGCCTGGAGAATGTTCTTGATCGAGTGCGAGAGTGCCGCCGTGGTTTCGCCGATGGCCGCCATGCGCTCGGCGTTGAGCCCCAGGCGATATAAGTGGGCATTCTGCATGGCCATCCCCGCCTGTATGCCGATGGCATTTAGCAGGCGCAATTGCTCGGGCGAATAGGTGTAGTTCTTGACCGAACTGTCCACGTAGATGACGCCGACAATCTCATCGGCGTCCTGGCCGCCCATCTTGCGGGCCTTGATGGGGACGCACAAAGCCGAGCGGATGCCCAGGTCGTGGACGCTCTTGCCCTTGCTGAAACGGCGGTCGGCCATGGCGTTGCTGGAGAGCACGCCCTGGCTGTTGGCCAGCACGTAGTTGATGATCGTGCGCGAAGCATGGATTTTGGGTGTGGGTTCGGCGGCGGTCTCCTGCGGCGGTTTGGTGGTGCCGACCGCTTCTTGGCGCGTGCGCACGACCTTGGGGATAAGCGTTTGTCGCTTTTCATCCAGGAGCATGATGATGCCGCGATCGGCCTTGATGTGTTCGAAGACCAGGTCCATGACGACTTCCAAGACGCTCTCGACATCGAAGGCGCTGCCGAGGGCGGCAGAAAGTTCGTAGAGTATCTTGAGGCTGCTGACGGCGGCGGCCCCGGGATCGGAAAAAGCCAGCACCATGGAATCATCGCTGGCGGGAATGGTGTTTAAAATGGCCGAGTCCATGCCGGCGGCTTCGTCAGCCAGGTCCACGTCGCCGCCGCTGGATCGGCTGATCCCCGGCTGGGCGCCGAAAAGCATGAGGGTGCGCCCGACGCGAATCTGGTCGCCAAGCTTGAGCGTGGTAATCCTGGCGACGCGGGTGCCATTGATATAGGAACCATTGGCGCTGCCCAGATCCTTGAGGTCCCAGTTTCCCTGGTCGGTGGGGATAAGCTCGCAATGCTTGCGGCTGACGGTCTTATCGGTAATAGGCAACTGGCGGCTGTCCCGCCCGATGAGGGTAGGAACATCCGGAAGCTCAAAGCGGCGGCCCTTGTCGGGGCCCTGGAGGACGAGAAGGGTAAGCACGTGGATAGAGTATCGCGGGAGGCAGCCAGTCGCCAGTGGCTTGGGGCTTCATTGCGGCTTCAATGCCCTGGCAGGAGGGCTGGCCACGGTTCACCGTTCACACCAAGCGCTATCTTCCCGGCATGGAACTCACCTGCTCCTCCATGGTCACGTTGTTGTAGCGGAGGATGGTTCCCTTGGCGCGTTCCAGAGCGGAGATGGCGATGTTGTAGTTGGTGATGGCGGCGATTTCGTTAGCCTCGGCGGTGGCCAGGTCGGACTGGAACTGCAGACGCGTCTGCACCAGCGGGGGCGAGAGGGTGACGGCCTTGGTATTGATGCGCTGGTCGAGAATGCCCAGCTCTTTTTCGGCGTGGAAACGGGCGTCGCGGCTGGCCTTGATCTGCTCCCAGGAGGTCGCGTACTGGTTGTAGGCGGTGCGCACGTCCAGCGTTATCTGTTCCACGATGCTTCGATATTGGTCGATCGACTGCTGACGCTGCAGCCACGTCCTCCGGTAAATAGCCCGCGCTTCCTGGTTGCCGATGGGAATGTCCAACTCTATGCCCACGGCCCAGTCGAACATGTTCCAGGTGTCCTGGGCGGCGAAGGCGTCGCTGAGCGTCCGCCCGTCGGCCTGCGAACCCACCGAGCCGGTCAGGTTGAGCTGCGGCAGCAGGTTGTTCCAGGCGGCTTTCATGGTGGCGTCCGCCGAATTGATCTTGGTGCGCTGCTGGGCCATCTCGGCCCGGTTGGCCAGCGCCGTTTTGATCATCTCCCCTTCGTCGAACTTCACCGCCGTCTCCACCGGCTGGTCCAATGGGAGCAGGAGCAGGCTGCCGCTGACGGGCAGATCGGGATCGTTCACCAGGCTCTTGAGTTTGTTGGAAAGGTCGATGATGGCCTGGCGGGCCGAAACCAGGTCGGCGGCGCGGGCGGCGACGGCGGCGTTAGCCTGCTCGACCTCCAACTCCGTGGCATCCTGGCCCATGCGCAATTGCATGAGTTTGGCGTTGTCTTTGGTCCGCTCCAGGAGATCCTGGCGTATCTTCAGGACGCGTTCGGCCTGGACGAGCTGCCAGTAGGCATTCTCGATGTCTGCCATGTTCTTTTCCAGGGCCAGGCGGAAATCCAGGAGGCTGGACACTTGCGTATTGCGGGCGATGGCGATGCGTGCGTAGTTGGCGGCGGCGCCGAAGTTCTGCAGCAGCGGCTGGGTGATCTCGAAAGTGAGTTCGTTGGTAAAGAAGCGGGATCCCGCCGTCGTCGTGCCGCCGGCGGTGGGGAGCTGGATCTCGTCGGAGCGGTTGATGTCATAGTGAATTTGCGCCTGGGCGCCGCTGTCGAGGGTCTGCTTCAAGCCGGTGGAGGAGGTGTACTGGTCGAAACGCACCGGCGCCAGCAGCGGATTGACCGTCGGGTTGCTCAGCGACGGCTGTACCGTGGACTGGTGGGTGTAATTGAATTTTTGGAAGAAGGTGGGGTCGAAAGCGGCCGAGGCCTCGTTGACCCGCGTGGCGTCGATGGCCGGCTGGTAGCCGGCGACGCGCACGTCAAGGCTGTGGACCGTGGCCAGGTGGATCAACTGCTGGAGCGACAGGCGCTTGGAGTTGGACGGCTGGGCCATCGGCAGGGTGGTGGGGGTCAGGTAGGCTTGCGTGGAGGGCGCCAGGGCTTCGCGGGTGCTGGGAAGCACGGGCGGGATGCTCCGGAGTGGCAGCGGCTGAAGATCCGCCGCCCCGTTTTCCTGGGCATACGCGGCTTCCAGGCGCTCAAGATCATGCGGATTGAATGGCGCCGGTTCGCTGGGATAGCATCCGGACAGTGCCAGGGCCGCTAGCACAGAGGCCGCCGACAAGAAAAGGAATCCAACAGGACAGACCGACCGAGCCGAGAGTGTTTGTGCCATGGTATCTCTACTGGTTTAGGAACCTCCACCGCGAACGCAATAATAATAGAAACCTTGCCGACAAACGCCAGATAGTAACAATATAAAAGTTCGGGGCGAAGGGGAAAAAGTGGCGAGGGGCGGGAGAATGTTGAATTATGAATGCCGAAATCAGGGTATAATGGTTTGCTTGCGAACGGCATCAAAACGCAAAAGTGTTTTGAACGGGGTTGGCTGATAGTTGACGGGAAGGTTGGATATGGCCAGGAAGATCGAGATAACGTGGCTGAAGGAACCGGAGGAACATGATTTTCCGGCGGCCAAATCGTATTTGAGTTTGATCTACACGGAGGCCGCGGCCGGGACGCTGGTCAAACGATTGAAGGTCGCGGGCCAGTCCCAGTTCAAGGCCAAGGATATCTTTCGGGCGGCCAGGCTGTCGTTGCTGGGGGTGAGCAACGCCCATGTGGAAAAGGATCGGCGTAAGATCACCGCGGGGCAGTCCCTCTCGCCACTGCTGCTGGTGCGGGATGCCAAGCTCGGCAAAGTCGTCATCGCCGACGGGTATCATCGACTCTGCGCCGTCTATTCCTTCGATGAGGATGCGATCATTCCCTGCCATATTGTGTGAGCGCGAGGAAAAGGCGGAAGGCTGCCGCGTCAGACGCGAAGAGAAGAGCATCATGGGTCCGCTGCCCGGCCCTGCTCCAACGCACGATCTGCCTGTTGGACGGGTTGGCCCGGGAGACAAACTGGTTTATGATTGGAGAACTATGAACCAACATGCGATATTGAGCGCCATTGGATTGGATCGGCCGGGGCTCGTTGACGAGGTTTCCAAGTTTATTTTCGAGCGCGGCGGAAACATCGAGGACTCGCGCATGGCCAATCTGCGGGGGCAGTTTGCGATGATGGTGCTGGTGACGGCGCCGCAGAGCGCGATGGCGCGCATCGCCGGGGAATTGGGCGAATTGGCCCAACAAAGCCGGCTGCATGCGGAGCTTTGCCCGGTCCAGGGAAACAGCGCCGCCGCGGAGCCGGCCATGCCCTACCGCCTGAAAGCAACGGCGATGGACCAGGCGGGACTGGTACACCGGGTAGCCAACCTGCTGCGAAAATTGAACGTGAACATCGAAAGCCTGGAAACACAACTGGCGGCGGCGCCATATACCGGAGCGCCCATGTTCGAGATGGAGCTGATTCTCTCCGTGCCGCCGAGCGTACATCTGAACGCGCTCCGCGCGGAACTGGGCCAGCTGTGTGATGAGCTGAATATCGACTGGCTACTTAACGGACCGGGCGAGGTTTGAGGCATGGCGTGGGGACTAGCCAGGCCTCTTGAAACCATACTCTTTCCCGGCGAAGATACTTGACGATCCAAGCAACGAGGAAGCCACCGTTCACGAAAGCAATATAAACGCCAATTTCACGCAATCTTCACCTGTGACTGGCGAAGGGTAAGTACAGTGAAACGCATGCTTCACAATAGCCAGACCGTTGCCGAAGCGTGCCCCGCCACGCGGCTGGTAGATCCCGGCGATCATTTCCGCTACGAAAACCGCATGTTCAAGCTTGCTTTCGATCCTGCCCAGGGATTGTCGCGAAAGATGGCCGCCCTTACGGCGCCGAGCCTGGAATGGCTGCTGGGGTTGACGCGTTTGAATAACATTTGCGCGCGCTGTGCCGATCAGCCCACCAGCAGCCGGTTCATTCAGCGGTTTCTGGACCTGCTGCAAATCCGCTGCCGCATCGACGATGAGGACCTGGCCCGCATCCCCAGGACCGGGCCGCTGGTGGTGGTTTCCAATCATCCTTTCGGGGCCATCGACGGCTTGATCCTGGCTGGGATACTGGCTTCCGTCCGCGACGACGTGAAAATAATGGCCAATTACGTGCTGGGCGGAGTGTCCAACCTGCGCGACCTGCTGATCCTGGTCGATCCCTTCGGTGGACCCGGCGCCAAGGCCTACAACACCGGGCCCATGCGCCAGTGCCTGCGGCAACTCAAAGCCGGCGGCGTGCTGGCCACTTTTCCCGCCGGGGAGGTGGCCCACCTGAAACTGTGGGAACGCCAGGTCATCGACCCGCAGTGGAATCCCGACATCGCCGGGATTGTCCGCCATACGCGCGTGCCGGTTCTGCCCATCTTTTTCAACGGGCGCAACGGAGCTCTATTCCAGCTTCTGGGTCTGGTTCATCCCCGCCTGCGCACGGCCATGCTGGCGCGCGAGATATTCCGCAAACAGGGCCAGGAGATCGACGTGCGCATCGGCAGCCCGATCGCGCCGACCCGGGTGGATGATTTTCCGCTCGATGAAGAGCTTACGCTCTATCTGCGCCGGCGGACGTTCCTGCTGCGGCATCGGGCGGCGCGCACCAGCCTGACACGGACGGCGGCGCTGGCGCCGCAAACGGGTATGCGCCCGCCGACTCCGGTGGCGCCGGCAGGGGAAGGGGAACTGCTGAATCGCGAGGTGCAATCCCTGCCGCGGCAGTGCGTGCTGATTGAGCAGGAACAGTTTGTGGTCTATCACGCGCCGGCCCAGCGCATTCCCCATTGCCTGGCGGAAATCGGGCGCCTGCGCGAGCTGACGTTCCGGGCCACGGGCGAAGGCACCGGCGGCCAGCGCGACCTGGACAGATTCGACAACGATTATCTGCACGTATTCATCTGGAGCCGCGCCGCCAACCAGATCGCCGGGGCCTACCGCCTGGGGCAAAGCGATGTCCTGCTGAGTAATCGCGGGAAATTGGGCTTCTATACCGCGACCCTGTTCGATTTTCCGGCGGACCTGCTGGAGCGCATCGGGCCATCGCTGGAGATGGGCCGGTCTTTCGTATGCCAGGAGTACCAGAAGAGTTATTTGCCGCTCCTGCTGCTGTGGAAGGGAATCGGGCGTTTTGTGGTACTCAATCCTTCCTACCGGATGCTGTTTGGTCCGGTCAGCATCAGTGCCCGCTACAACAGCCTGTCGCGGCAAATGATGGTGCAGTTCCTGGAGATGCACCATTCCCTGGGGCCGCTGGCCAGCTTGGTGCGGCCACGAAATCCGTTCCGCGTGCCGCCTGACGCCCAGGGCGTGGACAATGCCTCCATCAGGGCCCTGCTGAGCAACACCGACGACCTGGCCGACTTGGTGGCGGACCTGGAACCCGATCACAAGGGCATTCCGGTGCTCTTGAGGCAATACCTTACTTTGGGCGCCAAGTTGTTGGCTTTTAACGTCGATCCCGATTTCAGCGATGTCCTGGATGCGTTGCTGCTGGTGGACCTGACCAGAGTCCCCCGCAAACTCATGGATCGCTATTTCGGCCGGGATGCCGCCGATCAGTTCCTGGCCTATCACGGGGTACAGGCTATCGAAGCGAAGGCGGAGAGATGACTGCGAGTCGCCGCAGGCGATGATTCTGCCGACGGCAGGGGCCTGTGCCGTGTCGGCTCCTTCATTTTTCTTGGCGCGGCAGAGACCCTAGCGACAGCCGTTTTATCTGCCATCGCGACGCCGACGACAAGGAACAACGCTACTACCTGCAGAAATGGGGCAGGTGCCGGGTACGCCACGGCGAGTGGAGCTTCGTGATAGGTTGGGTCCCGCTCGTCACTGTGCCCCTATATGGGTGCGCGCTGCTGACCATGATCCTATGTCGCCGGCGAGCCCCTGTGCCGGGCCTCTGTGCTCAATGCGGCTACGACCCCCGACTCCCGATTTTCCTCTAGACTCGCGGGCCAAGGGAGATTCCAATAAGGGACATGACCAAAGGCAGATTCCTTAGCCATATTCCGCGCGTGGAGGCACGGGCGATGCTGGGATCGCTGGTCGTGGGCGTGGCTCTGCTGGCGGTGAAGTTTGTGGCGTATTTCCTGACGGGATCGACAGTGATCCTGTCCGATGCCCTGGAAAGCATCGTCAACGTGCTGGCCTCGAGCTTCGCCATGTATGCCCTGTCTCTGGCCCACCGACCGGCGGACCGCGAACATCCCTACGGCCACGGCAAGATCGAATTTTTCTCCGCCGGTTTCGAGGGCGGAATGATCGTGGTGGCCGCTGGGGTCATCGTGGTCGAGGCGATTGCCTCTCTCATAAAGGGCCATGGTCCCCAGGAACATCTGACGGCGGCGCTGTGGTTGGTGGGCCTGGTGGTCGTGGTGAACGCGGCCACGGGATGGTTGCTGGTCCGCGCAGGCACGAAACGCAACTCCCTGGCTCTGGAAGCGGACGGCCACCACCTTTTGACTGACGCGGTTACCAGCGCCGGGGCCATCGGCGCCTTGCTGATAGTACACTATACCGGGTTCCGCGCCGCCGATCCCCTGGGGGCCATAGCCGTCGCGGCTTACATCTTGATCATCGGCTTGCGTCTGGTGCGGCGTTCGGCGGCGGGACTGATGGATCGCCAGGACCTGGCCGACGAGGCTATGCTTGGCGGCCTTCTCGACGCCCATGTGGGCCCGGGCGGGATGCAGCCGCGGATTTGCGCCTATCACAAGGTGAAACATCGTCACAGCGGGCGCTATCACTGGGTTGATTTTCATATCGTGGTTCCGCGCCACTGGGACATAGCCAAAGGGCACGATGTGGGCAGCAGCATCGAGCACGAGATAGAGCACGCCCTGGGAGAAGGCAAGGCCACGGTTCACATCGAGCCATGCATCCGCCCGGAATGTCCAATGTGCCATTCCACGGGGGGCACATGAGCGGCAGGGCCAGGCGAATCGTGTTGGGATGCTGTCTGGTCGGGCTGGCCATCGCCTTGGGGCCATGCGGCCTGGGATGCAAGGCGGAATATCGCCCGCCTCCGGCCGCGCCCGAGGAATCACCTGGCGTCGCGCCAGATTCCCAGTACACTTGGGCCCTCGGCTATTGGCGCAAAGCCGGCCCCCATGAATGGACCTGGACCCCCGGCCGCTGGATAGCCCCGCCCCACGACGGCGCGGTTTGGACTGAGGGACACTACCAGCACACCCCCGACGGGTACATTTGGATCGACGGTTTCTGGCGCTAACCGAAGCTTTTCAGCATTCAGCAACAGGTCGTCCAGCGGCCATTCACTTTTCCCAAACCTTGGCGGCCAGGGCAACCATCGCCTGTGCGACGGCGACCTGGGGCGCGGTGGCTTTGACCGGCAGATTGATGCGGAGGGCCTTGCGATTCCAGCCGAGCATGTGTTTGTAGAAGGACGGTGGGTCGGTGGTATTGGCCGAGTCCAGGGAGTCGATGGGCAGAGTCTGGGGGGCGGCGCCTTTGATGGGGTACTCGGGGGTTGCGGCCTCATCGCCCTTCTTGGGTTTGCCAAGCAGGCCGCCGGAGAAGCTTTTGTCCAGAACGTCGTCGAGATATATCTGCAGTTTGCCATCGCGGGCGTCTTCGAGGGCGAAGACCTGCCGGCGATACTTGCCATCGGCGACAAAGAACTGGACGCAGCGTTGGCCGGTCGTCTGGAAGGCATGGGGGGCCAGGCCCGCCAGCGTCGTGGCCATCTTGCGCCACAGGGCGGCATGTCCCGGCTCCGATTCGGCATCGCAAATCTGCAGATGCTTCTCTATGTTGGCACGGTCCTTGGCGCCCATCGACGCCAGAAAGTCCTGGTAATCCATCCGCTTCACATTCACATCACGACTGAGTGTTTTCATATGGTGCAACTCGATAGCGCAGAACAAAAGATCTGCTGCTATTATTGTATACATTTTTCCGCAAACGTCTGCGGGGCGGCCCCGGAAAAACAAAAATGTTCAAGATGCACTAAACGGAGAAGGGAACGGCCTTTGTGGACCATCGGCAGGTACGGACGTTGCTGCATGAGCATCTTAACGCACTACGTTCTTCACGGTAGCGTTTTTCTTCTCCGCGCCGGCTTCGCGGGCGGCTTCCTCGGCTTCTGCCTTCGCTAGCGCCTGCCTGTTTTTATGAAAAACAGAATTAATCAGACTATTGCCCTGGGGAATCATCAGGTACCGGGTCGGGAACTCTTAAGGGCATCGGCCAGGCGGGCTTCGGCGGCGGGAACCGCATTTTTGGCGTCATCCAGCGCCTTTCTGGCGTCCATCCAGGCATTCTTGTCTTTCATTCCCGTGCTGAAGCCGTTCTTGAGTTGTTGCAGTTTGGTCCCGGCAGAGTTCAATTCGGCCTTGGCGGCGGCCGTCGCCGGATCGGCGGACAGGGCCTGGGTTTCCAATTTGGTCACCTTGCCCGCGGCCTCCAACGCCGTCGCAGCGGCGGCGCTGAGCTGGTCCTGTGTCCCGCCGCCGTCGCGCACCTTGCTAAGGGCCTGCGCCTTGTCTTGTTTGTTTTGCAGCGCTGCCTGGTAATCCGCGTTGTTGGCCAGCGACGCTCTCACCACCGCGGCGGCGGCGTCGTATTTTCCCTGGGCGGTTTTTGCATCGGCCGTGGCCAGCACAAAATCACCCGAGGTCTCGAAGTCCTTCTTGAGTTGCACGATGATCGCGTCGAATGCCTCCTGGGCCTTGTCCACGCCATCATGGGCTGCCGCCAGGGCCGCTCGCGCCTGCTGCACCGCCAGGCTCTCCGCCGGCGGAGGCGGAGGCGACGTGCCATCCTGGTCGCTCCGGCTCATATTATTATTCGTATTATTGTTTCCGAAGGTGCCGGTGGTGGTATTAATGCCGTTATTTCCTCCCACATCCAAGACCGGGCCGTTGCCTGGACTGGACGGCGTTGATGGCGTGGTGGGGGCCGGCCTAACCGGAGGTCGGGATGGTGGTATGGGCGGAAGAGCGCCGTTGCTGCCGTCGGCCGGGACCGCCGCCAAGGCCAGCAACACCAGCAACGCCACGAAGGGCACGGCAAAACGCCGAAGACTATTCAACATGGCTACTCCTCGATACCCAAAAATAAACAATCGCGGCCACTAGTAATATTAACGTCTCAAACGCCAATTTGTTGCCATCTCCAGCCTCATTTGATTCCCAATTTATCCACGTCAATCGCTGGTAACTTCCCGTCCAGAAAGTCTTTAAGGAAACCGGCCGCAGCCAGCGCATCCAGTCGTTCTTTTCGCGCCTTGCGCGTCATCTTCTGGCCTTGAGCCTTAAGAATATTCAGCACTCCCTCAGCCTCAAAACTGCTCAGGCGCTCATCCACATAGACAACGGTCCTGCCGCTTTGTTGGGCTAATTCCCGACCAAAGGCGACGACCTGCCGCGCCGCCGGTCCAACGGAATCATCCATGTTCAACGGCAGCCCCAGCACCACCTGTTGCACTTGTTCCTTGCGGATGAGGCCCACGATTTCCGGAAGGGCAGCCAATGCCCCGTGTACCTCGATCACTTCCAACGGTGTGGCAAATCGCCCTCCATCATCGCTCATGGCCAAGCCAACACGCCGGGTGCCCAGATCGATGGCCAGGAATCGCATGGCGCCTCTTATCTTCTCATTGAAACTTCTGTCCGTACTTGTCGCGGGCTCGCAGCACCAGTTCCTTGACCCGCTGAGCCTCGCTCTTGGGGCAGACCATGGTGATGTCCTGGGTATGAACGATGATCATGTCGCTGACCCCGATGACCGCCAGCAGGTGTTCGGGTTCCCGGCTGACGATGATATTGTTGTTGGCGTCGATGAGTACGCAGGTCTGGCATTCCAGGGCATTGTCCTGATCGTCGGTATGCAGGATCTCGGCCAGGGCCGGCCAGGAGCCGACATCCAGCCATTCCACCGGCATTTCCACCGTGAAGACTATGCCCTTGCCCTTGTTCTGCGACGCCGGTTCCATAATGGCGTAATCCACGCTGATCTTGGGCAGAGCGGGGTAGGCCTGTTCCAGCACCGCCTGTTGTTGCGGCGTCCCCCAGGCTTGGGCTATCCGCAGCAGGCCGGCGTGGGCCTCGGGCAGGTGTTGCCGCAGCTCGTTCATGACCGTGTCGCAGCGCCACACGAACATGCCGCTGTTCCAGTAGTACCGGCCCGATTCCACGTAGCGGTCGGCCGTGGCTTTATCGGGCTTTTCCTTGAAAGCCTGCACGCAGTAGGCTCCTTCCCGCCCGCTGGCCAGGCCCAGGGCATCGCCGCGGTGGATGTAGCCCAGGCCGGTGTGCCCGTGCGTGGGCACGATGCCGAAGGTCACCAGGGCCAGCGGTTGCTGCCGCACTACCTCGAAGCTGGTGCGCAGCGCCTTGTGGAACTGTTCGATGGGTTCGATGACGTGGTCGGCGGTGACGATGGCCATCACCGCATCGGGATCGCGTTTGAGCAGCAGCGCCGCCGGAAACCCCACGGCATTAGCGGTATCGCGGCCCACGGGTTCTCCCAGCAGATTTTCCGCCGGCAGTTCCGGGAGATTGGCCTGTATGGCCTTGCCATGCGCCGCCGCCGTACAGACGAAGATCCGCTCCGGCGGCAGCAGGCCGCGCAGGCGTTCGTAGCTTAGTTGCAGAAGGCTCTTGCCCTTGATGACGGGCAGCAGCTGCTTGGGCATGTTCCCCCGCGACAGAGGCCAAAGTCGCGTTCCCGCCCCGCCGGCCAGTATCACTCCGTATTCCATAATCAACTTTCCGTAGTTGGCGCCAAAACGTTAAGTATAGTCCTATCCGCCCCTGCAAACAAAGACCAACTCCCTTTTTCATCACTCAAAAGCGCAGGCCGGGAATCGCTCTCTCCTTGTTATTCCGGCATTCTTTGCGGCATTCAGCATGGGGTCTTTGAATCCCCGCCTTCCGCTCCCCGCTCTAATGATTTCTCCTCCTCGGCTTTCTGACCGCCGGTCTCGTTGCCGGCGCCGCCGGCGGCGGACCCGCCTGCATGTGCGCCGTGGGGACTAGGTACACCAGTCCCGGATACCAGGTTTTCATGATCCCCCAGTAGACCGCGTCATCGGTTTCCACCGCCCGCATCTTCTCCCCCTTGAGCGGTCCGTCGATGGCCGCCAGGGTCGAGCCGGACAATACCCATGTGCTGCCACTGTCCGAATCCACCAGCAGCCACGCATCCGGCTTTTTGGGGTCGCTCTTGCGCGCAAGTTGGGGAAACAGGTCTCCGTTTACCCGTCGATCGAAGGCGCGGATCATGCCGCTGCCGGCATCGCGCCACAGCACCAGGTTGGTGGCGCCGGGCACATTCAGCGGCGCTGCGCCGATGGCTTCCATAGGCATGGCCACCGGCTGCGTGGCGGCGACGAAGACTATGCGCTTGTCGGGCGCCGCCGTCGTTACCGCGGTAGTGCCGTCGTTGGGGGCGGCCCGCGTCGCCGGCCGTGTCGCGCCGATGGCGCCGGGGGCATTCTGCGGCGGCAGCGGGAACATCGGCAGCAGGGGGGCGTTGGCCTGGAGATTCTCGTTGGCCCTCATCACCAGCGTATCGGGGTGCGCCGTTTTCCATTGTCCCCAGGTCATCTTTACCGTGGCCAGCGTGCCGTGGAATCCGAACGGCCGTTTGTCCTTGACGGTTTGGCCGGTCACGCCGCTGATGAATTGCCCGAAGCGCCCGTCATACAGCAGCAGTGAGTTGGTGGGCATGCCCACCACTTCCAGTTCCCGGGCCTTGAGTTCGTGATCGATCAGCACCGCCACAGCCCGGTTGGCGAAGGGCGACCACAAAATCATAAATCGTTTGTCATGCACGGATTGGAGCACCACGGGATTGCGGTATAGTTCGGCAAACGGGTACGCATACGGGGTTCCCGCCAAGGTCAGCCCCACCACCCAGTCGTCGTTGTCCAGAAAGTCCACTGACCCCGCCGGCGCCAGGGCCGGATTCTCCAGCACCATGTAGCGATGATTGGCATCCAGCGCGAAGCGATGCACGAACAGCACCAGCACGGGCGTCAGTCCCACCAGCCACCAGATCCTGCGTTTGCCGGAGATGATCAGGCCCGCCAGTGCCAGGCAAGGCAGGATGGCCGACGCCACCAGCGGCCATTGCAGTTGTCTGGCCAGTTCGATGCAGCGCAGCCCATGGGCATACTGCGCCCATTGAGGCTGGGTTCCGTAAGCCGTTCCTGCCGCCGCCGCGATGGACAGCGCTATCAATACCAATGGCAACAACACGATCTGGGAGCATATCCGATTTTGCCCCGGGGGCAAAATGAGCGGCCAACGCCTAATTGCGTGAATTCATGGTAAGCTTGCCCCACCAGGCGGTGCTGTTGACGCCTTTGCCGGCGGACTGGCTGAGGATTTGCAATTGCACGTCCTGGCCGGCGTAGGGCGTCATGTCAACGTGAACCTCGGTCCACTGGCCGGTGGTTGATGGGACGGAGGATGCTGGGGCGGTGGCGGTTGGGGCCGAACCGATCGTCTGGGTGTAAATTTCCCGCCCGTTGGCGCGCACCGCCAGAATCCACTGGCTTGCGGGTGGATTGCCCAGGGTCATATCCAGGTAGGTGCGCTTGCCGGAGGGAATGGGCAGCGTGGTGAGCATGCGGCAAGGCGTCTGATCGTCCAGGGGGCAGGTTACGAATACATTTTTGTGACCGCCCAGTTCAGGTTTGAGGCCCACATCGGCCCAGTTGCCGCAGTTGAGCAACTGCCACCAGGGGAGGAAAATTTTGTAGGCCCCGGCCAGTTTGGCATCCATGGAATTGGGCGGCATATAGGCCATGGCCAGCAATTGCTCGGCGATGGGGCGACTGGTAGGGGGCTTGCGTCCCTTCTGGTGCAGAAGCATGAATTCATACATGGTCTTCTGGGGGTAGAAGCTGTCATAGACGAAGTGGGTAGCGCCGGGGACCTCGCAGAATAATACATCCGCCCCGTGGGCCTGCAGGGCCTTGTACATGTTGCGCCCGCCACGGGCGAAATCGCCATCGGCACCGCCGCAGACGATCCACACGGCGCTTCCGGCCACGTAATCGGCCATCTGTTCGGCCATTACCTCGCGGCCGGACGTGGGGACGATAACGGCGAACATCCCCTTGCCCGCCATTGCCGTGTGCCAACAGCCGGTTCCACCCATGCTCTCGCCGGTCAGATAAAGACGGTCGGGGTCGACGCGCCAGTTGGCCATCACGTAGCGGGTTATGTCGATGATCAGTTGTGGCACGCCATCGGAGGCGAAGGTAATGCCCCCTGGCAGTTGCGGCGAGAGCACCAGGAAATCGGCCCAGGCGGCCAGATCCTTATTGCGTTTCATCTCGGCGATAGGGCCGTGGACATAAAGACCCTGGTGGTCGTTGCCGGCCTCGCCCCCGCCGTGCAGGTAGACGATCAAGGGTTTGGGTTGGACCTGGGCGTGGTAGTTGTCCGGCAGAAAGATGGCGTAGGCCATGCGCAGGGGTTTGTCGCCGATGGCTCCGTTGTAAAACAGGTTGTGAAACCCGGGCTTGGTTGGCATGGTGGCGCCGGCGAGCATCAGCGTCTGGCCCTCGTTGACGGTCTGGATTTGCTTTTTGCCGTCCACCAGGCAGGTCACCGAGAGTTTTTTGACGATGCCCGCGGCCGGATCGGTGAAATTCTCATTAGTGGCGGCGACGCAGAGCGAGCCGTCCTCGACCTTCTGCCGGACTTTTTCCGTGACGTCAATCTGCATGCCATCCGGCAGATCCCCGTAGACGGCCTTGCTGATGACCAACCGGGGCTCGGTGGCCGGGGCGGGGGCATCGGCGGCGCAGGCAGGCGCCGTTGCAAAGGCCGTGGCCAGACAACAAAGCAAGGCCAATCCAGGGGCTCGCATAAATACACTCTTAGAATCCAGTTCGTTTAAACTGCTTCTCCAAATCCGCCAGCGTCAACCGCAGCGTCGTCGGCCTTCCGTGGGGGCAGTTGCTCGATCGCTCCACCAGATGCCGGTTGGCCAGCAGCGCCTCGATCTCCCCGCTGGTCAGCGGATCGCCCGCTTTGACGGCGGCCTTGCAGGCCATCATGTCCAAGACTCCATGCAACAGCGCCTCATCGTGCAGATCAAGCAATTCCTGCTCGCCGCGTTCCAGCAGTTCCCTCACAAAGCGCCCTGGTTCCAGTTTGTCCAGGAATGACGGGAAAGCATGAATAGCCAGGGTATCGGGCCCGAATTGGGCCAGTTCGATCCCCAGCTTCTGCAGCAGTGGTCCAATTGTTTCCAGCAGCGCCATTTGTTGGGGCGAAGCCGCCAGCGTCGGCGGGATCAGCAGTCGCTGCGATTCCAGCGGTCCCCGGGCCAGCCGCCCGCGCAACTGTTCGTATATCACCCGCTCGTGCAACGCGTGCTGATCGATGATAATCATCCCATCTTCAGTCTCGGCAACGAGATACGTATTGTGGAGCTGGATCGCCGGCCCCCGGCTGCCAAACCCCCTTGTCGCCGCCTCTCCGGCGGGATTAGTTACGAGCGGTTCTCTGACCGTACTGCCAGCGCTGTCGGGAACCACCGGCGCCGCCGAGGCCAGGAATTGCATCATGCGCTGGCGGCTGTCGCCAGGGTCTTGGCCGCCCGTCGCCGAGTCGGTGCCGGCATCGGTTCTGAATGCCAACGGCAACCTTCCCTGCACCGGATGAGGCGCCGCCAACTGAAGCGGTCCGGCTGGCGGTGGGGGAGCGTTCCCTTGCGCCTGGGCATCGGCCGCCCCTGCGGGTTCTTTAAAGAACGCCGCCAGCCGCTGTCGCAAATTGTCCTGGGCGCTAGCGCCCGCATCGCTTTGGGGCGTGGCGTTGGGCGTCAGGTCGCTGCCCAGCAGTTTCTCCCGAATACCTGACAGCACCAGTCCATGTATGCGGTTACTGTCCTTGAAACGCACCTCGATCTTGGTGGGGTGTACGTTGACGTCGATATCCTGGGCGGGCATTTCCAGCAGCAGGATGACCGCCGGCTGCCGTGCCGGCTCGACCAGCCCGCGGTAGGCTTCGCGGGCGGCATGGGCGATGAATTTGTCGCGTATGTGCCGGCCATTGAGGTAGAAATATTGGTGTTTGGGCGTCGGCCGGGCCAACTCCGGCAGTCCCACCAGCCCGTACATGCGGATTTCCGCATCGCGCACCTCCAGAGGCAATTGCCGTCCCCGGAATTCATCGGGCCAGGCCGTCAGCCAGCGTTCGGCCTGCGATGTCGCCGGCAGATCCAGCGCCACCCGTCCGCCGTGCAGCAATTTAAAGGATACTTTCGGGTAGGGCAGGGCCAGTCGCAGCACCGCTTCGCTAATATGTGCGAATTCCGTCGCCGACCCCTTCATGAATTTACGTCGGGCCGGCGTGTTATAGAACAAGTTGCGGATCTCCACGCAAGTTCCGACATTCCCCGCCGCCGCCTGCGCTGCCGACAGCGTTCCCCCCCGGTTCCACACCTCATAAGCCGCATCTCCATCGCCGGTACGGCTCAATATCCGCGCCTGCGATACCGCCCCGATGCTGGCCAGGGCTTCGCCCCTGAACCCCATGGTGGCGATGCGGAATAGGTCGTCATCGCAGGATATCTTGCTGGTGGCATGTTCCGCGAACGCCAGCGGCAATTCCCTGGCGGGTATTCCGCCCCCGTCGTCTATGACCCGTATCAGTTCCCGGCCTCCATCCTCGATTTCCACGATGATGGCGTTGGCCCCCGCATCCAGCGAATTTTCCACCAGTTCCTTGACCACCGACGCGGGTCTTTCGATGACCTCTCCGGCGGCGATCCGGTTCACCAGGGCCACAGGCAATTGCTGAATAGGCTTTCGTTCCACGCTCGGCATTGTAGCACAGGCGTCCGGCGGTTGCGCGGCCCCTGGTCGCGCCCCCAGGGGCCGCGCCCCTCGACACGATTAAACGCCTAGGTTAATGGTCGGTATAGGCATCATGCACTCATTCAAGCCCATATTGGTGGTTGGTCTGCCCTTGATGGTGGTCGGTTTTATCATGACGACGCTGGCCCTGGCCGATCGTCCGGCGGCCAATGCCCAGCCGGCCGCTGATGGCACGGAGATTATCAATGCCAAAAGTTATTTCCGCTGGCGGCGGGTCACCGCTCCGTTGACCTTCGCCGAAGCCTCCGGGCCGGTCGCCGCGCCCAAGGATGCCGTCAACAACAAGCCTCCCCTGTCGCCCGACCCTGAGGCCGTGCAGCCTCCGGCCAATTGGACGGACGGGGCTTTCGACGATTCGGCCTGGCCCCGGGTCCGCCCCGGCGCCCCCAACGTCACCGATGGCGAAGCCATGACCCTGGGAGCCTTTCGGGTGTGCATCCGCGGCCGTTTCGAGGTGACCGACCCGGCCGCCCTGCGGGCTCTGGACCTGGCGGAGTTGCGTTTCTCGGGCGGCGTGATTGTCTACCTGAACGGTCGCGAGGTGGCGCGCGGCTTTATGGCCGATGGCAAGTTGGAACCCTCCACGCCGGCCAATGCCTATGACGACGATGCCTGGCTGACCGCCGAAGGCCATGCCATACCCGAGGACCGAAGTCACGTGGCCAAGGACGCCGCGGCCGACATTGCCGCCCGCGCGGACAAACGCATCCGCCGGCTGGCTCTGGTTCACCTGCCCGCCGATGCCATCCACAAGGGCGTCAATGTGCTGGCCATTGATCTCCGCCGCAGCCCCTCCCACCCCAAGGCCTTCCACCAGTGGCAGCCCATTGCCCTGGACCTGGCTTCCATCTCCTTGCGCGCCACCGGCGGCGGGATCACGCCCAACACCAGCCGGCCCCAGGGATTCCATGTCTGGGTCGAGGACATCAATGACCGCATTACCGAGCGCGACTGGGCCGATCCCTGCGAACCCATCGGGCCTATGCATTTCGTCGGAGCCCGCAACGGTTCCTTCGGCGGCATGCTGGTTCTGTCGTCAACCTCGCCCCTTGCGAACATCAAGGCGACCATGTCCGATCTCAAGGCCGTTAAGGGCGACGCCGCCATCAGTTCTTCAGCGGTCGAGTTATTCACCGCCCGTCTGGACGGCCATGTTGGTGGCCGAACAGGTTGGTTCGACGGTCTGGCTCCCGGCATGGTATCCGAGGCGCCAGTGCTCCAGATCACGGCCTGGCAGCAAGCCCCCGTCAACGATGCCGCCGTGTTGCCGGTATACCTGCGCCTCAACATTCCCCGCACCGCCTTGCCGGGCGACTATCGCGGCAGCATCACGATCAGCGCCGGCGGGGCTCAGCCGGTCATTGTGCCCGTGCAGGCCTATGTCTCCAACTGGGTTGTTCCCGATCCCCGCGACTACCGCACCTATGTCGGCCTGTACCAATCGCCTACTTCCGTGGCCATGCAGTACAAGGTGAAAGAATGGTCCGAGGAACACTGGAAATTGCTGGACAAGAGCTTCGCCCTGTTGGCCCGGGCCGGCAACAAAATGGTCAACCTCTGCGTGGTCGATCAGACACAATTCGGCAACGATGAGGGCATGCTCTACTGGATTCGCAAAGCCGACGGAACCTACGACTACGACTTCACGGTTTTCGATCGCTTCGTGGAACTGGCCAAGAAACATTGGGGTACGCTGGATTACGTAGCCCTCCAGGTCTGGCACTCCGGCGGCTGGGAGATGCGCGGGGCCGATCAAACCAATACCGTAACGGTCGTCGATGCCGCGACCCATCAGCGTCAGCACATGCAGGTTCCCAAGTTCGACAGCGATGAAGCCCGCGCTTTCTGGAAACCGGCTCTGGCCGCCTGCCGCCAGCACCTGGCCAAGGCCGGCCTGGAAAAGGCCATGTGCATTGGCATCCTCTCCGATGGCACGGCTCCTTCCGGCGTCTTCAAGATGTTCGATGACGTCTGGCCCGGCGGCGGTCCGGCCCTCTGGACCCGCGGCCTGCACGGCCAGCGTGAGGATACCAAGCCCTACCGCCCTGACCGCGGCGGCGGCCTGGTCGTCCTCCACGAGCATTGTTATGGCTCTCCCATGCTCACAGTCGGCGACGCCCTTACCGGGCTGTCCACCCTGCGCGGCGTGCCCGTGACCGCGTATTTCCGCTATTCCGGCTTCGAGACCCTCTGCAATGTCTACGGCTACCGTATGCTCACCGACAATGCCATTTTTCTCCGCAAACAAGGGATTGGCCGCATCGGCTTCGATTTCTGGGATGTAATGCCCGACCGCCACGGCGACGAAGGGCAAACCATCTACAACCGCTACCCCTTTTCCTCCTGCGCCCAGCGGGCTCCGGCTCTTTACAAGCTTTCCTGGCCCGGCCCCGATGGCGCCCAGCCCACCCAGCGGTTTGAGGTCCTTTGCCAGGGCATCCAGGAAACCGAGGGCATGCTGGCCATATCCGCCGCCTTGGACAAGCCCGCCGCCGCTCTGGACAAAGACACCGCCGAGCGCTACCGCAAGGTCCTCTACGATCGCCTGTGGTTTCTCAACACGCGTCCCAGCACCTCGGTCCGTTGGGCCACCATGGAAAACCACGTGAACTATTTTGACTGGCAGAACCTGGCCCGTGAAACCTTCGACTGTGCCGCCCAGGCCGCTGGTCCAGTTCACTAGTCTATGGAATAGAAGTCGGAGGACGGAAGGCACGATAACGCAAAGCATGGCGCGATCGTTCCCCGCGTCAGCTCCTATTGCGCCCCCGGCCGCCGACATCCCGACCTATCCCTCGACTCCCGAATCAGCTACCCGCTTGCCAACGCCCGCCATTTCCGTAGACTTCTCCACGAGGCAAATATGCGGCACGTAATTTCAGCATTAGTCGTCAATGAGCCGGGAGTATTGGCCCATGTGGCCGGGATGTTCGCCGCCCGTGGTTTCAACATCGACTCGCTGGTGGTGGGTCGGACCGAGGATCCGAAACTCTCGCGCATGACTATTGTCGCCATCGCCGACGATTTCATTCTGGAGCAGGTCAATAAGCAACTAGCCAAGCTGGTTCCAGTGGTCATGGTGCGCGATTTTAAGCACTCGGCCCATCTCGAGCGCGATCTGGCCCTCATCACCATAGGCGTCGGTCCCGATCGTCGCGGCGAGGTGTTGGAGGTGGTGACCCTCTTCCGCGGCAAGGTGGTGGACGTCTCGCCCAAGAGCCTCATGATCGAGTTAGCCGGCACCGAGGACAAGATCGAGGCCTTCATTGACCTCATCCGGCCCTACGGGATCATCGAACTGGCCCGCACCGGCGTCATCGCCATGGCCCGCGGGGTCCAGAATCCCAAAGCCACCGCCAAGGCCTCCGTTCCCGTCAAACGTGTCCGAAGCCTTTCCTCCGCCCCCTCGCAAGCGTTGCCCCCAGGTTAGCCGCCGGCGCGGCGGCAATACACAACTTACCTATGCACACTCCTGTCAATACCGTCTGCCCCAGGCCGCGTGCCCGAACCCTGGGCGTTCCCTTCGATGGCACTCCCGGACCGCTCAATGCCATAACCGACGTCAAAGGCGTATTGGTCGGCCACACGACGTTGATAAGCGACGCCGCGGCGCCGGTTCGCACCGGCGTAACCGCCGTAATTCCAGCGGGGCTGGGTTCCTGGAGCCGGGTTCCGGCGGCATGGTTCAGTTTGAATGGCAACGGCGAAATGACCGGCACCGCCTGGCTCGATGAATCCGGTTTTCTGGAAGGTCCGCTGATGCTGACCAACACCAATTCGGTGGGAGTGGTCCGCGACGCGGTCACCAAATGGGGCGTGGCGCGTTTCTCCAGCGATCAATTCTTCTGTCTGCCGGTGGTCGCCGAAACCTGGGACGGGGTGTTGAATGACATCAATGGATTCCACGTCCGGGCGGAACACGCCATGGCCGCAATCCAGAATGCCCACGGCGGTCCTGTCCCCGAGGGCAACGTGGGCGGGGGCACGGGGATGATAGCCTACGATTTCAAGGGAGGCATCGGCACCGCATCGAGGCTGGTGGGCGTGGGAGGGCAGCAGTACACGCTGGGCGTTCTGGTTCAGAGCAACTTCGGCCGGCGCTACCAGCTATGCATCGGCGGAATCCCCATGGGTAGTCATTTTACCGACCTGATGTTCCGCCGATTATATGACAAGGACGGTTCGGTGATTGTCGTCGTCGCCACCGATGCGCCGCTCCTGCCCCACCAACTCAAGCGACTGTGTCGCCGTGTGTCCATGGGCCTGGGGCGAAACGGCGCCATCGCGATGAACACCTCCGGCGATCTTTTTATCGGTTTTTCCACCGCCGTCCCGCGCTCGGGCGGCCAAAGCGGGGACGCCGCCACCACGGCTCCAGGCCTGGAACGCTGGTGTGCCATACCCAACGAACAAATGGACGGCCTTTTTGAGGCAACCATACAAGCGACCGATGAGGCCGTCATCAATTCCATGGTTGCTGCCGACACCATGACCGGCCTGAACGGCACCACCGTCCACGCCTTGCCGCACCAGAGGATGCAGCAGGCGCTACGGCAACATCATCGGCTGGTCGGGGGTTAGGAGCCGGTTTCTCCTGGCATTCAGCATTCGGTGGGTGACTTGAGCGGGGCCAGTTGTTGCATGATCGCCGCCACGTGCCGGTCCGTCGCGCCGACTTCGCGCTCCACGACCTGGCGCGCTCGGGCGCCCATTGCCGCCGCCTTTTCCGCAGAGGCCAGAAGTTCCGCCACGGCGGTTCCGAGTTGTCGGCCGTCTTGGACAATCTCCAGGCCGGATGCCTCGCTTAGCTTCCGCACCGCCTCGGCGAAATTCCCCGTCCACGGTCCCACAATCACCGGCCTGCCCACTGCCGCGGCTTCGATCATGTCGCTGCCGTGTTGCCTTGAGCCCAGGTCCACCAGACTGCGCCCCACGAAGATTACATCCGCCAAGCCGTAGAACTTGCGCAGTTCGCCCATGGTGTCGCCCAGAACCACCGGCGGCGTTGGCGGAGCATCAAAGACCGCCCGTCCCTGCGAGCGTCGGATCAGCTTGAAGCCGTCCTTCTGGATAAGCCCGGCGACTTCGTCGAAGCGCTGGCGGTGCCGCGGCACGATGACCAGGCGCACGCCTGGGAAGGTATGCAGCAGTTGCCGGTATTGCTCCAGTATGATCGATTCCTCGCCCGGCCCCGTGGATCCGCACACCCAGATCGGTTCCTTGCCCGGCAAGAGTCCCACGTCTGCCGCCAGGATGGCCGAGCCGGCCTCCGTGCCGCTCAACTGGGCCGTGTCAAACTTCATGGTGCCGGCGATGCGCACTTTTGCCGGCGGCGCTCCCAGGGCGATAAACCGTTGGGCGTATACCTGGTCCTGGGCGCAGATGGCGCTCATGCGGCGGAACATCGCCGCGGTGACCGGCTTGATCCAGCGATACTTGCCAAAGCTGCCGGCGCTGAGCCGTCCATTGGCCAGTACCACCGGGATCTTCAGTCGGGCACAGGCCTTAAGAAAATTAGGCCACGCTTCCAGTTCCATCAGCACCACCGCATCCGGCCGGAGATGATTCAAAAAGCGTCTGACCGCCCACGAGAAATCCAGCGGGTAGCGGACGACCGATGTGTGTGCCGCCTTGCCGTAGAGTTCCTGGGCCCGTTCGTAGCCGGTTTCCGTGGTTGTCGAGATGATGATGTGCAGTTGGGGCGAGACCTTCAGCAATTTGTCGACCAGCAACGGCGTGGCGTTCATTTCGCCATTGCTGACGGCGTGAATCATGATTGCCTTGCGCTCCAGCGGCCGAGCCGCGACGCTGCCCATGCGTTGGGCTAAGGCCTTGAGCACCTTGCGCCGTGCCTTGCCGGCGCTGAGCCAATAAGGCGCTCCCAGGACGACCAGGGCGCTGTAGATAATGTCGTAGGCGTTGACCATTGAGCTCACATTGAACCGCAAAGCGGCGGCGGAGGGAAGGGTGGTGGGCAAGGGCAATCGTCTTGGGGCGGACGACCCTGGTTGGTGGCCCCCCAAACGTGGGTGGCCGCAGAAGCGATCTTTGCAGTTGAGTCCGCAAACGGGCAGTCGTCGGCAAAGGCGATTGCCCTGCCCCTCCGGTAGCGGCAACGGCGGCTTGCTGCCTCGGTATTACTGGCGAAGGTGATGGAAGCCCCAAGCCATGACCAGAATAAACTATTGCGACTGATACCCACCTTCGGTTAGGGTGGGGAGCGCGGCGGCATGAAACTCTTTTCCCAATCGCATTCAGGCAACCCGGCGGTCGATCTCAATCGGCTGATGGCCCGGTTTCAGACCGCACTGGACGAAGAAGCCTTCGAGCAACTGGTGTCGGCACTGCTCCGCCCGGCGATGGCTGTGGCCTGGCGACTGCTTCGCGATCGCGCCCTGGCCGAAGATGCGGTGCAGGAGGCGTTTCTGCGCGTAGTCCGCAACCGCGCTGCCTACGACCCCCACCGCCCATTTTCGGCATGGTTCTACGGAATTCTCCACAACATCTGCATCGACGTCATACGGGCGCGCCAGCACTATCCGCAATCGTTGGCAGAGGTGGCCGGCGGCGCCGATGCGGTGCCCGAAACGCCCCGGCCAGATTCCGGCGACGCGGGTGAACTGCTGGCCATGCTCCCTGAGGGCGAGCGGGACGTGCTGGAACTGCGGATGATTCACGAGTTGTCCTTTAGCGATATCGCTTCGGCTATGGGCATCAGCGAGGAAGCAGCTAAGAAACGCGGGCAGCGTGGGTTACAGCGCCTGCGTCAGCGGCTGGCCGCCGCCGATCAGCCTGCCGGAGGATCACCAGCGAAACCTCGATTGCACCCTTGTCCCCAAACGACCCCATCGCCCGTATGACTTAATGGAGACACATGCTCGACTGCGAGAAAATCCATCAAGACTTGCCTTTGTACGTTTTGGGCGCTCTGGACGAAGCCGTCCATCGTGACGTGGAATTGCACCTGCGCTCATGTGGGGCCTGTCGTACGGTTGAAGCGCAATACCATACCCTCACGGGACAAATCGCGGTTGGCGTTGATGAGGCCGGGGCTGGCGTTGAATGGGACAACTTGCAATCTAAAGTTTTTGGTGCCGCTAAGGAGGAGTTGTACGCCGTTCGACAGCCTGGTTGGCGGTTGGGTTGGCGGCGGTGGGTCGCGGTGGCGGCGGTGCTGATGCTGGCCCCGGGCCTGGCGGCGGTAATATTGTGGCACAACACGGGAGCAGCGCGCCGGGAAATAGCCGGGACCGCGCCAACCAGAACGGCAAGCCCGGAATTATGGCATATGGCGGCGGGCGGCGGCGTTGTCGATCCGTCTAGCGGCGATCTGGCGGCCAGCGTCCAAGGCGTCTTCCTGGCCAGTCAGAATGCACCGACCGGCGTCGTGGCCCTGGAAGCGGTTACCGGCCGGCAACGCTGGCGGTGGCAGGTTTCTCAATGCCGATATGTAACTGCTGACAACCATCGCGTCTATTGCGTGGTGTGGGCCGATGACACGGCTGAATTGGTGGCCCTGGATGCCGCCAGCGGCGCCATTCTCTGGCGACGGCGTGCCGGCGCGGCCATGTCGCTGGGCAACTGCTGCCGTCCCATCATCCTGCCTGATCAGAAGCTGGCCTGGGTGGCAGGGAATGGGGTGCGGTTGCTGAACGCTGCCGATGGGGAGGTTATTTGGGAACAGACGCCGTCGGAAGCGGGTATGCTGTTGTGTGCGGCGGCCGACAACGGCAATCTCTATGTTGCGAGCATGCGTTTCCTGTGTTGCCTGGATCTTGACGGCGGTGCTGAGCGCTGGCGCGAGGAACTTGGCCAACGAAGCCCGTTTGCCGCCCGGCCCCAACTGGACGCCGCCGCTGGCAAGGTTTTTGTGGCCTGCGCCGATGGGGCAGATTCTGCTCGGTTACTCTGCATCGATAGCCAAAGCCGCCAGACTATTTGGGCTCAGCCGAGCGCTCCGGCGACGAACTTGCTTGCCGTTGCTGGCGCGGTGCTGCTTCGTGGCCCGGAGGTGCAGGCCTTTGATCCGGCCACCGGGAAACGGCTCTGGCAGCGCAAGGCCGCCGGATGCGGGCCGCTCACCTACAGCGACGGCCTGGTCTACTACGTCGATTCCAGCCAGAACGGCGCCCTATTGGCCCTGCGCACCAGCGATGGGCAGCCCGCTTCCCAGGTCAGCGGCCTACAAAGTTGCAATGCCGTGCTGGCGGTTGGCCAGACCGGCTACCTGCGGACGCGTGATGGCGTGGTCCGCGCCATTGCCCTGGCCCGCCGGTTCTGAAGGCAGTATTCCAGAGTTAGGCGCATTACATTGTGAACCTGATTTTCTTGAGCAAGATGCATACTGTAGGTAATAATTTTTTTGCCTCCTCAGCAGAATTTGTGGGCCAATTCCGGCTCGGGCAGGTGACCAAGCTGGTGATATAAGGCCACTTCCAGGGCCGGAAACGTTCGGAAGCCGAAGGCTTTTCTGAAC
>Ga0316228_1000392_pt1 | contig 60472 bp, 57 predicted proteins | sample TBH18021metaG_FD_206005 | JGI IMG/M metagenome (GOLD analysis project Ga0316228, IMG submission 206005) | Freshwater microbial communities from Trout Bog Lake, Wisconsin, USA - TBH18021 | ecosystem: Environmental > Aquatic > Freshwater > Lake > Hypolimnion/Profundal zone | place: USA: Wisconsin... | reverse complement strand
CGCCGACGGCGCGGACCTTGCCGGCCGCGATCAGGCGCTCATGGGCCCGCAGCGTCTCTTCCAGCGCCACATCCGCATCGTCGATATGGGACTGATAGAGGTCGATCCGGTCGATGCGCAGCCGCCGTAGCGACGCCTCACAGGCCCGCTCGATATGGGCCGCCGAGAGCCCCTTGCCGGCCTCGCCCATATCCATGCCGACCTTGGTCGCCAGCACGATCCGGTCCCGCACGCCGGGACGGGCGGCAAGCCAGCGGCCGATCACCGTCTCCGATTCTCCACCGACGTGACCGGGGGCCCATCGCGAATAGACGTCGGCGGTGTCGATGAAGTCGAAGCCGCTCTCCACGAACCGGTCGAGGATCGCGAAGGAGGCCGCCTCGTCGGCAGTCCAGCCGAAGACGTTGCCGCCGAGGCAGAAGGGGGCCACCGTGAGGTCGGAGCGGCCGATGCGGCGCTTGTCCATGGGCGTCAGTCCTGCAGGAACGGATTCGAGACCCGCTCCTCGCCGAGCGTGCTGGTCGGTCCGTGGCCCGGGATGAAGGAAACGTCGTCGCCCAGCGGCAGCACCTTGTCCTTGATGGCCCGGATCAGCTGCTCGTGGTTGCCGCCAGGCAGGTCAGTGCGGCCGACCGAGCCCTTGAACACCACGTCGCCGACCAGCGCGAAGCGCGCGTCCCGGCTCACGAACACCACGCTGCCGGGCGAGTGCCCGGGACAGTGGAGGATGTCGAAGCCGAGGCCGCCGACCGTCACGGCATCGCCCTCGTCGAGCCAGCGGTCGGGCGTGACGGGACGGGCCGCGCCGAGCCCGTAATTCGCCGCCGTCTCCGGCAGGGAATCGAGCAGGAACTTGTCGGCCTGATGCGGGCCCTCGATCGGCACGCCGAGCCGCTCGCGCAGCTCGTCGGCACCGGCAGCGTGGTCGACATGGCCATGGGTCAGCAGGATCTTCTCCACGGTGACCCCCTGCTCGCGGATCGCCGCCTCGATCCGGTCGAGATCGCCGCCGGGATCGACCACGGCGCCGACCTTGGTGGCGTCGTCCCAGATCAGGGTGCAATTCTGCTGGAAGGGCGTGACCGGGATGATCCCGGCGCGTGGCGTACCTGGCATGTCGTCCCGCGTGTTGGCAGCGCCGCTCCGGACGCCCTCGACCGCAGTTTAGCGCAGAACGCCGGTGGGCGGCACCCTGTGCGCCGCGCTCAGGCCGCGTCACCCCTGGGGCGGCGCAGGCCGTCGTGAAGCGCCAGCATTTCGGCCATGCCGAGCGCCCGCGCGCTCCAGCGGGTCTCCGCGGTGTTGACCTGCGTGAACCGGTCGTGGGACCGTCCGCCGTAGGCTCCGAACAGAGTCCTGCCCGCCTCGACGGCAGCTTCGCCCGGTGCCGCGTCGTCCGGCCGGTCGATCCGGTAGGACGGCGTCGGCGACCGGCCGGTCACGCCGATCCGCACCCAGGCGTCGCCGTAATGCTTCTGGCACATCCGCATGGTGACCAGGACCTGGCGCAGGTAGTCTTCAGCGTCGGCGAGATCCGGCAGGATGTCGGCGATCGTCGCGTCCGAGGGATAATGCTTCGTCCGGGCCATGCTACACCTTGCTCAGGCGTGTCCTACCGTCTTCGCCGGCCGAGGGCGAGCCGGGCGCCGGTTTTTGCTCACGCCGGCCTCCGCTTCAGCAGCGCGTCGAGCCCGCCGACGCGGAACCAGTGGTAGCCGTATCCTTCCAGGAACAGGCAGTGGCGGCCGTCGTCGCCGACCTCGCTGCGCGAGCCGGTGAGCACGTCGACGAGGATGTCGTGCTCCGGATCGTCGGATCCGGACGCCATCGCGACCTCGACGGGCTCCGGCGCGAGATTGTGGACGCAGAGGACTGCGTTGCCGCGCCAAGCGTAGCGCAGCGCCAGGACCGTGGGGCGCTCCGTCTCCATCGCGACGACGTCGCCCCAGCCGATCTCCGGGACCTCCTTGCGCTGCCGGATCATGCTCTGCATCCAGTTGAGCAGCGAGCCCGCCTCGTGGCGCTGGTCGGCGACGTTCACGTGCGTGTAGCCGTAAGGCCCGTGGTCGATGAGCGGGAGCACGGTTCGCCGGGCCGTCGAGAAGCCGCCGTTGTGCTCGCTCGTCCACTGCATCGGCGTGCGGGCGCAGTCGCGCTCCGGCAACGCCAACTCGTCGCCCATGCCGATCTCGTCTCCGTAGCGCAGGACCGGCGTGCCCGGGAGCGTGAACATCAAGGAGTAGGCGAGCCGGATGCGGCGCGGATCGCCCGCCAGCATCGGCGCGAAGCGGCGGCGGATGCCGCGGTCGTAGAGCTGCATCCCCTTCTCGGGCCCGAAGGCGTCGAACACGGCCTGGCGCTGCTTGCCGGTCAGGCGTCCCAGGTCGAGCTCATCGTGGTTCCGCAGGAAGATGCCCCACTGGCAGGAGAGCGGGCGGGGCTTCGTCTGCTCGATCGCCTTGACCAGGGGCCGCGCGTCATGGGCCGCCAGCGCGTAGAAGGTCGCCTGATTGACTTGGAAGTTGAACATCATGTGCATGCGATCGGCGTCGTCGCCGAAATAGTCGAGGTCCTGTTTCGGCAGGATGTTGGCCTCGGCCAGGATGATGGCGTCGCCCTGGCGCCACTGGAGAAACTCGCGCAGGTCGCGCAGCATCTCGAATTGCTCGCGGGGCTTGCCGCCGACATGGGCGCCCTTCTCGGCGATGACGAACGGCACCGCGTCCATGCGGAAGCCGGAGACGCCGAGCTGGATCCAGAAGCCCATGATCTTCAGGATCTCGGCCACCACCTCCGGATTGGCGGTGTTGAGATCCGGCTGGAAGTTGAAGAAGCGGTGGAAGTACCAGGCCTTCGCTTTCGAATCGTAGGTCCAGGTGGTCTTCTGCACGCCGGGGAAGACCATGCCCTCGTCGGCGGTGTCCGGCCGATCCTTCGACCAGACGTACCAGTTGCGGAAAGGCGAGTCCGGGTCGGACCGGGCCGACCGGAACCACGGGTGCTGATCCGAGGTGTGGTTGACCACGAGGTCGATGAGGACGCGCAGGCCCCGCTGCTTGGCGGCGTGGGTGAAGGCGACGAAGTCGCCGAGCGAGCCGTAATCCGGATCGACGCCGTAATAGTCGGCGATGTCGTAGCCGCCGTCCTTCTTAGGCGAAGGCTGGAAGGGCATCAGCCATATCGCGGTCGCGCCCAGGCCCTGGATGTAGTCCAGCCGGCGCTCCAGGCCGGCGAAGTCACCGATTCCGTCTCCGTTGGCATCCATGAAGGTGCCGACGGACAGACAATAGATGATCGCGTTCTTGTACCACAGGTCGTTGATCATGAGCCCCCCGGCGTCGTCACGCCTCACGAACGTGGGACCCGGCCAAAGCGTTGCCGTTCGGAATCTCCTTAAATCAGCCGCGTTGTGCACGCCCTGTTCAGGCGCGCACCCAAAAGGTCCGCACCCCGTCGCGTCCCCCGATCCCGGCCCGTATGAACGCCATTCTGATCAAGCTGTTCGCGACCGCCCTGACGCTGAGCCAGGTCACGACCCGGCCGGATGCGGTCCGGACGCGGTTCGATCCCGCCACGGACGGGCCCGAAGTGGTGCGGCTCCTGCGCGACGGCTGCGCCCATATGCGCAAGGCCTTCGACATCGAGGACATCAATCTTGACGAGCTGATCACCACCGCCATGGAGGATCCGTCGACCGTCGCCGGTCCGGCCGCGCCGAAGATCCTCCACGGGCTCGACCTGAACGAGCTGAATACGAGCTACAAGCAGTTCTGCAAGGGTGAGAACCCGGCGAACTCGCCGTTCGACGCCAAGGCGGTGATCGAATTCTACGACAACGCCACCAAGGACCTGCCCAGCGCCGAGGCCCTGCGCGACAAGGCGCTGCCGGGCATGACGCGGATTCTCGACGGGGCCGGCAAACCCTTTGCCGAAGCCTCCGAGGCGAACGGCCGTCGGATCGTCGTGCCGATCACCTCCGTCCCGGCCCTCGTGCAGAAGGCGTTCATCGCCGCCGAGGACAAGCGTTTCGAGACCCATCACGGCATCGACGAGCGCGGCGTGATCCGCGCCTTCATCGCCAACCTCGCCTCGCCTGGCCGGCCGGCGGGCGGCTCGACCATCACCCAGCAGGTGGTCAAGAATCTCTCGGTGGGCGACGACGTCACCTACGAGCGCAAGATCCGCGAGATGATCGTCGCGTCGCGCCTGGAGCGGATTCTCACGAAGCCGCAGATTCTCGGCCTCTACCTCAACGGCATCTATCTCGGTCGCGGCGCCTACGGCATCGAGATGGCGGCGCAGAGTTATTTCGGGAAGCCGGTCGGGCAACTCACCCTGCCGGAGGCGGCGTTGCTCGCCGGCATGCCCAAGGGGCCGAACTTCTACAGCCCCGACAAGTACCCGGACCGGGCGCGCGAGCGGCGCGCCTACGTGCTGGCCCGCCTCAAGGAAGAGGGCGCCATCACGGAAGCCGAGATGGCCGCGGCGATCAAGGCCGATCTCGGGCTGAAACCGATCGAGACCGCGCGGCGTGATTCCGGCTTCTACGTGGTGGATTTCCTCAACCGCGAGGCGCGCACCTTCGCGGGGGTGGAGTCCCTGACCTCCGGCTCGCTGACCGTCCGGTCGACGATCAATGCGGGCCTGCAGCGCGGTGTCGAGGAGGCGCTTCAGGACGGTCTCGCCAATTACGAGCGCTCCACCGGCCGTCAGGTGTTCACAGGGCCCGAACTCAACCTCGCCGACAGCATCCGCCGGATCCAGGCCGCGACCCCGGCGCCGGAAGGGGCCGCCCAAGCCGCGCCCGCGGTCACCAGGGCACGGACGGAACCGCCTCGGCCCGACGCGAAGGCCCGTCGTGGCGAGAAAGTCGCGGCTGCGCCCCAGAAGAAGCCGGCCTGGCTCCTGGCGCTGGAGAGCGCCCGCCCCGTCCTCTACGACGTCCACTGGCCGATGGCGGTGGTGCTGGAGACCGGGCGCGGCGGCATGAAGGTCGGTCTCTCCGACGGCCGCACCGCTCTCCTCGACCCCGGCATCGCCCGGAGCAAGCTGCAGCTCTACGACGTAATCCGCGTGAAGGTCGCTTCGGGCAAGGGTGGCCTGCGCGCGCAGATCCGCGTGCGCCCCACCGTCCAGGGCGCGGCGCTGGTGCTGGAGAACCAGACCGGCCGGATCCTCGCGATGGCCGGCGGCTTCTCCTACCCGTTGAGCCAGCTCAACCGCGTCACCCAGACGGTGCGCCAGCCCGGCTCGACCCTGAAGCCGCTGACCTACCTCGCGGCGCTCAATGCCGGCCTGCAGCCGAATACCCTGGTGATGGATTCGGCCGTCACACTGCCGCCGATCGGCGGGACCGGCGATTCCTGGACGCCGAAGAACTACGAGGGCGGCGGGTCCGGCCCCACCACCCTGCGGCGCGGCCTCGAATTCTCGAAGAACCTCGTCACCGCCCGCCTGCTCCAGGGCGGGATCGCCCCAAAGGCGCCGGCGAGCCTGAAGCGGGTCTGCGACATCGCCCTCGAGGCACAGATTTATGCCGAGTGCGAACCCTATTACCCCTTCGTGCTCGGCGCGCAGCCGGTGCGGATGCTCGATCTCGCGGGCTTTTACGCGGCGGTTGCCAACGAGGGCGCGCGACCGGCACCCTACGCGCTCGAATCCGTCGAGCGGGACGGCAAGCCGCTCTACGCGCGCGCCGCCAAGGAGCCGGTGCGCATCGCTTCGGCGGACCGTGTGGCCTTCTACCAGCTCAAGACCATGCTGCAGGGCGTCACCCAGCACGGCACCGCGGCGGCGCTGTCGAAGGTCTCGGCCTACGTGGCCGGCAAGACCGGCACCTCGGAGAACGAGAACGACGCCTGGTTCGCCGGCCTGACCAACGAGATCTCCGTGATTGTCTGGGTCGGCTACGACAACGCCGACGGCACCCGCAAGACCCTCGGCCGCGGGCAGACCGGCGGCCACGTCTCGGTGCCGATCGCCGCGGCGATCCTGCAATCGGCCTGGGCCAACGGCATCGGCAAGACGCCGCTGCGGGGCCCCTCCTCCGAGGCGCAGCCCTTCATAGCCGATCTCCCGATCGATCCGCGCAGCGGCGTGCGGGTCGCAGGCGGCGCCTTCCTCGAGCATTTCCGCACCAGCGGCGACGGTCGCATGGCCGACACGCAATACCGCCTCGTGCCGCGCGAGACGCTCTACGCCATGCGGCCCGACGCCCAGGACGGCGACCTCGCGGGCGACGACGGCGCGAGCGTGGCCGGCGACTATTACGGCAACATGACCGGCGAGCGGCCGCGGGCCGACTTCCTGGACCCGTTCGGCGAGCGACCGGCGCCGCGCAGCCGCCGCGCGCAGGGCGATATGGATCTCACCGGCGAGGATCCCTACAAGCCCTGGCCCGGTCAGACCAGCCGTTCGCCCTTCGGCGGGGATGACGACGTGCGCCGGCCGCGCCGCCGCGATCCGGACTACCTGTTCGGCGAAGACCCCGGTTACTGACTGCCCTCCCCGACAGATGAGAATCCCGTTGCGTCAGCAGTTCTCTGCCGCCCTTGCGGCCGCCATCACGGCCACGCTCCCGGCCATGCCGGCGCGCGCTCAGACACCCGCCGCCAACACGGCGCCGGCACCCGAGCGGGTCAAGGATGTGCCCTCGGTCACGGCTGTCGATCCGGCCGCGATCAAGCCGGGTCAGATCCTGTTCACCGACCACCGCGACAACCCGTCGGCGCCCGAGAACGGCCTGATCCCGTATCTCGACTGGCAGAAGGCGCGGCCCGCCGAGGCGGCCGCGCTCGCTCCCTATCCCGGCTACAAGGAGCCGGATTATACGGTCACGGTGAACGGCGTGACGAAGCCCCGGCACGAAACGCTCAAGGTCTATGTCGCCGAAGGGCGCTTCGTGGTCCCGCGGCCGCCCGAGGCGATCGACCTCCTGGCCTTCGCCAACCTCGCCTTCGTTCAAAAGATGGATCCGGCGATCAAGCACCGCGCCATCGCGGCCGCCGATGTGACCCCCAACAAGGATCCCGCTGCCGCCTTCGCCAAGCGTCCCGACCGGCCGTGGTGCGAGGGCGAAGGCGCCTGCATCGAGTCGCGCTACGACCTCGAGGGCAAGCTGCCGCTCGGGGTGAAGCTCGCCAACAAGCTGGAGGACGGGTCGGCCAAGAAGATCGCCGAGTTCGTCTCGTTCCAGAGTGAGCTGCGGGTGCTCGGGCCGGACCAGGGCGTCCCGCTCAAGGCGCTGACCAAGATCGACACCACCGTCACCGGCGGGCTGGAACAGACGATCTTCTGGGTCAACCAGATCCTGCGCTTCGGCAAGTTCCTGGCCGTGTTCCAGCCCATGCCGAACGATCCGACCAAGACGGTGGTCACCACCTACATGGCGCTCGCCATCAAGGGTGATGTCCTCGATCGAAAGGCCGAGTACGCCCGTGTTCCGGTTCTGAAGAACCTGCTGCCCGCCCAGGTGCTGATGGGCAATTCCAGCTTCAATACCGGCAACTCGATCAGCGCCGGGCTGCCGGTCTATGCCCGCAACCGGATTGCCGCCTTCGCGGACGCGCTCACCAAGCGGTGACGCGGCATGGCCGCGGGGGTCACATCCCGCGGTTGCCGATCGTCGGCAGGGTCGGCTGGGTATAGGCGCGGTTCACGTCCCGGCGGGTCTGGGTGCCGTTGGTGTTGCCGGAAGCCCGGTAATTGTCGAGGTTGAAGCTCTCGGCGAGCCCGCTGCGGGAATCCGGCCCGTCGCTGGTCGTGCAGGCGCACAGGCCGCCGAGAGCCAGGGCGGAAAGGGCGAGAAGGGTCAAGCGCATCGCGAATCCTGAAGCCTGCCGGGGCCGGACGTCGAACCGGCTTCAGCCGGACGAGGCCCAGACGAGGGATGTCGCGGCATGGTCAGCCCACAGGCGTGTCCGTCAAGGTCGCGCGCAACGTGTAAATCCGTTCTGCCGCCTCCGATGCGCAGCGGCCACGGAAAATCCACCACACGCCCGGTTTGCAGCGGATACGGCCGGCCAATCATGTTGAGCGCGGCGCGTTCCCCCTGGCGAATCCAGACGGTTTCGGGCGACAACCCTCCGCAATGAGCAACGTCTTGCCCTTCCGTCCGCGCCCGACCGTGACCCGCCTCGCCCGTTGCGAGGTCGTGACCGTAGCCGGCGATCTTCTCGCCCTCTTGGACCAGCTCGAGGATGTGAGCGCCCGGGCCGCCGCCATGGGGCGGCCCGCCCTCGAAGTCGAGCGGACGGTCCAGCATCTTCTGGATGCCGTGAGTGCCGTCGAGCGCGCCCTTGATTGCATCGGCGAGGGCGAGCAGTCCGCCCCGGGCTGACCGAATCCTCACGCGCCTGAACGGTAGCATCGCCGCCGGCTATGTTGTCGAATACCGCACAGTTTCGGTAGTGGGCGCCGTCTCTAAGCAGATCGTAAATCATCCGGAACCCTCCAGTACGCCTTGCGGTTGAGGGTCGGATGCTCACGTCGGGCGTCGCTTCCGGAGGGTCCTATGAGGCTTCGCACGAGCTGTCTGCTCGCCGTCATGACGGCTGGCGGCCTTCTCGCCGGCACGGCGATCCGCGCCCAGGCGGCCGAGCTCGGCTTCCTCGAAATGCTGTTCGGTGCCCGTCCGCCAGCCCAGCAGGCCCAGCAGGCCCAGCCTGCACCGGCGCAAGCCCGCACCTTCGAGAACCGCGTCTTCGGTCGGCATGCGACTCCGCGGCTCGGAGCCGCGCGTCGGCGCTTCCAGACCCGCTACGCGGCGCTTCCGGTGAAGATCCGTATCAAGGAGCGGGAAATCAGCGAGCGCCAGACGCCCATCGACATGAAAGCCGGCGCGACGGCGGCGCTCCTGAAGGACGAGACGCTGCGGCCCGGCGACATCGTCGTCCTGAATTCCGGCGCCCGGGTCTTCACCGGAAATCCCGACAAGCGTCACGCGATCCGGGATTTCGAGCCGGTCCAGAACTCGCGTTTCGTCAGCCGGGGCACCCGCAAGGTCTTGGCCGGCCTGTTCACGCCCGTGGGTGCCCTGCCCGGGCAGGAGGCTCGGCGGATGCTGGCGCGCGCCAAGCAGCCGATGCCGGAGGTGGCGACACCGATCCCTGCCCAGAGGACTGCCATGCGGATCATCAACCCGTGGCAGAGCGGGCAATGACCGTAACCGCTCAGAAGAAGCGTTCCTTGATGACGATCGTGTCGCCCGGGCGGACCGCGTAGGTCATCGGCACGATTCCCGAAACCAGCGATCCACCGGCGTCACGGGTCAGGATGGCATAGTCCCTGGCCGCGCGGGGGCCAAAGCCAGCGGCGATCGCCACTGCCGTCTCCACGGTCATGCCGTTCACGAACGGGTACTGACCGGAGGTGGTGACTTCCCCGAGGATGTAGAAGGGCCGATACGCGTCCACCTCCACGGTGACGTGCGGCTCGCGCACGAATCCGGAGGCCAGCTTGGCCTCAATCGCCTTGGCCGCCTGGGCCGTCGTCTGACCACCGACCTGCACGGTCCCGATCAGCGGCATGGCGATGCGACCGCCGCCATCGACGGCGTAAATATTCGACAGGTTGTCCTGTCCGAAAACGATCACCCGCAGCTTGTCGCCCGCCGCCAGCGTGTAGCGGGCCGCGATCGAGCCGGTGCCGGTGGCATCGAGCTGGTCGGTGCGGAAGCTCGGTCGCAAGCAGCCGCCGAGCGCCAGAGTCGAGCCGAGTGCGAGGAGCAAAGCGCGCCGGTTCATCACCATCGCCGTCATGGATGCAGTTGCGGCTTGATCTAGGCCGTTAAGGTTAATGAAACTTGATCATCGCCGCGGCCGGCCTACCAGCTCAGCGGGCCGCACGCGCCTTAACGCTTGAGCAACCTTAACATCCACTAATAGCGGTGGGACGGCAGTAATGCCGGACCGGTTCGTCTCCGCGTTCAGAGCGTCCGCATGTCCACGATCCGTCACCGCTCGACCTACGCCGTGCCCGGATCTCAGCCGCGCGCCGAGGAGGGCCTCGGTCTCGCGCAGCTGCCCCGGATCCTGCGGCGCTCGATCGGCTGGATCCTCGGCCCGACCCTCGTGGTCGCTTTGGGCGCGAGCGTTTTCGTCAACGTGGTCAGCCCCCGCTACACCGGCGAGGCGAAGGTGCTGCTGGAGAGCCGCGATCCGGCCTTCGCCCGCACCGCGCAGGAGCGCGCCGATCAGCTCACGCCGATCGACGAGCAGGCCGTGGCGAGCCAAGTGCAGGTGGTGATGTCCCGGGATCTCGCCCGCGAGGCGATCCGCCGGCTCAAGCTCGTCGGCAATCCCGAGTTCGACCCCGGAGCGGGGAGCATCGGTCCGGTGCAGCGCGTGCTGATGATGCTCGGCATCGGCGCCAACCCCCTGGATCGCCCCGCCGAGGACCGGGTTCTCAACGCCTATTTCGACCACTTGCTGGTCTATCCCGCCGGCAAGTCGCGAATCCTGACGATCGAGTTCCGCGCGAAGGACCCGAACCTCGCTGCCGAGGCGGCCAATACCATCGCGAAACTCTATATCGGCTCGCTCGAAGCCGACAAGGTCGACACGGCCCGCTACGCCTCCACCTGGCTCGGCGGCAATATCGACGGGCTGCGCAAGCGCGTCGCCGAAGCCGAGGCGAAGGTCGAGGCGTTCCGCGCCAAGAACGGTCTCGTGGGCAGCACCGGCGCCACCGGCCGGCCGCTCAACGCGCAGCAACTCGGCGAGCTGTCGAGCCAGCTCTCCGTGGCGCGCAGCCTGAAAGCCGACCTCGACGGCAAGGTGAAGGCCATCAAGGACCTGATCAAGGACGGACGCGCCTTCGAGATCCCGGACGTGGCCAACAACGAGGTCATCCGGCGGATCGTCGAGAACCGCATCGCGGTGCGCGCGCAGCTCGCCATGGAATCGCGCACGCTTCTCTCGGCCCATCCCCGGATCAAGGAACTCAACGCCCAGCTCGAGGATCTCGACGCACAGATCAAGGCCTCGGCCGAGCGTGTCGTGCGGACGATGGAGAACGACGCCAAGATCGCCGGGGCCCGGGTCGAGAGCCTGCAGGGCGCGGTGGACGGTCAGCAGGACGTCGTCGTGCGCGGCAATGCCAGCGAGATCCAGCTTCGGGCGCTGGAGCGCGAGGCGAAGGCGCAGCGCGAGCAGCTCGAATCCTATCTCGGCCGTTACAGGGAGGCGGCGGCGCGCGACGGCGAGGCCGCGACGCCCGCCGATGCCCGCATCGTGTCGCGGGCGGTGACGCCCGAGGTGCCGTCCTTCCCGAAGAAGCTGCCGATCGTGGCTTTCGCGACGCTGCTGACGCTCATGCTCTCCGTCGGCGGCGTCATCGCCAGCGCCTTGCTGGCCGAATCCGGCCGGGCCGGCGGCGACCGCGATGGCGATCCGGCGGATGATCGCCGCCGCCGCGAGCCGGTGCTCGACCGGCCGGCCTTCACGTTCCCGGAGGCCACGCCGGCGACGCGCTGGCCCGCGGCACCGGAGGCCGCCCCCATCGCCGCGACTGCGCTTGCCGCGAAGGCCCCGGGCCGCGCCGCCGACGCGTTCGACCTCGCGCCGCTCGTCGCGCGGATTGCCGCGGCGCCCCGCGACGCGGACGTGCGCGCCGGTCGCCGGATCCTGGTCGTCGAGACCGAGGATCGGCTTGGCGCGACCACGCTTCCCGAGGCCCTGGCCCGCGCCCTCGGCCGTGAGGGGAGCCTCGTCACCGTGGACCTGAACAGGCCGAAGGACGGGACCGGGCGGCTGGGCTTCTCCGACCTCATTGCCGGCGATGCCGCCTTCCTGGATGTGATCCAGGCCCGTCGGGACAGCGGTCAGCATCGGATCGAGGCCGGCCTGCAGGATCCGGCGATCCTGTTCGACGAGCCGGATGCTTTGGCGCTGACCTTCGAGGCGATGACCGAGGCCTACGATTGGGTGCTCTGCCGGCTCTACGCAGCCCCGGGGGCCGTCGATCTGCTCGAACTCGTCGCGAGCTTCATGGACAGCGTCGTCATCGCCTCGAACGCGGATGCCGAGGATCCGGCGCTGGCCGATCTTTATGCCCTGGCTCAGGACGCCGGTGCGGGGCAGATCCTGGTGGCACAGGATCGTCCGGCTCTCTCGGACGTCCAGGACGCCCGGCTGGAACTGCGCCTCAACGCCGCCTAGACGACGCGCCGCTCACGACCGGCGCAGGGTGCGGAGCCGCTTTAGGACCGCGTAGAGGCGCGGGTCGCGCTTGATGCGCCGCTTCGTGCGCGTCAGGCCGCGCCGCACGGCCGCATAGGCCCGGCCCCGGAGGGTCACCGGAATGATCGTTTCAACGAGGCTGATCGTCTCGTCGCAGATACTGGCCTTGTAGCGCGCCTCTCCGACGCCGAGGTCGAAGCCCTGCCGGCCCCGCGCCGTCTGCTCGCGCACCAGATGCTGCAGCAGCAGGTCTCCGGGGCTGAAGCGGGCGACCTCCGGGTCGCCGTCGAACGCCGTCATCATGCCGCTGAAGCGACCGTCGCTGACCGCGCCGCCGAAGGTCGCCAGGACGCGCCCGCTCTCGGAGAGACAGAGGGCGTGCAGTTCCACTGCGGGTTCCGGCCCGGCCGAAGCCGCCGCCAGGAAGGCGCGGATACCGGGATCGGCGTAAGGGTCGGAGACGCCCATGCCGGCGAAGCGAGCCGATTTCTGCGCGTAGAACGCCGCCAGCAATCGGGCCGCCTCCTCGGACGTCTCGGCGCGGCGGTAGGTGAGCGGCCCGTGCGCCTCGACGAGGCGCTTCTCCTTGGAGCGGAGCTTCTTGCGGGCGTCGGCGCTGAACACCCGGCGCACGGTCGCTTCCGGGTCCGGCCCGAGCATGAGACCGTAGGCGTCACTGGCTTCCGGCTCGCCGGTTTCGGCGAGCGGGTTCGCCGCCCCATCCCACATCCGGGGCTGATGCTTCAGCGCGAAGGCGTCGAGCCCCTCTGCCCGGCCGGCGCGGATCAGGGCCGCGACGACGCGGCCGGGTGCGATGGCCGCCGCGTCGCGGGTGGCGAAGAGCGGCAGATGATAATTGGCATGGGTGTCGCCGACCGTCCGCGCGATGCGGAGCCCGTGTTCCCCCTGCACCGTGACCGGGATCAGGATGCGCGCCCGCCCGTCCGCCTCCCGCAGCACCACGATGCGCGTGCTCGCGACCTGCCCCGTTGCCTGCAGGTAGGCGCTGATCCAGTCGAACCGCTGATAGGGCGTCGCGAGGCTGGCCGGATCGGATTCGAGACGGCGCCACAGCGGCTCGGCCGCCGCCAGATCGGGGATGACCTCCGCGACAAGCCCCCTGGCGCTGCGCGAATCGACCATGTCCGTTCCCGCTGCCTGGACACCGACCGCCATGTTCCGATCTCCCGCAGACCGCTCATGATCCCGTCCGCCACGAACCCTGGGGCAGGCGACTGAACAGCCCGTCACTGCAACCGCCGATGGAGTGATCGCGGCCCGGTATGGTGCGGCAAAAAACAGTCGTGGCTAACGCTTGCTTGCCGTCTGCCAGGGGGCAATTCCGAATTTGTTTACCGTGCCGCGCCAAGGCTGTGCCGACATGGGCTTCGGGGCCCGAACGGTTCAGGGCCATGCTGTCGTCGCGTGCCAAGCATCGGGTCTTTGCGTCCGGCTTTCGCGCGATTCAGGCGCTCGGAGCGGATCGCTGGCTCGGCCCTGCGGCCCGCGGCCTCGGCGTGATCCTCACCTTTCACCATGTCAGCTCGGCGCCGGTGCCGGCCTTCGCGCCGAACCGCCTGCTCGGCATCACGCCCGAATTCCTGGACCTGACCCTGCGCGAACTCGATGCCCGCGGCTTCGAGATCATCGGCCTGGATTCCGTGCCGGAGCGTCTGGCCGAGCCGGATTACGGGCCGCCCTTCGCGGTCCTGACCTTCGATGACGGCTACCGCGACAACGTCGTGCATGCCCGGCCGGTGCTGGCCCGCCACGGCGCGCCCTGGACGCTGTTCGTGACCAGCGGCTTCGCCGATCAGGCCGGCCGTCTCTGGTGGATCGAGCTGGAGCGGGCGATCGCGCGCCTGGACCGGGTGCGGATCGCGATCGGCACGCGGAGCTTCGACCTCCCGGCGCGCAGTCCGCAGGAGAAGGCTCTGGCCTTCGAAGCCCTGTATCGCGACCTGCGCCGCGGCGGCGAAGAAGACCTCCTCGACCGGATCGCCGACCTCTGCCGGCAGGCCGGTTTCCCGCCGGGTCGCGTGGCCGCCGACTTGTGCCTGTCCTGGGCGGAACTGCGCGACCTCGCGTCCGACCCTGCGGTCACCATCGGCGCGCACACGGTCAGCCACCCGATGCTGGCCAAGCACGACGCCACCTGCGCCGCGCGCGAGATCGCCGACGGGCGCGCGCGGATCGAGGCGGAGCTCGGGCGACCGGTGCGGCACCTCTCCTATCCGGTGGGGGACGCGACCTCCGCCGGCCCGCGGGAATTCGCCCTGGCGCGGGACATGGGTTTCGCGACCGCTGTCACCACGCGACCCGGCCACCTGTTCGCCGAGCATGCCGACCACCTGCAGGCTCTCCCCCGGGTGTCGGTGAATGGATGCCATCAGACGCGTGCGGCGCTCGCCGGGTTGCTCTCCGGCGTCCCGTTCCTCGCCTGGAATCGCGGGCGCCGCCTCAACGTCGCCTGAGGCGAGGTCCTGTCTCGCAAGCAACGGCGTCTTCCGCGACGCGCGGCCTCAGCCTGCGCCGCTCTGCGTCTCGGTCGGGAGGGGCGTCAGCGGAACAGCGCGTCGAACAGGTTCTGCGGCTGCTGCTGCGGCGGCGGAGCCGGCGCCGGGCCCTCGTTCGAGGGGAAGAACTTGCGCGAGGGCTTCTGGCGGGGCTGGACCGGCACGCCGCGCGGCGCCTCCACATCCACCTGGCCGGCGGCGTTGATCTGCTGCGCGGTCTTGGTGGCGTCCTTTCCGGGCCGCTTGGCCTTCTCGGGCTTGGCCGCGACGGCCGGGATGTCCTCCTGCTCCTTGGCCTCGGCGATCACGTCGCTGCCGCCTTTGCAGTCGACCAGCCACACGTCGTAGATCGGGTGCTCGATCGCGTGCAGGCCGGGGCTGGCGGCGAACATCCAGCCGGTGAAGATCCGCCGGTACTTGTTGTCGAGGGTGACCTCGTCGACCTCGAGGAAGGCCGTGGTCTTGGCGCTCTCGGTCGGTGGCCGCGTGTAGCAGACCCGCGGGGTGAGCTGCAGCGCGCCGAACTGGACGGTCTCGTCGACCGCGACCTCGAAGTTGACGATCCGGCCGGTGATCTTGTCGAGGCCGGAGAAGACCGCGGTCGGGTTCTTGATCTTGTCGGCGGCGGCGGGGCTGGCGCAGACGGCGAGCACGAGGCTCGGGGCGAGCACGCGGCGTACGAAGGCGGTGAAGCGGCTCAAGGCTCGGACCCCTAGACGAGGGTGGCCGGCCGCGCCGTCAGGTGCGCGGCGGACAATCGGGATTGGCCCGCCATGAACAATGGAACGGTGGCGGCAAAAGGGCGCCGGGCCCGCGTGGGACCGTTGATCTACTCGCCCGGTGTCCAGGAGACGTAGTCGCCCGTCGCCGCCGGCCGCTGGCCCCAGGAGAGCTGCGAACCCGCCGGCCTGTACGCGTTCGGCGTGCCGGTCTGGTTCTCGATATGCGGCTTCTGCCACGCGCGCGGCTGGTAGTTCTCCTCGCTCGGAGCGAGATCCACGTTGTGGCAGAGCCAGCCACGCCAGCCGGGCGGCACCTTCGAGGCGTCGGCGTAACCGTTATAGACCACCCAGCGGCGTTCCGAGCCGACCGAACGATCGATCAGGGCTCCTTCCGCCTTGTAGTACTTGTTCCCGAACTCGTCCTCGCCGACGAAGATGCCGGTGCGCGCGGTCTGGAGCGCGACGGAGACGGTCTGGCCGTTCCACCACGTGAAGATGCGCAGCAAAGTGTCCTTCAGCGCCATCGCCGGTCCCGGAATCGTGCCGCGCCGCGAGGGCGCTTCTCGGCGCCGTTATGGTGACCGCGCGCGTGCGAGTCCAGCCGGATGACGGAAGTGTCGCTGCGCGGCCACGCTCCGCCCGCGCTTTCGGCCGCCGGTTCCGACAGGCTGCCGACCCCGCTTCCTAGGGTTGTGAATCTAAAATTTTCCCGATCCGATTCTGGAAAGCCGGAAGGACACTTATCCCGCACCCGGACGATATCCACAGGCTTTTGCGAGCCAGCACAACATCTAGCGGGGAACAAGGCCGCCGAACACCACTTGTTGACGTGAGAGTGAAGGCGGCGGTAATCTCCCTGCATCGGTCGCGCCCCCTGATTGTGGTGCGTTGAACAGGGGTGACCGTTCCAGGATTTCATTCGCGAAACCGAGGCACGTCCCTCTGCCGGGCGTGATCGGACGCGAATCCCACCATCGGGCACAGACCCCGCGTCGCGCGGGGCCGGGACCGTCGTGTCCCGTCGGGAGAGGTGTGTTTCATGCGGTTCGAGCGTCGCTACACCACGGCCGGACAATCGCCCTACGCCGGAATCCCGTTCCGCAAGGCGCTGAGCGAGATCCGCAATCCGGACGGGTCGGTGGTGTTCCGCCTCGACGGTATCGACGTGCCGGAGAGCTGGAGCCAGGTGGCGAGCGACGTGCTCGCGCAAAAGTATTTCCGCAAGGCGGGCGTCCCGGCCCGGCTCCGCAAGGTCGAGGAGAACGCGGTCCCCTCCTTCCTCTGGCGCTCGATCCCCGACGATGCGGCGCTCGCCGAACTCCCGGAGGAGGAGCGCTTCGTCTCGGAGACGTCCGCCACGCAGGTCTTCGATCGGCTCGCTGGCTGCTGGACCTACTGGGGCTGGAAGGGCGGCTACTTCTCGTCGGAGGAGGACGCCTCCGCCTTTCTCGACGAGCTGCGCTTCATGCTCGCCGGCCAGATGGTGGCGCCCAACTCGCCGCAATGGTTCAACACCGGCCTCCACTGGGCCTACGGCATCGATGGCCCGAGCCAGGGGCACTATTACTGCGACCCGCAGACCGGCGTGCTGACGAAGTCCGCCTCGGCCTACGAGCATCCGCAGCCGCATGCCTGCTTCATCCAGTCGGTCCAGGACGACCTCGTCAACGAGGGCGGCATCATGGATCTGTGGGTGCGCGAGGCGCGCCTGTTCAAGTACGGCTCGGGCACCGGCTCGAACTTCTCGATGCTGCGCGGCGAGAACGAGAAGCTCGGCGGCGGCGGCAAGTCGTCGGGCCTGATGAGCTTCCTGAAGATCGGTGACCGGGCGGCCGGCGCGATCAAGTCGGGCGGCACCACGCGGCGCGCCGCCAAGATGGTGATCGTCGACATCGACCACCCGGATATCGAGTCCTTCATCGACTGGAAGGTGAAGGAGGAGCAGAAGGTCGCCGCGCTGGTGACCGGCTCGAAGGTCGTCTCCAAGCACCTGAACCTGGTGATGAAGGCCTGCACCCAGTGCGAGGCCGAGGGCGATGCCTGCTTCGACCCCGAGCGCAACCCCGCCCTCAAGCGTGAGATCAAGGCCGCCCGCCGGTCCTCGGTGCCGGACGCCTACATCAAGCGGGTCGTGCAGTTCGCCCGCCAGGGCTTCACCAAGATCGAATTCCCCGTCTACGACACCGACTGGGATTCGGAGGCCTACCTCACGGTTGCCGGCCAGAATTCCAACAATTCGGTCTCGCTGACCGACGACTTCCTGCGCGCCGTCGAGGCGGATGCCGACTGGACCCTTCAGGCCCGCACCACCGGCAAGGTCACCAAGACCCTGAAGGCCCGCGACCTGTGGGAGCGGATCGGCGAGGCGGCCTGGGCCTCGGCGGATCCGGGCCTGCACTTCAATACCACGATGAACGACTGGCACACCTGCCCGGCGGGCGGGCGGATCCGGGCCTCGAACCCGTGCTCCGAGTACATGTTCCTCGACGACACCGCCTGCAATCTCGCCTCGGCGAACCTGCTGACGATGTACGACCGGGAGACCAAGCGGTTCGACGTGGAGGCGTTCGAGCACCTCAACCGGCTCTGGACGGTGGTGCTCGAGATCTCCGTGATGATGGCGCAGTTCCCGTCGAAGGAGATCGCGGAACTCTCCTACCGCTACCGGACGCTCGGTCTCGGCTACGCCAATATCGGCGGCCTGCTGATGACCATGGGCCTCCCCTACGATTCCGACGCGGGTCGGGCTCTCGCCGGCGCGCTCACCGCGATCATGACCGGTGTCGCCTACGCCACCTCGGCCGAGATGGCGGCGGAACTCGGCACCTTCCCGGCCTACGACGAGAATGCCGACGCGATGCTGCGGGTCATCCGCAATCATCGCCGGGCGGCGCATGGCGAGGCCGAGGGCTACGAGTTCCTCAACGTCGCGCCGGTCGCCCTGGACCACGCCAACATCCCGCAGGCCGATCTCGGCGCCCACGCCCGGGCCGCCTGGGACCGGGCGCTGAAGCTCGGCGAGGAGCACGGCTACCGCAACGCGCAGGCCACCGTGATCGCGCCGACCGGCACGATCGGGCTCGTGATGGATTGCGACACCACCGGCATCGAGCCCGATTTCGCCCTGGTGAAGTTCAAGAAGCTCGCCGGCGGCGGGTACTTCAAGATCATCAACCAGGCCGCGCCGGACGCCCTCCGGGCGCTGGGCTACCGCGAATCCGAGATCGCCGAGATCGAGGCCTACGCGGTCGGCCACGGCTCCATGGGTCAGGCGCCGGGGATCAACCCGACGACGCTCCGCGCCAAGGGGTTTTCGGACGAGAAGATCGCGGCCGTCGAGAAGGGACTGAAGTCGGCCTTCGACATCAAGTTCGTGTTCAACCGGTGGACGCTCGGTGACGACTTCCTCATCCAGACGCTGAAGGTCCCGGCCGAGAAGCTGTCGGATCCGACCTTCGAGCTGCTGCCGTTCCTCGGCTTCTCGAAGAAGGAGATCGAGGCCGCCAACACGCATATCTGCGGAGCGATGACGCTGGAGGGCGCACCCTTCCTCAAGTTCGAGCACTACCCCGTCTTCGACTGCGCCAATCCCTGCGGCCGGATCGGCAAGCGCTACCTCTCGGTGGAGAGCCACATCCGCATGATGGCGGCGGCGCAGCCCTTCATCTCGGGCGCGATCTCCAAGACCATCAACATGCCGAACGACGCGACGGTCGAGGATTGCAAGGCGGCCTATCTGCTGTCCTGGCGCCTCGCCCTCAAGGCGAACGCCCTTTACCGCGACGGCTCCAAGCTGTCGCAGCCGCTCAACTCGGCCCTCATCGCGGATGAGGACGACGAGGCGGACGAGGGGATCGAGGCGCTGATCCAGGCGCCGGCCGCCGCCAAGGCCGCCGCGGTGGCGGAGAAGATCGTCGAGCGGGTGATCGAGCGGGTGGAGCGGATCCGCTCCCGCGAGAAGCTGCCGACCCGCCGGAAGGGCTACACCCAGAAGGCGGTGGTGGGCGGCCACAAGGTCTACCTGCGCACCGGCGAGTACGACGACGGCCGCCTCGGCGAGATCTTCATCGACATGCACAAGGAGGGCGCGACCTTCCGGAGCCTGATGAACAACTTCGCCATCGCGATCTCGCTCGGCCTCCAGTACGGCGTGCCGCTGGAGGAATACGTGGAGGCCTTCACCTTCACGCGGTTCGAGCCGGCCGGCTTCGTCCAGGGCAACGACGCGATCAAGAACGCGACCTCGCTCCTCGACTACGTGTTCCGCGAGCTGGCGGTCTCGTATCTCGGCCGCGCTGACCTCGCCCATGTCAGCCCCGCCGAGATCGGCGGCACGGTGATCGGCGGCGGCGAGAGCGGCGACACGACCCGCGAGGGACCGAAGCCCGCGCCGGCCTCCTCGGTCGTCTCCCGCGGCCTGCTGCGTGGCTCGGCCGACCGTCTGACCCTGATCCAGGGTGGCCCGGCCGGTGCGGCCCTGGGCGTCGGGGCGGCGAGCGCCGGACAGTCGGCGCCTGCCGGCGGCACGGTCCACGCGATCCGCGGCAGCACGGCACTCAAGGCCGAGCCGGCGACCGCCGGTCAAGCCGAGACGATCGCCGACACCCTGCCCTTCGCCAAGGCGGAGCGGAGCGTCGCCGACCGCCGCGCCGAGGCGAAGATGAAGGGCTATGTCGGTGAGGCTTGCCCCGAATGCGCGAACTTCACGCTGGTCCGCAACGGCACCTGCCTGAAATGCGATACCTGCGGGTCCACGACCGGCTGCTCGTAGGCCGGTCGACGAACCGGTTCACCTGAATTCGCGCGACATGGTCGGGCCCAAGATCCACGGATCTCGGGCCCGAACCTTTTGGACCGTTGATCCTGTCGGCCTCCTCCTGGATCTGCCGGCCGGGCGACGCCAAGACAGATCCGTCTCCTGTCTCCCCGCCCGTCCGTGATCAGGCGGCGATGCTCACCGGTTTCTCGACGGCCGCTTCGTCCGGCTGCGGCGCGGCGCGTCCGTGGCTGGCGCGGAAATGATCCAAGAGGCTGTCGCCGAGGCCGTCGAGCACGCGATCCGTGGCGGCCTGGACCTCGGGGTCCAGCTCTTCGGGCCGGTACCAGGCCAGGATCTGCTCCGGCAGCGCATCGAGGATCGCGCCGACCGGGTTGAGCAGCGTCGCGTCCGGCGCCTCTGCCGTGTCCGCGATTGCGATGAGGATGGGTTCATCGGTCACGGGCGCGAAGGCGGTCCGGCGCTGGCTTTCCAGGGCGGCGCGCCATGCTGCATCGGCGGCCTCGGCCTCGCGGCGGGCTGTCTCCCGGGCCAGAGCCTGTGCGGCGATGGCGCGGGCGATCTCGCGGGCCTCGTCGCGGGCCGCCTCGGCCTCGTAGCGATTGAGCAGCGTGATGACCGGATGCATCTGCGGATCCGACGGGTCGCCGCAGGCGTCGATGGCGCACGCGATGATCCGCCGCGACAGGCCCGTCCCGTGCACGGGGACCGCGCCGCGGGCAAGTTCCTGCCGGGCAGAGAGCGCCGCCTGCATCGGCGGCAGGAGCGCGTCGGGCAGGCCCGCCCGGGCGTGCAGATCGGCAAAGAGCCGCGGCGCGCGCATGGCGCGGCCGACGGCGGCGTGGTCCTGCCCCGACAGGTCCGCCAGTGCGGCCAGGGCGAAATCGGTCCGCCCGGAGAGCATGGCGCGCAGGATCAGGCCGGCGGTCAGCTGGCGGGTGGTGCGCAGATGCGTCACCAGCCGCGTCACGGCGGCCGCGCCGAAGCCCTCGCAGGCCTCCAGCGCCACCCGCTCCCCGGCCTCGCGGCTCATCCGGTCGCAGCGCTCGGCGCCGAGCCAGCCGCGATCGGTGACGAAATCCGTGAGGGCCCGCGCCACCGCGATCCCGAGGGCGTGGCGCACCTCCGGCGGCAGGTCGGCGCGGGCGAGGAATGCCTCGCGCAGGGCGGCCTCGTCGCCGCGGCGCTCGATCATGCGCAGCATCCGGCCCGCGGTGATCTTCGCCGTCGGATTGGCCGCGAGCACGACCAGCGTGTCGGTCTCGCCGATCTCGGCCAGGGCGCCCGCGACCGCGTGCGACAGGTGGTGCCGGGCCGCGATCACCCCGCGGGTGGCCTCGTCGCCGAGGGCGGCGGCGTCAACGAGGTCGGCATCGGTCAGGACCGGGGAGCGCGCGAGCACCGGCCGCGCCACTTCCGGGACATCGCAGGACAGGGCGACGACCAGGGGGCGCGGTGTCCGTGCCGAGGCGGCGCAGGTCTCGGCAAGCGCCCGGCGGACCAGGGGTGATGGGTCGTCGAGGAGCGCGAGCAGCGCGGTCTTGGCCTCCCACGCCGCGTCGGCGCCGAGATCGCCGTACAGGTAGGTCCGTGCCAGCGCCGCGGTCGCCTCGGCACGACGTTCGGCCGAGGCGTTCTGCGTCCAGGCCAGAAACTCGCGGATGATCATCGACCGCTCCGGGGGGCGAACAGGCTGGTCCTGTTGCCGGACATGGACGCTGCGGCCGCGAGTTCCGCCGGTCGGCGGGGCGGCAGCGGCGGATTGAGGAGGGCAATGCCCGGCGGCGTCGCCGCCGGCTCGGGAAGAGTGCCCGTGACGGTGGGCTCCGGAACGGCCGCGGGCGGAGCCGTCTGCGCATCGGAGCGCGGGAAATAGGTCGGCGCCGCGTGCTGGGACGGCGCGGCGCTGTTGCGCGCCTGCCAGAGTCGGGCTGCGGCATCCGAGGCCGCGCCGCGCTGATCCGTCTGGAACAGGGAGCGCAGGTCCGAGGTCCCGCCGAAGGCGGTCGCGGCGCTGGCATAGGCCGAGACGGCCTGCGGCACGGCGGCGCCGTCCTGGCGCAGGCCGGTAAGGTCGGTGGCGGCCGCACCCTGGGCCGCCGCCGCGAGGCTGGCATAGAGTTCGGCGGCGCTGCGCGGCCGGCCGGCGCGATCGTAGAACAGCGCGCGGTTGGCGGAAGCCGCCTCCGGCAGGTCGAGGGCGGCGGCGCGTTCCGGGAAGGCCCGGGCCGTCGAGATCAGGGACGCCGCGCCCTTCGCGCCCAGCACGTGCGCCGCGTAGAGATCGCCGGCTGTCGGCTCGCGGCCGAGGGCGCTCGTGAGGGCGTCGGCATTCTGCTGAGTCAGGGCACCGGCCAGCGTCGCGGAAATCTTCGGATCGCGGCGAAGATCGAGGATCGCCTGCCGCTGGCTCGCGTCGGGCACCGTGTAGGTGCCGTCCGGCTGCCGGGTGATGGCATCGGCCTGCGTCTGCAGGCCGAGCTTCGGCCCGGCATTCTTCATCACGCCGAGCCAGGTCTGCTCGATGAACTGGAACAGGCCGGTGGCCGAGGAGGTCCCGGCCTTGGCGGCGGGATCGAGGGCGGATTCGCGCCGCGCCGTCGCGAGGAGATAGTCGAAGCCGACACCGCTCGCCGTGGCACCGTCCCGGATCGCCTGGACCACCGGACCCGAGGCGGCCGTGCCCGGCAGGGCTCGCGCCTGGGGCGGCGGGCTCTCCGGAGGGCTCGAGGGCGTGGTGAACAGGAACATCCGGGCGCGCACGGGGGCTGGAGACCAGCCAAACCTGCGCCCGCTATGGTAAACAAGTCCTCAATCGGCCGGGCCGATCCGGATCCTGTTTCAGGACCCGGTGAACTCTCCCGCGCCCTTCGGCCGGCGCATCTGGAACCGGGTGTCGGCGGTGGCGTGGAAGTAGTCGAAATATCCACCGCGCATGATCGGATGCATCGCCGCCGTATCGACCTTCCCGTCCGTCACGAAGCGCTCGTCGACGTAGATCGACACGACCTGCCCGATCACCAGGAAGTTCTCGGCCTCGCCGCCTTCGAGGGGGACCAGCGGCACCGTCTGCAGCCAACGGCATTCGAGTGCCGCCGGCGAGGCGGCCACCCGCGGCGGCCGGACCTTGTGCGAGGGCGCGGTTTCCAGGTTCGCGAAGGCGAATTCGCTCGTTCCGCGCGGCAGCGGCGCCGAGGAATCGTTCATCCCGTCGCGCAGGTCCCAGGTGGCGAGGCTGCAGACGAATTCCCGGCCCTCCTCGGCGAAGGTCATCGCGTCCTTGCGGCCTGTCGACGAGAACGCGACCATGTTGTCGGCCACGGCATTGAAGAACGAGTAGGGCGCCAGGTTCAGCGCGCCCGCACGGCTCATGGCGCTGATCCAGCCGATCGGTCGGGGGGCGACGATCGCCTTGAGCGGGTTGTGCGGGAGGGCGCGAGCCTCCCGCGGCAGATCGAGATCGTAATGCACGGCCGGTCCCTTCAGAGGTAGGTGACGATCTCGTCCAGCGCCGGCCGGGGCCGGTCGGAGGGCACCTCGCGTGCCCGGCCTATATGCACGAAGCCCGCCAGCTTCTCGGTGGGCGCCAAGCCCAGCGCGTCGAGGACGCGGCGGTCATAGGCGAACCATTCGGTGAGCCAGGAGGTCGCGAAGCCGGCGGCATTCGCCGCGATCACGAGGTTCATGGTGGCGGCCCCGGCGGAGAGCACCTGCTCCCATTCCGGAATCTTGACGTGCGGCCCCGCCCGCGAGACCACCGCCACGACGACCGGCGCATGCGACAGGCGTGCGCGTTCCTGCGCGAGCCGCTCGGGCGCGGCGCCGGGATTGTCCGCCGCGAAGGCTGCGGCGATGATCTCGCCCACCCGCGCCCGGGCCTCGCCGGCGATGACGATGAAGCGCCAGGGTGCCAGCTTGCCGTGGTCGGGCACGCGGGAGGCCGCGCTGAGGAAGGTGTCGAGTTGCGCCCGATCCGGTCCGGGCTCGTCCAGCAGCGCCGGCGGCACCGAGCGGCGGGTCTTCAGGAGGTCGAGGGTGGCGGTCATGCGCTCCGTCCCGGTATCGCGTCCCGACGGGCATGTGGCATGCGGGGGGCGCCGGTGGAAGAGCGGCCTTGCCGCCGCCATGGTCCGGAGTCAGAGCCCGGTCCGGACGATCCGGCGTCCGGACCGGAGCGAAGGGTCGAGAGGGGCCAACCGATGCGCATGAGGCTTGCCGCAACCGCGCTGGCGATGCTCGCCGCCGGCCTGCCGCCCGCATCCGCGCAGCAGGATTTGTTCCAGAACCGGCTCGGGGGCGCCCTCCCCTCGCCGTCGATCACCTCCCCGAACCTGCCGCCCGCCCTGCCGCCGGCCGAACCGGAGGCGCAGCTGTCGCTGTCGGCGCTCCTGTCGGGGCCGGGCACGCCCCTGCGCCAGGGCCTGGCGTGGCGCATCTACGAGGATCGCGGCGACGGCACGCGTCCGTCGATCGTCGGTCGTTCGAGCGAGGCCGAGCCGCATTTCACCCTGGCCCCCGGCGCCTACGTGGCCACGGTGACCTACGGCTTCGCCAGCGCGTCGAAGCGCATCGTGATGGGGGGCCAGCCGACCTCCGACACGCTGCGGGTGGCCGCCGGCGCCCTGATGCTCGCGGGCGCCGTCGGCGACCAGAAGATCCCGCCCGGTCAGGTGATGTTCTCGGTCTTCGTGCCGGTGGGGACCAATTCCGAGGGGCGGCTCGTGCGCTCGGGGATCAAGACCGGCGAGCTGCTGCGCCTGCCGGAGGGGACGTACCACGTGGTCTCGACCTACGGGGAATCGAACGCGATCCAGCGCGCGGATCTGCGGGTCGAGAACGGCAAGGTGACGGAGGCGACCCTCAACCACCGGGCCGCGACGGTGACGCTGAAGCTCGTCGCGGCTCCCGGTGCCGAGGCCTTCGCCGGCACGGCCTTCTCGGTCCTCACGCCCGGTGGCGACACGATCCGCGAGGCCATCGGCGCGTTCCCGCAGGTGACCCTCGCGGAGGGCGATTACGTGCTGATCGCTCGCCATGACGGGCAGGTCTACACCCGCGAGTTCAAGGTCGAGAGCGGCCTCGACCGCGATATCGAGGTGGTGGCCAAGGCGGGCTGACGCCGCCCGCGCCCGTTCAGGCGAATCGCCGCGCGAGCGCCACGCAGACGGCGACCGCCAGGGCGGCACCGATCATCGCGGGTTCGATCCGCTCGCCCAGGATCAGCGCGGCAACGCCGAGGCCGAGGAACGGCTGCAGCAGCTGCAGCTGTCCGACCGCCGCGATGCCGCCACGCGCCAGGGCCCGGTACCAGAACACGAACCCGATCAGCATGCTGAACAGGGCGACGTAGGCGAGGCCCGCCCAGGCCGCCATCGGGATCGCGGCCGGTTCCGCCGGCCTGAGGGCGAGGGCCAGCGGCAGGCTCACCGGCAATGACAGGACGGTGGCCCACGCGATCACCTGCCAGCCGCCGAGCCGGCGGGCCAGGACGCCGCCCTCCGCGTAGCCGAGCCCGCAGAGCAGGATTGCGGCCAGCATGAAGGCGTCGCCGGGACCGGGAGGACCGTCGAGCCCGCGCGCGGCGAAACCGACCGTGACCAGCGCTCCCGCGAGCGAGAGCAGCCAGAAGACCGGCGACGGCCGTTCGCCCGAACGCAGCGCGCCGAACAGAGCGGTGGCGAGAGGCAGCAGGCCGAGGAACACGGTTCCATGCGCGGCGCCGACCGTCCGCAGAGCCAGGGCGGTGAGCAGCGGGAATCCGACTACGACGCCCGCGGCCACGATGGCGAGCGCCGGGAGATCGGCCCGGCACGGCCGCGCCTGGCGGAGTGCCAGGAGTGCGGCGGCGCCGGCCAGACCCGCGAGCGCGGCCCGCGCCGCGCTGAGGAACAGTGCATCCATGCCGGTCAGCGCGACGCGCGTGGCGACCAGCGAGGCGCTGAAGATCGTGATGCCGACGAGACCGTCCACCCAGGCGCCGGGCGCGGGCCCACGCGCCGTTTCGAGCACTCCCCCCGCCACGGATGTCTCCTCCTCACGCATGACGGACGCGGCATGCCGCGCCGCGGGGCCGTCGGCCAGGAACGATCGTCTCGTGGCCGGGCGTTCTGTCCCGGTCGCGTTCCAGTACAGTTGCGCGCCGGCCGGGCGGACGGCGCCCGGCAGTTCCATGTTCCGCGCATTAACATTTCCGTGTCCGCGCGGAACGATGCGCGGGAGGCGGCCATTTCCGACGGCCCATACCGGGCCACTGGAGATTGCCATGCGCCGCCTCGTCCTCGCCGCCTTCGCCGCCGCCGCCCTCGCCGGCCCGGCTTTCGCCGCCAATGAAGCCCCCAAGACGGTGGCGCCGAAATTCGAGACCGTCCCGCAGGATGCGGTGCTCAGCTACAACCTGATCGGCCTCACCGTCACCGACGCGCAGAACGGCACGGTCGGCGAGATCAAGGATCTGGTGATCGAGCATGAGAAGCTCGCCGGATACATCGTCTCCGTGGGCGGCTTCCTCGGGATGGGCGAACATTACGTGGCCGTTTCGCCGAACTCGATCGCGATCGGCTACGATGCCGACGCCAAGAAGTGGAAGGCCGTCATCGGCGCCACCAAGGATCAGCTGAAGTCGGCCCCCGAGTTCAAGTACGACGGCAAGTTCAAGCGCTGAGGCACCTCAATTCGGCTCGGCCGGGCGCATCGGCCGAGCACGAGTCCGGTCTCGCGGCGGCACCGTCGCGAGACCGGCCGCCGCACGGCCCGTATCGCGTGCATCATTCCGGGACGGATCCGTCTGACCCCTCCCTGCGCGTCCGGCGCTCAGACCAGGATCCGGAGCGGACGCGTTCGGCGCAGCGCCTCAGAGCGAGGCTTCCACAGCCTGACGCGTCAAGCGGTCGACCAGAGCCTCCCGCTTGGCCTGACGCAGCACGATCCGGGCGGCAGCCCGGGCATTGGCCGCGCGCAGCTCCGCCCGCGGACCGCCATCACGCAGCGCCCGCCACGCCAGCGCGCGGAACCAGCGGACATTGGCCAGGGCCGCAGCCCGGCGGCTGAGCGGTCCGCCGACATCCAGCGGTTTCTCGAATGTCACGGACGCCATTGGCCCAATCCTGAAGCGCGACGCGCCGCTTGTCCGGTTATGAGACAAGACATGGCGGTTTCTCGGGAACTCGGCAATAGTGCTGCCAACCTAAACTTTTGAATGCAGTGCGAAGACTGCGCATCCACGAAATGCGGTACTCCGAACACGTCGCAGGGCCCGGAACCGTCGCGCCGCGGTGTTCCCGTCGATCACAGGCTGAACGGGAACGCTGCCGCATCCTGACGACTTCCCGGGTCGGAAAGCCGGAGCGGCGCCAATCCGGACCGATCGATCCCACGAGAGGGTAGCGTGCCGACGATCTTCGATGCCCATACCTTCGCCCTCACCGCGCATGCGGGTCAGCTCGACAAATGTGGCGAGCCCTGCATGCGGCACCTCGAACGCGTCGCGAACGCGACCCTGACCCGTGCCGGCCACGCCCGACTCATCGACAGGCTCGACATCGACCCGATGCGAGTGATGCAGGCCGCGCTCCTGCACGATGTGCTGGAGGACACGCCGCGCACGATGACTGACCTTCGCGCCGCCGGTTTCGACGCGGATATTATCGAAACGGTCACGCTTCTCACGAAGCCGGCCAGCCGGATCGCCTATTCGGAGCGGATCACGACGCTGATCGCGGCGGGCAACCTTGCGGCGCTGCTGATCAAGATGTCCGATACGGAGGACAACCTCTGTCCCTCCCGTATTCCGGCCGATGCCGCCTTTTTGCGTGAGCGCTACGCGACGGCCTTCGCGCGGCTTAAGGAAGCCGCGTCCGCCGTCGGCTATACGGGCCGGTGACCGCAGACGGCGGGTTCGACCTGCTCGTTCAGGCCCGGATCCGGGCGGGGTGTGTCGCCGCGCAGGCCCGGATGAAGGCGCCGGCCTCGTCCAGGGCCCTGGCGGCCTCCGGGATCGGCGCGCCGACGAAGACGTGGCACTGCTCCGGATACCGGTACAGCGCGACGCCCTGCCCCGCCTGTGCCAGGGCTCGGTGGAGCCGCAGGGCATCCGGGTGGAGGAGATCCCGCGTGCCGGTGATGATCGCCACCGGCGGCAATCCGTCGAGACGACCGAAGAGCGGGCTGACCTGCGGATCCGACAACGGCGTGCCGGCTGCCCAGAAGCGGGCCGCCGCGCGGCAGCCGGGCACGGCCAGCATCGGGTCTCGCGGTGCGATGGTGTGCACGCCGGGATCCGAGAACGTCAGATCGAGCGCAGGCGAGAACAGCAGCAGGCCGGCAGGCAGCTTCTCGCGGCGCGCGAGCAGACGCTGGGCGATGCCGAGGGACAAGCAACCGCCCGCCGAGTCGCCCGCCACGATGAGGTTGCCGCGGCCGTCCGCGCAGACCGTCGCCATGAGGCGCTCGAGGAATGCGTAGGTGTCCCGCCACGTGCTCTCGGGGGCCAGCGGGTAGCGCGGGAGGATCACGCGGGCTCCGGTGCGCGCGATCAGGGCGTCGACGATCCGCCAATGCGGCCCGAGCACGTCGAAGACCCAGGCGCCCCCATGCAGGTAGAGGATCGTGGTGCCTGAACACGCGCCGCGCGGGTGGATCGTGAAGACCTCCGACCCGTCCCGACGATCGGCTTTGATGCGGTACTTCCGGCGCAGCCACACCGACGGACGTGCCGGCTCGACCCGCCGGTGCAGCGCGATCCGGCGCCGCATGCCGTCCGCGTCGCGCGCCTTGCGCTTCATGCCGCTCAGCGGGAGCGCCACATCGTTGATCAGCCTGGCCCGGACGCTGACCCCGGAGATCCTGGCCCAGGCAAGCATTCCGAGGACGGCGATCCCGGCGGTCCCCGCCATCAGTGCAGCAGGGCGCGGCCAGCCATTCAACGGACAGTCCTCCGCGTCGAATCCCTCGGTTCAATGGATCCCGGCTCGGCCTGTTCCCCATGCGGTCCCGCGGGCGCCGGTCGGATGGATTCGTGCTGCTGCCGGGCACGACGCACGACGGATCCGGAGAGGCGGCGGTTCGGATCCGGCAGGAACACCGCCGGACCCGTCGGGTTGGCCAGACATCACGCGCCGGGAGAGGCGGATCCCGCAACTGCCTTCCAATGCAGCGGGTGCGCTCTTCGCCTCCGTCGCTCACGGCGCCGCGCATCAGCAGGAGCAGCATGAGCACGTCGAAGAAGACACCCGCCGCCGACCGCCATCACGGCGGCCCGGGCAGCAGTCATCAGGATGCCTCGAAGCCTCACGTCGAGGCGCATCACGGCCCCGCACCCGGCAGCCCGACCAATGATTCGAAATCGCACGTCTCCGGGGGCGGCGGCGAGCGGGACAGCCATCACACGCACAGCACGAAGGGCCGGGCGCCGGACCGCACCGATCGGTCACACTGAACCACACACACCGCGCGGATCGGCTGCCGACGTCCCCGATTCTCGAAGGCGCCCTGCCGCCGCGGCGGGTCGCCGCGCCGGCTTCGGGGATGCCGGCGCGGGCGGCTCGACAGCCGGACACCCTTCAGTCCTGTGCCCCGACCGCCTGCGGTCGCAGCCCCCTTCGTGCACCCTGCGCGCCACGGCGACGGAGGCGCCCTGGTCCGTCAGGGCCGTCCGCGCGACAGGCCGGGCACGGTCAGAAGCCGCCGTGTCGACCAGCGTGCCGGCGCAGTCCCGCGCTTGAGGGGCGACGCCTCCGTATGCGCGACGCGTTGCGGTGCCCCTCCCTCCGGCCGGCCAGCAGGCGACTGCTCCGGCAGCCCGGGACAGGGTGGTTTCGCGTCCAGCATGCAGTGCTCCTCGTCAATCTCGACAAACGGACAACCGGGGTGGAACCGGCGGGATCCGGCGATCCGGAGCGCTAAAGCGGTTGCCTGCCTGGCGGGGCTCCAGGCGGGAACCTTCGCGCACGCGGCCGGTAGAATCTGCGGCGCCCGTCCCGTCCGTCCGCGAAGGATTCCGGCTCGTGTCCGAATCCCCCACACCCGACGACATGATCTCGGTGAAGGGCGACGGCTTTGACGGCTGGCTGGACCGCTCGTGCTGCAACCACGTCGGTCCGCAGGCCATACCGCAGCGCCCAGCGTGGACGGCCGCGGCGCTGATGCCCGACGGCATGCCGAACCGGCAACGGGCTCCGCCGATCCCGATCATCCGTGAATCCGGTTTGGGATCATGACCGCCAGCCCCGGAGAAGCGCCGATGACGATTTCGACCCGTTCACCCGCTGCGATCAGCGACGAGGGCCGCCACGCGCGTGACCGTGGCGATCCGATCACCGCAAACCCCTATCCTGCGGATTCGGACGCCCACGCCACCTGGGATCGCGGCTACCGGATGCCCGACGAGGAGGCGCGCGTCGCCTCGCGTAAAGCGGTGCACGAGGACATGCCACCGGAGGCCTCCTGATCCACGACAGGGCCCGGGCAGCTTGGCGCTAGGAACAGGAACAGCCTTGCCGGCGTGGCGTTGGCCTCAGGACCGGCAACGGCTCAGTGAGCTCAATGGCCGGACCGATAAGGGAGATTCGCCATGAAGTTCATGATCATCACCGTCGCCGGCCTGCTTGCGGCCGCCGTCCCCGCCGCGGCGGCTGAGAATACCGGCGCTGCGACCAGCCGGTCGGGCACGGCCAACAGCACTGGTCCGAACGACGCGGGATCCGGCTCGACGCCCGGCGCCGCTGGCAGCGGCCCGTCGACCGGCTCCATGAGCCGTTCCGGCACGACGAACAGCACGGGTCCGAACGACGCCGGATCCGGCTCCAAGCCGGCGGCCGGCAGCCGCTGATCCGAGGGGTCTACCTCGCCTGACGGCGCACGGATCGGGCTGCCCGGTCCGATGTCCGGTGGCGCGACGCTGGGGCATCGCGCCGCCAAGCCAGCCTGTCCCGACGGCCTCACGGAGGCTGCATGCCGGCCACCAGCCGCCTCGTGCTTGCCGCGCTCCCGGTCCTCGGCATCGCGTCCTGCGATGACAAGCAGGCGCAAAACAACGCACCGACGAAGCCCGACTCCACCAAGATGGAGCCGCAGACCGAACAATCGGCGCCGGACGCGCAGAAACGTTAGAGTCCTGCCGGATCGTGCCGCGAGGGCGCACGACGGGACATAAGCTAGTTCAGCGGGTCGGGGCTCTCATTCCCCTCGCGCTCCCGAGATGCCCGAGCGCGGCCGAGATCGCGACAGCGGGTTTCCACCGGCGGCGCCATCCCACGTGGCCTCTCCCTTGAGGCGACCGCTCAGGAGTTTGAACTGGGAGGATGGAAGGGAGGGCTGCCCTTCGTTGCAGCCCGCCGGCAGGCCATCCGCTCCGAAAGCGCGCCGCTGTCCGGAACGGCCATCACCGCGGGGATCGCGATGCTCCGGTCTCATGCGGACCGGCAACCGCGACGGTGGGCGGATCGCCGGACGAGTCGGCGATCAACGGCACGGCGGCACCGAAACCGAGGGCCGCCTCGACGAGGATGTCGTCGAGCGTGTCCGCGACCCACAGGGCGCCGTCGAAGACGGAAATCAGGATTCGATTCATCGGCCACCTCCCTCCCGCATCCCGGGGCGCCGCCGCGGAACGGCGGCGTCCCGGGATGCGGTATTCAACCGGCTCGCACCTCGCGTCTCAGACGAAGTGCATCGGCAGGGCGCGATCCAGGATCTCGACATAGGTGCCGGCGAGAACCGCGACGGTGGCGGCGGCAACGGCGGCGGCGAGGGTGAGGCGGGCAACGACGGTCATAGGAAGTCTCCATCAGGTCCGCGACTGTGTTCGCGGTGTGACCCTGATGTAAGCCCAAGCTTTCCGGGCCGAGGTGCTCCGGCACACCTCGGCGTTGGACAATGGAGCGCCGCCCGGCCCCGGATACGCGCGGTTGCCCGGGAGAGCGACCGGCGCGGTGCGGGCGGCCCGGCGCGCCGTGCGAGACGGGCCTGCGCCGTCAGGCCGCGCGGACCGTGGCCAGGAACCGTCCGACCTCGGCGGAGAGGTGCTCGGACTGGCGCGACAGTTCCGACGCGGCGCCCAGGACCTGGCTCGCCGCCGCACCCGTCTCTTCCGCGGCGCCGGCAACGCCGGCGATGTTGCTCGTCACCTCGCCCGTGCCCTGGGCGGCCTGGGTGACGTTGCGGACGATCTCCTGGGTCGCGGCACCCTGCTCCTCGACGGCTGCCGCGATCGAGGTGGCGACCCCGTTGATCTCACGGATCCGGGACGTGATGGTGCCGATGGCCGAGACCGCCTGGCCGGTCACGCCCTGAATCCGCCCGATCTGAGCCGAGATCTCCCCGGTTGCACGGGCGGTCTGCTCGGCGAGCGCCTTCACCTCGGAGGCGACCACCGCGAAGCCCCGACCGGCCGCGCCGGCCCGGGCGGCCTCGATCGTGGCATTCAGCGCCAGAAGGTTCGTCTGGCCGGCGATCGAGGAGATCAGTCCGACCACGTCGCCGATCTTGGCGACGGCGCCGCTGAGTTCCTGCACGAGAGCACCGGTCTGGTCCGCCTCGCCGGCTGCGGAGCGGGCCAGTTCGGCCGAGCCCTGAACCTGCCGCCCGATCTCCTGGACCGAGGCGCCGAGTTCCTCGGCGGCCGCGGCGACGGTATTGACGTTCGAGGCAGCCTCCTCGGCGGCGGCCGCGACCGCCCCCGACTGCGCCGAGGTCTGACCCGCCATGGCCGACATGGAGCCGGCGGTGGCCTGGAGCTCCGTCGCGGAGGCCGATACCAGCCCGACGATGCCGCCGACCGCCGCCTCGAAGCCGTCGGCCATCTGGCGCATGCCGATCCGGCGCTGCTCCTCGGCGGCGAGCCGCGCCTCGGCGGTCTCGGCCTCCAGCGCCTTCATCTTGATGAGGCTCTGCTTGAACACCTCCACGGCCGCGGCGATGGCCCCGATCTCGGTCTTCTCGCCCTGATACGGGATCTCCGCCGACAGGTCGCCGGCGGTCAGCGCCTGCATCGGTTGCACCACCGAGGCGATGCCCCGGGTGACGCCCAGGACGATGATCACGCCCGAGAGCAGCGAGACGGCCACGGCGAGACCCATGGCGACGAGGCCCACCGTCCAGGCCTCGTTGTAGACGGCGGTGCTCTGCGCCTGCGCTGCGTCGGCGCCCTCGTTGTTGATGGCGACCAGCTTCTCCAGGGCCTTGGAGGCCGCACGACGCGGTATCAGACCCTTCGTCTCATAGAGCTGATAGGCCTCGGCCTTCTTGCCCGCGCGCGAGAGTTCGACGACCTCGTTGCGGGCCGTCCGGAAGGCGTCCGATTCCCGGCTGAACGTCTCGAACTGCGCCCGCTCCTCGGGCGAGCTGAGCATGGCCTTGTAGGCGGTGATCCGGTCGGCCAGCTTCCGATCGAAGCTGTCCATGTCCTTCTCGATGGTCGCGAGGAGCGCCGGGTCGGTCGCCTGCGTGTGGCGCAGGAGAAGGCCGCTGCTGCGCGCCGTCAGCGTATCGATCTCACCCAGGGTTCTGATGCTCGGCAGCCAATTCGTATCGATTTCGACGGCCTGCTCGCGCAGCTTGCGCGTACTCATGAGGCCGAGGGCGCCGAGCCCGACCACGAAAAGGGTCAGCACCGAGAATGCGACCACGAGTTTGGTACGAATGGAGACACTTTGTAACGACACGGTGGCCTCGCGACAGCCGAATAGAACAATTCTGCGCCTGCAAGCCCAACGACTATCGAAAAATATTTAATATCCGCTAACTTGAGCTTATTCCGCAAAGCGCCAGGCGGCGGGATGGGGACGTCGTCGATCGGCCGCGCGGACGCGCCGGGCCGCACAGCAGCCGGGCCCCGGTCGCCTGGGGCTGTCCGGCACCGCCGACCTGAACAGCCGGCCCGTCCGTGACCCGCCCCGGCGAATGACGGTCCGCGCGGAGATCCGGCTCAGACCGCGTGTTTCAAGCCGGGCGCTCCGGTGCCCAGGCGCTTCTGGATCACCTCCACGATGTATTCGGCATCGCGGCCGACCGCACCGAAGCGCCCCGAGCCCCAGGTGTTCAGCCAGGGCAGACCGATGAAGGAGACGCCGTCCTCGCCGGTCACGCCGCGCTTGTGCTTGGGTTGTCCCGCCCCGTTGAACACCGAGGCGTCCAGCCACCGGAAATCCGGCGTGAAGCCGATGCACCAGACGATGCTGGTGATGCCCGACCCTTCGAGGGCGAGGTCGGTGACCGGCTCGCCCGGCTCCCAGACCGGTGCGTAGGGCTGCTGATCCGGCGCTTCGAGGCCGGTCTCCGCGATGTACGCGTCGATGGCCGCGTTGATGCTGTTGTAGGTCCGGTCGGCCTGGTCGAGCGAGCGCTTGAGATTGTCGCGGAAGCGCAGCGCACCGTCGGCATAATCGTCGAGCACCCCGTAGAGCGCCATGCCCTCCAGGGCGAACCGCCGGAGGTCGATATCCCGACCGCCGTCGCGCCCGGTCACGTAATGGTTGGTGTTGTCGCGGACGCCGTCGCGCAGCGGATGGTTCTCGACGGTCATCTCGTAATAGCCCATGTCGGCGAGCCACGTGACCACGTCCCGCCCGCGGTAGAAGCGGGCGCATCGAGGTGCATCGCCCACCGCCAGATGCACCTTGCGGCCGGCGAGATGCAGATCCTCCGCAATCTGGGCGCCGGACTGCCCCGAGCCGACGACCAGCACCGCGCCATCGGGCAGCTGGGCCGGGTTGCGGTACTGGTTCGAGTGGATCTGCGTCATCCCGGGCGGCAGCTTCTCGGCCATGCGGGGGATGATCGGGGTGTGATAGCCGCCGGACGCGACCACGATCTCGTCGGCGGTGTAGTCGCCCTCCGAGGTCTGGATCGAGAAGCGACCGTCCCCGCGGCGCGCGACGCGGCTGACCGCGACGCCCTCTCGGATCGGCGGATCCACCTTTGCGACGAATGCCTTGAGATAGGCGACGATCTCGTCCTTTCTCATGAATCCGTCCGGGTCCGGACCGTCGTAGCTGTGGCCCGGCAGGTCGCACTGCCAATTAGGCGTAACGAGGCAGAACGTGTCCCAGCGCTGCGTCGTCCAGGCATGCGCGGCGGTCTTCTTCTCGAAGACGAGATGACCGATCCCGCGCTGCTTGAGGTGATAGCTGACCGAGAGCCCGGCTTGGCCGCCGCCGACGATGGCGACGGGAACGTGACGGATCGTGGACGTCATGGCTCGAACTCCGAGAGCGTTCGGGAGGACGCGGAGATTGAGGCCTTGAAGCGCTCGACCGCGACCCGGCCACCGGGAGGCTGGCGCCTTGCGACGGCCTCGATACGGGCGAGCTGATCCAGGGCGGAGGAGCAGGCAAAACCGTACTTCTCACGCACCCGCTCGCTCGCGATGGTGAGGGCCGTGCGGGCCTTCGCGACGAACTCGTCGAGGGCGTAGCTCTCGTCCGGCGCGAGGAAGTCCTTCACCACGAGCGAGGGCGAGTAGTACGCCTCGCGCCGTCCATCGGGCCAGCGAACGTGGAAGTGCATCTCAGGCATCGATCGGTTCCGGCTGACTTCGGGCGCAGGCCGCGTAGGCGGCGCGGTGGCGGTCGGCGCAGGCGCGCCACGACTGGGCGGCCGCTCGTGCGAGACCGGCCGCCCGCAGCCGGACGCGGGTTTCCGGCTCCATCGCCGACGCCATGGCGTCGGCGATGGCATCCGGGTCTGCGGGATCGACGAAGAGTGCGTCGGTCGACGTCAGGTACTCGGTGAACGGGGGCCGGCGCGAGACGATCACGGGCGTGCCGCAGGCCATCGCCTCCAGCACGCACAGGCCGAAACCTTCCATCCAGGAGGGGAACGCCAGCAGGTCCGCCTGCCGGTAGAGTCCCGGCATGTCGGCCTGTGGAACCGGGCCCGTCTCGATGACGGCCCCCCCGCGCCCGATTGCGAGGCCGGCGGCTTCCAGCGTCGCGCAGCACCGAGCGCGGTAGGCGGCGTGGTCGAGCAGCGAGGCGCCGCCGGCGACGACGAGCTGCGCCCGGGGGTGGCGTGCGCGCAGCCGGACGAATCCCTTGATGATGCCCAGGGTGTTCTTGCGTTCCTCGAAGCCGCCGACGCTCAGGATGACGGGTCCCGGGCCGATCCCCCAGCTCTCCCGCACGGCCGTGTCGGCCTGCGTCGGCGCGTCCCGGTAGACCGACAGGTCGACCCCGTTCCCGACGATGGTGGCCTCGACGCCGTGTTCGTCCCGGATCCAGTCGGCCCAGAGGCGGCTGACGCAGAGCAGGTGCCGGGCCTCGCGGATCGCGCGGTCCTGCCACGCCGCGAGCAGCGGGTCGGCGAAATGGTCGACGTGGTGCACGGTGCGCACGAAGCCTGGGATCAGGTGCCGGTCCTTCAAGGTCGCGAGCGCGTTGCCGCCGATGCCGTCATGCGCGTGGAAGACGTCGAAAGCGCGCGCCGCCGGGCTCGCGAAGTGGCGCAGGTAGTTGGAGATGCGGGCGCGCACGAGCTCGACCGTCGGGCCGGCGACCGGCTCGGCCGCCAAAGCCACGGTTGGACAGGCCGCATCCCGGAAGAAGCCGCGGCCGGACGGGTCAGGGGCGTGGACGACGGCCTCGTGGCCCAGCGCACACAGGGCCTCGGCCAGCGCGAGGCAATGGGCTACGCCGCCGCGCGGGTTGGTGGAGTGGGTCAGAATGGCGATGCGCAGGGCTGTCACCGGGCAGCCCCCGCGCCATGCCGAGCGCAGCCGATGAGCGGTCCGGCCGCGAAATCCCAGACTTCTGCATCGGCGCCCGCACCGTCTCGCACGCGGGCGACCTGGCTCGAGTCGAGGCGTCCTATCGCGCCCGCTGCGATGCCGCGCTCCGCGAAGCGCGCGAGCACGGCCGGCGTGCGGTCGGGATGCACGCTCACGAGGTAGCCGAAGCTCGGGAAGGCCGTCAGCCAGCGCGCGAGCGGGACGTGGTCGGGACGCGGGATCGCGTCGAGGTCGATGACGCCGCCGACCCCCGAGCATTCAAGTAGCATCAGGGCCGTGCCGACGATTCCCGCCATGCTGATGTCCTTGGCGGCACGGGCGAGCCCGTCTTCGGCGATGGCGGGCAGCAGCGCGAGGTCGCCGCGCAGCCGTGCCCCCGGCGACCCGGTCGAGGCGTCCCAGTAGGGATGCGGCTCACGGAACCGCCCGCGCAGGTCGATGGCGGCGACGAGGTCGTCGCCGGGCGCGGCATCGAAGCTCGTCAGGAGGCGCGGACCGGCCCGGCCGAGCACGGCGACCGCGAGGTTGCCCGCGGCCGCGCGTATGTTGGTGTGGCCCCCCACGATGGGGACGCCGTAGAGCGCTGCGGCGTCGGACAGGCCGGCCAGGATCAGATCCGCCGCCCCGGCATCCCGACTCCAGAGCGCGTCGACCACGGCGAGCGGACGCCCGCCCATGGCGGCGACGTCGCTCAAGTTGACCATGATCCCGCAATAGCCGGCGAAATACGGATCGTCGGCCACGAAGCTGTCGAGGAAGCCCTCGATGGCGAGGAGCAGGTGTCCGTCGCCATCGCGGATCGCCGCGCAATCGTCACCGACCGGCACCGCTGCGTGCCGGCTCCCCAAGCCGAGCCGCGCGACCACGGCGTCGATGTCGCGCTTGTGGGCGACGCCGCGGGCCTCGCGGATCTGGCGCGCCAGCACCTGGATGTCGGGGGCGGCAGTCACGCGGCCCTGCGGATCATGACGAGGCCGTGCTCGGGATCGAGCACCGGCGGGTAGGCGGCGAGGTCAGCCTGCATCAGCCGGTGGGGCCGCCCATGCAGATCCAAGGGGGCGAGGCTCGTCCAGTTCAGGCGTTCGAACAGCGCCGCGTTCCCCTCCTGCACATGCGCGAGGAAGCGGGCGCAGCCCCTTGCGTGAGCGGCCGAGACCGCGAGCCGTATGAGCCCGGTGCCGAGGGCGGCGGCGCTTCGGAAGGGCTTGGCGACGGCGAGGCGGGAGCCCCACCACTCGCCGGGACGCTCCGGGACCGCGTGGATGCGCACGGTGCCGACGACGGCGTCGGCCTCACCGCCCAGCGTCGAGAGGGCGCAGATCGGTATGGCGTGGGCGTCGACGGTGTCCCGGTCGTCACCCACGAAGAGGCCCTGCTCCACGCAGAAGACCTGGCGGCGCAGGGCCGCGCAGGCGCGCCGTTCCCAAGGGGCGATCGCGAATTTTACGCGGAAGTGGCTCGGCTGGTGTGGCGGCACGGGGTCGAACATCAGGCCGCCCCGCCGGTCCGCTCGTAGGTGGAGAGCGCCGAGCAGGCGCCGCACCGTCCGCAGCCGGCCTTGATCTCGGTGGAACGCAGGCTTGCGGCGGCCAGCCTGTCCGCGAGCGGCTTCAGGATGGCATGCATGAAGTCCGGTCCGGGGGGCGGATGACTTTCCAGCGGCGTGCCGGAGATCGGCACGAACGGCACCACGAAGGGGTAGACGCCCATCCCGATCAGGCGGTCGGCCATCGCCAGGATGTCCTCCGGTGCGTCGCCGAGGCCGGCGAGGATGTAGGTGGAGACCTGGCCGCGCCCGAAGACCGGAATGGCGGCCGCGAAGGCGTCGTAGTAGCGCTCCAGCGGCACGCTCGCCTTGCCGGGCATGATCCGCGCACGCACCTCTGGCGTGACGGCCTCGAGATGCATGCCGAGCGCATCGACGCCGGAGGCCTTCATCCGCTCGAACCATCGGTCGTCGTCGGGGGGCTCGCACTGGGCCTGGATCGGCAGGTCCACGGCGGCCTTCACCGCGAAGGCGCTTTCGCACAGGATCGCCGCGCCGCGATCGGTGCCATTCGGCGTGCCGGTAGTCATGACCATGTGCTTGACGCCGTCCAGCAACACGGCGGCACGGGCGACCTCGGCGAGCTGCGCCGGGCTTTTGTGCGCCACCGTGCGCCCGGCAGCGAGGGACTGGCCGATCGAGCAGAACTGGCAGGTCTTGGTGCGGCTGGCGTAGCGGATGCAGGTCTGCAGCACTGTGGTGGCGAGCACGTCGCGCCCGTGCAGCACGGCGATCTTTGAATAGGGCACCCCGTCGAAGGTCGAGAGCGCGTAGAAGCGGGGTTTGCCCGGGAAGGTGGCGCGGCCGATCACCACGCCGTCGTGCTCGATCACCGCGATTCCGTCCGCGTCCGGCCGGCGGACGAGGAAGGGCGAGTCGAAGGCGGCCTCGGTGTGGACCGGCACCATCACGGTTCGGCCCGCGATGGTCATGGCCTTGTGGTCCGAAGGGCCGGCGCCGCCGCGGCGGCTCGGCGCTCCGGCGCGGCTGTCGGCCAGCCTAACCCCGTAGGATTGCAAGGCGTTGATCAGGCGCTCTGTCGGCATCCCGATCAGGCCCGTCGTCACCGGCGGAGCAAGGGTAAGACTCGTCGGAAGCGGGGAACTGCTCATGGTCGAGGCTCCGGGAGGCGGTCTGCGTACGCGCCAGCGGGTGCACGAAAGACGCCGGACGGTCGTCGTGGAGGAGGCTGAGGAGCTCGGGCCGTGCATAGTGGCCGACCGAGTCCATCATCCGCTTGCGCTTGGTCACGAGCGCGAGGTCCATGTCGGCGATCAGGATGCCCTCGCCGGGTCCGAGCGGCTCGGTGAGGTGCTTGCCCTCGGGCGAGACGATGGCGGTGCAATTGCCACCCCGGCAGGCGCCGCGCAGGCGCTCGTCCGGGCAAACCTGCGCCACTTGGTCGTCTGTGAGCCAGCCCGTGGCGTTGACCACGAAGCAGGCCGCCTCCAGGGCATGGTGGCGGATCGTCACCTCCATCTGGTCGGCGAAGATCTGGCCGACGAGCGAGCCCGGGAATTGCGCGGCGTGGATCTCCTCGTGGCGCGCCATGAGGGCGTAGCGGGCGAGCGGGTTGTAATGCTCCCAGCAGGCCAGCGCTCCGACGCGGCCCACTGCCGTCTCGACCACGGTGAGACCGGCGCCGTCGCCCTGCCCCCAGATCATGCGCTCGTGATAGGTCGGGGTGATCTTGCGGCGCTTGAGTTTCAGCGCCCCATCCGCATCGAAGATCAACTGCGCGTTGTAGAGCGAGCCGTGGTCGCGCTCGTTGACCCCCAGCACGATCACGACGCCGTGGCGGTGCGCGGCCGCCGAGACGGCCTGCGTCACCGGTCCCGGCACGGCCACCGCGCGCTCGTAGAGCTTGAGGTGCTCAGGGCCCTGCAAGGCAGGCGGAAGGACGAAGGAGAAATAGGGGTAGTAGGGGACGAAGGTCTCGGGGAAGACCATGAAGCGCGCGCCCTTGGCGGCGGCCTCGTCGACGGCGTTGAGCACGCGCTCCAGCGTGCCGTCCGGCCTGTCGAGGTCTGGCGCGATCTGGATGGCGGCGGCCCGCACGATCCGGGTCTCGGGCATGGATGATCCTCCGGGGGACCCAGCGGCTGCGCGCCCCGCGCGGCCGCCGGTGCGATGGCGCGGTCGTCAGACGGTCCAGGTGTCGATGATCACCGCGTTGTCGCGCTTGTGTAGGAGGATGCAGTCGAGGACATCGAGGGGATTGATCATGCGGATCCCCTCGATGAAGGCCGCCTCGCCGTGGCCGTACAGGGCCTGGGTCGAAAACCGGCAGGCGTAGACCTTGCCGCCCTCGGCCATGAACTTCTCAAGCTGGTTGTTGAAGTTGAGATGGCCGGGAAAGGCCTCGTCGCCGAGCCGCGGGAAGCCGCGCTGCACGCCCAGGGTGATGCCCGGGCCGTAGAGTAGGATCGAGGTTTCGAAGCCCTTGCGCTGCAGGCGCGTAGCCTGGAGCAGGTTGACGAGGCCGATCGAGCCCTCGAATGCGACGGTGTGAAAGGTGACAAGCGCCTTCTGGCCCGGCGCGGCCTTCACATCCTCAAAGACCTTCTCCTCGTAATCGACCAGAACGTCGCCTTTCTTGTGGGGTTCGCGGTTCACAGCAGGCATTGCACACGCTCCTCGATGGATTGGACCGCGGCAGGCGGCGCTGCGGGCGATCAGCACCAGGATTGGCAAGCGTCGTGCCAAGTCTTCACAATCAATGCCACATGCAATGCGTTAGCATGCGATGCATACAAATATACGATCAATCAATCTCGTGGTGTCTCGGATATTCGGCATGATTTGCTCATTCGCGCATCATGAAATGCGCGCCATGCGACCATAGGAGCGGTGATAGGCCACCGAGATGTATACGCATTGCCTGGGTTGCCGCTGCCGATCATCGTGATCCTGTCCGCGGTATGGTGCTTGCACTCCATACAATCGGTCGTTGATCGCATCTTCAGCGCGGGGCAGGGAAAAGATGATGCCGACGGAAAGGCGAGGACGATCAGGCTCCCAGGCCGGCGGAGGTGATCTCTGGAAGCCCGACCTCACGCGCTGGGGCCGGCCTCATTACCTCGCCATTGCGGACGCTCTGTCGGACGACATCCAGACCGGTCGCCTGATGCCGGGCATGCGCCTTCCGACGCAACGCGCACTCGCCCAAGTGCTCAACTTAAACTTCACGACCGTCTCCCGCGGCTATGTCGAAGCCCACAGGCGCGGCTTGGTCGAAGGACGCGTAGGCCAGGGAACCTTCGTGATCGATCCGATGGCCACGGCCCGTCTCGGCGGGCTTGCCCGACCGCAGCGCGTCGAGCCGGTCGACTTCACCATGAACCTGCCCCCGGAGCCCGACGCGCCGTCCCTGCGGACCCGCATGCGGACGTCATTCGCCGAGCTGTCCGGCGATCTCGCCAGCCTGCTGCGCTACCAGGGCTTCGGCGGGACGGACGAAGACAAGGAGGCGGCGCTCCGCTGGCTGGGGGCCCGCGGCATCGTGGCAGCGCGGGAGCGGCTCCTGATCTGCCCGGGTGCGCACAGCGCTCTGTTCAGTATCCTGGGTCAGGTTGCTCAAGCCGGCGATACGATCTGCGCCGAGCGCATCACCTATCCGGGAATTCGGACGCTCGCCGCTCATCGGGGCCTGCGGCTCGTCGGCCTGCCGATGGACCGGCACGGCATCGACCCCGACGCTTTCGCGGCCGCCTGTACCAGAGCAGCTCCGAAAGCCATCTATCTAAATCCCCTGCTGCAGAACCCGACCACCGCGACCCTGTCCCGCGCGCGTCGCCAAGCCATCATCGCGGTGGCGCGCCGCTACGCCGTGACCATCATCGAGGACGACGCCTACGCGCATATCTGCCCGACACCGCCGCCGAGCTTCGCCGAACTGGCCCCTGAGATCACCTACTACGTGGCCGGCGTCGCGAAGTGCCTGGGGGCGGGATTGCGCCTCGCCTTCCTGGTCGCTCCGAGTGCCCGGGCTTCCCTTCCGCTGGGCGACGCCTTGAGGGCTGCGACCGTCATGGCCTCGCCGATCTCGACGGCGCTGACGACGCGGTGGATCATGGACGGAACGGCGCACGCGATCGTGGATTCCGTTCGCCAGGAATCGGCCGCACGCCAGAGGATTGCGGCCTCGCTGCTTCCGCCAGAGTCCTACAACGCGGACCCGCACGCCTTCCATGTCTGGATCACCCTTCCGGCCGGCTGGACGCGCTCCGCCTTCGCCAGCCAGGGTCGGTCGGCGGGCCTCGGCGTCGTCGGCAGTGACCCGTTCTGCGTAGCCGGAACGCCGCCAGAGGCGGTCCGCCTGTGCCTCGGAGGTCCCGCGACCCGGCAGCAGATCACGAATGGTCTGCAGATGCTCGCCCACGCACTTGAAGGCTCACCGGCGCTCGCATCGACCTACATCTGACGGGCCCGTGGTGCCCCGGCCGCCTCGAGAGAACCGGCGAGCGCGGTCAGGGAGCACCGCGGAGGTAGCACGTGCCGTCGACGGATCGAACCACTCTGGGCGATCGGTATCGATCTCGACACGATCAGGCTGTGCGGGCCTCCGGCGATGTCCGGAGCGTCGTCTCGGTTGCCGAGGACCTGCCACCCTCGGTGGGTGAGATGAGCCGGCCGGTCGGCCACGCCGCATCGGCGCTGTCGTCGAGGGCTTGAGCGGGCAAGCCGTGTGGTTCAGCGACGGCGTGCCCAAGTTCCCAACCATCGCGGCCGGAAAAGTGGGCTCATGATGAGCTCATTGCTTTGGCTCGGGGCGATTGCCCGTGATAGCGAAGCTCCGGTTCCGAAACCGGCCCTGGTCGGCGACGCGATGTACGGGAAACGACCTTGGCAGCGATATGGCTGACGGCCCTGATCCGGGCGCTGACCTCGGGAACCGTCGTGGTGCTCGCCTCGGTACTGGCCGAATGGCTCGGGCCGGTGTGGGGCGCGCTCATCGTGAGCCTGCCGGTTTCCGCCGGCCCGGCCTATGTTTTCATGGCGCTGGAACACGATGCCGCCTTCGTGGCGGGAGCGGCCCTCAATGGCTTCGCGGCAAATGCGGCAACGGGCCTGTTCCTGATCGTCTATGCCCATCTGGCGGCCGGTCGGGACCGAACCGCCACCCTCGTCCCCGCGATACTGGCGTGGCTTACAGCCGCCATCCCGATCTCGGCCGTCGCATGGACTCCGCTGACGGCTTTCCTGCTCAATGCCGTCGTTTACGGAGCCGGCGCCTTCTCGACCCGGCACGTGGTCCGCGCGACCCTCGTTCGGAGCGCCGTCATCGTGAGGCCGCGACCGTTGGATCTCCTCGCGCGCGCGACGATCGTAGCGTTGTTCGTGTCGGCCCTCCTGGCTCTGAGTTCGGCCCTGGGGCCGGCCAGAACCGGGGTGATCGCCGCCTATCCGGTTACGATGACGAGCGCCTTTGTCATCCTGCACCGCCGCATCGGCGGGGTGGCGATGGCGCGGTTGTCGAGCGTCGCGATCCGGGGGGTGTTCGGATTCGGCCTGACGTTGCTGACTCTGCACCTGATGGTTCAACCCTTCGGCGCCGCCATCGCGCTCACGACAGCCCTCCTCGTGTCATTGATCTATTCGGCCGGGCTCCTCGTACTGCAGCCCCGTCCCGTTCGGCAGGAACCGAGCATCATAGCGCGCTGACAGCTCCCGCTCCCCAGCAACGATGATCGGCGCCATACCAGTCAGAAACCAACGATCGGGAAACGCGCGACGCGCACCGGCATCCTGTTCGTGTTGCGCTCAGCCCGGCCGTGGGAGATGCGGCCATCCAAGAACGCGCGGGATGCGTGAACGGCGGGCGACGGGCATGTGCACCCGACTGCCTCAGAGGCTGCTGAGCGCCTGCAGGCAGCGCCGGTAAAGCGGCCTTGGACTGCGGCGTAGATCAGCAACCGGCGACCGACCGCCTGCGCGGAGCGTCGGGCTGTTAGCGCAATATCAACCTTAATCGGATCTGAATCGCCGCGTCTGATAACACGCTCATTCGCGGATAGGATCAATTGTGCGTCGTCTGGTTTTAATAGCTGGCTGTATTGGGTCAGTCGGGTCGGTTGCTGCACGGGCCGCAGATCTGCCGCTGCCCTTGCCCATAGCGACGACGCCGGTTCCGATTTTCAACTGGACGGGACCCTATAGCGGCCTCTTCGCCGGATATGGCCATCTGGGCAACACGCCGCACTCGTCCTGCACGGGGCCCGGGGGCGCCGTGGGCGACCGGGGATGCCCGGTTGCCGGCACAAGCCGCGCGCCCGACGATGCCTTCATTGCGGGTTCGGAAATCGGATATAACAGACAACTGGACTTCGGATCCGGGTTGGTGATCGGCGGCGTTGTCGATTACCAGTTCACGCGCCTGCGCAACTACGGCCTCAAAGACGGCGATTTTCCCGCGGTCGGCGGTGGGGACTACGCGTTCAGCATCGCGCATGCAGGCCAGCGGCTCGACTACCTGACGACGGTCCGCGGAAAGGTCGGCGTCGCAGCGGACAGGGTCTTCGTCTACGCGACCGCGGGCCTCGCCGCCGGGAACGTCCGCGTCGATACGAACACGAACATATCGGGTGCATTCACCTTCGATGGGCGGAAAGGCGAGCTTCGCACTGGCTACGTCGCCGGTGCTGGCATCGAATACGCCTTCAGCCAGCGCCTCTCCGCCAAAATAGAGGGTCTGTATTACGATCTGGGAGAGCGGATCGTCCGCAGTCCCGAGTCCTACGGGTCCGTGCCCGGCTACTTGGTCGGCACGCGCGTGGCGACCAACGGCTTCCTGACGCGCGTGGGCCTCAACTACAGGTTCGGGGACGGTTTGCCGTTCCTGCCCTCGGTCGAGGACACCGAAGCCGGATCGGTGGCGCCGGGCATTTGGAGCTTCGAAGCGGGTGTTCGCTACTTCTATAGCTCCGGGACTCACCGCTATACGCTCGGTTCCAACGTCGTGCCCGCACAGGTCAACTCGCGCCTGACCTACAAGAATTATGACGCCCATGCGGGCGAAAGCTTCGCGCGGCTCGACCACAATCCGACAGGTCTCTTCGTGAAGGGCCTTCTCGGATCCGGCGGCGTAATGCGCGGCCGGCTGAATGACGAGGACTTCCCACCGGCCGAGAGCCCCTATTCGAACACCTTGTCGCGGATCAAGGACGGCGACATCGGCTACGCGGCCATCGATGCCGGCATGAACTTTTTCACCCGCGACAACGTGAAGGTCGGCGGCTTTGTTGGCTACCAGTACTTTTCGGAATTGATCAACGGCTTCGGATGCCGCCAAGTGGGCGGCGGGAATATCTGCGCGGGGTCCGATAGCGTCGGTGAAAACGCCAAGGGTCTGACGGAGACGGCGCGCTGGAATGCCATGCGGGTCGGCCTGATCGGCGAGGTGCGCTTCGACCGCTTGAAGTTCAGCCTCGAGGGCGCCTACCTGCCGGTCGTGGCGATGGACGGGGTCGACCGCCATTGGTGGCGGCCGGATATCAATCCGCTGCCCCAGCGCGGGACCGGTGACGGCTACTTCGTCGAGGGGATCGTCTCGTACGACGTGACCCCGTCCATGAGCGTCGGCATCGGTGGGCGCTACTGGCGGATGGAGGCCTACCCCGGCCGGACCCAGTTCCCGACGGTTCCGCAGAGCCCGACCAAGTTCGAGACCGATCGCTACGGCGGATTCGCCCAGGTCTCCTACAAGTTGTCAGATCTCGGGTTCGGGGCACCCGCGCCGCAGCCGGTACTGCAGCGTAGCTACTGAAGGGGTCGCAGGCCCCGGTGACGCCGCGGCGGCTCTCAAGGCGACGTCGCGGCGCTACCGAGATCGGTGCCTTGGGCCACACGGCGGTGCGGGGCAGCCCTCGGCCGCGGAGGCCCAATTTTGGGGCGGACGCTCGCGCTCGGCCGGACAACCTTCGCGGTGTTCTGCCGAACCGGCACCCAGACCTGGCGTGCATTCGTGGTCAAGCTCGACGAGTGGACCGTGCGAAGCACCGCCACCGCCGCCAACATCGATCTGGGCGCCTGCACGGCGTCGCTGATCACGCCTGGACCTGCCGATCGCCGAAGATCAATGCGGTCGGCAGCGCGAACATGAAGTACGGATTGAGCCTCGGCGGTTCGACTGCGCCGTCCAACCGGCCTTGCTGCTCGGGCGTCGATGCGACGTCGAGGGCGGCGATGTTCTGCTCCGGCTGCTCCGGGCGGCTCGCCCTCACGAGGACCGACGCGACGCCGGGACGTCGCGCGACCCGGGCCAGTGTTACCCGTGCCATCTGCCGGCCGAGTTCCGCAGCGACCGCGCGCAGGACCTCGACGACCGCGAGATGTCCCTCGATGAACAGCATGCCGCCGAACGGATTATCGCGATTGCGCCAACTGTCGCTGCCGCACCGAGCCACGTTGCTGGCCCGGTGCTGCAGGACGCGGCGGCGGTGGGTGCCGGCGCGGCCCTGCCCCCTCGTCGGGCCCGACGTCGCGGCCGGCCGCCTGGCCTGCTGGGGTTGGCTTGAGCGCCCACCGACGGAGCTGTGGGCGCTCCACACCTCCGGGCGGCTGGTCAGTCCCAAAGTATAGGCCTTCGTGGCGCATCTGGCGGCGGAGTTGGCCACGAACGGCGTTCATCCGTCCACGACGAACGGTTCGGTGATGGCGCCCGCGAGCGTCATGGCCGTTTCACATCGGCTGGGATGAGCCGGGCTGCTGAAGCATGCTCGCGCCGAGCCATTGCACGAAGGCCGCGGCGGGACCCGTCGGCGGCAGAGCGCGGACGAGCACGTAATAGCGAAGTCCGGTCATCACGGCATCGCCGCAGGCTGGAACGAGGCGCCCGTCGACGCGATAGGGCGCGACGATCAGCGACCGTCCCAGCGCTATGCCGGAGCCGCCGAGTGAGGCTCGCAGCGCCAGCTGGGCGAGGTTGAAGTAGAGATTCTGGATCCGGCCGTTCCACGGCACTCCATGGATCCGCATCCAGCGATCCCACTCGTCGGAGGACGTCGCCGCAGCCTCCCACGGTGACGCGTCGTGAAGCAGGACGACGGTACCGTCAGCGCTCGCCCCGGACGCATCTCGGTAAGCGGGGGCGCAGACCGGGTAGACCGGCTCGGGATGGTCGAAGACGACCGTCGCACCGGAAGGCGGCTCCGGACCGTAGCGGATTGCCACGTCAATCCCGGAGGACGTCATGTGTGCCGGATCCAGGTCGTGGGTCTCCCCGAAGACGGCGATGTCGATGCCGGGATGCGTGTCACTAAAGACTTTCAGCCGAGGGGCCAGCCATTCTGAAGCGAGGGACGGGATGCAGCTGATCCTCAGCGATTCCCGCCCTGCGCGCCGCTCCGCCTGGAGCAGAACCGCGCTCATGCCGTCGTATCCGGCGCGCGCGGCCGCGAACAGGGCGTGACCCTCTACGGTCAGGCGGATCTCACGGGCACCCCGCACCAGCAGCGGGTAACCCAGACGCTGCTCAAGTCGCTGGATTCGCTGGGTGACTGCGCTCTGCGTCACCGCGAGACGGTCTCCTGCCTTGGCGAAGCCGCCCGCCTCGACCAGGGCGCGGAAGAAGAACAGGTCGCCAGCCAGACGCGCATCAAGCCTTACGGGCATACCGAACGATAAGCGGTCCTAATATTTTACGCCAGAGAATATAATTGGCCGCGCGCCATCCTTTCGCGCAGGTTCCACGCGGACGAACCGATCGTGATCAGAAGCGCCTGGCGACCATCGAGATGCAGACCAAGCTTCCGGGCGATCGGATTCCTGAAGCGGTGAAGCGCGCCAGTCCCACGATCTGGAAGAACCCCGCTCTGGCCGATAGTGCGTCGGTTCTGCCGAGCCTCGCAATTGGCCGATCCGACGTCGATGGCGCGGTCGCGCGCTGGCAGCGGTTCGCACCGCTCCTGGCCCGCCTCTTCCCCGAAGACGGCGCGGGCCGGATCGACTCGCCGCTCATCCCACTGGCGGAGGAGCTGTCCAGAGCCATCCTGGCTGGATACCGCGGTCAGCTCTTCGTGAAGGGAGACCACGCGCTTCCGGTGACGGGCTGCATCAAGGCACGCGGCGGAGTTTACGAGGTCCTGGCCTTCGCCGAGGAACTCGCAACGCGGGCTGGGATACTCGGCGAGGGTCGGTCCTATGCGGCGTTCGCGGATCCTGAGTTCCGTGACCTGTTCGCCCGTCATGTCATTGCGGTCGGCAGCACCGGCAATCTCGGCTTTAGCGTCGGCCTGATGGGGCGGGCGCTCGGCTTCGAGGTCGAGGTCCACATGTCGCACGACGCCAGGGCCTGGAAGAAGCAGCGCCTGCGTGAACTCGGTGCCCGCGTGGTCGAGCATCGCGGCGATTACGGGGCGGCGGTGGCGGCGGCGCGCAGTGCTTTTTCAGGACGCGACGACGCGCACTTCGTTGACGATGAGGATTCCGTCGACCTGTTTCTCGGCTATGCAACTGCCGCCCTCGACTTGAAGCGGCAGCTTGCGGAGAACGGGATCGCAGTGGGTTCGGCGCATCCCCTGTTCGTCTACCTTCCCTGCGGTGTCGGTGGAGCGCCGGGTGGGGTTGCCTTCGGGCTGAAGCTCCTGTTCGGCGACGCCGTGCATCCGGTCTTCGTCGAGCCCGTGGCGTCTCCGTGCATGCTGGTCCAACTCGCGGCGGGCCTCGACCAGCCGGTTAGCGTCTACGATGTCGGCCTCGACAATCGCACGGCGGCGGACGGGCTGGCCTGCGCATCCGCCTCCATGCTCGTCGCCCGGACCCTCGAGAAGCTGATCCGGGCTGTGGTCACCGTGCCGGACGACGCGCTGTACCGGTGGCTCAAGGTGCTCTGGACGGACGCGGGTATCCGCCTGGAGCCCTCAGCGGCGGCAGGCTTCGCGGCCGCGGGGCGTTTCGCCGCAACTCTCTCCGCTGAGACGCAGGCAGGGGCCACTCACGTGATCTGGACCACCGGCGGCGCGCATCTCCCGGCGGAGGAATTCGAAGCTGCACTCGCCCGCGGCTGAAGTGCTCGCCGTCGTCGTCGCGCTTCTGGTGGCACTGACCATGCGCGGCCAATCCAACGCCCCCGTGCCGCAGGCGGCCTGAGCCGGTAACACCGATCAAGCCGCGTTCCGAACGTCAGGGATATCTCAGCATGGCCGACCTTTGCGACTTGTCCGCGGTGGAACTCCGCCGCCTCATCGGCCGGGGCGACATCTCCCCCGTGGAATTGCTGGATTCATGCCTCGACCGGATCGCCCGGATCAATCCCGCCGTGAACGCAGTGGTCGCCCTCGATATCGACCGGGCGCAGGAGGCGGCCCTCCGCGCGGAGGCGGCCGTCCGCCAGGGCGAGCCACTCGGCGCGCTTCACGGGATACCGGTCGGCATCAAGGATACCGAGGAGACGGCCGGGCTACGCACGACCTACGGCAGTCCGATCCATGCCGACAACGTCCCGGCCCGGGACCTCGGCGTCGTGGCGCGCCTGCGCGGCGCGGGCGCCATCGTGCTGGCCAAGACGAACACCCCCGAATTCGCCGCCGGTGCGAATACGCGCAATGTCGTCTACGGGGCCACCGGCAATGCCTTCGATCCGACGCTCTCCGCGGCAGGTTCGTCCGGCGGCTCTGCGGTAGCACTCGCCTGCGGGATGGTGCCGCTCGCGTCCGGCTCGGATACCGGGGGGTCGCTGCGCAACCCGGCGGCCTATGCGGGCATCGTCGGCATGCGACCGTCCTCTGGCCTCGTTCCAAACGAACGGCGCGGGCTCGGCTGGGCCAATCTCCCGGTGAACGGGCCGATGGCCCGGACAATCGGCGACGCCGCCCTGATGCTGGGTGCCATGGCCGACGACGACCCGCGCGATCCCCTGGCCTATACCCTGCCCGGCGAGCCCGTGCGCGGCCGCGCGGAGCGCTACGACCCGCCCCATCCGCTCGACCTCGGCAAACTCCGCGTCGCATTCACGGAGGATTTCGGCTTCGCGCCGACGGAGCAGCACGTCCGACGGGTGTTCCGCAGGCGCGTCGTGGCGCTGTCGCCGCTCTTCGCCGCCGCCGAGACGGCGACGCCGGATTGCACGGGGGCCGATGAGGCCTTCGCGATCCTGCGGGCCGCGCAGTTCCTTGCCCTCCACCTGGACAACTACCGCGCCCGGCCGCAGCAGCTCGGCCCCAATGTCCGCACGAATGTCGAGGAGGGCCTCGGCTACACGCTCGCCGACTATGCCCGGGCGGCGCGCATCCAGATCGCGATCTACCGGAGCTTCGTCGGCTTCTTCGCGCGCTATGACCTGCTGATCAGCCCGACCATCACCCTCTCTCCGCGCCCGTGGAGCGAGCTGTATCCGACGGAGATCGACGGGGTCGCCACCCGTTCGTACTTCCACTGGCTGGCGCTCGCCTACGGCGTGACCCTCGCCGGCCATCCTGCGATCAGCCTGCCGCTCGGCGTCGACGAGGCCGGACTTCCGTTCGGCGTGCAGGTCGTAGCTCGGCGCGGCGGCGATGCCGTCCTGCTCGCGGCGACCGCCGCCATCGAAGCGCATTGCGCCGGTTCGCCGGACCTGATGCGTCCGATCCCCGATCTCGACGGACTGGCCAACAGGGATCCGATCGCGCAGAGCCCCGGATTCCTCGATCGCGGCTGATCGGACCTGCGAGCTTGCCAGAGCCGCCGGCAGGAGCCGGCGGTCACTCCATCAGATCGGTCAGTGCCCCGATCTCGTCAGCGTTCTTCCAGACCGTCTCGCAGCCGATCACCGTGTCGGTGGCGTCGATCGTCAGCGTGAACACGGAGGGGACTCGCTCGGTCCCCACGAGCCTCAGGCGAACGCCCCATCGCGACATATCATGCACCACGCACGGAATGGCGGGATGACCGGCCGCCGAGATGCGCCCGCTCAGGTTGACCGATACGCGCCGGGCGTTCCGCTGATTATCCATGAGGACCCCGCCCTAAAGCGCATCAGCGTAGGAGATCACGAATCAATAAGCCGTTCACGGATTGAGCCCAATTGCGTGCAGCAATCGCACGGTCGGCCATTCAGGCCTCTCTGGGCTACCGGGCGCGAAGCCATCGGGAGACGAAGTGCAGAGGCCGGGTCGTACCGGCACCATCGCGGGCATCCAAAATCGGTTCGGCGTCCGGAAGGAGGGACGCGATCAGACGGAGCAGGTCTTCGCGCTCGTCGCCGGTGAAGAGGACCAGAAAGGACCCGAGGTCCAACTGGACTTCGGGGGCGTCGTTGCCGGGATGATGGAGAACATACGGTCGCCCGATTTGCAGGTCGCGCGTCAGCGCCCAGCGGTCGCCCCCTGCACCGACATGAAATTCCCGAGCGATCCGTGGTGCCTGGTCAATCATCACACCAGCGCCACGTGGTCAGATACGCAATGTCGATTCATTCGAGTGCTGTTTCGAGGCGAGACATAACCTGGCTTAGGAATCTACAAAAACCGGGAGTCTGGAATTGCCGAAACACAGGCGGGACCTCCTCGTTGCGTTGAGCCTGGCTTCCGTGAGAGGGCGTCGCACTGAGGCGGCCGTTTCGGACATTGGATAGCTGTCCGAAGTCGCGAGGGTAGGGCCGACATGGGGCAGCGGCTCGGCGAAAGGCGCCAGCTGTAAGGGACAGCCCTGTAATGTCTCGGTGCAGATGTATCTCGAGGATGAGCCGCCGATCACCGCCGGGCGCGGGATCTGGGGCTTTCCGATGAAGCATGGAATGCCGCGGCTATCCGTGAAGAAGGACCTCGTCGGCTACCGCCTCCGGGACGTGGTCGGGCGCGGCGCCTGGGAAGGCGACACCAGGCTTCACCTCATCCCGCATGTCAATTGCCGGGTGGCCGACCTTCCGGTGCGCCGGATCAGGCGTGGCCGGCACCAGATCGTCGATTTTACGCTGCCTTACGGCGACGTGCTTCACAATTATCTGGCCTGATCGCCATCGGTCCGGCGGAGGCGGATGGTGCTGCCGGGCGGCTCGCCGGCGGCTGCCCCAACGGTCGGCTCGCGATACGCGCGAGGGCGCTCGGAAGTATCCGCTCGCTCTCCGGCGAAGCGCAGCGCTTAAGAGCCGTGAGGAAATCGTACCGCGCCCTGCCAGGCGGTCGGAAGCAGGATCGGATCGCTCACCCGGGCCGTCGAACAGCAGGATTGCGGTTCGGACGACCTGCGAGACGAAGCTCTGGATCGACAAGCTGTCCGCCCTGCACAAATTCGCGACGCCACCGACGGCTTCCGCGCAGCGCAATGCCACCCGAAACCATCCGTTGAGCGCCGATGGAGTGCCCCGTTAAGCATATTCGCGGAGAATTCTAGATTGCAAAGCTCGGCTATATCGCGGGGCCGGCAACATGCTTTACAAACTTCTAACGCGGCGCATCCAATTTGCGGCGATGGTGCGGAGGATCGAATGTCGGAACCGCTGACCCTCTCACCGCATCCGCCGGGCGGTGCGGAAGCAGCCTCGGGTTGGCGTGCCACACCAACAGCACAGACCGACCGACATCCCCGCTCCGATACCGGAACCATCCTCATTCACTGGATCGTTGCCGTTGCGATGGTCGCCAGCCTGCTCACGGGTCTGCGCATCTCGGCCGACGCGCCTGTCGCGCGGACCGCGAAATTCCTGGCGCCGTTTCTTCCGCAGGGGGAAGTCTGGACCGTCCATTTCGTCGCCGGGCTGACGCTGTTCTTCGGAATCACCGCCTATCTCGTCTACCTCGTGCGCGGGCGTCTCACGGATCGCAACGGTCTGTCGCGCCTGCGCGCCCTGCGCGTCAGCGGTCGGACGAAGGCGGCGCGAAAGGCGCGGTGGGGCGGCATCAACGTCGCGCTGCACTGGCTCATCTACGCCGTCACGCTCATCCTGACGGGCACCGGCGTCGCGCTCTATCTCGGCTACGGCGGCTGGGTGGTCTGGCTGCACGCCACCTGCGCGCTGGTGGCACTCGGCTACATCGCGGTCCATACCCTCGCACACTTCATGTATGGCGGGCTGTGGCAGCTCCTGCGGCTGTTCCGCCCCGCTGCCCTGACGGACAGCGCCGCGCGGCGCCGACGGCCTCTGCTGGCGGCCGCGATCATCGGTCTCCCGGTCGTTGGCGGCCTGGCCTTCGCGGATGTGAAAGGCCGCTCCACGCTTGTCGTCGACAAGGTGTCGGCCGGGCCCGATCTCAAGAAGCTCCTCGAAGACCCAGTCTGGCGCACCGCCCGGCCGGTGTCGGTGCGGACGATGCAGGGCGCCAATTTCGGCGGTACCGGTGAGACCACCGTCGAGATCCGTGCCGTGCGCGATGACGCGAATGTCTACTTCGCCTTCCGCTGGTGGGACCCGTCGCGCTCGCTGAAGCGCGTCCCGATGGTCAAGAAGGCGGATGGCTGGCACCTCCTCGACGCGAACGCGGCGCGGGCGGACGTGACGGGCTATTACGAGGACAAGCTCGCGGTAATCTTCTCACGCTCCGACGCGTTCGGCAGCGGCGGCGCGACCCATCTCGGCGCCCGCCCCCTCCCCGACGCCCCCGCGCCGCTGAACGGCCGCGGCTACCACTACACCACCGACGGCAGCTACATCGACATGTGGCAGTGGAAGGCGGCCCGCGGCGGCATGCTTGGCGTCGTCGAGGACATGCACATCGGACCGCCCACCGAGCCGACCGCCGCCGAGCGGATGGTGAAGGGCCGCTACCAAGCGGGCTACTGGGGCGACCCTGGCACGAGCATGTACCGTTACAATTTCCGGTTCGAGGGCCCCGGCGGCTACGAAGGCGCCGTCGAGCCGCTGCGGCTGCCTAAGGACTGGCGCGCGACGGTGGCGAAGCTTGGCACCGTGGACCTCGCCTTCGATGCGAGCACCGCGCCGGGTTCGACGTGGTGGATGGTCGAGAAGAGTGAAACGGTACCGTATTCCGCGACGGCCGACGCAGAGATACCGGTCGGCACGGTCATTCCGGGCGTGCTCATCACCGATGGCTATACGGGCGATCGCGCCGGCATCTCGGCGGCGGCCGACTGGGCGGATGACCACTGGACACTGGTGGCATCGCGCAAGATCGCGACCGGCAGCAAGTACGACGTCGATTTCCTGCCCGGGAACCTGTTCTACCTGTACGTCTCGGCCTTCGACCATACGCAGACGCGCCATACGCGACACATGCGGCCGGTCGAAGTCCTTCTGCGCTGAGGCGGGAGCGCGGCATGGCCGATCACGTCAACCTCGTTATCAACGGCCGGCGCATCAGCGCCAGCGCCGGACAGACCCTGCTCGATGCGGGTCTGGCGGCCGGGCGGGCCATCCCGCACGACTGCGCCACCGGCCAGTGCGACACCTGCCGCGTCCGGATCCATTCCGGCGCGGTGGATGAGGCCGGCACACGCATCGGCGACACCGTTCAGGCGTGCCGGGCGCGCCTGACCGTCGACACCGTGATCGAATTCGACGAGGTTCCCGACGTCGTTCGGCGTTCCGGTACCGTAGACACAATCGTCGATCTCACTGCCGAGATCGTCGAGGTCACGGTGGCGTTGCGCAAGCGGCTCACCTATCTCCCGGGGCAGTATGTCCGGGTCTCCTTCGCCGGACTGCCGGCACGGGACTACAGCCCGACGCTGCGTTCGGACGGTTCCGGCGAACTGAACGAGCTGATCTTTCAAGTCCGCCGGCAGCCCGGCGGCGCGGTGTCGCCGCATCTCGGGGAGCGGATCCGACCGGGAACGGCGGTGAAGGTCGAGGGCCCGTTCGGGAGCGCCTATCACCGGCTCGGGCGCGGGCGCCTCGTCATCGTCTCCTCCGGCGTCGGCTGGGCGCCAGCCTGGGCGGTCGCCCGGGCGAGCCGCCTGCGTGAGCCGGAGCGCGACCTGCTCGTCGTCGCCGGCGCACGCCACCCCCAGAACCTCTACATGCGTCCGGCTCTGGATTGGCTGCGCGACCGCGGCGCGGCGACGATCCTGACCTGCAGCGGAAGCAACCCGCCCTCGGACGCCCGGGCCGGGCGTCCGACTCTCCATATGCCGATGCTCACGCGGGACGACACCGTTCTCGCGGCCGGCGCGCCAGAGATGGTCGCGGCAGTCCAGTTCCTGGCGGCGGCTTCCGGTGCCACCTGCTATGCCGACCCGTTCTACGCGGCGGACCGTAGTGCGACCGGGAGCCAACCGTCCGACACGAACTTCTTCCAGCGCTTCCTGCAGCGCGTGTCGGGTCATCGAACCGCCAAAACGGAACCTGTCGCCTAGCAGATCGTCAACCAAACCTTCAGGTCAAGGTATCCGGTGACGTCGAGTTAAGCATTCGAGTCGCATTCTGCGGCAATGATACCGCTATTCGTGAATTTCCGAAGCGTCGTCGCAGGCGGCTTCGTCCTCCTCGCGCACGTGGCCGGCGCCCGGGCGGAGGATCTGCCGATCGTCGGAACGGGCGACGGGATCGAGATGCTCCAGGCAGTTGCGGCTGCCTATAATGCCGAGGCCGGCGACGCTCGCGTATCGGTCCCGCCGAGCATCGGCTCGGGCGGTGCCGTGGCGGCCGTCGGCGGCGAGCGTCAGAAGCTCGGTCGGGTGGCGCGTCCGCTCTCCGAGGCGGAGAAGGCGCAGGGCCTCGTGGAGGTACCGCTGGCGCGCATTCCCTCGGCGATCTTCGTCCATCGTGGTGTCGGCGTCCGGAGCCTGACGACCGCGCAGGTGGCGGCAATCTTCGCAGGCACGATCGACAATTGGAGTGCGCTCGGCGGACCGGATCTCAAGATCCGGGTGGTTCGGCGCGAGGAGTCGGACAGCACCCTGTCGGTGCTCCGGGCGACCATGCCGGGATGGCGCGACCTCGCCCTGACCAGCCGCTCGAAGACTGCGACCACCACCCAGGACGCGATCGCGACGGTGCGGGAAACGCCGGGCGCGATCGGCTTCGGCCCTTATTCTCCCGCTCTCGCGGGCGATCTGGAGGTCCTGGCGATCGACGGAAGGGCGCCGCGTGATCCAGCCTATCCCAGCGCCGTGACCCTCGCGTTGATCTACAAGGCCGCTACGCGGGATGCGGCGGCGTCCGCTTTCCTGGCCTTCGCGACCTCCGATCGCGCCGGGCAGGTGATGGCGGAGCGGGGTGCTGCCCCGCTCAGGCCGTGACCGGGACCGTTTTCTCGCGATCCCTGCGCGCGCGCCTCGTCGGCGCCACGCTCTCGACGGCCGCCATCGCGCTCGCCGCCCTGGTCTTCCTCGTGGTTCTCCGCTCGGGACAGACCCTGCGCGACCAGGCCCAGGAAGTCTCGACCTGGTCCGAGGCCCAGCTTTCCGACCGTCTCTTCAGCGATGCCAAGCTTGCCGCCGCCCGGCTCCAGATGCAGCGCGAGGACGTGGAGCGGCGCTTCGCCACCATGGCGGAGCGCTGGGACGTGGCCAAGGCCGTGTTCTCCGGCAACACGGTCGCGGCCTCGGAACTCATGCGGCCAGCCCTCGCGCTGGCCGATCTCGATGGCGCGATCGCCTTCGACATCAATCTGCGCGCCCTGACTGCGGACCGCGTCGAGGCGGATCTCCTCGCCGCCAACGCGGCCTTCGAATCGACGTCCATCGCCGCAGCCCTGCGTGCGGTGATGGCTCGGAACGATCGCGAGCACCCGACCGGGTTCGTCATGTCCGTGCGCTGGGACGACGGCCTCTCGAAAGCCCTCGCCGCCGAAGAATCCGGTACGGTGGCCGATGTCTTCGGACGGCCCGTGTTCGACGATTTCGGCGAGGTAATCGGCGGACTCGTCGGCTATCGCGTCCTGCGGCGGCACGAGCCGCTGATGACGGCCTTCGCATCGCTGAGCGGACGCGACGTTTACATCCTGGCGGGGCAGAACCTCCTCTCCTCGGCCGGTACCGACAGCGCCGTCCAGCTCGGGAGCACGTCGCGGGCGGAACTGCACACCGTCATTGGTGCCGAAAAGGTCGCCCGCTGCATTCCTCAGGTGCCTGATATCCGCCTCTGCGTCGCGGCGCCGTTGCGGGAGCTGCAACAGCTCACCGGCAAGGTCGTCGGCATCGGCGAGGAAAGCTCCCGGTCACTCCTCAGGACGCTCAGCGTCGCCGCTTGCCTCACGCTGTGCCTCGTCGCCGTCGTCCTCCTCATCTTGTCGAACCGGATCACGCGTCCGCTCGTGCGCGTCACCCAGATCGTGTCCGAAGTGGCACGTGGGAATTGGCACGTCAGCGTGCCCGACATCGATCGCGCGGACGAGGTCGGCGACATCGCCCGCGCCGTCGTCGTGCTCGAACATTCCCTTTCCGAGCGCGATCAGCTGCGCGACGATGTCTTCCGGCAGAACACAATTCTGACGGATCGGGAGCGACAGCTTCAGGAGCAGAACGAGCGCTTCGATGCGGCCCTGAACAACATGTCCCAGGGCCTGTGCATGTTCGGCTTCCACGGCCGCCTGAAGGTCTTCAACGCGCAATTCTGCCGGATCTACGGGATCGCGCGGGACGCGCTGGAGGCAGAACCGACACATGCTGAGGTCCGCCGGCTCGCCGGCCTCGCGGATTGGTCGAGCGCCGAGGGTGGCCCGGTCCGCCGGACCCTGACGAAGACCCTCGCGGACGACCGGTGCGTCGAGATCACCGTCGAGCCGATGGCGGATGGTGGCTGGGTGGAAACGCACGAGGACGTCACCGCGAGCGTCACCGCCCAGGCCCGCATCACCCATCTGGCCACCCACGATGCCCTGACAGGCCTGTCGAATCGCATCCTGCTGGCGGACCGCCTCGCGGCGGCCTTCGCGGATTATGCGGGCGAAGGCCGTGCCTTCACCGTGATCTGCCTCGACCTCGATGACTTCAAGGGCATCAACGACACCCTCGGCCACCCGGCGGGCGACGAATTGCTCCGGCAGGTCGGCCGGCGCCTGACCACCCTGTGCCCGCCCGGCGGCACGATCGCGCGGCTTGGTGGCGACGAATTCGCCATCATCCTGTTCGAGGCCGATCTGCCGAAGGGTGTCCTCGCCCTGGCGGAGGAGATCCTGGTCCAGCTCAGGCGCCCGTTCCTTCTCGCGGGTCAGGTCGTGTCCGTCGACGGGAGTCTCGGAATCGCCGTCTCCTCCGCAGAGGATGCCGACGGCGACGATCTCCTGCGCCGCGCGGACGTTGCCCTTTACGCCGCCAAGGCCGATGGCGGACGGCGCGTCCGCGTCTTCGAGCCGGAGATGGAGGAACGGCAGAACCAGCGGCGCTGGCTGGAGCGTGAGCTGCGGCTGGCGATCAGGGACGAGCAGATCGAGCTGCACTATCAGCCGCTGTTCGATCTGACGACGAACGCGGTGACGAGCTTCGAGGCCCTGGCCCGCTGGCATCACCCTGAGCGGGGAATGATCTCGCCCGGCGAGTTCATTCCCGTCGCCGAGGCGACGGGACTGATCGATGCCCTCGGCGCCTACGTGCTCAAACGGGCCTGCTCGGACGCCCTGACTTGGCCCGGAAACCTGCGTGTCGCCGTCAACATCTCGCCGATCCAGTTCCGCGAAGGCAATCTCGACCAATTCGTCGAGGAGGTTCTGCGCACGACCCGGTTGCCGAGCCACCGCCTGGAGCTCGAGATCACGGAATCGGTGATCCTGAGCCAGGATCAGGCGAGCCTGGACATGCTGAGCCGATTGCGCCGGCTTGGCGTGCGGTTCTCGATGGACGATTTCGGAACCGGATACTCGTCGCTCAGTTCGCTGAACACGTTCCGCTTCGACAAGATCAAGCTGGATCAGTCGTTCGTCCGAAATCTCCTGGAGACCGACGAGGCGGCCGCCATTGTCCACGTCGTGGCCGAACTCGGCCGCATCCTGAAGATCACGACGACCGCCGAGGGCGTCGAGACGCCGGAGCAGCTTGCCCGGCTGCGGGCAAGCGGATTCTCGGAAGTTCAGGGTTATCTACTGAGCAAGCCGATCCCGGCCGCCGCCGTGGTCGCCTTCCTCAACGCGCAGGAGACGCTCCACGTCGCGGCCTGAGGATCGGCCTCCGGCAGGCCCGACCGCACGGACAGCCGGTGGGGCGTTCCGAGGCTCGCAGGTGGGAGGTGCTGCCCTCAGTCTGCCAGGCGCTCCACATGCGTCAGAAGGCAGCCGGGCCGGGCCGTGTGGATGTTGACGAAGCGCGTGCGCGGATCGCCAAGCGCCCGCTGAAGTGGATCCTCGACACCACGGCCGGAACAGACCTGTCCGAGATCGTAGAGACATTGGTCGTCGGTATCGTAGGCGCGGATCGATACCAGCGGATTGGCGCGAACGATCGGAGCGACCACGTCCACCGTTTCACTGCGCGGGCAGTCCGTCTCGTGCAGGAAGATCGGGCTCGGGGTCCAGTAGATGCCGAGCGGCTGCGGCAGATCGTACGATCCCAGCAGCATCATCTCCCCGGGCTCCGCGAGCTGCAGACAATGTCTGCAGGGAAACTGGCCATCTGCCGTCGCCGCGATACGCCGGATGCCGTTGCCGCGATCATCCGTGCCGGTTCGACGGAAGCGATCGGCGGTCTCCGTCGCGATCGGAACGCATCGAAATCTGGTCATCCGGGCACCTCCTGGACGTGCCCTAAGGCGTGCACCGGAACGCCGCATCCCGCTTCTTGCTGTGCAATCCGAACAGCCGCCGGCAGCCGCGCCGCGCGGCCGGCGGCGTTCACGTCGGGGCCGGATCGCCGGGCTCGAGCGCATGGCAATAGACCTCGACCGCGCCCTTGCCCTTGAGCGTCACCGCACCGATTGGCTTGACGTCTCGCTGATCCGGCAGGCGCTGGAACGCCTCGCGCGACAGGTGCAGCGCACAGCCGTCGCCGAGGCCCGCGAGCCGTGCGGCGACGTTCACGGTATCGCCCCACAGGTCGAAGGTGAACTTGGTCCGGCCCACGATCCCGCCGACGACCGGCCCGATATGGATGCCGCCGCGGATCCGCCAGCCCGGCGCGCCATCGGCCGCGATCGCGACCATGTCGGCCGCGCAACGGATCGCGGCGGAGACCGGATCGGCGTGGGGCCGCAGCAGGTTGGCCGTGGCCA
>Ga0316228_1000386_pt1 | contig 61353 bp, 52 predicted proteins | sample TBH18021metaG_FD_206005 | JGI IMG/M metagenome (GOLD analysis project Ga0316228, IMG submission 206005) | Freshwater microbial communities from Trout Bog Lake, Wisconsin, USA - TBH18021 | ecosystem: Environmental > Aquatic > Freshwater > Lake > Hypolimnion/Profundal zone | place: USA: Wisconsin... | reverse complement strand
GGCATCCCGCGGCCGCAGACGCGCCGTCGCGGACTTGCGTTCAGGAGCTGTGGCGATCTGGGGCTCCTGCTGCGGCAGCGGCAAGGCGTGTCTCCTCCGGTCCCGGGGCAGGGCGGCTCCGCGGTAGTGTGGCGAAGCCGTGCATGCCAAGCGCGTATTGCAGCCCGACGACAGCGCCCTTCACGGGCTGGAGCAGAACCAGCGCGAACAGGAGCGTGAAGACCGGCCAGACGCCCATCTCGACCCAGAGGGGAACCTCGTAGGCGCTCTCGGTCTCCAGGATCAAATAACCGACGATGTGGGCAACGATGAAGATCACCACGTAGGGCGGCAGATCGTCGGCGCGGTGGTGGTGCAGCTCCAGGCCGCACGCGTCGCATTCCGGTCGCACCTTGAGGAAGCGGCCGAAGATCCGGCCCTGACCGCAATGCGGGCAGCGGCCGATGAAGCCCCTTGCCATGGCGGGAATGAGGCGTGTGCGCTCGGGAATCGCGTCGGCGGCCATGCGCTGGCTGTACACCGCCCGGCTCAGCGGCGCGAGCCGCGGTGGCGCGACCCGGTGTTGCGGATGCCGACAGGGCGTCCGGGCGGCGCGGCCTTGAAGGGACGTCCGCCCGGCTTCTTGCCCGGCCCGGCATTTCGGGCGCCGGAACGGGTCCGTCCCTCGCTGAGCAGCTCGAAGCGCAGCGCGCCCGCCACCGGCGAAGCCTCGACGAGGCGCACCTCGACCCGGTCGCCGAGGCGGAACGTCTCCCCGGTCCGCTCGCCCACCAGGGCATGGCGGCCTTCCTCGTGGCGGAAATAGTCGGCGCCGAGCTGCGAGACCGGCACGAAGCCGTCCGCGCCTGTCTCATCGAGCTTGATGAACAGGCCGGCGCGGGTGACGCCGGCGATCTGACCCTCGAAGGTTGCCCCGATCCGATCGGCGAGGTGGTGGGCGATCAGCCGGTCGATGGTCTCACGCTCGGCGGCCATGGCGCGGCGCTCGGCCGCCGAGATCTGCTCGCCGATCTGCGCCAGTTCACCCGTCGAAATCTCGGGCGCGAGCCCGTCCGCGCCCAGCTTACAGGCGGTGATGAGCGCCCGATGGACGATCAGGTCCGCGTAGCGGCGGATTGGCGAGGTGAAGTGCGCGTAGCGGCGCAGGTTCAGGCCGAAATGCCCGAGATTCTCGGCGGCGTAGACGGCCTGGGCCTGGCTGCGCAGGATCACCTCGTTGAGGAAGACGCCGTGCTCGGTCTCGGCCGCTGTGGCCAGGATACGGTTGAACAGGGCGGGTCGCAGTGCGCCTTCCTTCGGCAGCTTGATCCCGACCGAGGCCAGGACCTCGCCGAGCGCCCGCATCTTCTCCAAAGCGGGCTCGTCGTGGATCCGGTAGATCAGGGGCTGGCGGGCCTGCTCCAGGGTCTCGGCGGCGGCGACGTTCGCCGTGATCATGAATTCCTCAATCAGCCGGTGCGCGTCGAGGCGCTGCGGCACGATCACCCGGTCGACCGCACCCTCCGGGCTGAGCAGGACCTTGCGCTCGGGCAAGTCGAGGGCCAACGGCCCGCGTCGGTCGCGCGCCGCGCGCAGGGCCGCGTAGGCGGCCCAGAGGGGGCGCAGCGCCACCTCCAGCAGTGGCTCCGTCACGGCATCCGGCTGGCCATCGATGGCCGCTTGCGCCTGTGCGTAGGCGAGCTTCGCGCGGGAGCGCATCATCACCCGGTGGAAGCCGTGGCGGCGCTTCTCGCCGTCCGCGGCGATGACCATGCGGACTGCGAGCGCTGGCCGGTCCTCGGCCTCGCGGAGCGAGCAGAGGTCGTTCGAGATCCGCTCCGGCAGCATCGGCACGACGCGGTCAGGGAAGTAGACGGAGTTGCCCCGCTCCAGTGCTTCGCGGTCGAGGCTTGAGCCAGCCCGCACGTAGGCGGCGACGTCGGCGATGGCGACGGTGAGGATGAAGCCACCGGGATTGGCCGGATCGGGATCGGACTCGGCCATGACGGCATCGTCGTGATCCTTGGCGTCGGGCGGGTCGATGGTCAGGAGCGGCCGGTCCCGCCAATCCTCCCGGCCTTGTAGGCTCGCGGGCTCGGCAGTCTCGGCCTCCACCAGGGTCGCATCTGAAAAGACATGCGGGATGTTGTGCAGGTGCAGGGCGATCAGGCTCACCGCCTTCTCGGAGCCGAGCGAGCCGAGGCGCTCCCGGACGCGGCCTCGCGGCAGACCGAAGCGGGTCTCGCGCTCCAGGGAGACGCTGACGAGGTCGCCATCGCGGGCCTGACCCTCCTCGCCGGGCGGTATCAGGATCTCGCGACCTTGGGAGCGCTTCTCGACAGGCACGATTCGGCCGCCCTGCGCGCCGGCCCGGTAGACGCCGATGATCTCCGCGCGATTCTTGCCGATGACCTTGATGACCCGGCCGGTATAGCCGCCCTCGGCGTCGCGCTCGACGCGCACAAGGGCGCGGTCGCCGATGCCGGCCGCCGGGCGGTTGCCTTTGCGCGGGCCGCGGGGCTGCGTCAGCGCGATGGAGGGCGGCTTGCCCGCGCCGGTCCACTCCACCGGGACGGCCAGGAAATCGCCGTGCCGGTCCCGGGAGCGGATGTCGGCCAGAACGACCGGCGGCAGATGCCCAGCGGGAGCGAGTCCGCCGCGCCCGCGATCGAGGGCGCCCTCCTCCTCGATCTCCTTGAGGATGCGTTTCAGGTCGATCTTGGCGGCGCCCTTGATGCCGAAGGCCTGGGCGATCTCGCGCTTGCCGACGCGCTCCTTCGACTCGGCGACGAAGGCGAGGATCTGCTCACGGGTGGGGAAGGGCGGAGGAGCCGCAGGGTCGGCTGCCGGGGCGGTGCTGCGTCGTGCCAAACGGTGAATGCCAGACAGTTCTTCGGACGGTACGCCCGCGTGCGGGCGTAGAATCGAGGCTTCGATCCTGTCGCCCCAAGATGGGTGTCCCAGCCCCCTGCGGCAACGCCGCGCCGTCCGTCCTCAACAGGCACGTCAGCCCGTGGAGGCGATCTTCCGGATGTGGTCTACCGCCGCGTCCACGTCAAAGCCGGGTGCCAGGATCTCCGCGAGGGTGAACGGGCAGGCACGCGGCAGGGTCAGATTGACTTGCCCTTCCTGCGGCGCCAGCTCGGGGGTCTCCGCATCGCGGATCGCCAGCGTCCAGGCACCGTCCATGCGCAGGCTCGAAGGGTGCGGCGGATCGGCCGCGAGCGCCGCGAGCCTGCCGCGCGCGGTCTCCCGGAAGGCGCGACTTCGACCATCGTTCGAAATCAGGGCTGCCTTGATCAGCTCGGCCAGCGCGCCCCTGACCTGTTCCACACTCGCGTTCATGCGCACCCATTCCTTGCGGTACCCTCGGCAGGGCAAGCGCGATGCCAGCACGTGTGGCGGCGCGGTGGAGCCGCCGATCTTCCCTCGCGATCCGCTAGGTGTAGAAGGCACGGATGATCCCGGTCCTGACCCGCCACACCGAGGCTGTGCCGCTCTATGCCGCGGCCTGCGCCGAGTTGCGCCTGCGCGGCTTCGAGGGCGACCTGACGCTGTCGGATGCCGACCGCACGGTCTTCGCCACCGACAATTCGATCTACCAGGTGGAACCGGGGGCCGTGGCCTTCCCGCGCAGCCGCGACGACCTCGTCCGCATCGCCAAGCTCCTCGGGGACCCGCGCTTCTGCGAGATCGTGATCCGCCCGCGGGGCGGGGCGACCGGTACCAACGGCCAGTCGCTCGGCCACGGCCTCGTGGTCGACACGTCCCGGCATATGAACCGCATCCTCGAGATTGACGTCGCCAGCCGTACGGTCCGTGTCGAGCCGGGGGTGGTGAAGGACCAGCTCAACCGGGAACTCGCCAAGCACGGCCTGTTCTTCGCGCCCGAACTCTCGACCTCGAACCGCGCCACCCTCGGCGGCATGATCTCCACCGATGCCTGCGGGCAGGGCTCGTGCCTCTACGGCAAGACGCGGGACCATGTCCTGGCTCTGACCTGCGTGCTCACCGACGGCACGATCTGGACCGCCGAGCCCCTGGATGAGAGCGGCCTGGCAGCCGCCAAGGGGCGCAATGACCGCGTCGGCGAGATCCACCGCACCGTCGACGCCGTCGTCACCGAGAACGCCGCGCTCATCGCCGAACGCTTTCCTAAGCTCAACCGCTGCCTTACCGGCTACGATCTCGCCCATCTACGCGATGCATCGGGACGGTTCGACCTCAAGAGCGTGATCTGCGGCTCCGAAGGCACGCTGGCGCTGATCGCCGAGGCGCGGCTCAACGTGTTGCCGATCCCGAAGGCCGCGGTGCTTGTCGCGCTCTCCTACATCGATTTCGACGCGGCGCTCCGCGACGCGCAGGCACTGCTGCCGTTCGGCGCCGCCTCGGTGGAGACGATCGATTCCACGGTCCTGGCGCTGGCCCGCAAGGATCCGATCTGGGCCGAGGTGCGAGCCTTCTTCCCCGACGATCCGGCCGGGCGGCCAGTGGACGGCATCAACCTCGTGGAGTTTGTCGGCGACGACGCCGCGACCGTGGAGGCGGCCCTCGCGCGGCTCACCGGGATGCTGGAGGCCGAGCGCGGCACCGACACGAAGCGTCTCGGCTTCACCATCGCCCGGGGCGATGCGATCGAGCGGCTCTGGACCATGCGCAAGAAGGCGGTGGGGCTCCTCGGCGCCGCCCAGGGCGATGCGCGCCCGATCCCGTTCGTGGAGGATACGGCAGTTCCTCCGGAGCGGCTCGCCGATTTCATCGCCGAGTTTCGCGCGCTCCTCGACGGCAAGGGGCTGCGCTACGGCATGTTCGGCCACGTCGATGCCGGCGTGCTGCACGTCCGGCCGGCCATCGACCTGAAGGACCCGGCCCAGAACGCCCTCATCCGCGAGGTCACGGAGGGGGTGGTCGCCCTGACCGCCAAGTATGGCGGGCTGCTCTGGGGCGAGCACGGCAAGGGCTTCCGATCGGAATTCGTGCCGGAGACGTTCGGGCCGCTGATGCCGGCGCTGGAGGCGATCAAGCGCGCCTTCGACCCGGGCGACCGGATGAACCCGGGCAAGATCGCCTCGGCCAAGGGCGCTGGCCTGACCCGGATCGACGGCGTGCCGCGCCGGGGCGAGCGGGACCGCACCATCCCGGCGCCGGTCCGGCAGGATTTCGACGCGGCGCTCCACTGCAACGGCAACGGCGCGTGCTTCAGCTTCGACGCGGACGAGGCCATGTGCCCGTCCTGGAAAGTGACGCGCGAGCGGCGCCACTCGCCCAAGGGCCGCGCCTCACTGATGCGCGAGTGGCTGCGCCGCGCGGCAGAGGCCGGACTCGACCCGGCCGCCGAGCTGGCGCGGCAGCGCGCCGGATGGCTGCACGACGTGGCGGCGACCCTGCGGAGCGGCCTCCGGGGTCGATCCGAGGATGACGACTTCTCCCATGCCGTCAAGGAGGCGATGGATGGCTGCCTCGCCTGCAAGTCCTGCACGGGGTCCTGCCCGATCAAGGTCGACGTGCCGACCTTCCGGGCCAAGTTCCTGGCGCTCTATCACACCCGCTACGCGCGGCCGCTGAAGGACCATCTCGTGGCGGCGCTGGAGCCGCTGCTGCCGCTGGCGGCGCGGGCTCCGCGCCTGAGCAACGCGATCCTCACCAATCCGCTGACTCGGTTGATCCTGACCCGGGCCGGGCTAGTGGCGCTTCCGACCCTGGCACCCGTCGATCTCAAGGCACGTCTCGCGGATCTCGGCGTCGCTGTCGCGTCCCACGAGGCGCTCGCCCGGTTGGATTCGCGCGAGCGCGAGACTGCGGTTCTCGTGGTCCAGGACGCCTTCACCAGCCATTTCGACGCGGAGGTCGTGGCCGACAGCTGCGCGCTGCTGATCGCCCTTGGCTTCAAGCCCTGGCTGTTGCCCTACCGGCCAAACGGCAAGCCGCTGCATGTGCACGGCTTCCTGGCGCGGTTCGCTGCCGTCGCCCGATCCAACGCCACGATGCTGCGGGATCTCGCCCGGCACGGCGTGCCGCTCGTTGGGATCGATCCGTCGATGACGCTGACCTACCGGTCCGAGTACGCGCAGGCGCTGGGCGGCGATCTTCCGAAGGTCCACCTTCTGCAGGAATGGCTGGCGACCCAGCTCGACCGGATCGCGCCGCGACAGGGCGGTAAGATGATGCGGCTGCTGCCCCACTGCACCGAGCGCACCAACGCGCCGGGCGCGGTGCGGGACTGGCAGGCCGTGTTCGCTCATCTCGGCCTGCGGCTCGAGGTGCCGGCCGCCGGCTGCTGCGGAATGGCGGGGACCTACGGGCACGAGGCGCGCCACCGCGCCTCCTCCGAGGCGATCTACGGTCTGAGCTGGGCGCGTCACGTTGCGGAGGCCCCCGGTTGTACCCTCCTGGCGGACGGCTATTCCTGTCGGTCGCAGGCCAAGCTCATCGACGGCGTTCGGCTGCGACATCCGGCCCAGGCGCTCCTCGATCATGTCCGCGCAGGTACCCCCGGGGCGGCCCCGTTCCACCCCGAGCGCGCTGCGGCTGCGGCGCGGTGAGGGCGCCGTGATGCAGGTCGCTGTCGTGGGGGCCGGCGCAGTCGGCAGCTATTACGGGTTCCTTCTGGCGCAGGCTGGGCATTCGGTAACGCTGATCGGTCGCCCCGCTCTGGTCGAGGCGGTCAACTCGGGCGGTCTGGTGCTCGAGAGCGGGGATGGGACGGCCTCTGTCCCGGTGCGGGCAACGACTGCGGGCGACGGCGTCTCCGGCGCCGATCTCGTGCTGGTCTGCGTGAAGTCGGGGGACACCGAAGCGGCGGGTGTGATGATCGCACCCCATCTCGATCCTGCCGCGACGATCCTCAGCCTCCAGAATGGCGTCGACAACGCCGACCGGCTCGCCGCCGTGCTGGCGCGGCCGGTCGTGCCGGTGGCGGTCTACGTCGCCACCGCGATGGCGGGCCCGGGCCGCGTCCGGCACAATGGGCGGGGCGACCTGATACTCGGCGCGTCGGAGACGAGCGACCGGATCGCCGCCGCGTTCATGGCCGCCGGCATCCGGGCCACCGTGTCGGCGCGTGCCGTCGACGCGCTCTGGGCGAAGCTGATCATGAACTGCGCCTACAATGCGCTCTCGGCCCTGACGCAGATGCCCTACGGCCGTCTGGTCCAGGCCGAGGGGGTGGTCGCGGCCATTACGGACGTGGTTCAGGAATCCGTCGCCGTCGCGGGGGCCGCCGGTGTGTCGGTGCCCGCCGACATCCTCGACCGCGTGCTGGAACTCGGCGTCACCATGGCCGGGCAGCGCTCGTCCACCGCCCAGGACCTCGCCCGCGGCCGGCCCAGCGAGATCGATCACCTCAACGGCTACGTGGTGCGCAAGGGCGCGGTACTCGGCATCCCGACGCCGGCGAACCGGTTGCTGCACACGCTGGTCAAGCTCGCCGAGCAGAAGGGCTGAGCCTGTCCGCTTCACGCGCGCCGTCATTCCGCGCTGCGCCGGATTGCCTCGCTTCGCACAGACGGACGACGGATCCGGTTGCGATCTGCTGTCAGGCCCGCGCAGCCGCGTTGGCCTTGCGGGTCGCGGCCGCCTTCTTGGCGGAGGCTGAGCGCTCCGCGGCCGTTCGTCCGGCCGACGCCCTACCGCCGGTCTCGCCCCCCTTGTGGGCGGCCGGATGGCCAGTGGTCTTGCCTCGTCCCGACCCGCCCGGCTTCTTGCCGCCCCCATCGTCCTTGTTCACGGTGGCCCAGGCCCGGGCCTCCGCTTCCTTCTCCGGCACGCCGCGGGATTCGTATGACTCGGCGATGTGCTCGGCCTTGCGCTTCTGCTTGTCGGTGTACTTGGACTTTTCGCCCTGGGCCATGGTCCGGCTCCCGAAGCTCAGCCCACCCCGGTCGGACCGTCGAGGATGGCGCGCACGCGGCGAACCAGCTCCGTGCGCCGGTAGGGCTTGTTGAGGAGATCAAACTCCGAGCCGCCAATATCGGTTCGCTCCAGGCTCGCCTCCGCGTAGCCTGTTGCGAGCAGGACCTTGAGCTTGGGTTGGCGGCGCCGGGCCTCGCGGGCCAGAAGAACTCCGTTCATGCCCCCCGGCATGATCAGGTCGGTGAAGAGCAGATCGACCTTCTCGCTCGAATCCAGGATCTCAAGCGCCTCGCGTGCATTGCACGCCACCAGCGTCGTGTAGCCGAAGTCCCGCAGGATGGTACGGGCAAGCTCGGCCACGTCCTCGCGGTCGTCGACGATGAGGATCGTCTCGGTGCCTTGGCGGTCCACAGATCGCAGCGAGACCTTCGCGGGAGCGTTGACGTCGCCGTCGGTCGCCGGAAACGAGAGACGGACCGTCGTGCCCGCGCCCACGGTCGACTCGATCTGTGCCGCGCCTCCAGATTGCTTGGCGAAGCCGTAGACCATCGACAGGCCGAGGCCCGTGCCCTTGCCCTCTTCCTTGGTGGTGAAGAACGGGTCCATCACCCGGGCGAGCACGGCCGGCGGGATGCCGGTGCCCGTGTCCGTGATGGCGATGCTGACGTAGCGGCCGTCGCGCAGCGGCCCGATCTCCCGGCCGCGCGAGGCGATCTCGCTGTTCTCGGTGGAGATCCGAACGGTGCCGCCCTCCGGCATCGCGTCGCGGGCGTTGATGAGCACGTTCAGAATCGCGACCTCGGCCTGGGTCGGGTCGACCCGGCAGTTCCAGAGGTCCTCCGCAAGATCGAGTTCGACCTTCACGGCCTCGCCCACGGAGCGGGCGACCATCTCGCCCATCCCCTCGATCAAGGTGTTGAGGTTGACCGCACGTCCGTCCAGCCGCTGCTTGCGGGCAAAGGCCAGCAATTGCTGTGTCAGCGTCGTCGCGCGATCGGCGGCCTGCCGGATATTCTCGGTGGCGCGGCCGAGCCGGGCGCGGTCGGCGTCGGGCTTCTCCAGGCCGGCCGCAAGGATGTCGACGTAGCCGACGATCACCTGAAGCAGGTTGTTGAAATCGTGCGCGATGCCGCCGGTGAGCTGGCCCAGCGCCTCCATCTTCTGGGCCTGACCCAAAGCCTCCTCGGCGTCGCGGCGGCGCGAGACGTCGAGCTGCGAGCCGAAATAGTACACGAGTTCGCCGTCGGCATTGTAGACCGGCGAGACGAACAGGGCGTTCCAGAAGGTCGAACCGTTCTTGCGGTAGTTCAGGATCTCGGTGGCGAATTCGCGCTTCTCGGCAATCGCCGCGCGGACCTGCGCGACGCTCTCGCGGTCGGTATCGGGACCCTGGAGAAAGCGGCAGTTGCGCCCGATCAGCTCTTCCGGCGTGTAGCCGGTCATCGCCAGAAACGCCCGGTTAGCGAAGATGATCGGGTTGTCGGGTTGTCGCGGATCGGTGACGATCATCGGCATCCGCGTCGTCTCCACGGCCGCGAAGAAGATGTCGCTCTTGCGGTCGGTGAGGTCGCTCGGGGCGCCGTCCCGGATCGGGGGACTCGGTCCGGAGGGCGGGGTTTCTGGCGTCTCAGACATGCGAGGCGGTTGTCACCTTCCAGGCCGGGAAATCAGTCTGCGCGTGGCCGATCACGAAGTGGGTGAGCGAGATTAGCGGCCGGGCGGCGGATGTCGACGGTGTGTCCCCAGCGGTCCTGCGTCGGCGCCTCATGCTGCGGCCGGCTGTGCGGCGTCGGTGCGCATGCCCACGGGTGCCGGGACGAGCCGGGTCGGCGCGGATTCGCGACAGGCGCCCAACACGGCCGACAGAGCCTCGTTCAGCGACGTGACCAGGAAATCCGCCGATGTCGCCCGGCGCAGCCGCTCCAGGGTCGCCGGATCGCGCTCGCGCCAGAAGCCCACCAAGATGCGGATCCCCGGCACCGCGGCGCGGGCCTGCCGGACGGTAAACCGGATCTGCGACAGGCTCACCGGCTCCAGATAAGAGAAGCAGATCAACGCGAGACCCTCCGGGTTCTCGGGCCGCTCCCCGGCGCGGATCGCCGCCATGGACAGGATCTGCGAGGCCAGCCCGTGGCGCGCGAGGATCTGGCTCAGCATCAGCGTCGCCGCCTCGTCGAAAGGACCGCGGCTCGACACGCACAGGACCGGCGTCTCGCCGCGCCAGTTGGGCGCGAGATCCTCGCGCTCGATGACGATACCGGCCACCTGCCGGTCGGGACCGATGGCGGCCAGCGCCGCTGCGGTCTCGGTGTCGGGGCCACGGCCGGATCCGCGCCGCGACCGCCGCGCGACCGGCGCGGTCCCGAGGCGGTCCACCACCGTGCGGATCGCCGCGCCGACTTCCTCCTGCCGCTCCCGGTCGAGGGTGCCGCGCGATAGATCCTCCTGTGCCAGCAACAGACCGGCGAGGGCGACTTCGTCGTAGTACGTGACGAGGGCACGTTCCTTGAGGAATTGCCAGCCCTGGTCGATCGCCTCGACGGGATCGCCGGCCAGCATGCGCTGGTAGAAGATTTCCGGTGGCGACAGGGCGGGCTGATCGCCCAGCAGCACGTCGAGATACCAGAGGCGTTCCACGTGCCGGCCGAGCACCACGAGGCAGACGGTGAGCGGCGTGGCCAGAACGAGGCCGATCGGTCCCCACAGGAACGTCCAGATCGTCGCCGCCAGGATGACGGCGACCGGCGAGAGGCCGGTGGAATGACCGTAGAGCAGCGGCTCGATGACGTGGCCGCAGATCGGCTCCACAACCAGGAACAGCGCCGCGGTGGCGATCACCATGCTCCAGCCGGGATCGACGGCGGCGGCGAGGATCAGCGGCAGGAGCGCGCTGATCGCTGCACCGATGTAAGGCACAAACCGCAGAATCGCCGCGAGAACGCCGAACAGGGTCGGGCTCGGGACGCCGATCACCCAGAGGCCGAGGCCGATAACGAGGCCGAAGGCGATGTTGAGGGCGAGCTGCGCCAGGAAGAACCGGCTGAGCCGACTCGTGGCGTCATCGATCGCCGCCGTGGTGCGGCGCAGGTCGCCCGAGCCGCCGGCGAGCCGGATCGCCCGGTTCCGCAGATCCTCGCGCTGGAGCAGGATGAAGATCGTGAAGATCAGGATCAGGCCCGTCGTGGCGAGCGGGTGCAGGATCGGGCCCACGACGGTCTGAAGCGTGTCGACGACGCTGGCGCGGGCCGGTGTCAGTTCGACGGTGAGGGGATGCGTGCGCGATCCCGGCTCGCCGCGGACCTCTGCCGCCGGCGGCGGCTGCAGCGTGGCGCTGAGGTCCTGCACCATGTCGACGATCCGCGACAGCGTGCCGGTTCCGGCCGTCGCCCCGCGCAAGTCCTTGATCTTGGTCCGCATCACCTGGGTGTAGCGCGGCAGGTCGGATGCGAGCTGGGACGCCTCGCTGGCAATCAGGCTGCCGATGCCGAACAGGGCACCGAAGACGATCACCACCACGAGGAGCACCGCCGGCGCGCGCGGCACGCGCAGCCGCCGGAGCATCCGGACCGCCGGTACCAGCACGAAGCTCAAGAGGATCGCGAGCGTCACCGGCACGAGGATCTCGCGCCCGAGATAAAGCGCCGCCATCGTGGCGACGACGAGCAGGATCGAGGCCAACGCCACGAAGACCGGCAGGCCCTGCCGCAGGCGCTGGGCAGTGACGGGATCCTCGCTCACGGACACGCTCCACTCACATCAGGTCTCGGGGCCGCGTTTGGCGCGTCCGCAGTTGGGTCAGATCGCCTGTGCGGTCTCGCCCAGGGCCGCGCTGATCTGGCTGAGCAGCTTCGAGAAATCGACGGGCTTCGGATGATAATCGTCGCAGCCCGCCTGGATCGCCTTGTCGCGGTCGCCCGACATGGCGTGGGCGGTGAGCGCAATGATCGGGATCGCCCTCGTGTCGGAGCCCGATTTCAGCGTCCGGGCGACCGACCAGCCGTCGAGGATCGGCAGATTCATATCGAGGAGGATGACGTCGGGCTGACCCGATCGGGCCTGGTGGACGCCGGCCTCTCCGTCATGAGCCAGGATCACCTCGTAGCCGCGTCGCTTGAGGCGGCGCGAGAGGAAGTCCCAAATCTCTTCATGGTCCTCGACCAGCAGAATCTTCGCCATCAGAATTCGAACCCCCGGCTTGCGGCGTGCCGGACGGAAGCCCAACGCGCGGCAACGCACAATCGCCCAACGCTCCTGCCGCGATTCCGGTCCCGGGAGAAGTGGCGCACGGTTCGCGGTTGACCGGACCTTCGGCCGGTAAGAGCGTGTGCGCGCCGGAAACGACAATCCTCGAACGCGGCAGGGCTGCAAAAATGGCTGACATTGAGTTCTATCATTCGCCCAATACCCGATCGTCGGGTGTGCGCGTGCTGCTCGAGGAACTCGGCGTCCCCTACCGGCTGCACGCGCTCAACATGCGCGCCGGCGAGCACCTCCAGGACGCCTATCGCGCGATCAACCCGATGGCAAAGGTGCCGGCGATCCGCCACGGCGAGGCCCTGGTGACCGAACAGGCGGCCGTCTACCTCTACCTTGCCGACCTGTTCCCCGAGGCCGGGCTGGCACCGGCGCTGACTGAGCCTGCCAGGGCCGCCTACCTGCGCTGGATGGTGTTCTATGGCTCCTGCTTCGAGCCAGCGGTGATCGACCGGCACCTGAAGCGGGAGCCGGGACCGCGCGCCTTGTCGGCCTACGCCGATTACGACAGCGTCATCGCCCGTGTAACCGAAGCGCTGACGCCAGGGCCGTATCTGCTCGGCGCGCGCTTCAGCGCCGCCGACATCCTGTGGGGCGGCGCCCTCGGCTGGACGACAGGCTTCGGCCTCGTCGAGCCCACGCCTGTCCTGACAGCCTATGTGGAGCGCATCCGGTCCCGTCCGGCCTCCCGGAAGGTGGCGGCTGAGGACGCACAGCTCGCGGAAGCACACCAAGCGGCCGCATCGGGCTGAGTCCGGCCGGACTCTTGCTGGGCTCGATCCGGGAGCCTGCACGCGCGCGCGGCCGGCGTCCCGCCGCCGGCCGGTCGCGCCGGACGGCTCCATCGCGCGCCCGGAACCCGTCAGCCCATGCGCCTGATCGCTCCTTTTCTCGCCGCGCTCCTTCTCGGCGCGCCCGCCGGGTCCGCCGAACTCACCGGAACCCTCAAGAAGATCCAGGACAGCAACAGGCTGGTCCTCGGCGTGCGCGACACTGCGCCCCCATTCAGCTACCTGGATCAGAACCAGAAGGTCGTAGGCTTCGCGGTCGACATCTGCCTGACGATCGCCGACGCCGTGAAGCGCGAGCTCAAGAGGCCCGGGCTCGACGTCGCCATGGAGTTCGTCAATTCCTCGTCGCGGATCCCGCTCATCACCAACGGGACCGTCGACCTGGAATGTGGCACGACGACCAACAACGCCGACCGCAAGAAGCAGGTGGACTTCACCAACACCCACTTCCTGACGGCGACCCGCTTCGTTTCGCGGAAGGATCAGCACATCTCCAGCCTGGACGATCTGCGCGGCAAGATGGTCTCCTCGGTGGCCGGTTCGACCAACATCCTGATGCTGATCAAGGCCAACAACGAGCGCAAGCTCGGCATCACGGTGATCGCCGCCAAGGACGTTCCGGAGGGCTTCCTGCTCGTCGAGACCGGCCGCGCGGCGGCGTTCGTGATGGACGATGTGCAGCTCAGCGTCGTGGCCGCCCAATCCAAGGACCCGGCCGCCTACGTCGTCAGTCAGGATACGATGTCGAACCCGGAGCCCTACGGGATCATGCTGCGTCGGGACGATGCGGCCTTCAAGGCGGTGGTAGACCGGGCAACCGCCGAACTCTACCGGAGCCCCGAGATCGTGACGCTCTACGATCGCTGGTTCCTGAAGCCGGTACCGCCGCGCGGCCTGACCTACAAGGTGCCGCTGTCCTCGGCGCTACGCTGGACATTCGCGCATCCGACCGACAATTCGGATCCGGCGTTCTACGCACACTGATCTGTCGCGCCGCGGGGTTCCGCTCCGGCTGGGGAGATGCGATGCCGCGAGTCTGGTTTAGACCGCGTCGCGAAGCGTCCCCATGACCGACAGCACAGAGCCGGCCCTCACACCCGCGGCGACGCTTTCTGCGGCGCCGACCACGTCGATTCCGCGCCTGATCGTCGTGCTGGCCTGCGCGGGCTTCGGCAGCACCTTCGCACTGCGCTCGGTCGAGCCCCTTGTCGGCGTGCTCGCCCGGGATCTAGCGAGCGATGCGCACACGGTGGCGCTCCTCTCTACCGCCTTCGCACTGCCCTACGCTTTCATCCAGCCGGTGCTCGGCCCGATCGGTGATGCGCTCGGCAAGGAGCGGGTGATGAGCACCTGCCTCGCGGTGCTCGCCGTCGCGCTAACCCTGTGTAGCGTCGCGCCGGATATCGGCAGCCTGTTCGGCCTGCGCATGCTGGCAGGCGCGGCAGCCGGCGGCTGCATCCCTCTCTCGCTGGCGCTGCTGGGCGACCGCGTCCCGATGGAGAGCCGCCAAGTGGCGATCGGGCGATTCTTGGTGGCGGTGATCCTCGGCCAGCTCTCGGGCTCGACCTTCGCGGGTCTGATCGAGGCAGCGATCGGCTGGCGCGGCGTCTTCGCGGTCACCGCGGCCGTGGCGGCCTTCGCCTGCGCGGCGACCGTGTTCGGCTTCGACCGGACCGGCCGCCCCGCCGCCCGCCGCCCGGCCTTCGGCGTGGCGGTGACGCGCTACCGGACGATCCTGCGAAACCCGCGGGCGCGGGTGCTGTTCTCGGCAGTGTTCATCGAAGCCATCGCGATCTTCGGCGTGTTCCCGCATCTTGCCCCGCTGATCGAGGCCCGCGGGGAGGGCGGACCGCGCGAGGCCGGACTCGTTCTGGCGGGGTTCGCGGTCGGCGGCTTGGCCTACTCGGCGCTTGTCGGGCTGCTGGTGCGGCTGCTCGGCCTGCCGCGGATGCTGATCGGCGGCGGCCTGATCTGCGGCGCCTCGCTCACCGTGGTCGGGCTCGCCGGCTCCTGGCAGGTCGATTGCGCGGCGCTCACCGCCATGGGTCTCGGATTCTACATGCTGCACAACACCTATCAGACCCAGGTGACCGAGGTCGCGCCGACGGCCCGCGCCTCCGCGGTGGCGCTCCACGCCTTCTCGTTCTTCTGCGGGCAGGCGCTCGGCGTCGCGGTGATCGGGCAGGCGCTGCTCCGGCTCGGCCAGCTCGGGGCGCTTCTGGGATGCGCCGTCACCATCCTGGCGCTCGGGATCGGCACCGCCATCGCCCTGCGGCAGAAGCCGGCGCCGGTCGCGTTCCCGGGCTGAGGTCAGGGCCGCTGCAGGGCCAGCGCCTTGAGGTCGAAGCCCGGATCGGCCGCCTGATCGGGCGTGAGCGGTGTCCCGGCGGTCAGCAGGCGCCGGGCGATCATGTGGTCGCCTGCCCGATCGACGGATTCCACCGCGCTCAGGCACCCCTCGCGGAAGCGGAAGACCGAGAAGGCGTCGCCGGAGCCGCGGATCACGCTGGCATCACCGGGTCCCGACAATCCGGCGATCTGCAGCTTGTGCGGACCCTGATCGCTCCAGAACCACGGGAGGGCGCCGTAGGCAGCGGGCTTGCCGGTGAGCCGAGCCGCGAGGCAGCGCCCCTGGTCGATGGCGTTCTGCACGGATTCGATCCGCACCGTTCCGTCCGGAGTCAGCCCGTGGGCGAACGGGGTGGGGAAGCGGGCACAATCGCCGATCGCCGAAATGGCGGCGTCCGGCGTGGACAGGAACGCGTCGACCTCCACGCCGCCCTCGGCCGGCAGACCCGCCTCCGCGGCGAGCTCTCGGTTCGGCAGCACGCCGATCCCGACCAGGACGAGATCGGCGGCGAGTTCCCGGCCGTCCGCCAGGGCGACGCCGGTGGCGCGGCCATCCCGCCCGAGGATCGCCGTCACGCCCGCCCCGAACGCGAAGCGGACGCCCAGGGCCTCCTGGGCGCCACGGAAGAAGTCCCCCATCTCGGCCGAGACGGCCCGCGCCATCGGACGCTCGGCTGCCTCGATCACCGTCACCGCGAGTCCGCGCGCGGCCGCGACGGCGGCAAATTCGAGCCCGATGAATCCCGCGCCCACTACCACGACTGTGCGAGCCGCTTCGATGTCCGCCCTCAGCGCGTGGGCATCCGCGAGGCCGCGCAGCTGGCGCACGCCCTCCAGATCGGCGCCCGAGACGGGCAGCGGCCGATTGCGGGCGCCGGTGGCGAGCACGAGGTGGTCGTAGGGAAGACTTGCGCCGTCCGAGAGCTGCAGGCGGCGCGCCGCCCGATCGATCGCGACGGCGCGGAGCCCCGGCCGGTGCGTGATGGCATGCTCGGCGAAGAAGCCGTGCGGGCGCAGGAACAGGCCTTCTTGGTCGGTCTTGCCGGCGAGATAGGCCTTCGACAGAGGCGGACGCTGGTAGGGCAGGACGGTCTCGTCACCGACCAGGGTGATCGGGTCCTTGAAGCCGCCCTCGCGCAGGGAGGCGGCGAGCTGAAAGCCCGCCTGGCCTGCGCCCGCGACGACGATGCCCGCCGCGCTCACGCCTTGGCTCCCGCGAGTGCCAGACCGCTCTGCGCGACTCCCGGCAGGCTGCGGGCGCCCTCCGACATCAGGTAGGACCAGACCGCGGAGGCGGCCGGACCCAGCACTTTGTCGGCGCGCCGGACCGCGTACCAGTCGCGCCGGATCGGCAGACCCTTGACGTTGAGGAGGACGAGGCGGCCGGTTTCCAACTCGGCCGCCACCGAATGCACCGAGAGAAGCGCGATGCCGAGCCCGGCCATCACCGCCTGCTTGATGGTCTCGTTCGAGCCGGTATCGATGTCGAGCGGTGCCCGCTTCACCAGCACCCCGCTCATGAACTCCTCGAACACCATGCGGGTGCCCGAGCCCTCTTCCCGCAGGAAGAACGGCTGATCGGCGAGATCCTCGCGGTTCAGCCCGGTCTTGCCCGCCAGAGGATGGGTCGGCGGGGCGATCAGTACGATCGGGTGCGGACCGAAGGTTGCGGCCTCGATGGGAAAATCCCGGGGCGGGCGGCCCATCAGCGCGAAATCGATCTCGTAGCCGCGGAGCGCCTCCACGGTCTGGCCGCGGTTGCGCACCGAAAGGCTGATCTCGACGCCTGGGTGCTTCTTGACGAAGCCCGCGATCACCTGCGGCGCGAAATATTTCGCGGTCGAGACGACGCCCAGCGCCACGCGCCCGCCCTCAGCGCCGCGCAGGGTGCGCAGGCGGTCGGTGCAGGTCTCGAGCACGGTGTTAATGCTGTCGATCGCCCAGAGCATCTCGCGTCCGGCGTCGGTCGGCTTAAGGCCGCCGGGCGTCCGGTCGAACAGTAGCAGCCCGGCCTCCTCCTCCAGCTGACGGATCCGCGCGTAGAGGGCCGCCGAGGTGACGTTCAGTTCCTGCGCCGCCCGGGTCATGGTGCCGAGGCGGGCCACCGCAGCGACCGCCTGGAGCTGCTTGAGGGAGAGGTTGCGCATGGCGGATGTCTCGGCGGGAGTCTCGTTTTTTTCGTCCTATGGCACAAGATCGCACAGAAATCTTGAAGGCCCGGCCGCGGGTTCCTGTCGATCCGGAGACAGAGACCGCTATCCTGGCAGCCAAGCGGCCGCTACAGAGCCGGCGCGCACCGCGCGATCCCGGCGGGCGGGATCCGAGTAGGAGGAGTAGGCCGATGGCAATTTCAGCGGCGATCGGGACCCCCCTCGAGACCTGCCTGGCGCAGGCCGTGGACGCCAGCCCGGCCCTGAAGGATGCCGCCGCGGTGATCGCGGCCGTGGCGCGCTCGGCTGTGGAGATCAGCGAACGGATCGGGCGCGGTGCGCTCGGCGGTGACCTCGCGGCCGCGGGCGAGCACAACAGCGACGGTGACGTCCAGAAGGCCCTCGATGTCATCGCTCACGAGAGCGTGACCGCAGCCCTGCGGAGCGCTCCGGTCGCCGAGGTCGCCTCCGAGGAAGCCGAAGAGGTGATGCGGCTGAACCCGGACGCGCCGCTTGCGGTCGCCATCGACCCGCTCGACGGCTCCTCCAACATCGGCGTGAACATGGCCGTGGGCATGATCTTCGGGATCCGGCCGTCGATCAAGGATCCGGCGAATCCGCTCGCCTCGTTCACGACGCCCGGCTCGGCGCAGATCGCCGCGGGCTTCGTGACGTATGGCCCGGCCACTGCGCTGATCCTGACGCTCGGGGAGGGCACCCAATCCTACGTGCTCGACCGCGCCGAGGGTCGGTTCAAGCTGACGAGTCAGGCCATGTCTGTGCCGGCCTCGACCAAGGAATTTGCCATCAATGCCTCGAATGCCCGGCACTGGGACGCCCCTGTGAAGGCCTATATCGAGGATTGCCAGCGCGGCACCGAGGGCCCGCGCGACAAGGACTACAACATGCGCTGGCTGGCCTCCCTGGTGGCCGACATCCAGCGCGTGCTGACCCGCGGCGGTGTGTTCCTCTACCCGGGCGATGCCCGGAAGAACTACGCCCGTGGCCGCCTGCGGCTGCTCTACGAGGTCGCGCCCGTGGCCATGCTGGTTGAGCAGGCGGGCGGGACCGCCACCGACGGTGAGACGCGGATCCTCGACCTCGTGGCCACCGGCATCCACGAGCGGGCACCGCTGGTCTGCGGCTCGACCGAGGAGGTGGCTTGTGTCGCGACCTACTATGCGGGCGGGAAGCCCGATGCCGGCCGCTCGCCGCTCTTCGGCCAGCGCGGCCTGATGCGGTCCTGAGGCGCAACGCGAAGTCCGGACGGAATGTCGGCGCGGCACCCCATCATCTCGGTGACCGGCTCCTCCGGGGCCGGCACCACGTCGGTGCGCAACACCTTCGAGCAGATCTTCCGCCGCGAGGACGTGCGGGCGGTCTTCATCGAGGGTGATGGCTTCCACGCCTTCGACCGTGACACGATGCGGGCGATGATGGCGAACGAGCCGACGTTGTCCCACTTCGCCCCGCGCGCCAACCTCCTGCCCGAACTGGAGGCGGTATTCCGCAGCTATGCCGAGACCGGGGCCGGCCGCACCCGCCACTACGCTCATGATCAGCACGACGCCGAGGCCTACGGCATCCCTGAGGGAAGCTTCTCGGACTGGGAGGCGTTCCCGTCCGATTCCGACCTCCTGTTCTATGAGGGCCTGCACGGCTGCGTGGCCGATCAGGATGTCGACATCGCCCGTTACGCCGACCTGAAGATCGGCGTCGTGCCGGTGATCAACCTCGAATGGATCCAGAAGCTGCACCGGGACCGCTCGTTTCGCGGCTACTCCACCGAGGCGGTGACCGACGTGATCCTGCGGCGCATGCCTGACTACGTGCAGACCATCTGCCCGCAATTCTCGTTCACCGACATCAACTTCCAACGGGTGCCGACGGTCGACACCTCGAATCCGTTCATCGCCCGCTGGATACCCACCGCCGACGAATCGATGGTGGTGATCCGCTTCAAGGACCCGAAGGGGATCGATTTCTCGTACCTCGTCTCCATGATCCATGACAGTTTCATGAGCCGGGCCAATTCCATCGTGATCCCGGGCGGAAAGCTGGATCTCGCCATGCAGCTGATCCTGACGCCGATGATCATGCAGCTCGTCGAGCGCCGCCGCCGACTGGCCTGAGCCAATCCCGAAAGCCTCCCATGCTCGCACCCGTCATCGCCCCGTCGATCCTGTCCGCCGACTTCTCGAAGCTCGCCGAGGAGACCCGCGCCGTCGACGCGGCCGGGGCCGACTGGATCCATCTCGACGTCATGGACGGCCACTTCGTGCCCAACATCACCTTCGGGCCCCCCGTCGTGAAAGCCCTGCGCCCGCACACGCAGAAGTACTTCGACGTGCACCTGATGATCGCGCCGGCCGATCCGTACCTGGCGGCCTTCGCGCAGGCGGGGGCCGATGGGATCACAGTCCATGCCGAGGCCGGGCCGCATATCCACCGCTCGCTCCAGACCATCCGCGACCTCGGCAAGCGCGCCGGCGTGGCGATCAACCCGGGCACGCCGGCCGTCATGGTCGAGCCGTTGCTCGACCTCGTGGATCTCGTGCTGATCATGACGGTCAATCCCGGCTTCGGCGGCCAGAGCTTCATCAAGAATGCGATGGAATCGGTGGCGCGGGTGCGCGCCATGGTTGCGGGCCGAGACATCCGCATCCAGGTGGATGGGGGGATCGACCCTGAAACCGTGAAGGCTGCGAGCCGCGCCGGTGCCGACACCTTCGTGGCCGGCAATGCCGTGTTCAGCGGCGGCCCGGACGCCTACGCAGAGCGCATCGCGGCGATTCGTGAAGGCGCGGAGGGCGCCTCCGGTCGCGACCTGTCGTGCTGAGGGCGCTGATCTTCGACGTCGACGGGACCCTCGCCGAGACGGAGGATCTGCACCGGCAGGCGTTCAACCGCGCCTTCGCGGAACTCGGCCTGCCCTGGCATTGGGACGAGGCGCTCTACGCCAACCTGCTCACCGTGATGGGCGGCAAGGAGCGGCTCGCCCACTACATCGACACGCAACATCCGTACGAGGCCAACGCGCTCCATGCGCTGGCCCCGGAAATCCACGCACGCAAAACCGCCGCATACGGGGCGCAGGTTGCGGAAAGCGGTCTGCCCTTGCGCCCCGGGGTCGCCCGGCTGATCGCTGAGGCCCGGGCGGCCGGACTCCGCATCGCGGTGGCCACCACAACCAGCCGACCGAACGTGGACCGGCTCCTGGCTGCCAATTTCCCGCCGGATGCCGCCCCCTTCGATGTAATCGCGGCGGGCGACGAGGCGAACCGCAAGAAGCCCGCCCCCGACGTGTTCCTCCTGGCCCTCGCCGGCCTGAACGTTGCGGCCTCGGAGGCTGTGGCCTTCGAGGATTCCGCCGCCGGCATTAGCTCCGCTCGGGCCGCCGGCCTGCCGGTCCTGGCAACCCGGAGCCGCTACACCGATAGCCATCGCCTCGACGGTGCCTTCTCGGCGGTCTCGGACCTCGGCGAGCCGGGGCGGCCGCATCGGCACCTCGCCGGTCTGGAATGGCCGGGCGGGATCGTGGATCTCGCCGGCCTTCTCCGGTGGCACGACGCCCTGGAAGAGCCGGGCAACTCGCCGAGATGCGTCGGGCCGCCCTCGACGCGCTCCTAACGGGGCGCCCTTCTTCGATCGCCGTCGCGGAATGGTATGCCAAGGCCGTCATCGGCCTGACGGCCATCGCCGATGCGGCAGTCGCAGTCATCGATACCGCGATCGACCGGGCACGCGCCTCCGCGACCGGGTCCACGTCACCGCCTCGGACCTGTCCCGTCAGGCCGACCAACTGTCCGACGAGGTCCGGCGCGTCCTCGCCACCGTCCGCTCGGCGTGAGGGGCGCGCCCGGTCTCGAAGGCCGCGCCACCGCGCGACGCATGGACTCCGACCGACGCCGCCCGTCCCAGCCGGTCAGCGCCGCGCACGGTCGAGCCGGCGGTCCTGGCGCCCCGCCGCCCGGCCCTGCGCCTCGGTGGCGAACAGCATCGTGCCGGCAACGATGCCGACCGCCGCCGCGATCCCGAACTTGAGCCAGCGCGGGTCGGCCGCCGCGACGTGGCCGGTCGCGCGGGCGTCGAACCGGCCGTGCGCCCCGGGATCGGTGTCCACCGGGTCGTAGAGGTTGTTGGGGCGGTTCTTCTGCGCCTTCACGTCGGTCATCTCCCCGCGATAGCCGTGCCGGGCGAGGTAGCCGTCGATCCAGCCCGGGATCAGCATGTTTCCGATGATCGCCTTCCAAGCCGAGGCGCCGATCCACAATTCCCGCGGCGCGCCGTGGGCCGCCCGGAAGACGTGCCGGGCGATCGCCTCCGGCTGGTAGATCGGCGGAACCGGCTCGAGCTTGCGCGGCAGCCGCGAGCGCGCCCAGTCGAACTGAGGGGTGTTCACAGCCGGCAGCTGCACCATCGTCAGCCGCACCCGGCTGCCATCGTGAATCAACTCGCTGCGCAGGGAATCGACGAAGCCGCGCACTGCGGCCTTGGCGGCGCAGTAGCTGGCTTGGAGCGGGATCGAGCGGTAGGCGAGCGCTGAGCCGATATGCACGACGGTGCCCTGGTCGCGCGGCACCATATGCCTCAGGGCGGCGAGCGTCCCGTGCACCTGACCGAGATAGGTTACCTCGGTGGCGCGGCGGAACTCCTCCGGGCTCGTCTCCTGCACGGGGGCGTAGATCGTCACCATCGCGTTGTTGACCCAGACATCTATGCCGCCGAACGTCTCGGCCAGGTCATCGGCAGCCTGCGCGACGGCGTCCGCGTCGGCGACGTCGATTGCGAAGGCCAGCGCCCGGCCACCGACCTGCTCGACGTCGCGGATCGTACCCCTCAGCCCAGCCTCGCCCCGGGCGATCAGCCCGACATTCCAGCCATGTCGGGCGAATTCATGCGCTACGGCGCGGCCGACGCCGGCGCTCGCGCCCGTGATCATGACCGTACTGCGTCCGTTGCGGCTCGACATCAGGCTTCCAGCTGCGCGTGAAGACCAGCGCCAACGCCCGAGGCCGCCGTTCTTTCCGCGCTCACGAGATTGGGAGGCCGGCGCCGCCATGCCCGCCAGCGCTCGCAGATTGGCGGCGGCTGCGTTGCTTCGTCGGAAGACGGCGGCCTATATACGGCGCGACCTCACAGCCGCGACGGCGGGGTCCCGGACGCCCGCCCGCGCCAACGAACAAAAGTCTGAACCGTCATGGCAGGCCATTCGCAGTTCAAGAACATCATGCACCGGAAGGGCCGGGTGGACGCGGTCCGCTCGAAGGTGTTCGGCAAGCTCGCTCGCGAGATCACCGTGGCGGCCAAGCTCGGCACGCCCGATCCGGCGATGAATCCGCGCCTGCGGGCGGCTATTCTGGCGGCCCGCGCCGAGAATATGCCCAAGGACAATATCGAGCGCGCCATCAAGAAGGCCGCCGGCGCCGACGGCGAGAACTACGAGGACATCCGCTACGAGGGCTACGGCCCCGGCGGCGCCGCGCTGATCGTCGAGGCGCAGACCGACAACCGCAACCGTACCGCCTCGGACGTGCGCTCGGCCTTCACCAAGTCGGGCGGGAGCCTCGCCGAGACCGGGGCCGTGGCGTTCATGTTCGACCGCGTCGGCGTGATCGCCTATCCCGCCTCCGTGGCCGATGCCGACACGATGCTGGAGGCTGCCATCGAGGCCGGCGCCGACGATGTCAGCTCCGGCGAGGACGGGCACGAGGTCGTCTGCGCCCAGGATTCGTATGGCGAGGTCGCCAAGGCCCTCGAGGGGCGCTTCGGCGAGCCGAGCCGCACCGGGCTGATCTGGAAGGCGCAGAACACGATCGACGTCGATGACGAGACCGGTGAGAAGCTCATCCGGCTCGTCGAGGTGATCGAGGACCAGGACGACGTCCAGCATGTCTACGTGAATTTCGCCCTGTCGGATGCACTTGTCGCCAAGCTGCAGGCGTAAGAGGCGGCCTCACAGGCGCGGCTCACGTCGACGGATGCACGCGCGCAATCTCCGGGTGTGTCATCCCGCGCGACAGCCGCACCGTCGTTCCGGGACGCCGCGGGCGAGCCCGGAATCCTGAACCTCGGACAGAGCCGGTTCGGGCATCCGGTGAGGCTCTGGATCACGGGACCCGCTGCGCGGTCCCGGCCTGCCGGGCCAGCCGCCGAGTGATCCGGAAATCTCAGGCGCCGGCGGCCGCGAGTTCGGCGCCGAACCGCTCCTGCGCGTAGCGCTCCACCGAGAAGGTGTCGTCGGGCAGCTGCACCATGAAGCGCTCGGCCACCTCGGTCAGGACGATGTCGGGCTGGACGCGCTCGATATAGGCCCAGTCGAGCGAGGTACTCCAGATGAAGTGCACCTCGCGGAAGGTTTCCGCCAGCATGATCGTCAGCATGTACGGCATGACGTGCGCGAACGAATCGCCGAACAGCACCAGGCGGCGCGGGTCGTTGGCCTTGGCGTTGCCGTAGACCACGTGCGCGCCGACATGCAGCGTGTGCAGCAGGCCGGCCCTCTCCCGGGCCTCGACGATCGGGCTGCCATAGGTCCGCACCGCGTCCTGCTGCATCAGGACGGTGCGGGAGCGCGCCCGCCGGGGCGGATCGAAGGCGCTCCCCAGATCGCCGTCATGGTCGGTCTCGTAGGACGGCCGTTCGCGCAGATCCTGCCGCGGCGCGGCGCCCAGCGCCCGGCAGATCTCCGCGTAGGCCAGGAAGCAGCCGTCGGAGGACCAATGCGTGTCGGTCCGGCAATAGAGGTCGGCCGTGTCGCGCTGCGCCCGCATCGGCGTCACCAGGTCGATGCAGGTCTGCCGCCAGCGTTTCCGGCGGCGCCAGGCCGCGTACAGCCCGATCGGACCGAGGAGGCGGCCCGGCACGGGCTCGCTGTGGAGGAGCCGGTAGGCCGGCGACGCGCTCGGCCGGATGGTGAGCCCGTCGAGCCGGTGATCGTAGATCATCAGCTTCTCCGGGGCGACGACGTGGCGGTACAGGATACCTTGGGCGCGCAGGCGCCGCTCCCGCGTCGACACGAGGCTGCGCCACTGCCAGATCAGCTCCGTCGTCTCCTCCGGCCGCTCGTACTGGCCGAGCACGTCATTGGTCCCGGTCTTCAGGAACAGCCATCCGTCCTGGCCGACATGGATGTGGTCGGGCGTGCTCGAAATCATGGCGCACTCGTGAGGCGGGTCGCCCGCGCCGGCCGACGCCGAGGATGACGGATTCGGCAGCAAGGAGCGGGATGCCGGTGCGGCGGCGGACGGACAGAGTGCTGCACGCGTCATCCACCGCCCGGCAGGCCCCGTCATGCCCCTCCTCAACGCCCACGCCAAGCCGCATAGTGCCGCCGCCATGAGTACCGGAACAAGGACAGGGTCCGACGATACCGAGCGCTGGGCGGCCCTCGCCGCCCGCGACGCGCGGGCGGACGGCACCTTCGTGTACGCGGTCCGCACCACCGGGGTGTATTGCCGCCCGAGCTGCGCCTCGCGGGCGGCCCGGCCCGAGAATGTCAGCTTTCACCGGACCTGCGCCGAGGCGGAGGCGGCGGGCTTCCGGCCGTGCCGGCGCTGCCGTCCGGACGAACCCGCCCTCGCCGAGCGGCGGGCCGCGGCGATCGCCCGCGCCTGCCGCCTGATCGAGGCCGCCGAGACGATGCCGTCCCTCGCCGAACTCGCCGGCGCCGCCGGCCTGAGCGCCTACCATTTCCACCGGCTGTTCAAGGCTGCCACCGGCGTGACGCCCAAGGCCTACGCGGCCGCCCATCGCGCCGCGCTCGTGGCGCGGCGGCTGCCCGGCGCCGCTTCGGTGACCGAGGTACTCTACGAGGCCGGCTACGGCGCGGCGAGCCGCTTCTACGCGGGTGGTGCGCCCCGTCTCGGCATGGCGCCCGCCGCCTACCGGACGGGCGGCGCAGGCCTGCGCATCCGGTTCGGCATCGGTGCCTGCACCCTGGGTGCGATCCTGGTCGCCGCCACCGATGCGGGCGTCTGCGCGATCCTGCTCGGGGACGCGCCCGAGCCGCTCTTGCGCGATCTTGAGGACCGCTTTCCCGCCGCGTCGATCGAGGGGGGCGACCCGGCCTTCGAGGGCTGGATGGCGCAAGTCATCGGTCTCGTGGAGGCGCCCGGGAGCGGCCTCTCTCTGCCGCTCGACATCCGCGGCACGGCCTTCCAGCAGCGGGTCTGGGAAGCGCTGCGGAAGATCCCGGTCGGATCGACGGCGACCTACGCGGAGATCGCCCGCGCCATCGGCCTGCCGACGGCGACCCGTGCGGTCGCCCAGGCCTGCGGGGCGAATCCGGTCGCGGTGGCGATCCCGTGCCACCGGGTCGTACGCTCGGACGGCGCCCTGTCGGGCTATCGCTGGGGCGTCGCGCGCAAGCGGGCGCTGCTCGACCGGGAGGCCGAGGGCTGAGGCCCGCCAGCGCGCGCTGCGGCGCGCTCGCGCGGACGGTGGTCCGTCTAGCGCCGTCCTCCGCCCGGGCCGCCCAAGCCACCTCCGCCCAAGCCACCTCCGCCGAAACCACCTCCGCCGAAGCCGCCGCCACCGGGACCGCCCGGGCCCGGGCCAGGGCCGCCGCTCGGACCGCCGAAGCCCCCGGGTCCGACCGGGAATGCCCCGGGCCCTGTCGGCGGGGCACCGCCGAAGCCGCCGCGGGGCGCGCCGAATCCGCCCGGCCCTTCCGTGCCGGGAACGACCGCGCCCCCGGGTCGGGTGTCGATCGCCGGACTACGCGGCGCCCCGATGCCCCCCGGGCCGCCCTGCCGGCCGCCGGGCTCGGGGCCGAACCGGCCGGGCAGCTCGTCGGGCAGGTTGCGCAGGTCCAGCCGATCGCGCTCCCGCTCGAACCGTGGGGGATCCGGTTGCGGTGCGTCGGGCGCGATGCGCTTCTCGATGCGCAGCCGCTCCACCGTGAGGTCGCCGTCCCGCGCGATCGCCGCGGTCAGCACCGCCCGCACGCTCCCGGCGCGTGGAACCTGCGCGCCCGCACGGCCCGCCACGGCGTAGCCCGCGCCGACATCGAATCCGGAGCCGGTCCGGCCGATATAGGCCTCGATCGAGACCTGCTTCAGGCCCGGCGGGAACGGCAGGCCCACCTTCGCGGCGTTGGTCACGGTGAGGACGTCGTTCGACGCCGAGCCCGTCACCAGGGCGCGCTTGCCCGCTGGCAGGGCATCCGCTCCCCTGAGACGCAGGCCGCCGATCCTCGGCCCGTCCGGACCGCGCCGCACCGGTCCGGCGACGCGGTCCGGCCCGGCCTCCCGCGGCTCGATCAGGCTGGCCACGATCACGCCGTCCGGCCGGCGCAGCCCGCTCACCGCGACCCGCACCCCCGGCTCCCAGACGCCCTCGAGACCCGCGGTCGAGACCCGCTGCCCGAGCACCACCAGCCGACCCGGCGCGACGGATTCCACGGGCCCGACCACCTCGCTGGTCACGTCGATCCGCCGCGTGGCGAGGCCGGCCCCCTCGGGCCGCGCGACCACGTGGACCACCTGACCGATCTTGAGGTCGGCGGCCTTCGCGGGGGCGCCGTCGATGCGCACCTCCACCTCTGGCGGGTAGGCGATGCGCAGGTCGTTGACGATGATCGAGCCGAAGCGGCGGATCGTGCCGATCACGCCGGTCCCGCCGATGCCGCGGTCGCCCTCGCCGAGTGACCCGTCGCGGGGGTCGTCGGTCCGCATCATGCCGGTGCCGCCGATGCCCTGATCGCGCGGCGCGTCCTGCGAGCGGACGGCGCTCGGCAGCAGGGTCGCGGCCCCCGCGAGCAGGCGCAGGACGAACCGGCGGTTGGGCAAGGCGCGCACGGGCTGGCCTCTCACCGCTCGTCCGCGGGCTGCGCCGGTGGCGCCGCTTCCGTGTAGATGTAGAGGCCGAAATTCCAGCGATACGTGCCGCCGGGATCAGTCTGGCAGGCGGCGTGCGCTTCCCGGTTGGCCTGCTGCAGGGCCTCCATGGCGATCTCGCGGGCGCGTGCCTCGAGCTTGGTCGCGAGGTCCTTCGACAGCCCATCGTAATGGACCGCCCGCTCCAGGAAGCGCGGCGCATCGCCGACGATATTGGCGACGGCGGCCGCGATGTGGTCGTGCAGGTTGCGGCCGAAATAGTAGAGCTGCGCCCCCTCGGCACCGTCGCCGCGGGGCACGTAGGCGGCCTCCGCCAGCACGATCCGGTCCTGTGGGTCGGTGAAGGCCAGCCCGCGGTCGAGCCACTCGTCGAGGACGGCGCGGGGCCGCAGATCCCGGGTCACGCCCGCGACCAGGGATTCGAACGAGGGCGCGCTGCCCTCCGCGGTGCGCGGCAGCTTCAGGGGCTGGCCCTGCGGATCGGTGAAGGCCGGGTCGGCGATCCAGCGGGCGATGATCCGGCTGGTGCGCGAGACGACGGCCGGGACGGCGCTGACAGGGGCACCCGCGCCGCGCAGGCGCCGGACCTCCTTGCGGTGGATGCCGGTGAGCAGGGAGACGCGGCTATCCGTCTGCTCCTTGCCGGTCAGGGCGAAATCGTACTCGGCGACGTTCACGTAGAGCTCGCGCAGAAGGTCCGTAAGCGCGGGAAACGTGATGCCGCGTGCCACGAGCAGGCGGACGAGCGGGCGCAGCAGCCGCGCCAGAGGCGCGTGCAGGCTGGCGCCCTCCCGTGGGGTATCGGCAGTTTCGGACATGGCCTCATCGTGCCGCCTTGTGCCGTGGGATACAATCCCACCGCGTGCGACGGCACACACCGACGCGCGCTTTCCGCGTTGACGTGGGATTTTTGCACACGTAGACCGGTTCCGTGGTCAAATTTCCCACGCAAAGTGAGGAGCAGGGGTCATGAATGTCCGAGCACGCCCTCTGATAGCGGCGACCCTGCCGCCTTTGACGACGACCACCGCCCGCGAACACCGTCCGCAACGGGCTGTCTCTCTTCCGCGGCTCCGGCGCCTGATCGGCGTCATCGCCGCGCTCACGCTGCCCGTCCTCGGTGTCGCTGGTGCGGACACGGTCCACCGCGCCCTCGCACCGAAGACGACGCAGGCCGCCGCTCCCGCCAACCCCTCTGGCGGGGCGGCGGTACCCACGGGTACCGCCGCGCCCAGGCGTGCCCTTCGAACCCTGCGGACAGCGGCGCGGATGGCCGCCAGCCGGGACATGCGGTCATGATGGTCCTGTCCGACTTCGGCAGCCGGCGTCCGGCTCCGACCTGCGGCGGAGCGGCCGTCCTCGACCTCGCGCTCTGCCTGATCCTGGCCGTGACCTTCGTCGGCCTGCTCCTCCTGGCCCTCTGATCCTCGCGGCTTCGCCGCCCTCCACAAAGAGACATCCATGACGCGATCGTTCCACGCAGCCCTCGCGGGTGCCGCGGCCGGCTGCTTCGCGCTCGCCGCCGAGGCGGCGGATCTGCCCCGCCGCGCGCCGCCGCCGCCGCTCCCGCCGCTACCGGTCTTCACCTGGACCGGCTTCTATGCCGGCGTGAATGCCGGATATGCGTTCCCCACCGCGAGCGGCGGGTTCACCGACCCGACCTACGGTGCCGTGACGGGCGGCGGCCGGTCCGGCGGCTTCGCCGGCGGCGGCCAGATCGGCTACAATTATCAGGTCACACCGGGCGCCGGCGTCGTGGTCGGCTTGGAGACCGACATCCAAGCTACGGCCTTTGCCAAGGCGGATGCCGCCTATCTCGGCACCGCGCCGTATTACAGCGTCCGGCCGGCCCTCGACTATTTCGGGACGGTCCGCGCGCGACTCGGCTACGCGTTCGACCGCGTCCTCGTCTACGGCACCGGCGGCCTCGCCTATGGCGGCGGCTCGCGTTCGGCCTATGCGGGATCCTACCCCTACACCCTGCCGTCCACCGACCGGACCGGTTACGCGGCCGGCGGCGGCGTCGAGTACGCGCTCACCGAGAAGCTCTCCGCGAAGGTGGAGGCCCTCTACCTCCATCTGGGCCGCGGATCGGTCGCCTCTACCTACTACAATGCCAGTGTTCCGGCCTATTATGGTGCCGGCAAACAGGATTCCGGTTTCGCGCTGGTTCGCGCCGGTTTGAATTACCGATTTTGAACAATACTCATGAATAGATAGCTTGACGGAGTGGGCAGGCTGGGTCGCAATGCGGGGCGTTCGGCTTCGCGAATCTGTCGGCCGCGCGAACCTGCTTACGGCCGGTGAGAGTCGGAGTGGCCGAATACCGCGCGGATGCCGCCACGCGGGATCAGGGTTTCTCTCCGACAGGATCGGCCGTGCGCATACCCAGCCCGACCTCCCTCCCGACCGCCTTGCTCGCCTTCGGGCTCGCGGCCTGTGCCGTCCCGGTGCGGGCCCAGGAGATCGTCCCGCCCGGGCCGACCGGGCGCGGCGCCATCCTGATTTACGGAAATTTCTGCGGTCCCGGCAATCGCGGCCCCGGATACCCGCCCATCGACGCGCTGGACCGCGCCTGCGCGCATCACGATGCCTGCTCGCCGGAGCCGGCCTCGGGCCTGTTGCCGACCTGCGCCTGCAACGGCCGCCTCCGGGTCGAGGCGGGGCTGGTCGCCCACGATCCGCGCGCATCGGACCAGACCCGCCAGACGGCGCAGTTCATCTCGGATTTCGCCGCGGCGCTGCCCTGTCAGTAGGCTGCGCCGCGCGTTCGATCAGGCGGCGTCGGCCGGGTTGGCGGCCGGCTTCGGGCCGCCCTTGGCGACCCCCACGAGGGCCGGGCGCAGGACGCGCTCGCCGATGACGTAGCCCGCCTGCACGACCTGCACGACGGTGCCGGCGGGAACCTCCGCGTTCGGCACCTCGAACATCGCCTGATGGCGATTCGGGTCGAACTTCTGGCCCTGGGGCTCGACGATCTTCACGCCGTGGCGCTCGAGGGTCTTGGCGAGGTCGCGCTCGGTGAGCTCGATCCCGTCGATCAGGCCCTTCAGGGCGCCGTCGGCCGTGGCCTTCGCGTCGGCCGGGACGCTGTCGAGGGCACGACGGATGTTGTCGGCGACGTTGAGCACGTCCCGCGCGAAATTGGTCACCGCGTAGGCGCGCGCGTCGGCGACCTCGCGCTCCGTCCGGCGGCGCAGGTTCTCCATCTCGGCGAGGGTGCGCAGCGTCCGGTCCTTGAGCTCATCGCGCTCGGCCGTGAGCAGGGCCAGGGCCTCCGCGACCGGATCGACGGAGGCCGACCCGGTGCCCTGACCCGCGGGCGCGGGATCCTGGGCCGCGCCGGCACCGGCTTCGACCGTGGTCTGGCGCTGGTCATCCTGGGTCATGTCGTTGCTCGTCATCACGTTTCAGTCGTGGGCGGGATGGGGTGGGGTATGATCGGAATCGGCGCTGATATCTGGCCAAGGGGCCGCGAAATCAACCCGTACGCTCACGCCTCGCGCGGCGGCGGCGCCGCCACCAGCGCCTCCAGACCCTCGGCCTTGAGCGTGGCGACGTCGTGCGCGAACACATCCATCACGGTGCTGCGGATCGCGGCCTGCCGGTCGGGCTGCGTCACCCGCGTGCCGGTGAGGTCGGTCACGTAGAAGACGTCCACGGCCCGTTCGCCGAAGGTCGCCACATGCGCCGACGTGATGTTGAGCGACAGCCGGCTGAAGGCGGTGGTCAATTCGTAGAGCAGGCCCGGCCGGTCGAGGCCGGTGATCTCCACCACGGTCTCGCGGCTCGACAGGGCGTTGTCGATGATGACGTCCGGCGGCACCGGGAAGGTCTTGGCGCGGGTGCTCGTCGGCGGGTGCTTGTCGGCGACGAGGTCGGCGATGCGGATCTCGCCTTTCAGCGCCCGCTCGATCGCCGCGGTGATGCGCTTGGTCCGGCGCAGCTCGTCCTCGTCCCGCTCGAAGGCGCGGGAGATGAAGATGGTGTCGAGGGCGAACCCGTCGGTCGTGGTGAAGATCTGCGCGTCGACGATGTTGCTGCCGGCCGCCGCGCAGGCGCCGGTGACGATGGCGAGCAGGCGGGGATGGTCGGGCGAGTAGACCGTGATTTCGGTCACGCCGCGGACGGGGTCGAGCGCCACGTCGGTGGCGCTGGTCCGCCCGTCGCGCACGACGTCGCGCAGGAAGATCGCGTTCTTGAGCTGGCGCGTGCCGTCGACCTTGAGCCAGTAGGCCTGGCTGTGCCGGGCCGCGTAGGCGTCGAACTCCTCTGCGCCCCAGCCGGGCAGCTGCTCCCGCAGGCCCATCTGCACGAGGCGCACCCGGTCGGTCCGGGCGATCTCGGAATGGCCGCCCGACAGGTAGACCTCGGTCTCGTCGTACAGGGTCCGGACCAGCGTACCCTTCCAGGCGGTCCAGACCCCGGGGCCGACGGCGGTGATGTCGGCCACTGTCAGGATGGTCAGGAGCTTCAGCCGCTCCAGGCTCTGCACGCTCGCGGCGAAACGCTCGATCGTCTTGCCATCCGAGAGGTCGCGGCTCTGCGCGGTCATCGACATCAGCAGGTGGTGTTCCACGAGCCAGCGGACGGTCTCGGTCTCGGCCTGGTTCAGGCCGAAGCGCGGGCAGAGCTTCTCGGCGATGGCGGCGCCGGCGATCGAGTGATCCTCCGGCCGACCCTTGGCGATGTCGTGCAGCAGGATCGCCACGTAGAGCGCTGTGCGGTTGTGGATCGTGTGCACGAGCCGCGAGACCAGCGGGTAGGTCTCCTGCGCCCGGCCGGATTCGATGTCGGCCAGCACGCCGACCGTGCGCAGCAGGTGCTCGTCCACCGTGAAGTGGTGGTACATGTTGAACTGCATCATCGCGACGATGCGGCCGAAATCCGGGATGAACCGGCCGAGCACGCCGGCCTCGTTCATCTCGCGCAGCGCCTCCTCCGGCGCGTTGCGCGAGGTGAGGATCTCGAGGAACAGGCGATTCGCCTCCGGATCCACGCGCAGCGTCGGGTTGACGAGGCGCAGGGACCGGCTGGCCAGCCGCTTGGCGTCCGGATGGATCGCGAGGTTGTGCCGGTCGGCGAGCCAGAACAGCCGGATCAGGTTGACCGGGTCGCGCTCGAACGCGTCCTCGGCGCGCAGGTTCACCCGGCCGTGGTCGATCCAGAAATCCTCCGCCTCCATGGCGGTCGCCCGGAACCGGTCGCGGAACCGGCCGATCCAGCGGTCGAGCACCGGGGTGCGCTTGGCGTGGCGCGCCTCCAGCTCCGCGCAGACGATGGCGGTGAGGTCGCCGACATCCTTGGCGAACCGGAAATAGGCCTTCATGAAGCGCTCGACGCCGGAGAGGCCGCCGCGGGCCTCGTAGCCGAAGCGCTCGGCGATCCGCGGCTGCAGGCCGAAGGAGAGGCGTTCCTCCGCCCGCTTCGTCACGAAGTGCATGTGGCAGCGCACCCGCCACAGGAACTCCTCACAGCGCTCGAACAGCGCGTATTCCTCCGGGGTGAACAGGCCGGCGCTGACGAGTTCGGCCTGATCACGCACCCGGTAGGTGTATTTGGCGATCCAGAACAGCGTGTTCAGGTCGCGCAGGCCGCCCTTGCCGTCCTTGACGTTCGGCTCGACGAGGTAGCGCGAGGACCCGGCCTTGGAGACGCGCAGGTCGCGCTCGCGCAGCTTCGCCTCCACGAACTCGGCGGCGGAGCCGACCACCAGCTCGGCATCGAAGCGCGTCACCAGCTCCTCGTAGAGGATGCGGGTGCCGAACAGGTAGCGCGCCTCCAGCAGGGCCGTGCGGATGGTCATGTCGGCCCGCGCCTCGCGCAGGCATTCCTCGACCGAGCGCGTGGCGTGGCCGACCTTCAGCTTCAGGTCCCACAGGACGTAGAGCATCCCCTCGACGACGCTCTCCGACCACGCGGTCTGCTTGTAGGGGAGCAGGAACAGCAGATCGATGTCCGAGCCCGGCGCCATCGTGCCCCGGCCGTAGCCGCCGGTGGCGACCACCGCGAGCTGCTCGCCGGTCGACGGGTTGTCATTGGGATAGAGCCGCCAGACGACGGCATCGTGGATCGCCCGGACCACCGCGTCGGTGAGGTTCGACAGGGTCTGTGCGCAGCGCAGCCCGTTGCGGTCTTCGAGGAGCTGCGCCTCCGCGGCGCGATGGCCTTCCTCGATCACCCGGCGCAGCTGCGGCACCAGTGCGGCCCGGAGCTTGGTAGGCTCGCGAGCTTCGCGGTCGAGATTCTCCAGGACCGTATCGAGGGCGGCGACGGGATCGAACATGGCTCCCGTTAGCATGATATCCCTACGCCGCCAGCCATGCGGCACCCGTCGCTATTCCGCGGCCGGCAGGTCGAGCGCCAGGAGCCGCGCCGTGCGGTTGCGGGTCGCCGTGCGGGGTTCGACGTCGTTCGCCTGCCGCCTGGCATCCGCGATGGCCGCGTGGACGCCGTCCACCGCCAGAATCAGCGCGCTGACCGTGCGGGCATCGATGCTGCGCTCGCGGGCATAGCAGACCACGTCGGCCACGAGGCCGTCGGTCTCGATCGCGATGGCGTCCAGTTCGGTCGTGCTGGTCGCCGCGCGCACCTCGCGCATGATGTCGAGCAGCCGGTCGAGGACGAAGTCGACGCGCTCCCGGCGCTTGCGGGCAAGGCGCTGGCCCAGCCAGGCCAAGCCGGAGCCGATCGTGCCGCCGAAGAAGGCGAACAGGTAGATGTAATCCTCGTAGCGATCGAGGAAGGTCTGCTGCTCGCGCTCGAAATAATCGACTGCGCCGGGATGGTTCGGCAGGCGCGCCGAGGTCGCCGCCACCGTCGTGTCGAAGTCCGGCGCCTTCATCAGCTTGGCCACCGGCGCCGCCGAGGCGAGCCGCGAGCGCCACTCGAACAGGTGCTGCGTCGCCGAGGCGACCGCGACGCGGCTGACCGTGCCCCGCGCCATCAGGCGGTACGAGGCGCCGACGGTCTTGACCTCCTCGTCGGGGCGCTTCGGGCGACCGCCGAAGGTGCCGGCCGGAATGGTCACCGATTGCAGTTCGGGAAAGCGCTGCAGGATCGCGTCGCCGTCCGGGATCGAGACGAAGCCGATCTTGCGCTCCGGCGAGCCCAGCTCGACGGCGCGGACCACCGCGGCCGCGGATTTGGAGGCGGGACTGGCGATCACCGCAACCGCGTCGACCCGCTTCTCGGTGAGCGCGGCCGTGACATCGCCGACCTTCAGCGGCACCACCACGACATGGCCCGGCTCCGCCTCGGCGGCCCGGTCGGGCTCCGGCGCATCCTCGCCGGCGCTATCCGGCACAAGGTCGTAGAAGGAGAGCAGGTTCGTGAGGAACGGCAGGTCGGCGCTGTGCCGGACGACGATGCCGAGCCGCTTGCGTGCCAGGGCGGGGACGTCGTCGATATCGGCCGCCTCGGGCGCCGCGATGACCAGCGCCTCGTCGTGCAGGATCGCCAGGGTCAGACCGTTCTCGGGCAGGAACACGTCCGGTCGCACGACGGCGAGGTCGGCCTTGTTCCGCTGGAGCGCCAGGGCGCTGTCGCGGACGTCGCCGTAGCGCACGACCTTGAGGCGAACATCCTCGCGCGCCCGGTCGAGGGCGCTGGCATAGGCTTCGATCAGCGCGGCCTCGGGCCCGTCCTGCGGGCCGACTGCCACCGTCAGGGTGTTCGGGCGTGAGAGGTAGACGATCGCGGCCGCGACCGCGGCCAGCCCCAGGGCCACGAGGACCAGGAGCCATTCGCGGCGCATCAGGACAGCCGCCGCGACATGCAGCCTCCGCCGGCTTCGAGCCTGCGGATTGCCGGACGGAGAACGGTGGTTCGGGCCATGGCCGAGCCTGTCGCGTTGCGCACGTTCCATCGCCGAGTCATGGAACGCAAACCTGTCGAGATCGTGAAGAACCGGTGAAACCTCCAATCGTTGCAGGATCCGCGCCAGAACGTCGCGACCGGGCGATCAAGCCGCCCGGGCCGGTGAGCCCGGCCTGGCTCGAGCGCGCCGCGCTTCATTATCTGGAACGCTACAGCGCCTCGACCGAGATGCTGCGCCGGACCCTGGCGCGCCGCGTCCAGAAGCGGGCTCGCGCTCGGGGCGAGGATCCGGATCGTTTCACGGATCTCGTCACCGCGACGGTGGCGCGGGCGGTGTCGGCCGGCCTCGTGGACGATGCGCGCTTCGCCGATACCCGGCTCGCCACCCTGCGCCGCCGCGGCACGTCCAGCCGCGGCGTCTCGGCCAAACTCGCCGCCAAGGGCGTGCCGCGCGATGTGGTCGAAGCCGCGATGCTGGCCGAGCGCGAGGCCACGGCCGAGGGGGAGGCGGAGGCGATCGAGGAGCAGGCCGCACAGGCCTATGCCAAGCGGCGGCGCCTCGGGCCGCATCGCCGGCCGGACCAGCGGGACGCCTACCGCGAGCGCGACCTCGCGGCGCTGGCACGGGCGGGTTTCCCCTACGCCCTGGCGCGCCGCGTGGTCGACGCGGAGCCAGACGGGGAACCCGACCCGCCGGCATGACGGGTGCGGCATCGCGGCCCGGGGCGAAGGGCAGAGCGGCCTTGCACCTTCGACCGTGTTGTTCATTGTCTGTTCGATGGACGAGACCCTCGCCAAGAAGCTGCGCATCCTGGCCGATGCCGCGAAGTACGATGCCTCCTGCGCCTCCTCGGCCGCGCCGAAGCGGGCGGCCGGAAAGGACGGTCTCGGCTCCACCACCGGTGCCGGGATCTGCCACGCCTACACGCCGGACGGGCGATGCGTCTCGCTGCTCAAGATCCTGCTGACCAACTGGTGCCTGTTCGACTGCGCCTATTGCGTGAACCGGCGCTCCTCGAACGTGCGGCGGGCGAAGTTTACCGTCGAGGAGGTCGTGAACCTCACTCTCAACTTCTACCGGCGGAACTACATCGAGGGCCTGTTCCTCTCCTCCGGCATCATCAAGTCGCCGGACCACACGATGGAGCTGCTGACCCGGGTGGCGAAGTCGCTGCGGCGCGACCACGGCTTCGCCGGCTACATTCACCTCAAGTCGATCCCGGAGGCGAGCCCCTGGCTGATCGAGGAGGCGGGCCTCTACGCCGACCGGCTCTCGATCAATGTCGAGCTGCCCACCGAGGCGAGCCTGGAGCGGCTCGCGCCCGAGAAGGACGGTGCCGCGATCCAGGGGGCCATGGCGCAGATCGGCGAGCGCATCGTGCAGGCGAAGGCCGAGAAGCGCCGCTTCTCGCCGGCCGGCCACTCGACCCAGGTGATCGTCGGGGCGGATGCCACGACCGACGAGGCGCTGATTCGCAAGAGCGCGCTCCTCTACGGCAGCGTCGGCCTGAAGCGGGTCTACTACTCGGCCTTCAGCCCGATCCCGGACGGCTCGGCGATCCTGCCGCCCAAGCCGCCGCCGCTCCAGCGCGAGCACCGGCTGTACCAGGCCGACTGGCTGCTGCGGTACTATGAATTCACCCCCGACGAGGTCGCCGACGCCTCCGAGGGCGGGATGCTGGCCCTCGACATCGACCCGAAGCTCGCCTGGGCGCTGAAGCACCGGGACAAGTTCCCCGTGGACGTGAACAAGGCCGACCGGGAATGGCTGCTGCGGGTGCCGGGGCTCGGCGCGCGGGCGGTCGACAAGATCATCAAGGCGCGCCGCCACGCGACGCTGCGCCTCGACGACGTCGCCCGGCTGACCTCGGGCCTGAAGCGGGCGCGGCCGTTCCTCGTCGCGGCGGATCACCGGCCGGTCGGGCTGACGGATCGGCTCGATCTGCGCACGCGGCTCGTGGAGCCGGCGCAGCAATTGAGCCTGTTCTGATGCGGACCGGAAGCGCGCCCCGCACTCTCCCCTCGGAGGGGGGAGGGGATCCGCGTGGGCCGCGTGCCGTTCTCCTGCGTCCGGGCGCTGATCTCGCCGGCTTTCGCGCCGCCGTCCGAAGCCTCGTTGCGCAAAACGTCTCGCCTGAAGCGGTGACGTGGTCGGTGACGGACTCGCCCGGCCTGTTCGGAACGGGCGCGGAGCACGCCCCCGCCGCACCGCTCGCCTTACCCAAGCCCGTCGCCGCGCTGATCCCGCAGGTGATCCCCCACCGCGATCCGGAGCGCTACGGCCTGCTCTACGCCCTGGTCTGGCGGGTCTGCCACGGCGAGCGGCACCTGATGGAGGTCGGGAGCGACCCCCTGGTTCACCGCCTCCACCGGATGGCGAAGGCGATCGGGCGCGACCTGCACAAGATGCACGCCTTCCTGCGCTTCCGCCGGGCCGAGGATAGCGGCGGCGAGCATTACGTCGCGTGGTTCGAGCCGGATCACCACATCCTGGAGGCGGCCGCCCCCTTCTTCGTCAACCGCTTCCGCGGGATGCGCTGGTCGATCCTGACGCCGGACGGCTCGGCCCATTGGGACACCGAGGCCCTGACCTTCGGCCCCCCCGGCGATCGCGCGCAACTCCCCGAGGGCGACGGGTTCGAGGCCGGCTGGCAGACCTATTACGAGAGCACCTTCAACCCGGCCCGGACCAACCTCAAGGCCATGCGGGCGGAGATGCCCAAGAAGTACTGGCGCAACATGCCGGAGACCGCCGCGATTCCCGCCCTGGTCCGGGCCGCGGCGGGCCGCACGGAAGCGATGATCGAGAGGGAGCCGACCATGCCCACACGCCGCGACCCCGCCCGCGCCGTCGCCGCCATGGCCGACCAGGATCCCAAGACCCTGGACGAACTGAACGCCATCATCCGCCGGACCGAGCCGCTGGTGCCGGGCGCCACGCAGGCTGTCCTCGGTGAGGGGCCGGTCGGCGCCACAATCGCCTTCGTGGGCGAGCAGCCCGGCGACCAGGAGGACCGGCAGGGCCGGCCCTTCGTCGGGCCCGCCGGACAGCTCCTCTCCCGCGCCATGGCGGAGGCCGGGATCGACCGGGGTGCGAGCTACCTCACGAACGCGGTCAAGCATTTCAAGTTCGAGGAGCGCGGCAAGCGGCGCATCCACCAGAAGCCGACGGCCGGCGAGGTCAGCCATTACCGCTGGTGGCTTGATCGGGAACTGGAGTTCGTAGCCCCCAAGCTCGTGGTTGCACTCGGCGCGACCGCCGTGCTGGCGCTGACCGGCAAGGCAATCCCGATCACCCGCGCGCGGGGTCCGTTCCGCTTCGATCGGCACGACAACCGCTTTCAGGGCTTCATCACGGTCCACCCGTCCTATCTGCTGCGCCTGCCCGACGAGGCGAAGGAGGAGGCCTACGCGGCCTTCGTCGACGACCTGCGCCGGGTGGAGGCGCTGGGGCGCGAGCTTGCGGCGTGAGCTTGAGCCGGCCGCTTGTTCGGCGGTGCTGATACGATGCGGACGCGGCCGTTCTCTATGCGGTGTCGATCGGCTGCCGGCACGACACGGGACGGGTGAGGCTGGACATCGTCTGGCTCACCGTCCACCACGAGCCGCCCGTCCTCGTCGCGGCTTGCCGCGCCGAGCTGGACCGCGCGCCCGACCCCTGATCGCCCCGAGCCGCCAGAGCCCATGACTGACGCGAGCCCCGAGACCAAGCCCGTCGGACCCGGCGATCAGGTGATCCTGGTCGACGGCTCGTCCTTCATCTTCCGGGCCTATTTCCAGTCGATCAACCAGGATCAGAAGTACAATTCCCGGCCGTCGGACGGCCTGCCCACCGGCGCCGTGCGGCTGTTCTGCACCAAGATCGCCCAGTTCCTGCAGGAGGGCGCGGCCGGCACGATGCCGACCCATCTCGGCATCGTCTTCGACAAGTCCGAGGGCTCGTTCCGCAAGGAGATGTTCCCGGACTACAAGGGCCACCGCCCCGACGCCCCCGACGACCTTAAGCGCCAGATGCCGCTGATGCGCGACGCCGTGCGCGCCTTCGGCCTGCACGCCGTGGAACTGGAGCGCTACGAGGCCGACGATCTCATCGCCACCTACACCCGCCAGGCCGAGGCGCGGGGCGCGGGCGTGATCATCGTCTCCTCCGACAAGGACCTGATGCAGCTCGTCGGGCCGCAGGTGCGGTTCTACGATTTCGAATCCGGCGCCAAGGGCAAGGCCGGCTACCGGCCCGAGCGCAACCTCGATGTCGACGCCATCGTCGCCAAGTGGGAGGGCCTGCAGCCGAACCAGATCGGCGACGCCCTCGCGCTGATCGGCGACACGTCCGACAACGTGCCGGGCGTGCCGGGCATCGGCCTGAAGACCGCGGCGGCGCTGATCAAGGAGTTCGGCAGCCTCGACGCGCTGCTGGAGCGGGCAGGCGAGATCAAGCAGCCCAAGCGCCGCGAGACCCTGCTGGCCAATGTCGACCAGGCCAAGCTGTCGCGAAAGCTCGTGGCGCTGATGGAGGATGTGCCGGTCCCGGTCGCCCTCGACGAACTCGGCGTGCCCAAGCCCGACCCGGAAAAGCTCGTCGGCTTCCTGAAGGCGATGGAGTTCAACACGCTGACCCGCCGCATCGCCCAGATGCTGCACGTCGACCCGGAAGCGGTGAAGCCCGATCCGCGGCTCCTGCCCGGCGCCCGGCCGCACGGCTACGCCAACGGCGCGGGGGGCAGCGAGGCCGTGCCGTTCTTCGGCGATTCCGTGGCGCCGGATCCCGAGACCGCGGCGGCCGGGGCCGAACGCCCACCCGGCGCCGCGCCCCCGGAGGGCGGCGAGATCGACCCCTTCGCCGATCTCGACCTGCCGGACGCGCCGGCCAAGCCCCGGGCGCCCGTCGAGGCGACCCCCGGCAACGTGGTCGCGGCCCGCGCCGCGGAGGCGGTCGCGCCCTTCGACACCGCCGCCTACGAGACGGTCGCGTCCCTGGAGCAGCTCGACGCCTGGATCGCCGAGGCCGAAGAGGCCGGGGTGATCGCGGTCGACACCGAGACCGATGCGCTTGACGCCCACAAGGCCGGCCTCGTCGGCGTCTCGCTGGCAGTGGCCACCGGCCGGGCCTGTTACATCCCGCTGGCCCACGTGCAGGCCGCCAAGGTGCAGGCCGACGCCACCGACCTGTTCGGCGAGGGCGCCGCGCCCTCCGACGTGGCCGAGCCGGTGCCGGGCCAGATCCCCCTGAAGGAGGCCATCGCCCGGCTGAAGCCGCTCCTGGAGAATCCGGGCGTCCTGAAGGTCGGCCAGAATCTGAAATACGATTGGGTCGTGCTCGCCCGCTACGGCATCGAGATCGCGCCGTTCGACGACACGATGCTGATCTCCTACGTGCTTGATGCCGGCAAGGGCGGGCACGGCATGGACGAGCTGGCCCGGCGCCATCTCGGCCACCAGCCGATCACGTTTTCCGATGTGGCCGGCACCGGCCGCAACAAGGTCAGCTTCGACCGGGTCGCCATCGACAAGGCGACCGCCTATGCGGCCGAGGACGCGGACGTCACCTTGCGCCTGTGGCGGATGATGAAGCCGCGTCTCGTGGCCGAGCACCGGGTCGCCGTCTACGAGACCCTGGAGCGGCCGCTCCTGCCGGTGATCGCCCGGATGGAGCAGCGCGGCATCCGGGTCGACCGCGAGATGCTGAGCCGGCTGTCGGGGGATTTCTCGCAGATCCTCGTCCGCCTGGAGGAGGAGATCCAGGCGGATGCCGGGGAGAAGTTCTCGGTCGGCTCGCCGAAGCAGATCGGCGACATCCTCTTCGGGAAAATGGGTCTGCCGGGCGCCAAGAAGACGCCCTCCGGCCAGTGGGCGACGCCCGCCACGCTTCTCGAGGAACTCGCCCAGGCCGGGCACGAACTCCCGAAAAAGATCCTGGAGTGGCGGCAGCTCTCGAAGCTGAAATCCACCTACACGGATTCGCTCCAGACCCATGCCGACCGCGAGACCGCGCGGGTCCATACCTCGTTCTCGCTGGCGGCCACCACCACGGGGCGGCTGTCCTCCTCCGAGCCGAACCTGCAGAACATCCCGATCCGCACCGAGGAGGGGCGGCGCATCCGCCGCGCCTTCGTGGCCGCGCCCGGCAACCGGCTGATCTCGGCGGATTACTCGCAGATCGAGCTGCGGCTGCTCGCCCACATGGCCGACATCCCGGAACTCCGGAAGGCGTTCGAGGACGGGATCGACATCCACGCGGCGACAGCCTCGGCGATGTTCGGCGTGCCGCTCAAGGACATGACGCCCGACCTGCGGCGCCGGGCCAAGACCATCAATTTCGGCATCATCTACGGCATCTCGGCCTTCGGGCTCGCCGACCGGCTCGGCATCGGCCGCGAGGAGGCTTCGGCGTTCATCAAGCAGTATTTCGAGCAGTTCCCAGGGATCCGCGACTACATCGACACGACCAAGCGAAGCTGCCGCGACAAGGGCTACGTGACCACCCTGTTCGGCCGGGTCTGCCACTACCCGCAGATCCGCTCCAACAACCCGTCCGAGCGCGCCAGCGTCGAGCGGCAGGCGATCAACGCGCCGATCCAGGGCTCGGCCGCCGACATCATCCGCCGGGCCATGACCCGGATGGAGACGGCGCTCGCGGCGAAGAAGCTCGGCGCCCGCATGCTGCTGCAGGTCCACGACGAACTGGTGTTCGAGGCGTCGGAGGACGAGGTGGAGGCGGCGATCCCGATCATCCGCGGCGTGATGGAGGAGGCGCCGGCGCCGGCCCTGACGCTGAAGGTGCCGCTGGTGGTGGAGGCCAATGCCGCGGGGAATTGGCAGGAGGCGCATTGAGGGGCGGTTGTAACGGACATCCTGCCGCACAGAACATACGCCGATCCAATCCATCCCCCTCATCCTGAGATGCGGCGAAGCCGCCTCGAAGGAGCCCTCCAGCGGGCCGCATGATTCCGGGAGGTCTCCTTGTGTTCGAACCGTTCTTCACCATGAAGCCGCTGGGGCAGGTCACCGGCCTCGGCCTGTCGATGATCTACGGCTTCGCGCCGCGATCGGGCGGCCCGGTGCGGATCCGTTCGGAACTCGGCAAGGGCACCACGGTCTGCCTCTACCTGCCCCGCCATCGCGGCGCGGTCGCGGACGAGGAGGCGCATGCCGTCCCCGGCGCGCCGCCGCGGGCCGGCCCGGGCGAAACCGTGCTGGTGGTCGACGACGAGCCGACGGTGCGCATGCTGGTCACCGAGGTCCGGAGGCGCGCATCCGCGAGATGATCGGGATGGCTTGACCGCACGGCCGGTTCGGGCCTCATCGGGTGAGAAACGCCGGGGAGGAGGAACGCCATGCGGGCGCTGCTGTGCACGAGGCTCGACGGGCCGGAACATCTGGAGATCGTGGAGCGCCCCGATCCGGTTCCGGGTCCCGGTCAGGCCCTGGTGCGGATGCGGCTCGCGGCCCTGAACTTCTTCGATACGCTGATCGTCGCCGGGCGCTACCAGGTGAAGCCGCCGCTGCCATTCTCGCCCGGCGGCGAGGGCGTCGGCGTGGTCGAGGCGTTGGGGGAGGGGGCCTCGGGCGTGGCGGTGGGCGACCGGGTGATCGTCCATGCCGGGCACGGCTGCTGCGCCGAATTGATCGCCCTCGACGCCGCCCGGCTCACCCCGGTGCCGGACGGGGTCCCGGACGAGCAGGCGGCGGGCCTGACCATTACCTACGGAACCTCGCTCCACGCCCTCGCGAACCGCGCGCGCCTGCAGCCCGGCGAGTGGCTGGCGGTGCTCGGCGCCTCCGGGGGCGTCGGGCTCGCCGCGGTCGAGCTCGGGCGTCTGATGGGAGCCCGGGTGATCGCCTGCGCCTCCTCGGAGGAGAAACTCGCCGTCGCCCGCGCCCACGGGGCCGAGGCGGGGCTGGTCTACGATCCCGCGACGCTCAAGGACGAGCTGCGCCGGATCTCGGGCGGCGCAATCGACGTGGTCTACGATGCGGTCGGCGATGCCTACGCGGAGCCGGCCTTGCGGGCGCTCGGCTGGCGCGGGCGCTTCCTCGTCATCGGCTTCGCCGCCGGCGCCATCCCGCGGCTGCCGCTGAACCTGATGCTCCTGAAGGAACTCGACGTGCAGGGCGTCCATTGGGGCGCCTTCCTGGACCGGGAGCCGGAGGCGCACCGGGCCGACCAGCGCCGGCTCCTCGGCTGGGTGGCCGAGGGCAAGCTCACCGCGCAGGTGCACGGCGTCTACCCGCTGGCGGAATTCCCGGAGGCCTTCGGCCTCCTCACCCGCCGTGCCGCGATGGGGAAAGTTCTCCTTCGGCCCTGATCGCGAGCGCAAATCCGCGTTTCACCGGATCGGCGGAGGGCTGTCGCGCGTCGACGCGGGAGGGCGAGTCATGCGCAGGGCGATGATCTGCGGCGCAAGGTCGTTCTGAAGAAAATCAGGCCGGAGTCCCCGTCTTTCCTCCCGATGTGCCATGATGCGGCGTTGTCGCCATTCATGGTATTCGCGATGAAATTAGATAAAAGCGTAGCGCTGAGACTGATATTACCATCTTTGATTGGCTTTGTGCTGTTTCTGATGGGTTCGGCCGTCGGACTCATGCAGATTCAGGCGACCAATGCGGCTGCCGTGGAGACTCGCGACATCTGGCTGCGCAAGAGTGACAGCCTCAACGCGATCCAATTCCTGGTGCTCCGCTACCACACGACGACGATCCGCAAGGTGGTTGCCGTCGATGCCGGCGAGAACAGGGATCTCGATGCCGAGTTCGTCGAGATGGGTGTGACCATCCCGGAGGCTTTCCGGCACTACCGGAGCCTCACGGCGACGCCCCGGGAGGGGGCGTTGTGGGAGGCGTTCGAGAGTCGTTGGCAGGATTATCGCTCTGCGCGCGAGGCGATCGTCGACGCCCTCAAGCGTGGCGACAGAAATGCGGCCCGCGACGCGATCGCGCCGGCGCGGCCGCCGCTGGTGGCGACCTTCGAGGCCTTGGCGGATCTGGCGAAGGTGGATGCCGAGGGCACGAACGCTTCGGTTCAGCGCGCCGAGGCGGCGTTCCGGACGGCTTGGTCCGTCACCATCGCGCTGTCGGTCATCGGATCGATCCTGACCGGCGCGGCGGTCTGGTGGGTCTGGCGCCGGCTCGCCTGCCCGATCCGGTCCCTGGCCGACATCATGGGCCGGCTCGCCGCCAACGACCTCGACGTGGCGGTCAGCGGCTCTGAGCGCCGGGACGAGATCGGGGTCATGGCGGCCTCCGTCCAGGTCTTCAAGGATGGCCTGATCCGGGCGCGTACGCTCGAGGCGGAAGCCGCGCAGGCCCGCGCCGCAGCAGAGGCGCAACGCCGGAGCGGCATGCACGCGATCGCCGACGCCTTCGAGGGCACGGTCGGCGGGATCATCGGCACGGTCTCGGCCGCCGCCGCCGTGCTGCAGGACACGGCTTCGGACATGAACGAGGCGGCCTCCGCCACCGCCGACCGCTCCAGCCGGGTAGCGAGCGCGGCCGAACTGGCCGCCGCCAACGTCAACGTCGCGGCGGCGGCGGCCGAGGAACTCGGCGTGTCCGTTCAGGAAATCGGCCGCCAGGTCTCAAGTTCGACCGCGCTCACCCAGTCGGCGGTTGCGGACGCGCAGGCCACCGCTGACTTGGTTCAGGATCTCAACGGGGCGGCTATCCAGATCGGTCATGTCGTGACTCTGATCTCGTCCATTGCCGAGCAGACGAACCTCCTGGCGCTGAACGCGACGATCGAGGCGGCCCGGGCCGGGGCGGCGGGCCGCGGCTTCGCCGTCGTGGCGGCGGAGGTGAAGGAGCTGGCCGGTCAGACCGCGCGCGCAACCGACGAGATCGGCGGCCACGTCGCACGGATCCAGGCTTCCACCGGCGACGCCGTCTCCGCGATGGCCCGCATCGGCGATCGGGTCCAGGAACTCAGCGCGGTGGCGACCCGGATCGCCGCCGCGGTCGAGCAGCAGGGCGCCGCGACGCAGGAGATCGTCCGCAACGTCTCCCAGGCCGCGCAGGGGGCGGGTGACGTCACCAGCACCATCACGGGCGTCGCCGAGGCGGCGAAGGGGACCGGAACGGCGGCGGATCAGGTTCTTTCGGCCGCCTCGGAGCTGTCGCTCCGGTCCGGGACGCTCAGAGACGAGGTGGCACGCTTCCTCGCGACGGTGCGCGCGGCCTGAGCGCGGGGCCGGTGCGGACGCACGATCCCGCGCGCCCGCCGCGGCGCCTCAGAGGAGCCCGCGCGCCTTCGCCAAGCCGACCAGGTCCGCCTGCGGGCGGGCGCCGATATGCTGGATCACCTCGGCGGCCGCGAGCGTGCCGAGGCGTGCGCTGGTGACATTGTCGAGCCCGCGGGCATGGCCGGCCAGGAAGCCGGCCGCGAACAGGTCTCCGGCGCCGGTCGTGTCGACCACCGTCTGAACCGGGCTCGCCTCGACGGCGCGAACCTCGCCGCCCTGCACCACCAGAGCCCCCTCGGCTGAGCGCGTGACGAGGCCGAGCAGGTGCCGGCCGCGGAGGTTGCGCTCGGCGCGCAGAGCCGCCACCGCGGCTTCGGGATCGTCGGTCTCGTAGAGGCTCTGCAGTTCGCCGATATTGGCGAACAGGATGTCGATGCTGCCGTCCCGCAGGAGGCCGAGGAACTCCTCGCGGTAGCGGCCGACGCAGAACGCGTCCGAGAGTGTCAGCGCGACGGCGTTGCCGGCTTGGTGGGCGATCTGAGCCGCCTTGCGGAACGCGTCCTTGGCGGCCGGCGGATCCCAGAGGTAACCCTCGAGATAGACGACGCGGGCCGCGGTCACGAGCGCCTTGTCGACATCGTCGGGCGTGAGCCCCTGGCAGGCGCCGAGATAGGTGCTCATCGTGCGCTCGCCATCCGGCGTCACCAGCACGAAGCATCGTGCGGTGGCCGGTCCCTCGGCGGCGGCCGGGACGGTGAAGCCGACGCCGGTCGCCTTGAGATCGTGGCTGAACAGCCCGCCGAGTTCGTCGTTCCGGACCTTGCCGACGAAGCCGGTCTTCGCCCCGAGCAGCGCCGCACCGACCGCCGTGTTGGCACCCGAGCCGCCCGACACGATCGTGGCCGGCCCCATGGCCTGGAACAGCGCCTCGGCCCGCGGCTCGTCGATGAGCTGCATCGCGCCCTTGGCGACGCCCTGCGCCGACAGGAAGGCATCGTCCGTACGGGCGATCACGTCGACGATCGCGTTGCCGAGCACGAGGAGATCGAGGGGTGCAGTCATCCGGGCGTCCTGATTCGCGTTCGCGCCGCTGTGGCATCCGCCTCGGATCGGATCAAGCTCCGCCGCGGGCGGGCGGACGGTCGGCGAACAGCTCGGACACGCGCAGGCTGAAGCCGAGTGGCGTCGAACCCGGCGTCCCCTGGATCGCGACGCGGATCTCGATCGGGCCGCCCTGCGCGGCGGCTCACCCCGCGATCTTCTCCAGCGCGACGTCCCGCGTCCGCGGGCCGAGGAGCCCGACGAGCGAGCCTGCGGCCAGCATCGCCGCCGAGATGAACAGGAACACGCCCGGTGTCCCGGCTTCCCGCAGGACGAAGGCGATGACGAAGCCCGTGAAGATCGCCGAGAAGCGGCTCCACGAATAGACGAAGCCGACCGCGCGGGCGCGGATGCCGGTGGGAAACAGCTCGGCCTGGTAGGCGTGGAAGCTGTACGACATCACGTTGGACGCCAGCGTCAGGCCGATGCCGAGCGCCACGGTGAGTGTGACGTCCCGTGTCTGCGCGAAGGCCAGGCCGCAGCCGATATAGACGAGCGCGGCGGCCACGATGACGTGCTTGCGTTCGAACCGGTCGGCGATGGCAAGCCCGATCAGCGGGCCGACCGGGGCGGCCAGCGCGATCAAAGCCGTGTAGGCGAGGCTCGACGTCACCGTGATGCCCTGGGCCACCAGCAGGGTCGGCACCCAATTGGCGAAGCCGTAGAAGCCCACCGTCTGGAAGACGTTGAACCCCGCCATCATCAGGGCCCGACGCCGATAGGGCTGGACCCACAGATCGCGGAACGCGCCGCGCGGCTGCACGGGCTCCGGCGCGGCCGGTGCGGGAAGCGCGCCGCCATGCTCGGCCGCGATCCGCGCTTCGAGCTGCCGCAGGACCGCGTCGGCTTCCGCCAGGCGCCCGTGCTCGACGAGCCAGCGCGGACTCTCGGGCAGGCCCGCCCGCATATACCAGACCACGATCGCCGCCGAGGCGCCGATCAGCACCACCCAGCGCCAGCCGTCGATGCCGAAGGGGGCGGCCGGGATCAGCAGGTAGGACAGGAACGCCACGACCGGCACGGCGGTGAAGCCGATGCCCTGGCAGAGGGCGAAGGCCCGGCCGCGGATCGCCTTCGGGACCAGCTCGGAGAGGTAGCTGCCGATCGTCACCATCTCCAGGCCGAGGCCGATCCCCGCGACGAGCCGCCAGAGGTTGAGGCCGAAGGCGTCGCTCTGGCAGGCCATCACCACGTTGGCGGCCGTGTAGGCCAGGAGCGACCACGTGAAGATTGCCCGCCGTCCGAACCGGTCGGCGAGCCAGCCGCACAGGAGGGTGCCGATGAACAGGCCGGTGAAGAGCGCGGCCACGAAGCTCGCCACGCCGCTCGCCCCGAACAGGCCGGGGGTCGTCGGCGTCAGGATCCCGGCTTTGACGAGGCCCGGCGCGACATAGCCGGTGAACAGGAGATCGTAGAGTTCGAAGAAGAAGCCGAGGCCGAGCAGCGCCACCAGGCGCCATATCGTGCGCGTGGCGGGCAGACGGTCGAGGCGCGCCAGGATGGCGCCGGCGTCGAGGGCGTCATCGACGGCCCGGGCCGCTGTCGTCGTCGCCATCATCCTGCGTCCTGCTGCGACGCTTCCGCGTCCTGCCGGCGCAGTGCCGCGGAAGCGGGCGTTGCGCAAGGGGCCGCTCAAGCTCCGAAGACGGACCAGCCCATGCGCTGGGTCAGCCGCTCCAGGGCGATGCGGCCGAGATGGGAATTGCCTGCCGCGTCGAGACCGGGCGACCAGACGGCGATCGAGGCCTTGCCGGGTGCGATCGCCAGGATGCTGCCGCCGACGCCGCTCTTGCCCGGCAGGCCCACGCGATAGGCGAACTCGCCCGAGCCGTCATAGTGGCCGCAGGTCAGCATGATCGCGTTGATACGGCGCGCGCGCTCCGCCGAGACCACCGAATGGCCGGTCGAGGGGTTGACGCCGTTATGCGCCAGGAACCGGCCGGCGCAGGCGAGCTGGCGACAGTTCATCGCGATGGCGCAGTGATGGAAGTAGACGCCGAGCGTGTAGTCGACCGGATTGTCGATGACGCCGAAGGACTTCATGTAGTTGGCGAGCGCGGTGTTGCGGAAGCCCGTGCGCTTCTCCGAGGCCGCCACCGTCTCGTCGATGATGATGCTGGAATCCTGGGCCAGGAACTGCAGGAAGCGCAGGATCTCGCCCAGCGCCTCGCGGGGCGCGTGACCCGAGAGGATCACGTCGGTGACCGCGATCGCGCCCGCGTTGATGAACGGGTTGCGCGGCACGCCGCGCTCCCGCTCTAGCTGGACGATGGAATTGAACGGGTTGCCCGAGGGCTCGCGGCCGACGCGCTTCCACAGGCGGTCGCCGACCATGCCGAGGGCGAGGGTGAGCGTGAACACCTTCGACACGCTCTGGATCGAGAACGGCGTCTCGCTGTCGCCCCCGGTGAAGACCTGTCCCTCGGCGTCGATCACCGCCATGCCGAACTGGTTGGGATCGACCCGGGCGAGCTCGGGGATGTAGTCCGCGACCGCCCCTCGGTCGGGGCGCTGGGCCATCTCCTCGGAGATCTCCCGGATGACGAGGGCAAGGTCGGGCACGGTCGGGCTCGGGCGTCGCGTTGCGTCGGAACCGGTCCGGTTCGCGACGTCTCAGGCGATGCAAGGTCCGGTCCGGCCGTGGGTCATTTAGCAGCGCGGACAAGGACTGAGAACCGGAGCAGCCGTGCTGACGCGAAGATCAGCCGGCGAGCGTCGGCCGTCGGGCGGTCACCTGATCCGCACCGTCATCGCGAGCGCAGCGATCCAGAGCGGCGCGACCTCGGCAAGCGTGGCGCAACTGGATTGCTACGCTGCGCTCGCAAAGACGGCTGCGGTGCGTCCGCTCGACGAACGGGATTATCACGCGGCGGCGAGCGCCGTGCCCATGGATTCCTTCTTCATCAGCTCCCGGAAGAAGCCGTCGAGATGGGTCAGCTTGTCGGGCGAGCCGTCCTGCGCGATGCGGCCGCCGTCGAGCACGACGATCCGGTCGAAATCCTGCAGCGTCGAGAGACGGTGCGCGATCGCGATGACGGTCCGGCCCTTCATCAGGTTGGCGAGGGCGTGACGGATCGCCTGCTCGGATTCCGCGTCCAGCGCAGAGGTGGCCTCGTCGAGGAGCAGGATCGGCGAGTTCTTCAGGATGGCCCGGGCGATGGCGATGCGCTGGCGCTGGCCGCCCGAGAGCTTCACGCCGCGGTCGCCCACGATCGTGTCGAATCCCTCCGGCAGCGCCTTGATGAAGTCGGTGCAGTGCGCGGCCTCGGCCGCCTGCCAGACCTCCTCGTCGGTGGCGTCGGGCCGGCCGTAGCGGATGTTCTCCCGCAGGGACCGGTGGAACATCGAGACGTCCTGCGGGACGACCGTGATCGCCTCGCGCAGGGATTCCTGCGTGACCCGCTCGATGTTCTGGCCGTTGATGCGGATCGCCCCGCCCTGCACATCGTAGAAGCGCTGGATCAGCGAGAACAGAGTCGACTTGCCGCCGCCGGACCGGCCCACGAGGCCGACGCGCTGGCCGGGCTCGATGACGAGGTCGAAATCCGTGAAGACGGGGCGCCCGTCCGGATAGTTGAAGGCGACGTGCTCGAACTCGATCTTGGCGCCCTGGCCGGTCAGCGGCTGCGCCTCCGGATGATCCACGAGGTCGTGGGGCTGGAGCAGGGTGTGCAGCGCCTCGGAGAGACGGGCCGTGTGCTGCGTTGCGTCGACCAGCGCGACCGCGAGGTCGCGGGTGGCGGCGAGGATGCGGATGCCGAGCGTGCAGACCAGCACGACCTGCCCATTCGTCGCCTGGCCGGCTTCCCACATCTGGATCGCCCAGTAGAGCAGGCCGAACACCGCGAGCACGGTCAGCACCGCGTGCACGATGCGCAGCTTCTCGAGATAGAGCAGGGACGAGCGACGGGCGCGCATCTCGGTGGCGATGGTGCCCTCGAAGCGCTGGCCCTCACGCTTGAACGCCGAGAAGGCGCGCACGAGCGACATGTTGCCGACAAGGTCGACCATCTCGCCGTCGACGGAGGCGGCCTTGGCGGCGAAATCGTGGTGCAGCGGCTTGCCGGCCGCGGCCATCTTGAACATCAGCACGACCACGGCGGCGAACACGCCCGCCAGGATGCCCGCCATGGTGAGGTTGACGGTGGCGATGTAGGCGATCGACCCGAAGGCCGCGACGGTCGGCGGCATCACGTTGAACACGAACATGTTCTCGACCGTGAAGATCGCGTTCGAGGTCGCCGTGATGCGCGACGCCAGCGTGCCCGGCTGCCGGTCGGAGAAGAAGGTCGGGGAATGGCCGGTCAGGTGCCGGAACAGGTCGCGGCGGATGTCGCCGGTGATGCCCACGAAGGTGAAGGCACCCGTCAGCGCTGCCACGCGCCACAGCATGTTGTCGGCGGCGATGAAGGCGATGAGGACCGCGAGCGCGCTCCAGATCACGGTGTTCCCCGGGCCGGGACCCTTCGTCAGCGCGTCGACGACGCCCTTGAGCGCATAATCCGTGGAGACCGAGAAGCCGACGGCACCGAGCACCGAGACCAGGATGATCAGGTGCGGCAGCCAGCGGCGCCGGAGATACCGTCCGACGAAGGCGAAGGGCCTGTCGGCGTATCGGTGCAGCTCTTCCATCGCGGTGACCATTCCGTATTCGCGCGGCTTTGGCTTACGGGCTGAGGCGAAGTGCAGCGCGGGCGCAGTCGAACCCGCAGCGGCAACGCGAGAGCGTTGCCATATGTTTCACCGACCCGCACCTCCCGCGCGCTTTTATCCGCAGAACCTGAACGCCGCTTGAGCGGCGTGGAAACACCCTAGCGAATCCGGTGCCGCAGCCGGGGTCAGGCCGGGCGCGGCGTCTGGCGCGTTTCCGGCATGATCAGCGCGACCAGCATGAAGGCCGCGAAACCCACGATCGCGAGGCCCAGGAAGGCGCTGTGGCTCCCGAGATGGTCGGCCATGATGCCGGCGAGCGAGGTCGAGAGGGCGGCGCCCATGCCCATCGCGGTACCGACCGCACCGAGGGCGAGGTTGAAGCGGCCGGTGCCGCGGGTGAGATCCGACACGATCAGCGGCACCATGACGCCGAGCACCGAAGCCGAGATTCCGTCGAGGACCTGGATGGCGACGAGGCCGTAGGGGTTGGTCGTGTAGGCGAGCAGCAGACCGCGGACCGGCAGGGCACCGAACCCGAACAGCAGCACGGGGTAGCGGCCGAATCGCTCGGCCGCCCGGCCGACCGCCGGGGCGCTGACCGCCAGCACCGCCTGCGGGACCATGATGCAGGCGGCGACCAGCGCGGTGGCGGTCTCGCTCGCCCGCAGGGTCAGGACGCTGCCGACCAGGGGCAGCATCGCGGCGTTGGCGAGGAAGAACAGCACCATGCAGGCCGCGAAACACAGGAGGCCGCGGTTGGTCAGCAGCGCCCGGATGCCGTCCTGCCCGGACGACGGCGCCGCCTGGGCGGCCGCAGGCTCCTTGAGCACGCTGGGATCGATGTCCTGGGCGCGGATGCGCGCCAGTGCGATCACCGTCGGGATCCCGAGCGCGGCGGTGAGGTAGAAGACGGCGCCGTTCGACAGGTAATAGCCGATGGCGCCCATCCCGGCCGCGCCGAGGGCATTGCCGAGGGCCGCGAAGCTCGCGTTGCGGCCGAGGCGCTCCCCGGCCTGGGCGCGCCCGACGAGGCCGATGCTGATCGCCGCGATGGCGGGCGTCAGCACGCAGCTCGCTGCCGAGTGCAGGGCCATGGCCAGGAGCACGACCAGGAAGCTCGGCCAGACCGCCAGCGCGAAGGCGCTGCCGGCGATCCCGATTACCGCCACGGCGGCGGCGAAGCGCTTCGAACGCGCGACGTCGACGAAGGCGCCGCCCGGCACCTGGCCCAGTAGCGCGACGAGGCTCCCCACCGTCAGGGCGAAGCCGATATCGGACTGGGTCCACTTGGCCTGCGAGAAGTACACCGCCAGGAATGGACCGAACCCGGTCTGCAGGTTGGCCACGAAGAACGCGAAGGCATCGAGGCCGTAACGGCTCGCCGCCGAGATCGCGCGTCCGCCATGGGCGGCTTGAGACGCCGCCGCGCGCGCGGCCTCGGCAGCCTGATCCTTCAGGCGGACGGGACGGGAGCGGATGTCCTGCCGGGGCACGTCGCGCTCGCGGGGGGAGGCGGCGGTTCTGGCCTTCAACCGGGCCACCGTCACTTGTCCGGTGCCTTCTCCACGGGAAGGGCGGGCGCGGTCGAGGCCGGAGCCGCCGCGGGGGCCGGTTGCGGCGAGGCGGACGAACCCGGCGCCGGAGCGGCGGGCGTCGGCACGGCCGGCGTGGCCGCCGGCTCGCCCTCGGTCGCGGGGGCGGCCGGGCTGGCGGGGCCGAGCACCACGATCGGCTCGCCGGCCTTGTATTCCGGCGAGACCCGGACCTGGTTGCGGGTCAGCGCGACCGACAGCTTGCGCTCCTTGGCGCCATCGGGCGTGAAGCGCAGGGCGCGCCAGTCCACGGCGATCTTGCGGGTCCCGACCCCGAGGAAGCCGCCGAAATCGATGATGGCCGCGCGCGGGTGGCCGTCCTTGTCGATGATGATGTCGATGACCCGGCCCAGTTCGTCGCCGCCGGCGCTGCGGACGCTGCGGCCGAGCAGGCTCTCGTAATCCTGGGTGTCGAGGACCGTGGCGGGCGTGCCCTGTTGCGGAGCCTGCGCCGCGGGCGCGGGCGGAGTGACGGTCGCCGGTGGGGCCGGCGCTGCAGCGGGGGGAGCATTCGTGGGAGGCGGTGCCGGAGGCACGGCCGGGCTTTGCGGCGCGGCTTGGCCGGACGCACCCTCGCTGCCGCTGCCGCTGCCGCTGCCGCTGCCGCTGCCGCTGCCGCTGCCGCTGCCGCTGACCTGGGCCTGCGCCGCAGCTCCCGACGCCCAGAGGGCCAGCGTCACGGCCGCGATCATCCGGTTGGTTCTGAACACGCTGCGTCCTCTGAGGAAAGGCCGGGCTGCACCGGCGCGCCGGCGCGTCCGCGACCGTATCGGCCGGTCCCGGGCCCGCCACCGGCGGGACCCTGCCTGCGGATGGCGTCGTGCCGCAGGACCTGGGCGAAGTTATGGACCGCGAGGGCCGGGCAGCAAGCCTCGAGCCACGCGCCCGCGCAGCGCTGCCGCGGCGGATCCCGGGACGATCCCCCGCTGCGCGAGGGCGCTGTCTGGTTTTCGCCGCATCCCCAGCGTAGACAACCGCGCATAAGCCCATGCGGGCCGCGGACGGCACCGCGGCCACTTTCGAGGACCACACGATGTCGACCCTCCCCACGTCGAGATGCGCGGCAGCGCGCGGCCTCGCGCTCGGCGCAGCCCTGGCCGGCCTGGTGTCCGGATGTCAGGCGCTCGGCGGAGGCGGCGGCGTGATGCCGGCGACGGAGGTCGGCCTCCCGCCGTCGCTGCGCGGATCCCTGCCGAACCGTGAGCCGCGCAATGCCGCGGTCGATGCCGACGGGCAGCCGCTCCAGACCGCACCGACGAAGCAGCTCGCAATCCCCAGAACCGCCGGCGGCGCGACCCGGAGCGCCGATAGCGGCGAGCGTCGGATCCGCCGCGAGGATCTCGACGGTGGCAACGCGGCGGTCGGCGGCAGCGGCGGCAGCGGCTCGATGGGCCCGATGCTGTCGCCCGGCGGCAGCGTTGGCCTCGGCGGGAAGTTCTGAGCCGACCGGCTGAGCTCCCCGCCTCGGCTCAGGCGGTGGGGGCGCGCGATCCGTAGAAGGTCTCGATCCGGGCGCGATAGCTCGGATCGGCGAAACCGTCCTCGCCCGCCCCGTGGCTCGGAGCTCCTGCGAGCAACCCGGGATCGATATCGACCACGTAGCCGCCGAGTTCCGTGCTGTAGGTCAGGGCCTTCCAGGGCAACGGGTGATGCGTCTCGCCCAATCCGAGGAAGCCTCCGAAGGCCAGGACCGCGTAGGCGGCCTGCCCGGAGACCTTGTCCACCATGAAGTTGTGGACGGCGCCGAGATGGCGGCCGGTGCGATCGTAGACGGCGGTGCCCTCGACCTTGTTGGACGCGATCAGCCGCGGGGTCTCGTCGATGGCGATACCCTCGCCGGTGGGATCGAGTTCCAGCGTGCCGGGCTTCCTCAGGGCGCGTTCATTGGGCAGGTCCGTCGGCATGGTCTCTCCCGGTTCGCGCGGGGTCGTGCCCGCGTGGCGGTCCCTCGGCTCACTAAGCCCGTGGGCCGGGACGGGTTCCGCAGACGGGCCGGCTGTCCGGGCCCGCACCGATCGCTCAGCGGTCGGGCGGCATCCCGGCGCTTGCGCGCCTCTGCTTGATCCGGTCGCGCACCGAGCGGTTCGCCAGGAGCATCTCGAACCCGAAGGCCACCAGGGCGCACAGCGTGCATAGGATCGCGGCACCGAACAGGCCGAACAGCAGGCTCGCGACCGTGCTGTCGCGCAGGGCTCCGACGAACAGGGTCAGCACCGAGCCGCAGGTCGCCACGCCGCCGAGCGCGGCCAGGAACACCGCGGCATCCAGCGCCAGCGATCGCCGGTGAAGCCGGTCCAGGCGCCGCCCGAGGCGGATGCGCTCCGCATCGCCGGCGCCGGCCAGCAATCCGGAGACATGGTCGGCCTGATCGGCCACCCGCGCGAGCCGGGCGCCGAAGACGTTGAGCAGCGTCGCGATGCCCGACAGGAGGAAGACCGGGCTCAGCGCCACCTGAACCACGTGGGCGGTGCTCTCCAGGCTTGCGAGGGAGATAGGGTCGATCATGCGGTCGGGCTGATGCACCCGGCGGCCCGGCGCGGCAATACCGGCCCGCTCAGATCAGGCCGCGGCCCGACGCGATGCTGGGGGCGGCCGCCTCGGCCCGGATCACGAGCCCGAGGCCCGTGATCAGTCCGGTGGCGAGCAGGAGCGCGAGCGTGAGGGCCGGGGCGAACATGTCTGTACTTCGCGCGCAGGATTGTTAAGAGCAGGTTTCGCGCCCAGCATCCGGGTGAATAATCTTCACGGCGGCGTCGATCCGGCGATCCCACAGGGGATTTCCGTGCGTGCCTTGTGGATGAGGGGGCCGCAAAGGCAATTTCCCCTTGGAACGGCGGCAGCACCGCTTAGTTGCTGCTATGCTGGCTCGGCCGTGGGGCGATCACGCCCCGGCCTGCGGCCCGAGAACCGGAGGAAGTTTATGGCCACAAAGACCGAGAAGGCTGCGCCGAAGGCGGCCAAGACCACCAAGACTGCGGAGAAGGCTGCTCCGGCCAAGGCTGCGAAGCCTGCCGCCGCGAAGGCGGCCGGCACCAAGCCGAATGCTCTGCAGCAGCCGCTGAAGCCGTCGGCTGAGCTCGGCGCCATCGTCGGGACCAGCCCGCTGCCGCGCGGCGAAGTGGTCAGCAAGGTTTGGGACTACATCAAGAAGAACAACCTTCAGAACCCGCAGAACAAGCGCGAGATCGTTGCCGACGACAAGCTCAAGAAGGTCTTCGGCAAGGACAAGTGCTCCATGTTCGAGATGAACAAGCATCTCGCTGCCCACCTGAAGGCTTGATCGCGTCCTAGAGCCAAGTCCGGCATTTCGTCCGGGCCGACGGCTCTAGGAGCCATCGTGACGCTCCCGTCGTGCCGGAAGACCGGCCGACACGGCGTGGCACGCCGCGGGCGAGGGCCCGGAATCCAGAGCCGCAGATCTATCCGGCTGCAACGGGCGATCCGCCTGTGCCGGGCAAGGTCCGGCGGGTCTGGATTCCGGGCTTCCCCGTGCGTTGCCGCCCGGAGATCGCACCCTCGTGGTCGCGCGTTTCCAGGCCGAACGACCGTGGAGCGACCGCGTCCGAAACCGTCGGGCTGCGCCCGCACCTGCTCGGGCGCTAGGCCAAGCCCTGCAGGACACCGCCGTCGACACGCAGGGCGGCGCCGGTGGTGGCGCTTGCGGCCGGGCTGCAGAGATAGGCCACGAGATTGGCCACCTCCTCCACCCGCGCCAGGCGCTGGATCAGCGAGGAGGGCCGGTGCTCCGCGACGAACTTGCGGCCCATCGCCTCGAGATCGGCATCGGCCGCACCGCCGGCCATCTGCTTCATGAACTCGCCGACCCCTTCCGACAGGGTCGGGCCGGGCAGGACGCTGTTGACCGTCACGCCGCTGCCCGCCACCGTCTGCGCCAGCCCGCGGGAGACGGCGAGCTGCGCGGTCTTGGTCATCCCGTAATGGACCATCTCGGTCGGCGTGTTGATGCCGGACTCGCTGGAGATGAAGATCACCCGCCCCCAGCCCCGCTCCACCATGCCGGGTGTGTAGGATCGGGACAGGCGCACGCCGCTCATCACGTTGACGTCGAAGAAGCGCTGCCAGTCGGAATCCGGGATCTCGAAGAACGGCTTCGGCTCGAAGATCCCGGTGTTGTTCACCAAGATGTCCACGGCGGGCAGCGCCTCGACCAGGGCGGCAACGCCTTCGGCTGTGGCGACATCGCCGGGCGCCGCGAAGGCGCGGCCGGCTTTTGCCTCGCCCCGCAGCTTCGTGAGGGCCGCCTCGACCCGCTCGGGCGTGCGGCCGTTGATGCCGACCTCCGCGCCGAGGTCGCAGAGTTCCCTGGCGATGGCGTAGCCGATGCCGCCGGTCGAGCCGGTGACCAGGGCCTTCCGGCCGGTGAGATCGAGATCCATGGGACGCTCCAGCACATGACTCGTCGCGTCAACGCGGACCGGTGCCCGCGGTGGCATACGGGATCGGTCTAGCCGCTCCGACTCCGCCGCAGGACGCTGGCGCAGCCGCCGATCACCGAGAGCGCCACCGCGCAGGAAAGCGACAGGGTTACGGCCCGCTCGGCCCCCAGGCCGTGCGTGAGGCCGAAGACCACCGCCACCAGGGCCGCACCCAGCGACTGCCCGGTGAGCCGCGCCGTCGACTGCATCCCGCTTGCCCCTCCAGCCCGTTCGCGCGGTGCCGAGGTGACGATGACCTTGTTGTTGGGCGACTGGAACAGGCCGAAGCCGAGGCCGCACAGGGTCAGCCGCCAGACGATGTCGAAGGTGGCGGGAGAAGAGGGCAGGAGGGTCACGCTGACGAGGCCGGCGGCCATCATCGCGAGCCCGATCCCGCCGAGGATGCCGGGCGGATAGCGGTCGGCGAGGCGGCCGGAGACCGGCGCCATCGCGGCGACCGCGATCGGCCAGGGCGTGAGCAGGAAGCCGGTCTGAGTGCTGGTGAGGTGCAGCACGTCCTGGAAGTAGAAAGGCAGCGCCACGTAGGAGACCATCTGGGCACAGAACGACGCGACGGAAGTCGCCATCGACAGGGCGAAGGCGGGGATCCGCAGCAGGTCCACCGGGAGGAGCGGGGCGGCCAGCCGGATCTGGCGCCGAACGAACACCGCGCCGATCACGAGGGCCGCCGCGAGTTCGATGACGGCGGTGTCCCGCGCCTCCGGATCGCCGAGGCCGTCGATCCCGATGATCAGCAGGCCGAAGGTCAGGGCGTTGAGCACCGCGCTCACGAGATCGAAGGGGCGCCCGCTGGCCGGCGTCACCGGCAGGGTCCGGGACGCCACCGCCAGGGCCAGGAGGCCTACGGGGATGTTGACGAGGAACAGCCACGGCCAGGTCGCCGCCGACAGGATCGCCGCCGCGACGGTCGGGCCGGCGGCCGAGGCCACCGCCACCACCAGCGCGACATTGGCGACTCCCTGGCCGATCATCCGGTGCGGATAGATGAAGCGCACGAAGCCGATATTGACGCTCATGATCGCCGCGGCGCCGAGTCCCTGGACGATCCGGGCCACGATCAGCAGCGGCAGGCTCGGCGCCAGCGCGCAGGCCAGAGAGGCGGCCACGAAGACCGCCAACCCCGGCAGATAGACTTTGCGGAAGCCGAAGATGTCGCCAAGGGCCGCGAAGGGCAGGAGGCTCGCCGTGACGGCGATCTGATAGGCGTTGACCACGAAGATCGCGTCGGACGGCCGGACCGCCAGATCCTTCGCCATGATCGGCAACGCGACGTTGACGATGGCCCCGTCCAGGACCGCCATGGTCATGGCAAGCCCGATCGCCGCCATGGCAAGGACCCGCTCGCGCGGCGGCAGGCCGTCCTGAGAGGGTCCTCGTGGGACAGATCCTCGTGGAACGCCTTCGGGGATGCCTTGGGGGAGGCCTGGCGTTGCGCCTGGGCCGTGCGGGACCTGCGCCATTCTCGCGCGCTCCTGCGGCGTCCCGGCGGGCCCGTGACGTCGATGGGTGGGAAAATCCGACCGCGGGACGCGCTGCGGATGCCGTTCCCTCTCGCCCAGGCGGCGAGGCCCGTCGAGGGGCGCGGTGTGTCCTATGTCACGACGCGGGCGGGTTTGTTCGCGTCGGATCGCGGCGGTGTGGAGGGAGGGGGCCGTGCCGCCCGGTGGCGGATCCCGTGCCCGGCGCAGGATCGCGTTCCGCCGGAACCCCGCATGCCGCTCAGGCCAGCATGTAGGTGAGCAGCGAGCGGAGCTGGGCCGGCTTGATCGGCTTGTGGACGAGTTCCGCGCCGGCGGCCGTGACCCGGTCCTCGACCGCCGCCGAATGGTCGGCGGTGGTGACGATGACCGGGAGCGGATCGGGCCGCAGCGCCCGGAGATAGGCGGCCACGTCGAGGCCGCAGGCGCCGTCGTCGAGATGGTAATCGAGCACCAGGATGTCCGGCCGCGCGGCGCCGGCTTCGACGGCGGCCCGCACCCCCGCGAGGTCGCGGAAGGTCGAGACCCGGGCATCCCAATTCTGAAGCAGGCGCGCGAGGGCGTCGGCCGTGGAGACGTCGTTCTCCACGACGAGGACGTGCGCGCCCGAGAGCCGCGTCGCCACCGGGGCCGGGGGGGCGACGGCGGCCGGGATCGTGCTCAAGGGCAGCGTCAGGGCGACCCGGGTCCCGTGGCCGATTCGGGAGCGCAGCCGCAGGGGATGGTCGAGGGCCTGGGCCATGCGGCGGACGATCGACAGGCCGAGGCCGAGGCCCGGGTCCTCGCCGCTTCCGGTCCGGGCTCCGCCGCGGAAGAACTCGTCGAAGACGAGGTCGCATTCCTCCGCGGCGATGCCACAGCCGGTATCGGTCACCTCGATCCGGATGCCGCCGGACCGACGCCGGGCCGCCAGGACGATCCCGCCGGCATGCGTGTAGCGGACGGCATTGGAGACGAGGTTCTGGAGGATCCGCTGCAGGAGCACGACGTCGCTCGCGACGGTGACGTCCGGGCAGCGCAGCGACAGCCGCAGGCCCTTGCGCTGTGCGAAGGGCTTGAAGCTCTCCGCCAGCTCCGCCAGCAGGTCGGGCAGAAACACCGGCTGGATCTGCGGCCGTACGATCCCGGCATCGAGCTTGGAGATGTCGAGCAGCGTCTTGATCAGATCCTCGATGGTCTGCAGGCCGCGTTCCACCTGGCCCGCGATGGCGCGTGCCTCCGGCGGCACGTCGAGATCGGCCAGCGCCGAGATGGACAGGCGGGCGGCGTTGACCGGCTGAAGCAGGTCGTGGCTCGCTGCCGCGAGGAACCGGGTCTTGGAGCGGTTGGCGGTCTCGGCCTCCTCCTTGGCGGCGGCCAGCGCCTCGTTGGAGCGCTCCAGGCGGTGCATCAGCCCGGTCAATTCCTCGGTGCGGGTGCGGACCCGGCCCTCGAGCATGATCGCCGTCTGGAACAGCGAGTAGGCACTGCCCCGCTGGTCCATGGAGCGCTCGACATGGGACATCAGCGCGGCGTTGATGCGCTCGAGCTTCTCGATCCGCCGGTGCAGGGAGGCGTCGGTCTCGAGACCGTTCGGGTGCAGGGTCACGACGCGACCGGGGCATCGTCGGCACCCGGCGCATTCCCGGCCAGGGCCTTGCCGATGGCGATGCCCGTGAAGGTCTGGTTCAGGTGCATCGCCCGGTACTGCTCGCCGAAGGTCTCGAAGCCGACGACGTTGTAGCGGCGATAGAGGTCGACGATGCCATGGCGCACCTGCCGGCTCTCGGCGTCGAGGCGACGGAGCACGCATTCGAAGCCGATGATCAGGTCGACGCCGCCGAGCACCGCGTCGAGACGCGCGAGTTCCGCCCGGGTCGAGGCGACGATGTCGCGCGGCTCGGCGAGCGTGAGCACCACGCCCTCATCGACCGCGCAGAAGAAGCTGAGCGATCCGTCCTCGTTCACCCGCCGGATCGAGCGGCAGAAATATTCGCCGCCGACCTTCACGGCGAGCGGGTAGGCGGCGAAGCTCATCGGCGACAGGCCCTCGGGGTCGAGGCCGATCGACGTCGCGTATTCCCGGGCCGCAGGCTCGGCGTTGAGTTCCTGCACGGTGCGGCGCTCGCCGTCCGAGGCGGTGACCACGAACTTCGTTCGGGTCGGCTCGAAATTGTCGCTCTTGAAGATCTCCACCGAGAAGTCGGTCTCGACGAGGATCAGGACCGCCGCCTTGCGGTGGATCCTCCCGCCGTGGAGGAGGACGGCGTCGCGGAAGCGCAGGTCGTCGCCGGCCGAGCCGCCGACGATCGGAATGCCGTCGAGCGCCCAGGCGATCGCCGAGACGACAGTCTCCTCGGCATTGGCGAGCCCGTCGATCAGCGACAGGGCGAAGCGGTGTCCGGAGGCGATCGCGTCAACCTCGCGGCCTCGGTCCAGCGGGTCGAGCGTCCGGCGCAGCGCCCGGACCGCGGAGGCGGTCCGCTCCACGTCGAGGTGGTCGATGGCGTCGAGGATCGTGGAGACGATCCGGAAACGCTCGGCCGGGAACGCGATCACGACGAGCCCGCGGTCGAGGCCGCCGGCCGGCGCGATGCCGCCCGACATCGAGCAGCCCGCAACCGGCACGCCGGGGAACCGGGTCTCCAGCGCGCGGGCCAGGATCTCGGCATCATAATCCGCGGAGAAGAACGCGACGATCTGGGACAGGTCGGAGTCGCCGACTGCACGGGCGACCTCAGCGGCCGCGTCGGCGGCCCTGGCCGCGTCTGTCCAGGCCGTCCAGATGCCGCAGAGATGGCGGCGCACTCCCGATCCTTGAGCCACGTTCCACCCCCTGCGACCCCCTCGGCAGGCTTGGTGCCCGCTCTTCAGCGTCTTGCGCGGA
>Ga0316228_1000377_pt1 | contig 61853 bp, 58 predicted proteins | sample TBH18021metaG_FD_206005 | JGI IMG/M metagenome (GOLD analysis project Ga0316228, IMG submission 206005) | Freshwater microbial communities from Trout Bog Lake, Wisconsin, USA - TBH18021 | ecosystem: Environmental > Aquatic > Freshwater > Lake > Hypolimnion/Profundal zone | place: USA: Wisconsin... | reverse complement strand
CCCATGAGCGGGGCTAACGCCTGCCAATAGACCCAGCGCAAGGTGCGATTGGCCGAAGTCGGCTCGTAACGCGCCGCCACGCGGTGCAGGGTGACGTTTGCCTGTTCAAGAGGCGCGCTTCCGGAAGGACCGGCCACCACATGCACTTCGTGGCCCGCGTTGCCCAGGGCCCCGGCCAGGCGGAACATGTACGTGCCGACGCCTCCCAGTCCCTGCTGGGGCGGATATTCATAGGAAATCAGGCCGATTCTCATGCAATGGCATTCTACACCCGGACGCTGTCACATTACATTAAGCAAGAAAAATTAAGACAAAGCGTAGCCACGGATTACACAGATGAACACCGATGGCTGCGTACAGTTTTAGCGCCTTGGCCTGACTAATACAGGGGCATCGAAGTAGGAACACGGAATGTTTTTCCGGCGTGTGCAAAACGGTCCAGCCGGTCTATAATTAGCTACCAAGTGCAACCATTATGAAGATTCTTCTAGCCAATCCCCGCGGTTTCTGTGCCGGCGTCAACATGGCGATCGATTGCATCGATCAGGTGCTGCGCGTCAAGGGTCCACCCATCTACGTTTTCCACGAGATCGTCCATAATCGCCACGTCGTCGCCAGCTTTGAGCGGCGCGGCGTCACCTTCGTCGACGATATCGCCAAGGTTCCCATGGGCGCCGTGATCGTTTACAGCGCTCACGGCATTTCTCCGGATATCCGCCGTATGGCCAGGCAACGCCGTCTGGTCGAAGTGGATGCCACCTGTCCGCTGGTGACCAAGGTTCACCTGGAGGTGCTGCGCTTCGCCAGGGAGGGATATACGATAATTTTTGTCGGCCATCGCAATCACGATGAGGCTGTTGGCACGGTCGGCGAAGCCCCCGATCAAATCCTGATCGTTGAATCCGCAAAGGAGGTCGACGCCCTGGAAGTTCCCGATACCGACAGGTTGGCATACGTGACCCAGACCACGCTGAGCGTCGCCGATGCCTCGGGCATCGTTGACGCCCTGTGCAAACGGTTCCCGAATATTAAGTCCCCGGCCAAGGATGACATCTGTTATGCCACCACCAACAGACAGATGGCCGTGACCAGCCTCTGTCATGAGGCCCAGGTCGTTCTGGTCGTGGGGAGCAATAACAGCTCCAATTCCCGGCGCCTGGTGGAAACGGCGTTAGCCGTCGGCGTTCCCGCCTACCTGATTGATGATCAAACGGAAATGAATCCCGTCTGGCTGGAGGGCAAGGAGACGGTTCTGGTAACCGCCGGGGCTTCGGCGCCGGATCACCTAGTCGATGGCCTGGTGGAGCGTCTCCAGAGCCAGTTCAATGCTCAGGTCGAAACCCGTACCCTGGTGCAAGAGGACGTTTCCTTCAACCTGCCGCGCTCTCTGAAGAGCCTGACGGTGGTTGGCCAGGCTTGACCCGTGCGCACCACAAAACAGCGCACGATCGGAAGACGCGTCCGTGGACGGAGGCGGCGATTAGGTGGATATAGGCATTAAGTATGGGCGAGATGTTCAGCGAGCTTGTTCGATACCGCGGTTTGCTGGCCATGCTGGCCTGGCGCGATATCCGCGTTCGCTATAAACAGTCGCTGCTGGGCATTGGCTGGGCTTTCATCATGCCCCTGATGCAGACGGCGGTGATGTTCGTGATTTTTCAGTTCGGCGTGATGAAGGTGACCCGGGCCGATACGCGCGACATGCCGTACCTGCTGTTCGTGCTCAGCGGCGTGATTCTCTGGACGCTATTCAACGCCACACTGGCTTCGACCGTCGAGAGCTTGACGCGCAACAGCCGGCTGGTGACCAAGATCTACTTCCCCCGCGAGGTTTTTCCCCTGGCCACGGTCGCCGGGTCCCTGGTGGATTTCGCGATTGCCCAGTGCGTCTTTATTCCCATCTACGCCTGGTACGCCTCCATGCGCGGGCAGGTCCATGCCGGGCCCATGCTGTTGCTGCTTCCGGTAGTGCTGCTGGTGGAGGTGGCTTTCATTGCCGGCCTTTCCCTGATCCTCTCCATGGCCAATCTTTTTTACCGCGACGTGAAATACGTGATGACTTTCGCTCTCCAACTCTGGTTTTTCGCCACCAACGTCGCCTATCCGATCGAGTTCCATTCGCACCCTGAACTGCAGCGCCTGCTGTACGCCAACCCCATGATCGCGATTCTGAATGCCTGGCGCGACTGTCTCATGGGCCGGGGTTTCCAGGCGGGCACGCTGGCGGGACTTGCCGTCAGCGCCGCGGTGGCGCTGGCCGTGCTGCTGAGCGGCTGGTGGGTCTTCCACAAGGCAGAATTCAAGTTCGCCGAGTATGTATGATGCCCGGCCAACCTCGGGAAGTAGCCGTATTTGAGGATACATGAACGAGCCGGTGATTGAATTCGAGCATATCTATAAAAAGTTCGCCCGCGGCGAGCAGCACAATACCCTGCGCGACTTGATTCCGGCTGTGGCCAAGCGGGTGTTGTCATTGGGCCGTGGTCCGGCGGACAAGACCGCCCTCAAGGGCCAGGAATTCTGGGCTGTTCAGGACGTTTCCTTCCGCCTGGGCCGGGGCCAGTCCATGGGGATCATCGGTCCCAATGGCTCGGGTAAAAGCACCAGTCTCAAGCTTCTCAGCGGCATTCTCCGGCCGGAACGGGGACGGTTCGCAGTCCGGGGCCGGCTCAGCGCCCTCATCGAGGTGGGGGCGGGTTTTCATCCCGACCTGACCGGCCGCGAAAATGTTTTCCTCAACGGCGCCATCCTGGGCATGACCCGCAGGGAGATCAGCGCCAAGTTCAACGACATCGTCGAATTCGCCGGCGTCGAGGAGTTCATCGACACCCCCGTCAAACGCTATAGCTCGGGCATGCAGGTCCGCCTGGGTTTTGCCGTCGCCGCCTTCATAGAACCCGACGTGCTCCTGGTCGATGAAGTGCTTTCCGTCGGCGATACCGAGTTCCGCAACCGCTGTCAGGGGCGCATGAACCGTCTGCTCAAGAACGGCGTCACCATGATCCTGGTCAGCCACAACCTCAGCGAGGTGCGCAGCCTCTGCCAGAGTTGCCTGATGCTCTACAAGGGACAGGCGGTCATGCATGGCGACACCGCCAAGGTGATCGAGGAATACCACCGCACCGTGGCCGAAAAAGTCAAAGTGGAGCAGGACAAGCAGGCCGTCCGCCAGCGCAGCGACTATCGCGATTCGCCGGTGACGCTGACCAGGGTGCAACTTTTCAATGAGCGCGGCGAGGTCGCCGAAGAATTCGGCAGCGGCCAGAGCATGACCGTGCGCATTCACTACCACGCCCGCCATCCTTTGGCCAAGCCGCAGTTTGCCGTCGAACTTCTCTGGGCCACCGATGATTATGTCGCCTCCGTTTTCAGCACTCGCCACGAGGGCGTCGATTTGGCGCCCATCGACGGGACCGGCTGGATCGATCTGAGAATAGGCGGTCTTCTCATCGAGCCGAATATCTATGCCTGGAACGTGCTGATTTCCGATGGCGCCACCAACACGGTTCTGGACGCCATCCCCAAGGTGCGCTGGGTCCTCAACGAACTCCTGCCGATCCCCGGCATTTTCGGCTTGCAGCACGATTGGGGCCGGCCCCAGGCCGCCCCGGTTGCCGTGGTGGTTTGATTGGATTCTAAGACAGAGCCTAAGGCGATATGCCCTTCGATCCCTCCAATCCGCGGCCGACCGTCTCCGTCGGCATACTGACCCGCAATGGTGGCAGGCTCTTTGGACAGGTGCTTGCCGCCCTGCGGACCCAGGAGACGCCCTGGCCATTCCATATTGTCGTGCTCGATTCGGCCAGCAAGGACGGAACCGACCGCGTCGCCGCCGATGCCGGCGCCAGGGTCATTGGCTATCGGCCCGCCAAATTTTTCTTTGGCACGGCCCGCGACACGCTCTTTGAGGCCTGCCCGGGGACCGTCGTCGTCACCATGAGCCAGGACGTGCTGCCGGCTGGTCCCCAATGGTTGGCGACGCTGGTCCAGCCCATACTCAGCGACAGTGCCGATGCCACCGTGGGTTCCCAGAAGGAACCGCCCGGAAGGTATGCTTTTTATTGGGATTATCACGGTTCCTGGCTGCGCTCGGTGCCGGTTCTTTTTGACCGGGCCCACGGCAACCTCGCCATCAGTTGCGCCGATCTGGCGTTGCGCCGTTCGGTATGGGAAAAGCTGCGTTTCGGCGACGTCGAGGCCATCGAAGACCGGGTGATGCAGGTCAAGCTGCACCGCGGTGGCTACCGGATGCAATATGTCCCCCAGGCCCTCAGCTATCACGGTCACGATTACACCTGGACGGAATTGTACAACCGCAACGGCAGTTTCGCCGTCGGCTGGGCCAGTCTGGGCTGGCCCTATACCTTGCGGCGGCTGCTGCGCGATCTGATCCAGCCCAGCCGCTACCGCATAGTTATCGACGCATTCATGAACCGCAAACTGGTTAGTTGGAAAGAATTCGTCTATCCGGTCTGGATGTGCGTTATCCAGTACCGCGCCGGCAGGAAAGGGCAGCGATCTTAGCATGCGCATCGGGTACATCATCTCCAGTTTTCCGGCCGGCAGCGAGACGTTCGTGGTGAATGACATCCGCGGCCTTGAGGCATTAGGCCACGAGGTGACGGCCCTGGCCCTGGGCGGAGCCGATCCAACCGTGGCTGGGAACCCCAACTATGCGATCAAGGGCAGGATCATACGGGTCAAGGGGTTGGGCTTGCCCCTGTGGCGCAAGGTTCAGAAGTTGACGGCGCGGCGTCGTCTGCGGCTTAAGTACGGTCAGTTGTTTGCGCAGGGCTACGATCGGCGTCCCGTGGGGATGAGCGATGAGCTTTGGACCGACCGCCTGACGTGGGATGCGGCCATCAACCAGATTGATGCCGGCAAATTCGACTTTCTCCACGTGCATTTCGCCATGCGTCAACTCCTGCTGGGCTACCACGCCGCGCGGCTGCTGGATATTCCCCTGAGTCTTACCATGGCCGCTCACGATATCTTTGTGAATCCGTTGGCCAGTTTGTTTCCGCAGACCCTTGGCCAGTGCGCCTTCATCGTGACGGTCAGCGACTACAACCGGCAGGAAATTCTCCGGCTTGCCCCCGCGCTTGACCCCACCCGGCTGCACGTGATGGCCAATGGGGTGGACGTTGATGCGTTCACGCCGGCATATCACGATCCCGGCCAGCCGTTCGCCTTCGCCTCCACCGGACGCCTGGTTGAGATAAAAGGCTTTCATGTGCTGGTAGAGGCGGCGGGAATCCTGGCCGCCAGGGGGCGGGATTTCGTGGTCCGCATCGTCGGTGAAGGGCCGCTCCGCCACTCGATGAGCAAGCGCATAGGCCAACTGGGGCTTGGCTCCCGGTTTGAGTTGCTGGGCCGGAAGGATGCCACGTTCCTGCGTGATTGGCTTCCGCGCCAGGACTGCTTCGTGCTGCCTTGCGTCATCGCCAAAGACGGTAATCGCGATGGCATGCCGGTGGCCTTGCGCGAGGGCATGGCCTGCGGGTTGCCGGCGCTTACGACCCGGCTCCTGGGCTTGCACGAGGCCGTCGTGCCGGGAACCGGCTTGCTGGTCGAAGCCGGCGATCCCCAAGCCTTGGCCATTGGCATGGAAGCGATTATGGACCTGTCGCCCGCCGAGCACCGGGCCATGGCCCAGGCGGCACGGCATAAAGCCCAGAGCGAATTTTCCCTCGTTTATCAGGTTGGTTGGCTGGAAACCTGGATGAAGCAGGAGATCCAACGCTGGGAAGCGCGAAGTTGTGATCATCCACTACCGGCGGTTCCTTCGCGGTTGCAACTGGGGTAAACGCCTATGGCAACGAAACTGGTCACCGCCATCATCCCGACATACAACCGCGCCCCCATGTTGGCGCGGGCCCTTCATAGCATCGCCGAACAGACCCATCGCCCCCTCGAGGCGATCGTCGTGGACGATGGGAGCGATGATGGCACCATTGAATCGATCCCCGGCCACGTCCAGACCCTGGCCTCAAGAGACATCGAACTGATATTCCTGCGGCAGGCCCACGGCGGGCCGGCGGCGGCGCGCAACATGGCCATTTCCCGCGCCCAAGGCTCGTTAATCTGTTTCCTGGACAGCGATGATATGTGGAAGCCCGCCTTTGTCGCCACGCTGGCCATGCTGATGGATCGTTATCCCGGCGCCGGCCTGGCCTTCGGCGGCTACCTGTACATGGACAAGCAGGAACGCGTGCTGGGGTGCAGAGCGACACGCTTAGCTCCCCAGCCGGTCCAGGGCCTGCTGAGGCGCCCCTTCGAGAGCATTATCCAGTATATGCCTTTTGGCACGCCTTGCGTGATGGTCCGCCGAGCCGTGCTGGACCAGGTTGGCATATTTGACACTGACTTTCTCATTGGCGAAGACTGGGATCTATGGTTCCGCATCTCCCGCGCTTTCGATTTTGCCTATACTCAGGAGGGCCTCAGTTGCTGCCGGCAGCACCCGCGCAAGATGGTGAAAGACAATTCGCGGGCCCTGGCGGATCGCGCCAAGCTCGATCTCAAATATCTTCCCGCCGTGGTTTCGCCTCCGGTCCGGGATTGTCTTCGTCGGCGGATTCGCAAGGAGATCCTTCTGCTGCGCGAACAGTTGCTGCGTGAAGGGCTGGATATCGGGGATTTTCGCTCTCTCTTGGAGCATGAACTGGCCCCGCGTACCATTCGCGCCAGATCAGGCGCCTTCATGAGCCGCCGCCCCCCCTGGATGGGCCGGTCCTACGCCATCCTGATCCGCACCCTGGGCAACCTCTGGCGCGGCGTCACGGGTTGAGCGTATTGGTTTCGAGGACCGAAGTCGGCCATCCGCGTTCTGCTTCCAGTGGTTATCGTTCACGGTTCAGCGTTGCTTTTTATGTTTTTCCCTGATCCTTCTTCTGCCTCCCTTGCCACCCGCCGCTTGCTGATGGTGGCCCACAGCAACTCCGCCCACACTGCGCGTTGGGCCGGCTACTTCCAGCATCTGGGCATGGTCGTCCGCGTCATCAGCCCCACCCCGGACGCGATCCCCGGCATCGACGTCATCCAGTTTCCTCCTGACCGGCGCTGGTATCATGCTCTCAAGGGTTTGCACCTGTATCTGGATTACCCTGCCTGGCGGTCGATCTTCCATGAATTTCACCCCGATATCACCCACGTCCATTACCCCGATGTTGGCGGTCGCAGCCGGTTTTACTTCAATGGCGTTCATCCACTAATAACATCTACATGGGGCAGCGAGGTGGTCGAGAGCCTGGAGTTTCCGCTATCGGCCAAACACAAGCAGGGGGTTCGCCGGATGTTACGGCGTTCGTCGGTGGTGACCGCGACCAGTCGGTTCCTGGCCCATTGGACGGCTCGGTACTGTCCGCCGGGAACGCCGATTCACATTATTCCCTTCGGCGTCGATTGCGATGTGTTTACTCCCGACCCTTCGCGGCGGCCCAAGGCGGACGGGCCGGTGCGTCTGGGCTTCTTCAAAAACCTGGAGCGGAAATACGGTCCGGAGGTGCTTATCGAGGCTTTTGCCCGTGTCGTTGGCAAGCACGCCAATGCTAAGCTGGTGATGTGTGGCAAGGGAGACATGGCCTCCGGCCTCAAGGCCAGAGCCCAGGAACTGGGTATGTCGGATAATGTCGAGTTCCCCGGCCGCCTGCCCCATGAGCAGGTCGTGACGGCGATGCATGCCTGCGACATCGTGGTGATGCCCAGCACCTGCCAGGAGAGTTTTGGCGTGGCCGCCTTGGAGGCTTCGGCCTGCCAAATCCCGGTTGTCGCCAGCCGGGTGGGGGGTGTGTGCGAGGCGGTGGTAGATGGCCAGACCGGGCTGCTCGTGCCATCGGCTAATGTTGAAGCCCTGGCTGACGCTTGTCTTAAACTCATTGGAGACCCTGACTTGCGTCAACGATTGGGTGTTGCCGGACGCCAGTTTGTACTCGATCATTACCAATGGCAGGCCAATGCCTCGCTGATGGCCAACCTCTATGTCCAGATACTGCACAAGACGCGCCCTCAATCGTCGAATATGATAGTGGCGTCTGAAGAAACATGACTAAGTTGCGTTCGCTCCTATTCCTGGCCTACTTTTTCCCGCCGCGTGGCGGGGCGGGGGTGCAACGTTCTGTCAAGTTTGCCAAGTACTTGCCTGAATTCGGCTGGAAACCGCTGTTGGTTGCTCACGGCGGGACGGCCGACAACGTCACCGCCGCAGTCGATCCCAGTCTGCTCGATGATTTATCGCCTGATGTCGTGGTACGCTACACGGCCCTGCTGGCCCGCGAACGCAAACGCTATTATCAGGCGCAGCACAAGTGGCGGCAGGCGCTTTTTGCGACCGATCCGATGGGTTGGTGGGCGGCGGCGGCGGTGCGGATGGGGATGGAACTTGCCGCCGAGCATAAGCCCTCGGCGATTCTGGTGACGATGTCGCCTTTCACGGCCGCGCGGGCGGGCATGCAACTGAAGCAGGCCTTGGGTTTGCCGTTGATCTTCGACTTGCGCGACCCGTGGGCTCTGGACGAAACGCGCATCTATGCTTCGCGCTGGCATGCCAGGCGCGACTGGAATGCGATGGGTCAGGCCATGGCCGCTGCCGATCTGGTGATCATGAACACTCCCGAGGCGGCCGCGGCGGCCACCGAGCAATTCGCCAAGTCCGGCGCCAGATCCGTCCTCGGCCTCAAGTCGCCGCCGCGCATCGTGGCCATCACCAACGGTTATGACGCCGAGGATTTCGCCAAGGCGGCCCTGCCGCCGGCCCCCAGGGACGTGCTGCGCATCGTCCACACCGGGATGTTTCACTCGGAATTGGCCGGTCTCTGGGACCGGGTTTATGCCCGCCAGGGGCTCCTCAATCGCCTGAAGTTCCCGCGGAGGCCCATTAATCTCTGGACGCGCACTCCGCGCTATCTTCTGGCGGCGATGGACCGCGTGGTCCGGGATGGGCGGATTCCGTTCAACAAGATGGAGTTGGTCCTTGTCGGGGAAATTTCCCGCGACGACATCGGGATGATCAACAGCGCTCCGGCGGCCAAGATGGTGCGCATGCTCGGTTACCGGCCCCATGCGGAATCCCTCGCCTGGGTGGAATCCGCCGACCTGCTGTTCCTGCCTCTGCATACGCCCTGCGACGGCGGTCCGGCCCTAGTGGTGCCCGGCAAGACCTATGAGTATCTCGGCAGCGGACGGCCCATCATGGCCATGGGTCCTTCGGGCGACATGCGCAAGTTCGTGCAGTCTACTCGCTGCGGCGTGGCCATAGCCGGCGACGATGTCGCCGGGGCGGCCGATGCTCTGGCCCGTTTCTACCAGGCCAAACTCGACGGAGCCAACATGATCGAACAGGACCGATCGATCTTCGCCGCCTTGGAGAGGAAGGCTCTTACCGGGCGGCTGGCCGCCGAACTCGATCGCCTGTCCGAACGCTCATGACTCCCGATCAACCCATAACCATGGCCCTGGCGATACTCGGAGCGATCCTGAGCATCGCCCTGCCCTCGCGCTACGCGCTGATTCCGCTGGTACTGTCGATGTTCCTCTACCCATCGACCATCAACATCCCGCCGGACACGATGCAGTTCAATCTCTCGCGGGTGATCGTCATTGTGCTGCTAGCCCGCTGCCTTATAGCCACTTCCATCCGCGCGAAATTCAAGTGGGGCTGGGCCGACACCGGGGCCATGCTGTATTTCGGTGCCACCTCCCTGTCCGCGCTGCTCAATGCCAAAAACTCCGGGGAGGCCGTCAACAATCGCCTGGGGTTTTTCTTAAGCGCCATCGCCCCTTATTTTTGCGCCCGGCTTCTGGTGACCGACCGCGCGCGTCTCTATGGGTTGTTCAAGGTGATGTTGTGGTGCGCTGCCGGACTGGCCCTGGAAGGCCTCACCGAGATGCTCACCGGCGAAAACCCTTATGCCGAACTGGTGCGGTTCAGCCCGGTCTGGCAGACCTATGGGGGCTTCGCTATGAACACCCGCCTGTTTTTGGGCGCCATGTACACCCGGGCCACCGGCCCCTTTGTGCAGTGCATCATGTTCGGTTGGTTTTTCGCTCTGCTGATGGCTCCCATGACCAACCTGTTCTTCGAGAAAAAGAGCCTGACGCCCTGGGCCGGAGCGTGGTTGGCCCTGCCCGTGGGCATTATCACCTCGATCGCCGCCGGGCCCATGTCCATGGCCGTCGTCAGCCTGGTGTTGACCGGCTTGTTTCCTCTGCGCCGATTCTGGAAGGTCGGCGTTGCCTGCGTTCTGGTGGCGTGGATGGGGATCGCCATCGGCTCCAACCGCACCCCCATGGAGATCGCCGCCAACATGGGCTTCGATCAGAGCAGCGCCTGGTTCCGCGTGGGCCTTCTGCGCTACACGCTGGATCAGGGCGGGATGACCGGCCACTGGTTTGCCGGCTATGGGCTGGTGCCGCCGGAGTACGCTCATCACCACGACCTGTGCATTCACTGGGTTGCCCTGGCGGTGATTCACGGCTTGCTGGGGGTGATCGGCTTCCATGCCTTCGTGGCCGCGGTTTGCTGGCCGCTTTGGGTGGCCCGGCGCAAAGCCGTGAGCATCGCCGACCAGTGGCTGCTCTGGTCCTTCATGTCTACGGTCGTCGCCTCTATCCTCGCCCTGCAGCTCGTCTCCTTGTTTTCCGAGATGTACCACATTTACCTGATGTTCCTGGGCATTGTCGCCAACGCCCGCTTCTTCATCGGCCAATCCACACGCCAGATGTCCATCATGGCCCAGCGCAGCGGCCTGCCCGTGCTCCTGCGCTACACGCTCCAACCGGGCCAGAAGCTGGCCTTGGTGTCCCGGCCCGGCCCGTCCCAACCCCCTGCGGCCCCTCTGCCCATAGAACCCTTGGAAGATCGGCAAGCGTAGGTTCCGCCGCCTTCTCCTCGGCGCTGTAATCCACGCATTTATTTTCAACAAGAGAAGATTCTGGTCGCGGATGGTACTGATAACTCTGATTTTGATATAATCAAGCGTCAGTTACGGTCCGAGTGGCCGCTTGCCCAGGCGCAGACCATTTTATTGAAGGAGTTGTCCGCGTTTATGGGAAGATCGCGAATTGACATTCCCAAGGCGAAAATCGCCGAGTTCTGTCGGCGCAACCATATTCGCCGGCTGGCCTTGTTCGGTTCCGTTCTGCGCGACGATTTTGGTCCAGGCAGCGATGTCGATGTGCTGGTGGAGTTCGAGTCTGCCGCCCGGGTAGGTCTGCTGCGCCTGGCCGGCATGGAGCTTGAGCTCGGAGAAGTCCTCGGACGAAAGGTGGACCTGAACACTCCTGGTTTTCTCAGCGATTACTTCCGCGACCAGGTGCTGGCCGAGAAGGAGGTGCAATATGACGCAGCATGACGATGTCATCCGCCTGCGGCACATGTTGGACCATGCCCTGGAGGCGGTCGAAATGGCGCGCGGTCGGCAACGGGAGGATCTGGAACGGGATCGGATGTTGCAACTGGCTCTGGTGTGGCTGGTGGAGGTTGTGGGTGAGGCGGCGGTGCGGGTCCGTCCCGAGACACAAAAGCGTTTTCCGTCGATTCCCTGGCGGCAGGTAGATGGAATGCGGAACCGGCTGATCCACGGCTACGACAAGGTGGACCTGGCCATTCTCTGGGATACGACTCAGGATGATCTACCGGTCCTCATTCTCCAGTTGCGCGAAGCATTAAAGGACCCGGGGTAATCCTGCAGAAAGGGAAAAGATTGGCGCGCAGAATGGGGCCCAATAGATTCTATAGCCTGTCTGACCATGAAAGGTATAGATTCACAACTTCCGCAAGACTTGCGCACCGAGCGTGGGCTAACTCGGCGTATGCCTCACCAGGCTGGCTGACCTCGGCGCCGATTCTGACGTTGACCGCGGGAACGAGCAGTCTATCCAAGCAGGGGCACACTCCAGCAGTCCTAGAATAAATTGGCGCATGAGCTTAGATTCCAAGTCTACCTTGCGGGCCGTAATGGCTGCGAACCATGACTTGCCGTCATCCTCACACAGCAGATATACATAAGCGTCTAATGCCTCGGAAAGCGCAAGAGCATTCACGTCAACACTAATCGCGACGATGTCCTGGTTGTGCAACAGCTCGACAAATGCATCGCGTGTCAGACTCGTTATGGACGTTGAATCCGCGATCTCAACATCCGACGTCACGGTCCTAAACGTCAGCTTCGTGGCTTTCCCGCAGATGCGGATGCGCTTGCAGTCGTATAAAAGCGCCCCCACTAAAGCAGGCGATGCGTTGTCCATCAGGATGGAGAGCCGGATCGGATGCATAGATATCTTCATTTGTGCTCGCTCCTATCCAATAGCTCCGTACCCACAACACCACCGTAGACAGAAACAGCAGCAGCGACAGTGCTGCCAGCCCATTGAACATCCATTGCAGCAACCGCCTCATGCCGGTCATTCTATCTCCAGTGGGAATCGAGACCAGCGACATGGCGGTATGTGTTGTCTTCTATTACGCCGGTCTCCGATCAACGTTGGATGCTGGGCCGAAAGGCAGGTTGAGGGGGCCGTTGCTATTGACGGCAATGCCAAAAGTTACCGGTGGGTCTTGCTGCGCAAAAACCGCAATGGGATACTGCAAGCTAACTCGTGCAGGAGCATCATGAAATGTCTTCGTCTGTGCATCTGTCGTGCGCGAGTAGAAATGTCATCCCTTAGCTCAAGTAGAAGTGTCATCCCCGTGGCTGGGGTATACCAGCCGGATGGAAGCACTTCGAATGTCTTTGAAAGAGCGGATTTGCCTGGAAGCATTGGCGTGAGTGAAGCGAGGCGAACTGACCGTGGTAGGAGCAGCAGAGCTGATGAATGTATCACTGCGACAGGCGCATCGTATCTGGAAGCGGTTCCGGGATCACGGCGACCGTGGCCTGGTGCATCGGCTGCGTGGGCGTCCCAGCAATCATCGAATACCCGAGGAGCTACGGGCTCGGGTCGTCAAGCGTCACCAGGAACGTTACGCGGACTTCGGGCCGACGTTTGCGTGCGAGAAGCTGTCAGATGAGGGGATACGGCTGAGTCCCAACACGCTGGTGGCGTTTCTGAAGGAGCGTCATCTGTGGGTACGTCGTCGGCGTCACGGGAAGCATCGGTGTCGGCGGGAGCGTCGATCATGGTTTGGATCGATGGTACAGATGGACGGCAGCCATCACGACTGGTTCGAGGGTCGAGCCGGCAAATGCGTGTTGATGGTGGTCATCGACGATGCCACCAATCAGACGTACGTCCGTTTCTACGAAGCGGAGACGACGGAGGCGGCATTTGACGTCTTCGGACGTTGGGTGCGGCTGCACGGTTTGGCTCGGAGCGTATACGTGGATCGACACGGTATTTACCGGGATGAGGAGCATCCGGAGAAGCCCACGCAATTCGGGCGAGCGATGAAGGAATTGGGTGTGGAGTTGATCCGTGCCCATAGTCCCCAGGCCAAGGGGAGAGTGGAGCGGCGGAACGCGGTGTTCCAAGATCGCCTGGTCAAAGAGATGCGTTTGCGGAACATCAGCGGCATATCCCACGGCAACGCCCTGTTAGAGAGTATGTTTCTCAAGGAGCTGAACCAGCGTTACGCGGTGGCGGCCGCCGAGCAGGAGGACCTGCACCGGGCTGTCGAGGCAGGGATGGTCTTGGAGGAGGTTCTGTGCGTGCAGGAGGCACGGGTGGTGGGCCAGGATTGGTGTGTGGGTTGGCGCAACCGCTGGCTGCAGATCGGCTCAGAGCACGCGGGGCTGCACCTGGCCGGCAAACGGGTGCTGGTGAAGCAACTGGCTGGTGGAGCATTGCGGGTGGACTGCCAGGGCCGCCGCCTGAGCTGCCGGGAGTTGTTGGCCCGGCCTGTGGCACCCAAAGTCAAGAAGCCGATCGTGAACAACCGGCAATGGAAGCCGGCGGTGGATCATCCGTGGAACATAGGCGTGGCCCGAAGGGCCGCGCCGCGTGTAAGTCTCGCTCCGGCTGCGCCTACGCGAGACTTACACGCGGAAAAAAGGAAGGCAGGGTGACATTTCTACTTCTTTACAACAGGGTTAATGCAAGTCCACGCCCACCGCAACCACCACCCGGAAGCCGAAGTAGACGAACCGGCCGTCAGGATCGTACCTGCCGCGGCGCGCCGAGCGGCAGCGCCTCGGAATGTTGCCCCAGGAACCGCCACGCAGCACGCGGAGGTCACCTGTGGCTGCTCCCGTAGGATCGGTGGCCTGTCCCTTCTCGTAGTTCCCATATTGGTCCGAGCACCACTGCTGTACGTTCTTACCCCCATAGGCAGTACAATGCAGGAAAGATGAAACGCCGCCCGATGGAGAAAAGGAGCAGCTTTCCGGCGATAGCTTCAAGGTTTGGCAAGAGCGCATCATGAAATGTTTTCACCTGTGCATCCATGGTATTGTGCTGGCCGGATTGACGTGGCAATACGGTTATTCGCAAGATGCACCCCCGACCACCACAAACACTTCACCAACTACATGGCCGTCCTTTGATGAACTCCGCAGGGCAGCAGAGCAGGGAGACTCCGTAGCCCAATGCAATCTGGGTAACAGCTACCACAAGGGCAATGGCATAGACAAAGACGAACGTGAAGCGGTCAAGTGGTATCGCAAGGCAGCGTAACAAAGTTATGCCTTCGCCCAATGCAATCTGGGCTACTGTTACTCTACTGGCAAGGGGATAGAGCAGGACAAGCCTGAAGCGGTCAAGTGGTATCGCAAAGCGGCGGAGCAGGGAGATGCCAAAGCCCAATACAATCTGGGCATTTTGTGCTGGTACGGCATGGGTATAGAACAGGACCAGCGTGAAGCGGTCAAGTGGCTCGGCAAGGCAGCGGAGCAGGGGGATGCCGGGGCAAAGGAGGCATTGGATGAGATCAACGCAGCTTCAATTACCACGACCGCACCGAGTACAGCACCATGAGATGGGCGCTAATCCGATCCCGCTGATCAAGGCTAAGACTGCCAGGGCCGCGCCGCTGATGCGTATTCCCCATCGCCAGCTTCGCGGGTGATAATCAAATACTACGTCTAGATTTGCCGCATCCGGCAGAGCCACGGCCCGCATGGTGCCGAAGGCCGGGACGATAAGGGTCTCGGTAGTCAGACCCGTGTCGTGGTTGATGATCCGGGCCGACCAGCCGGGGAAATAGGCGTCGGCGGTGATCAACCAGCCTCCGCCGCCGCCTGACACGTGCAAGCCCAGATGTTCCGGGTTGTATTCGCGTTTGTCCGCCGGGTCGAGGAATGTGACCTTGGCGGCGCTGGCTCCATGCTGGCCGAAGAAATCGGGATGTTGGGTCAGCGCGGCCTGGAGGAGCGGTTTGTCCTGGCTGTGCACATGGTCGTCCACCAACGCGACCTTGCGCGGGTCAAAATCCCAGGAGGCATTGGCGATGCGGGCCAGCACGTCATCGGGCCAGCCGCACAACTCCACACGGCCGACCACCCAGGCGTGCGGCAGGCCATTAGGGTTCTCATAGATGAAGGCATCGGTTACGCTCTGTCCGTCCGGCGGGTAGACCTGTCGCCAGGGGCCGCCAGGGGGCGGCTGGTCGGGGGCGGTGATCAGGTAACGCATGCCCAGTAGTTCCCAGGCAGGTTCGTTGGGGTGGTAAAGGTGGTTGAGGTATTCGGCTTGGTATTCCGGCGTCTTATCCACCGCGCGCGTCCATTGGAACATGCGCACGGAACCTACGGCGTCATAGCCGCGAACATCGTCCAAGTGGTACACGCAGCTCGTTTCCGGTATCAGGGTCCGGTAGGTGCCGCCGAAATGGCAGAACTCGGCAAGCTGGCGTTGGCGCAGGAATTCTGTCGCCGGAGTCTTCGGGTAATTCGTCTGCACCGGCACCGCCGGGTTCCACAAGATGGCGAAGCACAGGAGATCCGCCAGGCTCAATACCAGCCATGGCACAGGGTTGGCTGTCACCAGCGCCGATTGGGCCATCCCCCGGTACGCCGGTGGATGGTTGGGGTCTGGCACACCGTCGGCTTTACGGTCGTGGTGCGACAATAGCCAGGCAGCCGTCCCGAAGATGAATGCCGGGATAAGCAACCGCAGACTGATGAGCATCAGCTCTTCCTGAATCAGTCGTACCTCGTTGAGCCAGTGGGACTTGGGAAATTCACGGCCGCCGCCGTGGTGGCCGGTGTCATAGCGGGCTTGGATCATGGCGTCGCCCTGGCGGATGATCCTGTCTTTGGCCAACCAGAAAGTCAGCACGCCGGCCAGAGCCATGACGGCCAGGCCGATCGCCAGCCAGCGCAGGGACTGGGAAAGCCTCGCGCACGAAGCTCCCGACGCCAGTCGGTCCAGCAATTCCTGAAGCCCGAACCCAGCCAGCAGCGCTAAGGCGAACGCCGTCGTAAACAGCAGCCGCTGGTTTTGCGCCACCTTGAGACCGGGAATCTGGCGGACTACCCAGTCGATGCCGGGGAACCGAATGGCTATCAACATGGCGATCAGCCCGATCACGGACCAGATGCGCACCGTCGATTTACGCCGGAGCCACCCAATGGCCAGGAATGCCAGCAGCAGGGGGATAAAACCCACCCACCCGGCGATCAGTTCGTTCGTGTTGGGCAGCCTGGTGGCCAGGCGGATGTCGAACGGCGTGACGCCGTCGGGGGCGTAGCCGTTCAGGTACGGGTAGAACATGCCCAGGGCATACTCCATCTGCATGGCAAACAACCCCGTGCCTTGGGCCCTGCCCTGGCGCCAGGCGCTGGCGGCGCTGTAATTGACGTATTCCAACATCGGCAGCCAGGCCAGCGCCGCCAGCGCAAAGCCCAGCCCCATGACCAATGCCAACGCCGGCGCCGCCCGCAGCGGCGCCTTTCGATCGGTCCCCAAAACTCGCCCTGCGTACACCATGCCGCAGGTCAGGAGCAGGTGCATCGACGAAGCCGGATGGCCGCCGAGAAATTGCAGGCCGATGATGGCGCTTCCCCCGGCGATGCCGAGGAGCGTGACTCGTTCGATCAGCATTTCCACGGCCAGAACTGCCCAGGGCAGGCAGGCCGTCACGTTGGTATGCGGGTGGTTAAGCCATGCAATGTTGTAGCCGCAGAGCATGAAGCTCACGCCGCACAACAGGCGCGGCCAGAACCGTAGTCCATAGCGGCCGGCCAGCAGCCACATTCCCACTCCCGCCAGCCACAAGCGCAGGACGGCGCTGAGCGTAAACGACCAGGTGGCCGGCAGGAACAAGTGCAGCAGAAAGGTCGGGAAGAACAAGGCCGACTGCCCATTGGCCGCCAGCGGCTGGCCCAGGCCATTGTGCGGGTTCCACAGCGGCGCCAGCGAGCCCTGGCCCGTCGCCCAGGCATGGCGGATGCGTTCGACGGCGTATTTCGTCCAGGCGCTGAACTGAGTGGGCTGATCCTGCAATCCTTCGTTGACCGGTCGGAAGTCGCTCCCGTCCGCCCAGGGGGCCATGGTCTTCAGAATGTCGGTTGTCCCCAGCATCCTCCCCGGCCAGAACCCCGGGGCCACCGCGATGCACGCCACGACGAGAAGAAACAAAACGCTTGCGATGTGGGTGCGAATCGAAAGCCGACCGCTCCTGGCGGTTCGATCCGCCAGGGACCGCGGGCGGTTCATGTCTTCGGTGCGTACGCTGTTCATCGGAACTTCCCAGATACAGGCAAAGGGAAGGCGCCTTTGGGGCGTCCATCCGTGACGGAACCGTTAGCGAGGCGCGTTCCCTTGACACGGTCCTTGAGCCGCAGGAACCAGGCCTCGTATGTCCAGTAGCTTAGGCTCGCCAGGCCGACGGCGATCGCTGTCACCAGCAGGAAATTCACCAGTTCATGGCGGTACTGGAACGGCTCGCCGAGGATTCGCCTCACGGCGTGAATCGCGAACATGTGCAGCAGGTACAAGCCGTAGCTGATCATGCCGATGTAGCGCACCAGGGCATTGCCAAGGATCGCCCGCAGCGGATGGGCCCCTTGGATACAGCATGCTCCGACCACCATGGTCATGCTCAAGAATACCAGCAAGTCTGGCGTACTGGCGGCGTTTGGTCGGAGGTTCCATGGGTAGAGGCAGACGGCGAGCATGATGAGCACCAGCGCTGGGGCGCTCCAGATGCGGCCCAGCAGCGGTTTGAGTATTGCGAAGGAACGGCGATGGTGCAGCGCGTAAGCCAGGAGGCACCCCAGGCATATCGGGGTGGCGATGCTGCGGACGATGATGACCGGCAGGTTGTCATACAGTGTCTGGGCGCCCAGGGGATTGATATGGAAATACAGTTCCGTTCCTTCCTTCACGGCGATGAACGAACACATGGTGGCCAGGGGAATCCACCACCTGGCCGCCAGGCGCACGATGGGTGGCCAGACGACATAGAACTGTTCCTCGGTGGCCAGCGACCAGGCGAGGATCATGATGACGCGCTTGCCTGCCTGCGGCCGCACGAACCAGTTGGAGGTATAGGTTAGAAAATACCGGAGGTTATAGAAGAAATCTCCGCGAATGCCCCCGTCCGCCTCCGCCAGCAGCGTGGAGATGGCGAACAGGCCGATGGCAGCGTAATACAAGGGGAAGATGCGCAACGTTCGCCGCAGGTAGAAGCCTTTGAGGGAGATTTGGCCCTTGTCTTCCCTTTCGCGCAGCAGCAGGGTGGTGATGAGGAAGCCGCTGATGACGAAGAACAACTCGACTCCCAGGCCGCCGCGTTTGGCCAGGGTGCTGAAATGTTCCGGCAGCGCGTGGTGCCAGATGACCGCCAGGATGCTCAGGCAGCGCAGCCCGTCCAGCGACGGGAAGTACTTGCTGCGGCGGAAGCTATCGTATTCAGTCAAGTCAGCGCTCATTTCCGGTACACGCTACGCGGCGCATTATATGTAGTTCCGCTAGCAAGCGACGCCAGGCCATCCTGCCCGCGGATTGTAGCCATCATTCCGCCCAACAAGAGGCTTGGGGCCGGACGATCTTGAAGATTAACACTTTTGCGTTTGCCGCGACAGTCAGCCCCAGCGCGCCCTGCCAACGGGTGCGGTCCTTTATTCGTTGCGTTCGTTGCGCCGTTGCGTGAGAATAGCCTGTATGAATGCCACGCCGGATTGCTAGGCCGGCCCGCAGGCGTCATACCCTGCGCCAATCGCATCGCGAACATTCTGGTGGCGACCGCCGGGATGGATGAGCCGTGAGACCTTATGGCATTCTACAGCCCTCTGACGTGCCCTGAATGAGCATGGAAAAGCTCCAACCTTCTCCTATGACGTCCGCTGAACCGGCTCCGCGTGCGCCTAACTGGCGCCGGATGCTCCCCCTGGCCCTGTTTGTTCTGGCCATTATCATGCGCACGGGCTGGGTCTCGCGGCTGAATGACGATCTGCGCTATTTGGACGAGGTGGAATTCAATGTCATCGCCATGGGTTTGCACCACGGCCAGGGCTACCAGTCGCGCAGTTTCCGTGCCACCCCGGTGCTGCCGGTCTATCTGGCGGCCGTCTATGGTTTTGGCGGCGAGAATCATGCCCTGGGGCGCTATGGCCAGGCAGTCCTGGGCGCCCTCTCGTGCCTCCTGCTTTACGGCATCGCCGCCAGGACCATCGGCCGCGCCGGTGGCCTGTTAGCTGGTTTTCTGCTGGCGGTCTACCCCGGCCATATATATTTCAGCGGCGTGTTCTATGTCGAGTGCATCCTTATCTTCTTCCTATGCCTTTCGGTCTACCTGGGCTTGGTCACGATGCAGCGGCAGAGGGGCAATGGGTGGACAGGGCTCTTGGCATTGCTAACCGGCGTCAGCTTCGGTCTGACCGCTTTAGCTCGGCCGATCTTCCTCCTGGCCATCGGCTGCCAGTGTGCGGCCTGGCTTTATCATCGTTCCCCGCCTTGGCGACGTAGGCTGGGACTGGCCGCTTTGCTTATTGCGGGCAGCGCCATGACCATCGGGCCCTGGAGCTACCGCAACTATCTGACCTATCATCGCTTCATTCTCATCAGCACCGGCTTGGGCACGAAACTGTGGCAGGGGAACAATGAACTGGCCGATGGCAGCGCTTTCGATCGCGAGCTTTACTGGAACGAATGGGATTTAGGTGGTTGGCGGCAGCGCCTCGCCCGCCTCGATCCCGCCCGGAGCCAGGAAGTCCAGGCCAAATACGCCGTCATCGAGCGGCAGGTCGAGCAGCGCCTGGAAGACTTGCGCCGGCAGGGGCACGGGGATGATCGCGAATTGGCGGCTGATGGAATACTCGCGCCGGTGGCCATCGCCTGGATGAAAGATAACCCCTTACAGGCGGCCGGGCTGTTCTTGAAGAGGTGGATTCCCCTTTACGACGCCTACAGCGATACCATCAGCCGGACTGCCGCCATATCGCGGGGCAAACGCCTTGTCGCCGCCATAACCTTCTATCCTATTTTGCTTCTGGCTGGGGCCGGATTTTTTATTGGCCTGGCGTGCCGCCGCCAGTTGGCGATGCTTTACCTTCTGATCCTTACGGTTAGCGTCGCCTATTGTCTACTGAATACCTGCACCCGATTCCGTCTGCCGCTGGATGCGTTCCTGATCGTTTTTGCGTCAATGGCCATTGTGTGGCTCTGGAAGTTCATGGTCCGTCGTGCTCATTTCGATCCCACGCACCACAGATGGTGGTCGCCGCGGATATACAGGCGCCCGTCGCCCATGGCAGGCGTCGCATCCGCCCCTTCGCCGAGTTGACACACATTTACCTGGCAGTACTCGCGCTCGGCGGCGATGATCAGCATCGTGCCATCTCGGCCAAGGCAATATACCCGGTTGCCGCTGCCGACCAGCGAAGCGTAGGCGCCGGGGCCTTTCCGAACCCACTGTTCCTGGCCGGTTGTGGCGTCGACGCATACCAGCCGGCCGCCGGTGGCCGACATGAACAGCAGCCCGTTGACCACCACCGGGCTGGAAGTGTCGCTCAGAGCCTTCTTGTACTCCCAAAGCAATTTGGGGGTTATATCGCCACTGTAGCACATGAGACTGGCCCCCACGTTCACCAGGTAGAGCCGGCCTTGGGTCCACGTCGGCGATGGCGTGACCTGTCCTGACACCCCGTCCAGGTCCCACGCCACGTTGCCATAGGTATCGAATGCCGTGACTGAGCCGTTGGCGTTGGCCACCCAGAGCGGTGATCCCGCCGGCCCCGGGATCATAATCGGCGAACACCATGACGCCCCGCGCGATCGCGGGTGTTCCCATATCGTTTTGCCGGTGGCGGCATCCAATAGCAGTACCCGGCCGTTCTCATGATCGTCAAACTGCACGAATACTGTCCCGTGCGACACGACCGGCGATGACGCGAAGCCATACCCGATTACTGGACGCTGCAGGAATATCTTCCAGCGCAAGCGGCCATCATGCCCATAGCAGGCCAGGTCGCCGGTCCCGAATAGCGCGTAAATTCCGTTGGCATCGCAGGCGGGCGTAGGCAGCGCCAAAGCGGAACCCGAAACCGAGGGCAGCGGCGCTCTGCCGCTGCCGTCTTCGACCACTTGCCGCCATAACCGTCGCCCGCTCCCGGCGGCAAACGCCAGCACCGCCCGCTCCTGGTGGTTCCCTTCCGTCAGATAAACATGGTTTGCCCAGGCCACCGGCGAACTGGCGCACGACATTTCCAGGGGCGCTTTCCAGATCACCCCGCGGTTTCCGTCGCCATCCCAAGCAACCGGCGCATTGTCCCAGCTCGACAGGCCGCACTGGGAGCCCCGGAAACCATTCCAATCTTCCCCGGCGATCTTGGCCCGGCTGCTCGGCCGAACCAGCAGTACCGTCACCGCGGCCAGAAACAACAACACGGCGCCGGCCACCATGGTCCTGGGCCACCCCGCGGTTCCATTTTTCATCGATGTCGCACCTGTGCCATCATCCATATTTTCTCACGCACCGAAGATGGTGTGGAACTGAACACCGGCACCGGTGTCCATCGGTGGCTAACTCTTTGGGTCATATATTCCTCTGTCACTGCGTCAAACTCAACGCCGGATCGCCAAAAAGCACCATCGAAGGCGGATCGATCTCAATACAGTTGTCCGAATCCTTTCCTTTTTGATCCTCGCTTTGGCGGGGTGCCCATTTCTGGTAGGCCCGCCACTTGGCATCGATCAGGGCTTCGCCCACCGGCATCTTGTTGAGCAGCAGATTCTCCCAGAAATTGATGGCCTGATCGGCTCCCGGTCCCCTGGGGGCGTAGCGCCAGAAGCAGATCGACTGGCACTTGTTGGGCGCCATGTAGGCCACGGCCCCGGCGTGTATGGCCGAGGTGGGCAGGTATTCCTGATTGGTCTTGAAGTTGGCATTCACAGTGCCCACGTTGCAGCCGATGACATAGACGATCGCCGGCGCCTTGAAATCCAACTGCTTGCGGTATTCCGCTCCCGTGGCCAGGTAGTTCTTCATGTCCTTGCCGGTTCGGCCGGCCTCGATCCGCAGGTAGGGCGGGTCTCCGTGGGCTACGTACTGTACGAACCCGTAGCCGCTGGTGGAACTGAACAGGTCCGGGGCCTTGATCCCCTGGCTGTCGGGCTTGGTCTCATCCCTGGGGAACACATAGTCGCCGCTCAAGCCGGCCTTGCGATAGACTTCGGCCACTTCCCCAGCGGGGTGAAAGGGCGCGTCGCAGGAGGCATCGGGCCCGCCTTCATCAGGCTGGTTCAGCCGGTGTCCGTCGAACACGATCGCCTTCTTCTCCCAGCCCTGGGGCGCCAGACCGGCGTACCGGCCGCCCGGCAGATACTCTTTGCGGAAGAAGGTCTTGGCCAGCATGAGCGTGGCATCCCGCACACTGTCGGCCATGATTCGGCCCACGGCCAGGTCCGGCTTGACGAAGCGGGTGAAATCCACGTCATCCCGCAGGGTGGCGTAAGGGGTATCGGCCGGCACGTAGTCGATGTTGAGGCTCCAGAAGGTGTAGTTGGCATGCAGGTCCAGGAAATAGTAGGGCAGGGCGATCGCGCCGCCCACCATGCCGAGGAACCGTGGCCGCTGCCCCTGCTCGATCAGGTACTTGGCGGCGGCGTTGCAATCGCCTTTCAGATGCTTCATTACCGGCAAGACCTCGGCCAGTTTTTCCTTGTCGGCCTTGTCGCCTAGGCTCACGCCCAGGTCGTTGAGTTTCTGCCGGTCTCCGGTGTAGTTGCCCGTCTGCACCAGGGCGTGCCGGAACGCCGCCAGCGGCGCGCTGGCCAGCGAGAGATAGGGCCATTGAATATTGGCGTCGAGATTATCGGCGGTATCGGTGGGGTTGGTGACCAGAACATAGTCGCAGGCCAGCTTTTGGGCGGCCATGAGGGTCAACTGGTACTTCCAGGCCGCTTCCTTGCCGTCCAGGGCAACGGTCTCCACGCCTGCGATTTTGGCGCCGCCGAGCACGATGGCTTTCTTGACGCCCAATGCCGCCAGCGTCGCCGCATCCGGGCCGACCAGGATCGGCGCACAGAGCAGCGCAGCGCTGGGCGCCACCCAGAGCGCCTGCTCGTAATTGGCGACGACAAAGACGGTTTCGGCGTTTTTCCAGAACTTTCCGGCGATAGTCGCCGTGGCCGCCGGGGCGTCGGGGCCGAAGTCCTTCACAGAGGCGGTCGAGGCCCCAATAGCGATCTGGCGGTTTTCGCTTCCATCATCGAAGATCAGGGGTACGGCGCCGCTCCGATTGTAGAAAGCGGGGGTGATACATACAGCCGTCAATGCCTGCCACTGCTGGCGGTCGAGCCGCAGGATCAGCCCCTGTTCCGGCGTCCGCAAGGCGTTGTCGGCCGCGGCTGGCCGGGTCAGTGACGCAAGACAGATGAGGCTGAGGATTGCAAAGATGCTCTTGGTCATATCCAACTCCAGTTTGGTTTGGCGTTTACCACTTGCCCAGAACCCAATCGAGCTTGACGGTGAAAGTCGGCTTGCCGTGCTCGGTGGGCATGCTTGTCCAAGTTTCCAGTGCGATATTGTCAGTCAACTGATACATAGCGCCGACACTGGCCAGCCACTGGGCCTGATCCTGTATCTGGATCGCATCCGTCCGCAGCGTCAGATTCCTCTCGAAGAGGGGAAAAGTGACGTCGGCGCCGGCAAAGGCGGCGTAGTTGCTCGACTGGAAAGAGTAACCGGCGTGTAGCCGGAACAGCTTCAAGTCCTGGGAGAGCACGAAGTAGTCGAACGGCTCCCCGACCCGATCGCGCTCATCGTTGCTTACCGCGACGTTGGCGGCGCCGATGGCCGCTGTCGGCCCATCGGCCCACAGGGCGATGGAAAGTTTGCTCTGGAAGACCGCAGGGCCGAAATCACCCGGGAGGATGTGCCCATCCACCCCGCCTTCGAAATGCGGCACGCCGGGGTCTTCGCCCCAGGGCGCCAGGCCGAACTTCATGCCGGCGGACAAATCGTGCTGCCGGTCCGCGCCGAACGTGTCGTAGGTCTGCAACACGATCACCTGGTCCGGCGGCGTATCCGCGGTGGGAATGTTGTTGAGCCCCGACGGAGACGCCAGTGCCGCTTGCCGCAGCCAGATGCACGCCAGCGCTGTTCCGACGACCATGGCGCGTTTGTTCATGGTTGGCCTTTCCGCGGCGCCGCGCCGCATATCTATGGGTGTATATCCTGTAGAAGATATAGTCTGCTAGATGACGAAATCTAACGTGCTGCCGTCATGCCGTCAAGCGCTGTTCCCGCTCTGGGCCTTGGGGCATGGGTCCGGGCGTCATTTGCAGCAGCGGCAGGCCGCTTTTGTCTTACGCGCCGGCTTGGTTCCCCACTTGAACGAGATCTTCACGTCAGTGCCGTCCTTGACCGCCAGGTACACCGGGCAGCCGTGGCTTGCGGCTTGCAGGAATTTTCTGTCGGCCGGCGCCAGCTTGAAGGGGCAGTGGATCGCCACCGCCAGAGTTTGGATCTTATAGTTCTTCAGTTTGTACGAGGTGTTAGCGCAGGTTCCGGTCAGGTCAAGGCCCTTGTCCTGGACGGCTTTGGCCATCATCACCAGCAGACATGCGCCCAGGCTCATGGCCACTAGGTCAAGAGGGTTCAGGTCGGTGTCCGCGCCCCCGGCGCAGCATCCGCCCAGGCCGATCGTTTTGCCCAGTTCATGATGCACGGCCTTGGTGTGAATCATCCGGTCCAGGGTAACTGTCATTCCCATGCGAGGTCTCCTTGGCGTATCCGTCACCCGGCCCTTGCGCGGTTCCGTCGCCGCGCTGTGGCACATGGTCTGGTAACAGACATAAGCATATAGCGTAAGTCGTATATGCAAGCTGTCAAGGGTTTGGCGGGGGGGGTCAGGAGTTTGCAAACGCCGATCTCGCGCCACGCCGCGACCAATAAACCGGCGTGCCGCACTGCGAAAGATTCACCATCCAAGTTCGTGCCACGCCACCGCAGAGCCACCATCCATCCAACTCTTGTCTCGCTGCGGGAAATTAATGGAACTGAAGGCCGGCATCTGTGCCCATCCGTGTTAATCCGTGGCTGCCAATTCTCTGCATCTTTGTGATTGAAATGTCTTCCGGTCCACGGCTTACGTGCCTCGCTCACTTTCCGCCGCGCCCCGTCCGTCGCGAGGCCACCCGAACTTGTTTGGCCAACTGTCCGATGCGCTGGCGATAATCCTCCAGCGTTTTGGCCCAGCAGAGCAGGCATTTATGTCCGGCCGGCGTCAGGCCGAAGAGCTTTTTGGCCGGGCCGTTGGCCGACATGCTCCATGAAGAGCTTACAATGCCCCGTTTCTCCATGCCCTTGAGGGTTCGGTATACGCCCGTAGTGTCCGGCTTTTCGCCACGGAAGGTGGGCATCTGGCCGAGGCGCTTGACGATCTTGTACCCATGAAGTGGCCCTTCCACCAGGACGGCCATGGTTGCCGGCTGGATACACTTGTCCAGATTATGCCCGGCGCAAGGGCGTTGATCATCGGCGCCCACAGGCGGTTTTCCCTTGTTGACCATGGCCTGTACCGTAGATTTGCCCGTCGGGCCTGTCAAGCGGGCGAACAGGCGCTCGATGCTCCCCCACAACAACACCCACAACAACAAAGCCTTGCCGAGCCTCCACCGCACGGTATGCTGTGGGGAATTGTCGATGTCGTTCATCGACACAGGTCCATATCGGAAACCGCGCGCCAGCAATTCTCTGTCGTGAGATCGGCACGTCTTCCGCCAGTTGCCATGAAACACCTCGCCCTTTGCTGCGTCGTAGTCTTCTTCCTCGTCTCCGCTCTGCCCGCCGGGACTGATCCCAGGCAGGACTACGAGGATAAGTACGGTGCCGATGCCAAGAAAGTCGCCAACGCCGATGCCCTGTCGTTTGCCGCCACTTTGCTCAATGACGCCCAAGCAACCAAGGATGCCCCCGACAAGGTCGGCTGCCTGGTCGAAAAGGCCGCTGAGTTCTACGCTCGCGGCCTGCCGGGAGTCGACAAGGACACCGTGGCAGCAGCTCTACTGCGCCTGCAACTGGCCCAGGGCGATTGCCTATATCGCGCGGATAGACTCTCCGAGGCCGTCGCTTTCTACCAGCAGGCCGCGGCCACCGCCGCCGCCATGAAGTCCGACAAGGCCGCCGACGCCCAGTTGCGCGCCAAGCTCGCCCAGGAGCTGGCAGCCGCCCAGAAAAAGGCACGCGACCTGGAAGCTCGCCTGAAATCAACTCCCGCCGACGCCGCATCGGCCAAAACCCTGGTCAAGCTCTGTATCGTGCAACTGGATGACCCGGCGCTGGCCATGTCTTTTCTGGATGCCGCCGGGGATGACAAGTCTGCCCGCCTGGTGAAGGCGGCTGCCGGCAACACCGACGAAATCCCGGCACAAACTGCGTTCGACTTGGCCAAATGGTATCAGGGACTCGCTGCCGAAGCCGGCGTCACCGCCGGCGCCAAGGCCAACGCCCGCGCCAAGTCTTACTTCGAACGTTTTCTTACCGCCTATGACAAGCACGACTTGTCACGGGTTGCCGCCGCCAAGAATCTTGAAGAGATCAACAAGGAACTGGACAAGCTCCCGGTGATGGCCAAACCTCAATGGTTCACGGCTCGGTTTCCCACGACCGAGCCTGCCGCCAACTGCGCCCAGCCGATTATGCTGGTGGCCGATCTGGTCCGGATTGCGGAGAAAATGGGAACCTGGCGGCACATCGTTAACGACGGGGAACACCCCCCGGTAAATTTCTATTGGGAGTTCAAGAAAGATGGCGTCGCCAGACAGGTCGTCGTCTACTCCAGTGCCCGTGTCGATGAGCCACCTACGGGTTTATGGATAAGTCCCCTGAAGTGGAAGATCGACAATGGCAAGCTCGTTGTCTATCAGCAGTCTTTCAATGCGAAGGTCAACAAATGGGCCACCCTCGACCTGTCGGTTGCCGGAGACACTTTTGTCTTCCCAGCCAAGTCACCTTACAGGAAGGTCGACGACGGGACGCTGGAGGCCCAGACCGACGGACTCTTCGAGCTCTTCCAGAAGCGTACGAAGATTCCCGGGACCTGGAGGCAAACGGATGGCAACTCCGGTATCGGGCACTACTGGTTATTTGGTGACAACGGCGATCTGCTGGAATTCCAGCCGGAAGGGGGGCAGCGCGAGGTTAATCGGGGCACCTGGGAATTGAAGGACCAGACATTACACACTTCCATGACGCACACAGGCTCCTATCGTGCCGGGGCGGACCGCATCACTTTCTCGATCCTAGACCCTAAGCACGACATCCCCGTCGTTTTTGGGCTGCAAAAGTTCGATGTCACGCCGTCGCTTGACAAATTGTCACTTGATAAATAGTGAACAATGAACCGTAGCCAGGCCACAGGGTAGTTGTTGCCTCTGGCGTCCAGTTTTATTACCAAGGAACTCAGTTTCTGAACATCACAAACACGAAATGCCGCGCGTCGAGACGGTCAAACGTCGTCGATGCGGCACTTGGCAATTCAAGCAGAATTATTGACATTGCCTCAAAGCGGGCACAACAGCTAATAATATTATGTGAGTACCGCAACGATGGCATTCCCCATCCCGGCCACGGGCCTGGCGGCGCACGTGGCGCCGTGCCCTTCCACCAGCGTACCGGTGTCGGCTTGCCAGGCGATAGATGTCAGCATCGTCATCGTTAGCTGGAACGTGCGGCAGTTGCTGCGCGACTGTCTCATCTCCCTGCGCGATGCCGCCGGGGATGTCCGTTACGAAACCATCGTTATCGACAACGACTCGCGCGATGGTTCGGCGGACATGGTCAGGCGCGACTTCCCCTGGGTACGGTTGATCGAGGCGGGGGCCAACCTGGGTTTTGGGCGGGCCAACAATGTCGCCGCCGCCGCCAGCGAGGGCAGGTGGGTGTTGTTGCTGAACCCCGATACCGTGGTTCTGGATAGGGCGATCGAAAAACTTCTGAAATTTGCCGATGAACGTCCCCAAGCCGGTGCTGTCGGAGGTAAGACGCTTAAGGCCGATCTGACCCTGGAGCGAAGTTGCTGCTGGGGTTCGCCGGGGCTCTGGCCGTTGCTGTGCAAGAGCGTGGGGTTGCACCTGATGTTCAAGGGCAGCCGCCTGCTCAATAGCGAGGCTATGGATTGGTGGCCGCGCAACAGTGTCCGCGAGGTGCAGGTAATCACCGGTTGCTTCCTTATGCTGCGCCGCCAGGTATTCCAAGACACCGGAGGGTTCGATGGGGCGTTCTTCATGTACGCCGAAGAAGTCGACCTCTGCTGGCGCATTCGTAAATCCGGGTGGAAGCTCATGTTCTGTCCCGATGCCCAGATCATCCACCTCGTCGGCGCTTCGGCGGCCAAGGCCAAGCCCAACCGTGTCTTCCAGATCAACCTCGGCTTACTCAAGCTGTTTCGCAAGCATTATGGCAGTGCCTACGCCCGCATGGCGAACCTGCTGATGTGGCTCTTCTATGCCACGCGCGTGCCCTTGATGGACATGGTCGTGGCCCTGGGCTGGGCCGGCAAGGAAACCGTCAACAAGACAGTCGCCTATCGCCAGGCCATGCACGGTCATGTCAAACTCTTCCGCCGTCAGTACGAGACGCAGATAGATCGATCATGACCCATTTGTTTCGCGAACTTCAGCGGCGTCAGTCCCGGTCTCAACCGATCGGCACGGCGGTGATAGGCGCCGGGTTTATGGGCAGGGGAATCATCTACCAACTTGCCCACATGCCCGGCATGTATCCGGCGCTGGTGGTCAATCGCAATGTGGACCGTGCGGTGGATGCCTATGCCCAGGCCGGGTTCGATGCCCGCAGGGTGCTGGTCAGCGATGATCCGGCGCTCCTGGCCCAGGCGGTGGCCGAACGGCGTCCGGCGGCCAGCGGCACGGCGGAAATGGCCGCCGAAGTCGCCGGTATCGACGTCGTCATCGAAGCCACCGGCGACGTCGAGTTCGGGGCCCGCCAGGCTCTGGCCTGTATTCGTCGCCGTAGGCATTTCGTTTCGCTCAACGCCGAAACCGATGCTACGGTCGGGCCGCTGCTCAAGAAGAAGGCCGACGCCGCCGGTTGCGTGTATACCAACAGCGACGGCGACCAGCCCGGCGTCATTATGCGCATGGTCGAATACTGCCGCGGCTGCGGTTTCCAGGTGCTCTCGGCGGTCAACTGCAAGGGGTTCATGAACCTCTATGCCACCCCCGATTCGATCAAGGAATGGGCCATCAAACAGAACACCAGCCCGCGCATGACCTGTGCCTTCACCGATGGCACGAAGATGAACATCGAGCAGAACGTGGTGTGCAACGCCGCCGGCCTCGTGCCCGCACGCCGTGGGATGTTCGGCGTAAAGACCGACCTGAAGAATGCCTTGAGCGACTTTCAAGCCGCCGGCGCCTTGGCCGGGGCATTGGAGCGCGGTACCGTCGATTACACTCTGGGCGGCGATTTCGCCAGCGGAATTTTTGTCATCGCCAGGTCCAATTATCCCGAGATGGCCCATCCCTACCTCAAATATCTCAAGATGGGCGACGGCCCAAACTACATGTTCTACCGGCCATATCATCTGTGCCACATCGAGGTTCCGTTGTCTGCCGCCGAGGCCGTGATCTATGCGGAGCCTACCATTGCTCCTCATGGCAAGCCGGTTGCCCACACCATTACGCTTGCCAAATGCGATCTTGAAGCCGGTCGGACGCTGGACGGAATCGGCGGATTCCGTCAATATGGCCAACTTGACATCGCCGCCAACTGCCGTGGCCTGTTGCCGGTTGGTCTGGCCGATGGTGTCTGCCTGCTCCGCGCCGTGAAAAAAGACCAGCCCATCGAGTTGGACGCCGTCGAACTCGATGAATCGCGCCTGATCGTCAGGCTGTTCCGCGAACAGCAGGCCATGGAATGAGGAAACAATGCCCAGGGAATTGATCAAAGGCGTCATCTGCAAGCGACTGACCGTCAACTGCGACGAGCGCGGACGGCTGATGGAAATGATTCGCGCCGACGACAAGGATCTGAACACGGTAAAGTTCGGTCAGGTCTACATGACCACCGCGTTCCCCGGCGTGGTGAAGGCTTGGCACTACCACCGCAAGCAGACGGATCACTTCGTCTGTGTGCGCGGCCAGATGAAGGTCGTGCTCTACGATGCCCGTCCTGACTCGGCCACCAAAGGCATGGTCAACGAATTCGTCATCGGCGACCATGCGCCTTTCCTGATTGAGATTCCCAACCTCGTTTACCATGGCTTCAAGTGCATCAGTGAACAGGAAGCCATAGTCATCAATTTCACCACCGAATGTTACGATTACCAGAACCCCGATGAGTTCCGCGTGGAACCGCACAGCAAAGAAATCCCTTATGATTGGACGAGAAAGGACGGCTAAGCATGAAAGGTATTGTATTAGCCGGGGGCGCCGGTACTCGTATGTATCCTTTGACCGTCTGCATCAGCAAGCAGCTTCTGCCGGTCTACGACAAGCCGACCATTTACTACCCTCTGTCGGTGCTGATGCTCGCCGGCATCCGTGAAATCTTGTTTATCAGCACACCCCGCGATCTGCCGCGTATCCGCGATCTGTTTGGTGACGGCGCGCAACTGGGTTTGTCCCTTAGCTATACCGAACAGCCCCAGCCCAACGGCATCGCACAGGCCTTCGTGCTGGGCGCCAAGTTTGTCGGCGCTTCGCCCGTCTGTCTGATCCTCGGCGACAACCTTTTCTACGGGCACGATTTGAGCGACATGCTGGAGGATTCTGCCCGCTTGACCACCGGGGCTAGGGTCTTCGCCTATCAGGTCCGCGATCCCGAACGCTACGGCGTCGTCGAATTCGATCAGAATCTGCGGGCCCTGAGCATCGAGGAAAAACCTGCCAAGCCCAAGAGCAACTGGGCCGTGACCGGCCTTTACTTCTACGATTCCTCGGTGGTCCAGATAGCCGCCGCTCTCAAGCCCTCGGCCCGCGGCGAGTATGAGATCACCGACGTCAATCGCGCGTATTTGGAGCGTGGAACCCTCCATGTGCAGCCCATGGGACGCGGCATCGCGTGGCTCGATACCGGAACCTACGATTCCCTGCTCTCCAGTTCCATCTTTGTTCAGACCCTGGAAGAACGCCAGGGCCTCAAAGTGGCCTGCATCGAGGAGATCGCCTTCGCCAAGAAATTCATCGACGCCGCCCAGTTGCGCCGCCTTGCCGACCCGGCCGGCAAGAGTGAGTACGGCGCCTATTTACGCCGCGTCCTCAAGGATGCCGGCCAGGCATGAAGAGCTTACGCGTTCAGGCGCTTGGCCGCCAACGCCCAGGCTCGAACGAGGTTCATCCATGAGAACAATCCTGGTTACTGGCGCCGCCGGTTTTATCGGCTCCAATTTTGTCCGCATGCTCCTCCAGCGCGGCGAAAGTTTTAAGCTCGTCGCCTTCGACAAACTCACCTACGCCGGCAACCTCGCCAACCTCTCTGACCTGTTGTCGGACCAGCGCCTTGTTTTCGTCAAGGGCGACATCTGCGACGTCAAACAGGTGGAGGCCGTCTGCCGTCAGCATGGCGTCGGCGAAATCGTCCATTTCGCCGCCGAAAGCCACGTCGATCGCAGCATCATATCTTCCGGCCCGTTTATCCAGACCAATGTCGTCGGCACCCAGGTACTGCTGGATGCCGCCCGAGCTATCGGCATGCAGAAGTTTCTCCAGGTTAGCACCGACGAGGTCTATGGCACCCTCCAGGAGGACCGCCCCGATCTCAAGTTCACCGAAGAGACGCCCTTGGCTCCCAACAGTCCCTACAGCGCCAGCAAGGCTGCCGGCGACTGCCTGGTGCGATCATATTATCATACCTTCGGCATGCCTGTCCTCACTACCCGCTGCTCCAACAACTACGGGCCTTATCATTTCCCAGAAAAACTCATACCCTTGTTCGTTACCAACCTCATGGAAGGCAAGAAAGTTCCTCTCTATGGCGACGGCATGAACGTCCGCGACTGGCTCTATGTCGAAGACCACTGCGATGCCATCTGGACGGTGCTGAACAAGGGCCGCTTGGGCGAGGTGTACAACATCGGCGGGAACAACGAGATCACCAATCGCATCATCACCGAGACCATCCTGAGCCAGATGAACAAGCCCTGGGACCAGTTTGTGCAGTATGTCAAGGATCGCCCCGGCCACGACCGGCGCTACGCCATTGACGCCTCCAAGATCAAACGCGAGCTGGGTTGGGAGCCCCAACACCGATTCTCCGATGCCATCCGCACCACCGTCCAGTGGTACGCTCAAAACGAACTCTGGTGGCGCGCCGTCAAGAGCGGCGAATATCTCAAATATTATGAAACCCAGTATGCCGGTCGCTAGCCTGCGATAACCCATGGATCATTACCGTTCAATTGTCATCACCGGCGGCAAAGGGATGCTGGCCCATGCCCTAGCTGACCAACTGCGCCAGCGCGGCCTTCCCTTCGCCGCAGTTGACGTGGATGTGGCCGACATCACCAAGCCCGCGGATGTAGCCCGTCTTTTCGCGGATAAACATCCGACTCTTCTCATCAACTGTGCGGCCTACACGGCGGTGGACCTGTGTGAAGCGCAACGCGAAAAGGCCAACAGCATCAATGGCGATGCCGTGGCGTTATTGTCTGAATGCTGCCGTCAATACAATACTAAGCTCGTACACTACAGCACGGATTTTGTGTTCGATGGCCAAAGCAACGTGCCTTACAAACCTACTGATCCTCCCCATCCCATTTCCGCCTACGGAATATCCAAGTTGTTTGGAGAACAGAAGATACAGGAAATCAATACGCCGGGTTGGCTCATTATCCGCACCGCGTGGTTGTACGGAAGACATGGTAACTCTTTTCCGCGGACCATCCTGAAACTGGCCAAGTCAGGACGGTCTATGCGGGTAGTCAATGATCAGACCGGATGCCCGACCTACACCGTCGATCTGGCGGCGGCAACTTTCGACCTCATTGCCGCCGACGCCGCCGGCATTTTTCACGTAACTAATTCTTCCGCAACGACTTGGTACGATTTCGCGGCGGCAACGCTCAAGCTCTTTGCAACCGCGGCTGAGCTAGTGCCAGTAACCACTGAACAGTGGTTATTGGAGCGGCCCAATCAGGCGCGAAGGCCGGCCTATAGCGTGCTGGATAATTCGCACTGCAAGCGCGTGATTGGCAGAGTTCTGCGACCGTGGCAGGAAGCCCTGGCTGATTACCGCGCAACTTTTGCAACTGGGGCGGAATACTTATAACCCGCTTGCTCCATCTCCCTTGATCATTTGATAAATCTGTCGAGCCCGGCATGTTTTGCGCGTTCGCACCAGGCGCGCGGGGTGCTATGTTCAGAGCATCTGCCCGATGTGCCGTGCAGTGAGACAAGTGCGTCAATAATGCATTTTACTTGCCAATGGCAAGGACAGGCGATTCATGAAAGCGGTTGTGTTGGCTGGCGGTCAGGAGTTCGGGCAGTGCCCGCTCTCCCGGCAATTACCCAGAGCCCTCTGGCCCCTGGTTGATCGGCCGTTAATTGAGCACGTGTTGGCGGCCCTTCGCAAGGCCGGCATCGGTCAGATGGCCATTAGCGCCAATGGTCGCACCCATACCATCGCCGCCCACCTGGCCTACAGAAGAACTCCGGACATTGCGATTCACTACAGCGAAGACGCCATGCCCCGCGGCGCCGCCGGCTGCATCAAGGACTGCCAGGCATGGCTCGGCAACGACAGCTTCCTGGTCGTTCATGGCGCCAGCCTTTTATTGGACATCGATTTCGAACAACTGGTCGTCGAACACAGAAAGAGCGGCGCCGTCGTCACGGTTGCCGCCAACACCGACAATACCGGCTCCGGGGATAGCGACCACCTCGACCTCAAGCCCGCCGGCCTCTACGTCTGCCAGAGCGACGTCTTCCCGTTTATCAAGACCCGCGGCTACCAGGACATGAAGGAGCAACTCATTCCCAGGCTTACGGAGGCTGGACTCAAGGTGCAGGCCGTGCCCATAAGCGGGCGCATAGTTCCCATTATCAACGAGGAAGCCTATCTCAATGCCATGGTCGATCTGCTCAACAATACCCAGCGACGCCAGGCTTTTGTCGCCCACCTGCCCGACCGATCGCCCGGCATCTGGATCGATCCCACCGCCGAGGTGGACCCGCAGTCCCGCGTGGTGGGTCCCGTCTATGTCGGTCCCGGCGCCAGGCTGGCGGCCCAGTCCGTAATCATCGGGCCCGCCGTCATTGGCGCCAATTGCCAGGTCGCTTCCGAAGCGGTGATCCATGAATCAATTCTCTGGCATGATGCCAAGGTCGGGCGCGGGGCCATGGTGGCGCAGGCGGTTGTAGCCGCCCGGGCCACGGTCAATGCCGGCGTGGAGGTCCAAGGTTCCATAGTTCTTGACACCACGTTGAGTTCCGCGGAACGCCAGAGTCTTACCAGCAGCACGGACCTCCTGCCCGTCGAATTGGACGGACGGGGCTGGTGGAGCCGCATGTGGAATGGCCAGAGCGCCAACGCTTGAAAACGCCGGAGAAGTGGACGGTCGAAGAGACCGGTATGATTTATGAGTGATCATCGCGCCATCCAACCATATCAGATCCCTGTGCCTGCGGGCGTCATGGCGCCGCAGGGGTCGGCGGTGATTCAGGTCATCGACATGCCAGGTGGCGGCGAACTTGCCTACGCTGGCGGCGGGCCGCATTCCCGCAAGCCCGGCGGCGTCAACATTCTGGCTGCGGTGTTGCGCCGCTGGTGGCTGGTGGCCCTGGTGACGGTAATCGTCGGCGCCGCCGGGCTTTTGGCCGGCGACAAGTTCGTCAAGCCTGTCTGGGAGGGCCACGCCAAACTCAGCTACCACGACTTCAATCTGGACTCCAATAACAAGGGGCCAATCAAGGCCATCGTCGGTCGCGCCGAGAACCTCCTGTGCGATCGCGATATTGCGCTTTTGGCGGCCCATGATGCCGATCTTCAGGCCGCGTTCCCCAGAGAGCTCAAGGATCGCGACCTCAAAGATCCGGTGGTGCAGAATGAAGTCGTCGCCTTCCTTAAAACCATTGGCGTCGATGTAAGCGAACCCACGCCTGGAGGCGAGGTGGTGGAACTCATTGCTGTGCGCCCGGCCGCCAACGAAGCCCGGGCCACTGCCGACGCCTTCGCCAAGGCCTTCGTCCAGTATTGCAAGGATGCCGCCGGCCGCCAGAGCGCCAAAAACCGCTCCGACATCGAGGCGGCCGTCAAAGAGGACGCCGAACAGTACGCCAGTCTCAACGACGCCATCACCCATCTCAAGGTCGATAACAACTTTGACCAGGAACTTCAGAAAAATCAGGACGCCACCAAGGCCCTGACGGCCCAGCGCGCCAAGCTTGAGGAAGCCCGCATCCAGAAACTCGTGGCCGAACGCGCCCTGATAAATCTTCAGGACCAGGCCACCATCAATCCCAAAGACGAGATCGAACGCCAGCGGATGATCGCCGACGAAAAGGCCAAGGACGGCATCCTCCAGACCTATAGTAACCAGTTGCTAGTGGCCATCTCCGACTACGAAAAACTCATCGGAGATGGCAGGAAGCAGGAGCACCCGCAGGTTAAGGCCGCCTCCGACCAGATCGAGCGATTGAAAGCCAGGATCACCGAGCGCGATACGGAAATCAGCGCCAAGATCGACGCCAAGATATTCGCCGCCCAGAAGCTTCAGGGCCGCTTGAGCGTCGCCGAAGCTACCGACAAAGTGAACGCTGCCGAGGCTCTAATCAAGTTCTACGACGCGGAGATCGCCAAGGCCACCGATGAGGCGCGCCGCCTCACCATCGTTAAGCTCCAACTTGAAGACCTCACCCACAATCTGGCCATCGTCGAGCAGCATCGCCACGACGATGAAGTCCTCATGACCCAACTCCGCGAGGATCTGCTCCGCCATCCCGTGGACAAGTCCTTCGAGATTTCGGCCACCGCCATTCCCCAACTCAAGGACGACAAGACCATCAAGGTCAAGGCCGCCGGCATAGTAGGGGGGTTGTTCCTGGGCATTCTCCTGGCCCTGCTGGTCGACAAATTCGACAAACGGCTGCGCGATCCCCGCGATATCGAACCCATGCTCGGCGCCCCGCTCCTGGGCGCCATACCTCATATCCAGGAAATCAAGCGCATCAAGGGTGACCAGGCCCGCAACCTCATTGCCGAGGAATTCCGCATCATCCGCACCCAGGTGCTCTTCGGCAATCCCAACCTCAACTATAAGACCATCGCCATTACCAGTCCCGCCCCCGGCGACGGCAAAACGTCCCTGGCCGTCAATCTGGCCATCGCCATTGCCAAGGCCGGTCGCCGCACCCTGTTGATCGATTGCGACCTCCGCAAGCCGGACGTGCATCGCGTCTTCAATATTCCCGATTCCCCCGGCCTGGCGGAATTGATCCAGGGCAGCCACGAGCCCGCCGCCGTCATTCGCAAGAGCGAGATTGACGCCCTGGACATTCTCGCCGCCGGAGCGTTCAGCGCCCGTCCCAGCGAACTGCTCAGCCGGCCGGAACTCAAGAGCGTACTGGCCGCCCTGGCTGGTAGCTACGACCACATCGTGCTGGATACCGCCCCCATCCTGCCGGTGAGCGACACCCACGTCATCGTGGGCCTCGTCGACGGCGTGATCTGCAGTTTCAATGCCGAGGTGGATCGCGACACCGTGGCCATGTGCCAGGAAATCCTTCGTCGCAGCCGGGCCAACGTGATCGGGTCGGTGATGAACCAGGTCAAATACCGCCAGAGCGGCAGCTACCACCGCGGCAAGAGCGCCTACAACAGCTATTACAACAGCACTCGCGCCCCGCGCGGTAGTGCCCCCGAAAGCCCGGAAGCCGTCGCCGTACCCACCCTCGTTAGACCGAAATAATCGGGCATGAACGCAGAAAGCCTATGTCGACGATCATCGTCAATTCCGCTTCGCTTTCGGCTCTGAACTCGTCGGTGGCGGTTCCCGCACCCCGTGCCCAGTCCATCCAGGCGCCCCAACGCGCCGCTCGGCGCGGCCAACACCAGGCCATTGTGGTGGTGGAACGCCGCCTGGGGCGCCTTTCCGATCTCCGAGGCCATGCCTCCGTATCCGGCTGGCATTGGGTTCTGGGCAACTGTCGCGTCGGCGACCTCTTCGACCAGCTTCTGGCCGATGCCGATCTTACCTGGTGCAGCCTGGTTGTGCCCCGGGAACAGCAGGCGGCCTTTGCTCTTTTGGCCGCGCCTCTGGCCGCCAGTGAGGCCCTGGGTCTTTACGATGAAGAATTGCGTCTCAGTAAGGCCAATCTGACCGCCGGCCCCTGCGATGGCGAGCCATTCTACCTCATCTTCAACGGGCATGGTTTTCCCGTTTGTGATCTGCGCGATGCCATCGCTATCCATCGCCAGAATCACTGCGATGCCACCTTAATCGATTTTCCACGCGCCCAGCGGCGCGGTTATGACGAGAAAATTCAGATGGATGCCGAGGGGCGGGTGCGCCGCGTCAGCCGTTCTTATGAGGTGCGCGATGATTCCCTTCAGGTCCAAAGGGACTGGCCCGTCATCACGGTGCTATCCGGCCTGGCGATGAAGGTCCTGCTGGACGTAGCTCTGCCGGAACGCATAAGCCAATGGCCCGCGGCCCTGCTTCGTTCCGGGCTGGTTGTGCGCGGCAGCACCATCCCCGGCCGCGTTTTCAGCCTTCACGATCGCGAGCATCTTTATGAACTGAACGAGGCCGTGCTCCGCCAGCGTCCGCAATGGCTGGCCGCTGCCGGCGGCCTCATTGATAATGGCCGCCACGTCTGGGTGGGCCGCAACGTACGCATCGATCCCACTGCCAACTTGCTGGGCCCCATCGCCATCGGCGACGATGTGGAGATTGGTCCGGGGGCGGTGATCGCCGGACCCGCCACCATTGGTCACGGTTGCCGGATCGGGGCGGGCATGATCATCAAGCGTTCGGTCCTGCTGCCCAACGCCACCCTGGCCGGGGGCGCCTTCAATGGCCGCGCCTTGTCGCATGCCATAGTGCCGGGCGGCGGGCCAGGGGTTGTCCAGACTATCGGGCAACGCGGCGAACTTCAGCTTCAGGCGTGCAGCATCGACCGGCACATTCACCTGGAGTCGGTGCTGGAAAATCCCTCCACCCCGGCTCTCACGCCTTTCGTTTTTGGCATCTTCCGTTTCACCAAGCGTTTCGTGGACATCGTTGGCTCCCTGGTCGCCCTGATTCTGACCGTTCCCTTTTATCCCTTCGTCGCCCTGGCCATCAAGCTCAACTCGCCAGGCCCGATTTTCTATGGCCATACCCGCCAGGGCATGAACGGCAGAAATTTTGCCTGCTTCAAGTTCCGCACCATGATCGTTCATGCCGAGGAGATGAAACGCAAGCTCATTACCCGCAACGAAGTGGATGGTCCCCAGTTCAAGATGCGGGATGATCCGCGCATATTTTTTGTCGGGCGCATCCTCCGACGGCTGAATATCGATGAATTTCCCCAGTTTTTCAACGTGTTGTTGGGCCAGATGAGCCTCGTTGGCCCCCGGCCCAGCCCCGAGCGCGAGAACCAATTGTGCCCCGCCTGGCGCGAGGCGCGTCTAAGCGTTCGTCCCGGCATCACCGGGCTCTGGCAGGTCATGCGCGGCCGCGACCGTGGCGAGACCGATTTCCAGGAATGGATTTATTACGACATTCAATATGTGAAAAAGCAATCGTTCTGGCTCGATACGAAGATTGTGCTCAAGACGTTCATCGTGGCCCTCGGTAGCGGTGAGTGATCGGTTTTCTTTCCCGGATGATATGCGGCCCTTTGCCCATTTGTTCCTGTTGGTTGTTACGCCGTGCCTGGCCTTCGGCTGCGCTTCTGGCAAGGCATCGTCTTCGGCCGCCGATGGCGCCAACGGCTCGATCAACGCCTGGCTTGAAGCCCACGAAGATCGCGCCGTCCCCGGGGTCTACCGCGCGGGGCCGCCTGACAAGCTCAAGATCCTCGCTCCCAGGATCAAGGAGATCAACGGCTGCATCTGCCAGGTCCGCTCCGACGGCATTATCGCCGTTAATCTCATCGGCGAGGTGAAGGTGTCCGGTCTGACCCCGGCTGAAATTGCCGACCTGTTGGCCCAGAAACTGGCCGCTTATTACCAGAAGGATGCCTTGGACATCGCGGTGCAGATCGCCGAGTTCAAGAGCAAGGTTCTTTTCGTCATCGGGCAGGTTGTCGCCGGCGGTCCCAAGCCCTATACGGGCAACGATACCGTCATCAATGTCCTGGCTGAGGCCAAACTTAATGGCAGCGCCTGGCCCCAGAAGGTGGTAATTGTCCGTGCCAATGAGGATCCCCACGTGCGCCAGCGCGTGACCGTGGATGTCGAGGAGATGTTTGAAACAGGCAGCACCACTCAGAACTTCCTGCTGGAGGAAGGCGATGTGGTTTACATTCCCGCCAGTCCGCTGGCCAAGGCCGGCCTGGTCTTCCGGCAGGTTATTTACCCGCTCATCCCCGTCAGCAATCTGGCGATGATGGCGGCGGGGCTATAGCTCGAAAGGTCGCCGTCGTGAAGAAATCAACGCTCTCCATAGGGTTTATGCTCATGCTGTTCGTGTTGTCGGCGGTTCCCGCCGGCTGTACCCAGGAACGCAGCAGCACCGGCAATGCTGTCAAGGTCTTTGTGACCGCTCCTAAAGAGGTGAATCCGCCGACTCTGGAGTATATCATCGGCCCTCCCGATGAGATCAGCGTTCATGCCCCCAATATCAAGGAAATCGACAACTCCAAGCAGGAGGTCCGCTCCGATGGCAGGATTTCCCTCAATCTTCTGGGCGAAGTCCGCGTCGCCGGCTTGACTCCGGAGAAGGCCTGCGATCTTCTCAAGCAGATCGCCGAGAAGTACTACGTAAACCCCGATATCAAAATTGAAGTGGTCGCCAAGAGCAAATTCTATAGCATTACCGGTCGCGGCGTCCTCAACCAGGGCAAGCGGCCCTTCACCGGCAACGATACCGTGCTCAAGGCCATCGCCGAGGCCGGCTTCAATTTCGAGACCGGCTGGCCGGAGCAGGTCTGGCTCAGCCGTCCACCCAAGAACGGCAACGATAAGGCGACGGTGGTTGTCGATTTCGAGCACATGGCCGAGACCGGCGACCTCGCCCAGAACTACATCCTTGAGGAAGGCGACATCATCATGATTCCCGATACGCCTTTGTCCTCCCTGAACCATAAATTGGAACTCCTGCTTGGCCCGGTCACCGGCGTCGGCGCCGCTGCCGGTTCTGGCAGTGCCATCGTGAAGCCAGGCGGGTAATAAGTATCGATCTCAAGAGCCAGCGGAGGGCATTGGTTTCGGAGATCGATTTTAAGTAATCACCATCGAGTGGCGCGCACAAAAAAGCCGACCCGGGCAAGGTCGGCTTCGAATGGAGCTGGTGGAAGGTTCTTTGGGTTGTGGACAAAAGAACCCACCACATCGTTGGGGAAGAATGGACTGCCTTTATGGTCTACAGCTTGACCATAAGCTCCTTATTTTCATGTAGGCTGTCTCTCATTACGCCAAGCATTTGTAACAACGGCTATGCCACTTACTGTAAATGCGTTATTTTTTATGTGGTTGCGGTCTAGATTAGGTTCTAAGTTTAGGGTTAACAATAACTTATTAGTCTTATGTTTTGTCTTATCCATGGCATTTGTCATAGTGATGATCATTTTTGACAGCGACATAATGGCCATGTTGTTGTACTGCGACATGTCTTGTTTGGTGATTGGTCATGCGGCGGCCCCATCTTTCCATGATGCCCTTTACCGTTCCGGGCGTGGTGTCCATTTTTCTTGCACCGCCACACACCGCAGCCGATAATCTTCAAATAAACAATTGCTACCCGAAGGAGCCCCCATGTCCGATATCCGTCCCACTCACGGCGACAGTTCATGGTTTGTCAACGACCGCTTCGGTCTGTTCATCCATTGGGGCCTGTACGCACTGCCGGCCCGTCACGAATGGGTCCGGCACAATGAACAGATTTCCGATGAGAAATACGAACTCTATTTTCGCCATTTCGACCCGGACCTGTACGACCCCAAGCTCTGGGCTGACGCCGCCGCCGGGGCGGGGATGAAATACTTCGTCATCACCACCAAACACCATGAGGGTTTTTGTCTGTGGGATAGCAAACTCACCGATTACAAGGCTCCCAACACGCCCGCCGGTCGCGACCTGCTGCGCCCCATGGTCGACGCCTTCCGCGCCCGCGGTATGCGCACCGGGTTCTATCATTCGCTGATCGACTGGCATCATCCTCAGTACGTCATCGATCCGCATATTGGCCCCTATCGCGCCCGCCCTGACCGCGCCAAGCTCAACGAGGGCCGCAACCAGGCCGAATACGCCCAATACCTCCATGGCCAGGTCCACGAGTTGCTCACCGAATTTGGCGGCGTGGATGTGTTATGGTTTGATTTCAGCTATCCCGATAAACCCGGGGGCAAAGGTCGCGATGATTGGCACAGCGAGAAGCTCCACGCCATGATCCGCCGCCTCCAGCCGCACATTTTGCTTAACGATCGCATGGACCTGCCCGATACGTGGGACTTCAAAACTCCCGAACAGTCCCAGCCGCGCCAGTGGGTGCGGGTCAACGGCCAGCGGGTGGTCTGGGAGGCCTGCCAGACTTTCAGCGGTTCCTGGGGCTATCACCGCGATGAGGCGAGTTGGCGCAGCGTCGAAGAATTGCTCGGGACGCTCATCGACTGCGTTAGCAAGGGCGGCAATCTGCTCCTCAATGTTGGTCCTACCGGTCGGGGCGAATTTGACGAGCGTGCCCTCTCCCGTCTGGGCGGTATCGGCGCTTGGATGCGCCGCCACGGTCGTTCGATCTACGGCTGCACCGCCGCGCCCGATGATCTTGCCACGCCTCAGGATTGCCGTCTGACCTGGAACCCCATCACGCGCAGGCTCTACGTTCACCTGCTGGCCTGGCCTTATAAGCACTTGCACTTGCCCGGTCTGGCTGGACGCGTTGAGTATGCCCAGTTGCTTAACGATGCCTCCGAACTGTGCCTCTGCCAGCCCGATCCTCTTCCGGTCATGCACGCCGGTGATATTCCCGCCGGCCCGCCCGCCTTGACGGTCAAATTGCCCATCCAGAAGCCCAATGTTGCCGTGCCGGTTATCGAGTTGTTTATGAAATGAGGCCCACCGGCCCCGGCTGCCGGAAATTATCTCTGCCGCCGGCGGTTTGCGGCGCCGTTTGCCAGGCGTGTTGAGTTAGGATGACTGGCTCCGGGCATGCTCCGCTGGCGGCCTTGTCGTCCACCGGCGCTTCATCCATCCATGCCATCGACGACATCCCATTGCCGATTCCATGTTGCCGTCGGCGCCACCGGCAGGCCGGCGCGGGGGCCGAAACTGTAGAAGCCGTTGCATACCAGAGGACCGCGGTCAATCAAGATCGCTTCCTCGTCGCCGTCCTTGATCTTCGTTTGCCAGTTGCGCAGGTCTTGGCACATGCGATAAGTCAGAATTTCGTGATAGGGATCGTCTTTGGTGTCCTGGGGTGTCAGCGGCGACCAGAGGTAGTCGGCGCCGGCGTAGATTCCGACCAATTGCTCGGCAATGTCATTGCCATTCCACTGGCAGAGGGTGATGCCCAGCACGTTGGGCACCTCCGCAGCCAGACGGCTCCAGATGCGCGTGGACAGAAAATGGGCGCCCATCTGGCCCAGACCCGTACCCGATCCGCAAACCAGACGCGGCTTGCCTTGGCCGCCGAGTCTTTGCAGCTTTCCCTTGATGTCCTGCTCGTTGCGTTGGAGGTATCGCCACGGATGCAGGACCAGTTTGTTGCTCAGCCGCTTGGGAATGGCCCTGCCTTTATGGTCCGCCCACATGTGCATGGTGAGGCGTTTGCCGTGTTTCCTGGCGGCCTTCTGAACAATATCGTACAGCTTTTCGACAAGATTTTCCGGCGAATACCTGGCGCGATCCTGTGGAGGCACCGAAGGCAGTAGCGCCCAGATCGCCTCATCCAATCCCACGTGAACATGGCACTCTGGTTCCAGAACGGCGACAACTTCGTCGAAAACTTTCTCGAAAAATGCGAACAGTTCCGGGCCGATGCCAAAACTGGAACCGGCGAACATTCCCGCGCCGCCTCTGAGGTGCGGATAGTGAAAGGCGAACGAGCCAGCATGCCCCCAGCATTCAATTTCGGGCATTATGGTGACGTGATACCCGCGCGCGTAGCGTATCAAATCGCGCAGTTGCCCCAGAGTGATTGCTTGCGGGTTTTCGCTGCCCAGGGGAAGCCTGGCCAAACGCAGGCCATTAAGCTGGTCGTCGTTGAGGTGCAGATGCAGCACGTTCATCTTCAACCGTGCCAGGATGCGGATCATCCGTTTGAGTAGCGGCAGCCGGAAGACGCTGCGCCCCATATCCACCATGTAGCTGCGCCATCGGTAGTGTGGCCAATCCTCAATTGTCAGTTCCGGCCAGCTTTTAGACGGTCCCATGACCGCCAACTGCAATAGCGTCTGGGTGCCGTAAAACAGTCCGGCCGCATCAGCGCCGGTGATAACCGTCTGTTTGGGGCCGATCTCCAGCCGGTAACCCTCCGGCCGTAGACCGGCGCTCCGCAGTCGCAGGCGAATGGAGTACGGCGCAGTCGCCGTCACCCGGATATTGGCCAAGGTCCGCAGATCCTTGGTCAGCATTCCCGCGGCGGTGGAACCAGACGCTTGGGGGATGACGCGCACGCTGGCGGGGCGGAGGAAGCGTTTTTTGCCCTCAAGGACATTTTGCGGGCAGGGGACCAGAAATGACAGATCCATGGAGGTATCGGCGACCGCCTTGTTGTTAGTTTTCATCATTCCCAATTGTATCTGAAGGCTCGGCGAAGCGTTATAGACGACAATAGCGAGGCATAACGGCACGCGCGTTTTATGGCAGTGCCACAGCACAGAGTATTATGTACAACCGCCGCCATTTTTGACGGGATACGGCTGCGCAGCAGGCGCTTACTGGGCGGCGCGGACTTTTTGTGCTTGCCGGGAGGGGTGTGCCGCTATAGGATACAGAAGTCATGTGCCAGGCGTTGTTGTGCCCCGATTTCGGGGGCGATCGGTTTCGACCGGATGGCGACGATGGCGGTGGCATGCCGAGGACGCTCGTTGGCCTCGTAAAACACCGAGCACATTTTAACTGCCAACAATGATGTTGCAGGCCGGGTCGGCTTTGCCGCACCGGTAACCATGGCTGCCTGATAACGGGCAACCTCAGCACGGCGTGAAGCTCACGGCACACCGGCTGCAAAAAGTGAGCTGGCTGCCGGATTCGGCCGTTGGTCCGGTGGTGAGATAAAGACAGCTGGGAAAGCGCGTAGATTGTCGGCGACCGCCGGGCTTTCCGAGATTAAACCACCGACTAAGCATGTAGAGGCCGCTATTGGAGTTATCTTGGGACGGGGGTTCAATTCCCCCCGCCTCCACTATTCGTGGAAAGCCAAGTGCTGGTAAAATCAGCACTTGGCTTTTTTCGATACACCTTTGGTCATAAGTATCAGATTCTGTAGCAAAATTCCCCTCCGTATGGCGTGTGCGCAACCGGTTGCTATGATCGCCGCAATGCGTGCTCGTAGGCGTATGTGGCCCTGGCGGCGGAGCCGATTGCATGACTGAAACCCTATCCATCTTGCCAGAGCCGCCAACCAGCGCCGGCTGTAAACCCCATGCACGATCCACGGCCCGGCGCATCGGCCCGTGGCTGGCCCTGGCGGCCATCATGGTGCTTGCCACGGGCCTGCGACTATATCGGCTGGGAGCGCGGAGTCTCTGGGTGGACGAGGCCGGTTCCCTGGTGCTCGTCACCGGACACATGGACCAGATGCTGTCGCTGCCGATCGGCCGCTGGATGGATGATGCGCCCGGCGTCACCCGGCCGCCGTTGGCCGGTCCCTGGTGGCGCGTGGAGTCTGGCGCGGATATGCATCCGCCGCTATCGTACTTGCTGCAACGCCTGTTCGTGTTGCTGCTGGGCCCACGCGATGCGGTCTTGCGCGCCAGTTCGGTGCTGGCTTCGGTGGTTTCGATCCTGCTGTTCTATCTCATCTGCCGGGAGCTTTACGGCGTGGGGCTTGGACTGGCGGCCTGTCTCATCATGGCCATGGCCATGACGCAGATTTACTTTGCCCAGGACGCCCGACCATATACCCTCGCGCTGACGCTGGTCTTGGGAGCCTGCCTGGCCCTGCTGAGGCTCGAGAAACGCGGCGGCGGGAGGTGGCCGGCGGCGGCGCTGGCGGCCTGCGCCGTGGTGGCCATGCTTACGCATTATTTGACGGCTGGTCCGCTGGCAGCGCTGGCGGCGTATGCCCTGTTCCGGCTGCGCGGCCAGGCCCGGCGCGATGCCTTGACGGCGTTGTTGCTCGCGGGAATTGCCTTTGCCGTCCTATGGGGTCCGGTCATGCTCGGGCAAAGGGCGATCGGCGGCCAGTTCTATGCCTGGTGTCGCGAGACCATGGGCGGCCATTTGCCGATGACCTTGACCCGCGTGGCCGCTGTCTCCTTCTGTCACCTGGAACTCCCTTTCTCCAACTTCCGTGCCGGGCCGTTGGTGGGCGGCATCGTATGTCTCCTGCCTTTCCTGCTTATGTGGTGGCGTAAGGATCTGTGTCTGTGGAGTTTTTGGTTGCTGGGCACTCTGGACATGATCGTGGTCGCGGATTTGGCTGGCGGCACGGTAATGGCGAATTTTCCCCGTTACAGTCTGTTGGCGACGCCGGCGCTGCTTGCCATGGTCGTCGGGACGGCATGCCGTAGCCGGGTAGGGCGATGGATCATTCCGGCGGCGTTCATTGGCGTCTGCTTAATCCATCTGCCCGATACGTACAACGCGAATTTCACGGCTCTGCCCACGCCGCCTTATCGCCAGATAGGACAATGGATCGATGCCCACAGTCGTCCTGGCGACATGCTGGTGCTGAGCCACGCTCCCGATGGCTGTCATCCGCCCGGCCTGGAGTTGCGCTATTTCTATGGGATGGTTTCCCACTACATTAATGAGGGCCGCTCTATGCCCGGGCCCGTGCTGCTGCTGGAAGGCAAGAGCCACGACCTGCCCTTGCGATTGCGCGGCCAGGCGCGGATCTGGATCATCAGCGGCGATGACGTGGCCACGCCGCAGGAAGTCATTCCGGGGGTTATTAACGCTGATCCCCAAGCCAGCTTGTGCCTTGAGGCCGGACAAGTATGGTTGGTGAGCGCACCGCTGTAGGTTGATGCGCAGGAAACGTCTACAACCATAATCAGGACCAACCATAATCAGGACAGGTCTAAATATTAAATGCCTTTATCGTTTCAATTTGGCCATTTTGTGGCCATTATCTATTAATTAGACCTGTCCTCTTTTATGTGTTCCATTGGAGAGCCTTCTGTTCGAGATCGTAACATATGATGATCCCGCTTTATTTTCGACCTGTCGTGAGGACAACAAACATTTCAACTGCAAACCCGGTAATTAAGACATAGGTGAGCACGCACATGATCAACCGCGGCAATTGCCGGATGCGGCCTATCAGGTATCAGGGCTCCAATCTTACCTGTCCGGTTATTATTTTCAGAATAGTTTTTCTCTTCTCCACCACCAACCTACCCATTGTATCCAGCCCCAGGCAAATTCCCGCAATCTCGCCTCCGGCGGCATCGGTGACGACTACCCGTTTGCCCACCAGCGCGTCATGGGCTTGGTAGCGTGCCAGAATCTGTCCAAAAGATTGTTCACTGCACCGCGACAGCATCGCGTGCAAGTGTCCGGCGATCGTTATCAGTACGGCGGTCATGTCCAGTGGGGTTTGGGCCAGTGCCGCCAGGTAGACTATCTTCGCACGCAACCCGGCAGGAGGTCGGGCGCGGCCGATGTTGACATTCAGCCCCACTCCGATCAAATCGGCCCTGCTGATGCGTTCGCACAATAGCCCGGCCAGTTTGCCGCCGTCGCATACCACGTCATTGGGCCATTTGAGCTGGATGTCCGCGTTGGGCGCGAACCGGGCGGCGGCGTCACGGACCGCCAGACCGGCCGCCAGCGGGATCTGGTGCAGGGCCAGATGGCCCTCGCCGGGAAGCACGAATGTCGCCGTCAGAGTGCCAGGGGCGGACCACCAGGTGTTGTGTCCGCGTCCCCGCCCGGCGGTCTGCCGGCCCGCCAGCACCAGCGCCGGCGCGAACAATTCTTTCCGTTTACGCAATTTCGCCGCATGATCGTTGGTGCTGCGCAGGAGCGGATACCAGAGCAGCCTGAACGGCTTGATACCATCACGCAGGCGCAGGAGATCGAACGAGGTCCACTCACGCATAAACCGGTTCCGGCAGGGCGGACAACACGGAGCATGACACGTTAGGAACGTGCCGGACGCCTGGGCCACGATGCCCTCAACCTAACCCTCCCAAAGCGCACCGGGGGGAGGTGATAAGAGTCCGCCACATTGTGGCGGCGCGGCGTTGTTTTTCAAGCCTCGCCGGGCTACGGTTCAAGTGTGACTGAGGATGAATCACTGTACCAGATAGTTAGTGAAGCCGCCGTCAGGGACGACGTGTGCGATGCGGTGGAAAATATTTATCGCCAGGCACAGGTCGCAATCGATCTGCGCCGGCCCCGCTGCAGTGTTTCGGGGCGATGCTGCCATTTCGATGACTTTGGCCACCGCCTTTATGTAACCGCGCTGGAACTGGCAGTTCTTGTGAGCAGGCTCCGGGGAAACCGGCTGGGTGCCCCTAAGAGCCTGTTGCCGGAGGTATGGGACCGTCATGGCTGCCCATTTCAGGCCGAACGTCTTTGTCGAATACATGTGATACGCCCCTTTGGCTGCCGAATCTTCTTCTGCGATCCGGCTGCCCGGCAGTGGCAGGAAGATCAATACGCCCTCTTCCATGAAAGCCTCAAGGCTCTGCACGTCGCTTTGGGCGTTCCCTATCGCTACGTAGAATGGCGGGCCGGGCTGGAGGCCGTGGGGTCGGGCGGTTCGGCTATTTGACTGTTTGGTTTGGTTGTCCATGTTTCGCACCTGTGGCCTTGTGCCGTACAGTCTGACCAAGTCGGCTTTCCCATTTCGCCCTATCCCCTTCCTTTTTCCCGTGTCTTTACCTTTGACACAATGTCGGTCTTGCGGGTAGATTAGCCGACAGTTCCGGGTACTTCCCATGGCAGGTTGCACTCTGTCGGTGGCTGCCTGGAGTGTGGACCGTGAATCTTCAACAGGATTCTACAGGAAGGCGAAACCATGAAGCTTTTTGCAAACGCCATGCTGGTCGTGCTTGGCCTCAGCGCCTTGTTCAGCAGCGGTTGTGCCACCCCGGCTTATACCTGGGACGAAAACGTCGGACGCATCAGCCGAAACTGGGTCTATGAAAACCAGGTCATGTTCGACGACATTGATTCGGTCATGCTTTTCAGGCCCGTCACCAAGATGAGCATTTGGGATCTCGAATAAGCCAACCCCGGGGATTGTTTGGAAATGCTTGCGAACCGATGGCCGCGCTTTTATTAGAGCGCGTCCTTCGGTTCGCTTGTTTGCGCACCTGCGGCGCGATGACGTCAAGACACCATGCGCAGTTGCCGTTCCTGACCGGTCCATCCGGCTATGCGCAGCTTCTTGTGCTGTGCCGTCTGGAGATGTTCCAAGTACTGGTTCAACGCGCTCTCGTCGAATTGGGCCAGAAATTCAGCTTGCGCTGTCGGATTGTAGTGACGAATTTCATCGATCAGTTGACGTTTGTTCATAAGAGGGTACTTTCCTATATTGAGATCGGAATGGGATGGCGAACATCTTGAAGCGCATTGCCTGAATTCCGGCCTGATGAGTCAATCCATGCTTGAAAGCCACTGATTTGATGTCTCCCCCAACCAACGATTCTCCACGACAGGCGCTAACTGCCCAACAGGCCCTGGGCCAGGAGCCCCCGATTGCGGCCGATCCGTTTGCCAATCTGCACAAAATGTCAACGACTGCCGGCGTCGCCGAGCAAGAATATGTGGCTCTCAACACTTGCGCCGTGTTGGCCGTCATTTTTGGGGTTGCCGGTGCCCTTTCGTTTCTCGGGAACCTCTTCCTGGTTATCAGTGTCGTGGGGGTGGTCTTTGCGGTCATAGCTCTGCGACAGATCGCCGTCAGCAACGGCACCCAGACCGGGCGGGCGTTGGCGGTGGGGGGGGTGGTAATGGCGGTCCTGTCCGGCGGCGGGGCCGTGGCCCTGCGGCTGGGCCAGGATCTCGGCGTCAGGCGGGATTCACTGGCCATTGGGGCCGAGATCAATGCCTTTGGACGGGATATCCTTCACCAGGACTATCAGGCGGCCTACGTCCGCGCCAGCCGTCAGTTCCGCGATCGCGTCCCGGCCAACTACTTCATTGCCCAGATGCGCGGATGGCAGACGGCGACCAGAGGATTCCAGTCTTTTCGTTGGAACGAGATGACCCCCGTCTTCAAAGGTTCCACCGCCGATGCCATGGTCATCCTTGGGTTTGGCGACAGCGATCAACGGGTTATGGTCAAAATGAAACACGAAGGGGGCTACTGGCGCATCACCGACATGCCCGAACTCTTCCCCGACCGGACGCCCCAGCCGCCGCCGGCCCGTTAACTAATTCCTGGGGTTCTTAAGCACATCCATCGCAACGTCCGATAAATCCCCTATGGAGTTATGTTGGGCCGCTCTTACGAACGGGTCCGATCATGCCGATAGGCACTGGGGGGCCGCGCCGGCCCTCGAAAGGAGTGGTTTTGTGGCGTCCACCAATAACATGACTGCCCCATCCACGCACACGCTCTGTCTGGCCAAGGGCCGGCGGAAATTCTGCTTCCGTTACCAGCCCGGCCATGAATCCGAAGTGCTTGGAGCCATGATCGATCTAGCCCGCCGTCGCGACGAATCCTTCGATTTGTTTGATGCCGCCGTCCTGTCCCATCAACTAGGACAGCATTTGGCCAAAGAATTATCGGTCTATTTGCCGAAGACAGTTGTATGAAGGCTCGCGAACCTGGCCGCCGCGGTGCGATCACGTTGATGATGATGCATCCAAGTCAGTCGATCGCCGGCCACTAATGGAGAATGTTTCGACCCGCAGTCAAAATGCGGGATGGGCCTCGAATGTCCAACCTGAGCCCATGGACATACGAGGTTTGCCTGACCCAAGCCTTCCCGTCGCATGGAGGCGACCAGAGGAAACGCGGGCCAGCCAGGCTATGCGGCGCCACTGAGGCGCCAGGCCTGGTTTACCGCAAGCGGGCCACTCGGAATCGCCGGCCGCGTGGCATGGTTGTCTGTGCTTCGGATCTCTTTGCGCCAGCGCGCACCATCGGCCGGTTTTTATGAACCAAGCGACCGCATCCACCCCCCAGGTCCCTGCCCCTCCGGCTTGCGGGCCTGCCATCGTCTCCAATCCCCTTGCCCCGATCGCCGCGCCGCCCGGCACGCCAGCGCAGCCGCAAATCCGCGAGAAAGTCTTTTGCCCCCTGGTGCGCCAGTTCCTCGACTACCTGCATCTGGAGAAGCACTTCAGCGACTATACCGTCAAGAGCTATGGCGCCGACCTGATCCAGTTTTGTCAGTTCCTTGGCGGTGAAATCGGCGGCGCGCATGCCCAAGCCGTTCAGGCGGTCGCCGGCGATGTGACTGGGGTTGGCGACGGCCCCGGCGGCATGGATGCCCGGCTTCTCAAGGCCGAACAGCTCAGTGTCCGCGAGTTCCTGGCCTATCTCTATGGCCAAAACTACACCAAAAGCACCACCGCCCGCAAGCTGGCCACGCTGCGCAGTTTCTACAAGTTCCTTATCCGCCGCGGTATGCTTTCCATCAACCCTCTGGCCACCATCCGCACTCCCAAACAGGAAAAGCGTCTACCCAGGTGTCTTGACCTGGAGCAGGTCCAGAAGCTCCTCGATGCTCCCGGCGATGGCGACTTGCTGTCCGCCCGTGACAAGGCCATGCTGGAGGTTCTCTATTCCAGCGGCATACGCGTCAGCGAACTGGTTGAATTGGAAATGGGCGACCTGGACTTACAGGAAGGCATCCTCCGGGTCCGCGGCAAGGGTCGTAAGGACCGCCTGACGCCCATCGGTTCCCAGGCCATCAAGGCCGTACAGCGATATTTCGATCTGCGGGCCATCGACGTCCGATCCCAGGGGCCGTATGCCGCCCGGGTTTTCCTCAATAAACACGGCCACAGCCTTAGCACCCGCAGCGTCCGCCGCAAGCTCGACAAGTACCTGGTGGCCGCCGGCCTGGATCCGGGGATCAGCCCGCATACGCTGCGGCACAGCTTCGCCACGCATCTGCTCAACAACGGCGCCGACCTGCGCAGCGTTCAGGAGCTTCTGGGGCACCAGAGCCTCAGCACCACGCAAATTTACACGCACCTGACCACCAGCCGCATGAAGGAAGTCTACGATTCGGCCCATCCGCGGGCCAATTCAGCGACCATTCCCCATCCGGCCTTGCAGTCGTCCGGGAGCATTGCCGCCATTCCCGCCGTCTACTACACCGCCAAAGCGGGATAAGAACGGTCGCGGCGCGGCCGAGCGATAAACGATGGACAAATAGGGGAATCTGCATATACGCCCGCGTTGCAGCGCTGGCAGGCATGATTCTCCGCCGGCATTTTATATTATTCTCCTCCGCCCCAGTCCTTCACCGCATCCCCGCATCTCCACTATGATTTTCCCTGGTGACCGGGATCTTCGGCGGATGTATTCCGCTGTTGGCCAGCCACGCCTTCCGCCACGCCGGCATTTCTGATTCCGCCAGATAATGGTCTTTCCACAGTCCCTGCCCTTTTTTGCGGGCCTCGCTTTCGGCTGTTTCCAGCAGGGCATGCAGCGAATATGTCCCCGTCCGATCGGCGTAGGCCTGGCCCTGGCGCACCATGGCCAAGTTCAACAGCGAAGAATCCAGATTGTACAAGTAAACCGCCAGCGTCCCCGACGCATCGCGCGGCCGCAGCGCTTCCAGGCGCACGATCAACTCATGCCCCACGATCCATTCCTCCAGCCAGCGCATGCTTTCCGCCGCCCAGTATTCCGGCTTTCCCTCCGTTCCCCGCAGCGCCGGGGCGGCTACTCCCAGCAACTTCATCCGTATTTGCTCCCCGTTATTGCCGATCCGTGCTACGACCGTATCGCCGCATTCGGCTTTGATGACCGCGACGTGTTTCCCCTCAAACCGTTCCCAGTCATTGCCTTGGTATCCGAACACCCCCCAGTGATCCAGTGCCACCAGTCCCAAGAGGCTCGTCAACACCGTCCGTCCCGCAGCCGTGATCCATCGTCGCCGCCTTCCCGCCGATCGCGCCTCGCTGGTCATCCTGGCGCCCATTTGTCCTTCCGTTCCAGTGGCCCATTTGTAATGTTTATTCGCCCGAGGGGCAGATTCTTCCTGGCCGCGTTTTTTGCGTGATCCGTCCCCAAAGATCCACGCTCCACGGCCCTCTCAGGCTTTTCCCAGCTCAAAGGCATCATGCACTAGTTGCAGGGCCCGGGGTCCGTCATCTTTGGCGATTATGCAACTGATCTTGATCTCGCTGGTGGTGATGTTTTGGATGTTGATGCGGGCGTCGGCCAGGGCCTTGAACATGCGCTGGGCCACTCCGGTATGGGCGCGCATGCCCACGCCTACGGCGCTTACCTTGGCCAGGTCTTCCTGGTAGCGTGCCTGCATCGGCGCCCCCAGTTGCGTGCAGAGCTTATCCGCCACCGGCTTTATGTCGGCAAGATCGCCGTGCTCGACGGTAAAGCTTATGCTGGCCGTGCCGTCATCCATCAGGTTCTGGATTATGTCATCGACGACGATATTGGCTCCGGCGATCTCGCCGAAGATACGCGCCGCCACGCCGGGATGGTCCGGTACGCACTTGAGCGTCACGCGGATAAGGTCTTTCTTGAGGGCGGCGCCCGATACGACGATATGTTCCATGTTCTTCATCTCCGCGACGATCCAGGTCCCCTCGTTTTCGTTCTGGCTATTGCGCACGTGCAGGGGGACGTTGTACTTCTTGGCGAATTCCACAGCCCGGGTCTGAAGCACCGAAGCCCCCAGTCCCGACAGTTCCAGCATTTCATCGTAGCTTATGCGGTCGATCTTGCGGGCGTTGGCGACGATGCGCGGGTCGGCGGTGTAGATGCCGTCCACATCCGTGTAGTTTTCGCACACGTCGGCCTTGAGGACCGCCCCGATGGCCACCAGGGTGGCGTTGCTCCCCCCGCGCCCCAGGGTGGTGTAATCACCCTCCGGAGTCACCCCTTGAAACCCGGCGATTATGACGATCTTTCCGATTTCCAGTTGTTCGAAGATGCGTTGCTTGTTGATGGACTGGATGCGGGCCTTGGAGAACGCGTGATCGGTCACCAGCCCGATCTGTCCGCCGGTGAAGCTGATGGCCTGGTGTCCCTGGCCATGAATAGCCATGGCCATCAAGGCTATAGTCACCTGTTCCCCGGTGGCCAGGAGTTGGTCCATTTCGCGTTTTGGCGGGTTCTGGCAGACCTGGCCGGCCAGCTTGATCAGGTCATCGGTGGTATCCCCCATGGCGCTGACTACCACCACCACCTGATGGCCCTTTTCCTTGGCGGCAATCGCCTTCCTGGCCGCCTTATGAATGCGCGCGGCATCCGCCACGCTCGAGCCTCCAAATTTTTGTACAATCAAACCCATAATGGCCGATTATAGCCGCTATTTTGCTCCGTGCGAGGGGGCGAGCGCGAAAAGAGTGCGGTTTGTCGCGCCGCCGCCCTGGGAAGCCAAGCGAGTCAAGGGTGGATAAGAGGCGGGGCAGCGCGCAGGTCGCGGGTGGATGGCGTGGAGGAGCAGGAAGCTTTGTGATTGGGCGCCTGGCCCTATCTTCGGCCTTCCGCCTCTTGTGGACCTGGTTTCCTTGCCATCTCGATCTTTACGTTTTTCACCTTCGCCGGCTCGGCGCTGAGGACGGTTAACCGCGTTCCCTGATGCTCAAATTGCGTTCCGGCGGGGGGAATGCGGCCCAGCGTGTTGGATATGAAGCCACCGAGCGTATTGTACCCGGCGTCTTCCGGCAGTGCCAGGCCCAGCCTCCGGTTTAGTTCGTCCAGTTCCATCCGGGCATCGGCTTCCCAGGCGTGTTCGTCCAACCGTTTGAGCAGCGTGGGCTCCTGCGGTTCGTGTTCATCGGTGATGTCGCCCACCAATTCCTCGAGGATATCTTCGATCGTCACCATGCCGGCCGTGCCGCCGTACTCGTCCAGCACGATGGCGATGTGTACCTTCTGCATGCGGAATTCCTGGAGCAGGTCCCGCAGCGGTTTGGTCTGGGGAATGTAGACCGCCGACCGCGCCGCCGAGCGGATGTCGAACTGCTCGGGGGGTTGGCCGATGTGTTTCAGAAGGTCGCGGGCGTAAAGGATGCCGATGACGTGATCCAATGTGCCTTCATAGACCGGGATTCGCGAATACCCGCTCTCTTCAAGGGTTTGTTTCACCTTGGCCAGCGACGAATCCAGCGGCAGGGCGACAATCTGGGGACGGGCGGTCATGATCTGCCCGCATTGGGTGTCCCGGAACTCGATGACCGACTGGATCATCTCCCGCTCCTGCTTGTCCACCACGCCTTCCTTCTCTCCTTCCTCGACCGCCGAGAGAATGTCATGCTCGATTTGGTCGCCTTCCCCGGCGGCGCGGTTCATCATGGTGTCGATGGCTCCGCGAATGCGCAGAACCGGCAGCATGGCCAGGCGCAGCCACAGCAGTAGGGGGGCACATAGGCCTAGGATCTGTTCGGCGGCGGTTCTGGCCGCCGCGCCCGGCAGGATCACCGAGCAAGACACGGTGGCAACCAGGGCCAGGCATGCCGCCCAGAGGTAATGCAGGGGCTGGCGGCCTGCGGCATCGAAGAGCCACAGCATCTCTAGGAGAATGAGCAGGTTGAAGACCAGACGCCCCAAGGCCATTATAAAGAGCAGGTCAGCGCTGTTATTGATAATGGGCATCAGCCGGTCGGACCAGCCATGGCTCTCAAGGTATTCACCCAGCCGGGGCCGGGAAAAACGGCGCAGGCTTTGCCACAAAGTGGAGAAAAAGAAGGATGCGGCCCAGGCCAGGCCGATGCCGGCTATAGTGATGATCATTGCCGATCCCCCGTCGGCGTGCCGGCGGCAAATACCGCCCCGATTCCCAGTTGCTTAAGAATCTTGTCCTCGATCTTGTGCATGGCAGTGTATCCGGCGGGCGTTTTATCGTCCCAACCGCATAAGTGCAACATGCCGTGCAAGGCATACAGCAGTATTTCATTGCGTACCGGACGCCGACGTTTGGCCGCTTCGGCGCTGGCCACCGCAAGGCAGACGACCACCTCGCCGCCGATTACCCGCCCGCGGCTGTCGCAATCCAGCGGGAAGCTGAGCACATCGGTCGCCGTGCCCACTGCCGAGAACCTGCGGTGCAGAGCCGCCATCCGCCGCCCGTCGACGAAGCCCACCGACAATTCCGCCAGCGGCGCCCGCACCATGAGCCGCGCCGCCTTCAGGTGCCTGGCGACAAAAGCGGCGTGTCTCCTGTCGTTTCCCGGCGTCAAATGCAGTACAAAGCGGCTGGACATCACTGTTATTGTAGCAGGAACATTGGTTGAAGGTCAGTGGTCAACTACTGGCGAAGGGGAATCGGATCGGCTGCCGGCGCTGGAGCATCTGCGTCTGTGGTTTCCTCGGCTGTTCGACCAATCCCCGACACGCCATACCGGCACTGCGCCACGGCAAGCAATCCCCGCATGGTCTGCCTGTGCGTTTGGCCGCCGGTCGGTTAAGATGACATTGTGAAAGAACGCATACAGAAAATACTCGCCAACGCCGGAGTTGCTTCCCGCCGCAACGTCGAGGAGATGATTCGCCAGGGCCGTATCGGCGTAAACGGCGACATCGTCCTGGAACTTCCCATCCTCATCGACCCGGCCAAGGATCGCGTCGAAGTCGATGGCGAGCCCCTGCGCCTGGCCAGCGCCAAGAGCGAACCGCGGCTATATCTACTGATGAATAAGCCCAAGGGCGTTTACAGCACCAACGTGGCCCAGGGCGAGCAGACCCGGGCCATCGACCTGCTCCCGCCGAATCTGCCCGGCCGCGTTTATCCGGTGGGGCGTCTGGATAGCGAATCCAAGGGCCTGCTCCTGCTGACCAACGACGGCGACCTGACCAACCGGCTCACCCATCCGCGCTACGGGGTGCCCAAGACTTATCGGGCTGTGGTAGATGGGTACATCGAAGGCGACACGGTTCAGCAGCTTGTCCAGGGCGTCTGGATGGGCGACCCCAAGAGCGGCAAGGGTTTCAAGACCGGGCGCTGCCACGTAACCATTGTCTCGCGCAACCGACGACTGAGCACCCTGGAAATCACCGTCCGCGAAGGCCGAAATCCCGAACTCCGCCGCATGCTCGCCCGGCTCAAACACAAGGTGCGCGAGTTAACCCGCACCCGCATGGGTCCACTGACCCTGCATGGATTGGCCCCCGGCGAGGTGCGCACCCTGACCCCGCGTGAGGTCCGCCAATTGCAGAACGCAACCCGCGAAGAGGCGGCGCCGACAAATGGGCAACATGATCAACCAACGCCTGTCGGAGGCCATGACGAGGGAGATGAACAATAGTGTGGGCAGGCGGCGTAGGTTCTGGTCTTGGGGTACGTGTATCGCCGAGGCCGGCTTGACGCGGTTCAAATCCGGTTGCCCAGACTTAACGGTACAAAAGGCCGTTCTGCGAGATGCAGACGGCCTTCTCGTTGCCAAATCAATAGTTACAACATTCCCAGCGGTTCAATAGAGACCCTTCTAATGATCGGTTTTAGAGGGGGGTGTAACAGGATTTGAACTATCCTGCGTTTTCAGGCGGATTTCGCGGTTTTGCGGATGGCTCGGTATCAGTTGGGTTTTCAATCGAAATGGGATCGCACCCCCTCTTACGCTTATGCAGAAAGGCATCTTATTTGAAGGATTATGCGCTTCCCTTGGTTTTATGTCCACTCATACGGACGGAAAACCAGCCGGGGCGCGGGACTCGTCTATTTGATCCTGATTGTAGTCTGCGATGGCAGCGGGAACATGGACCAAGGCTCCGGCGTCATCCCTCAGGCGTGAGCACAGTCGGAACACTTATCAGCCCGCTCACAGAACTGAATAATTCACGACCCCACAGATTTCAGTCCTGGCCAAAACCTCGTTCTCAGTCCAGAAACGCAGAAAAAGTTCAATTGGTGTCCTTTCACCCCGATTTTGGCGGCTTCGCCGCCAAAATAGAGCAGTGGAGCATGAGACCAGTAGAGCAGGAGAAGCAAAAATAACTTCCGGACCACAACTTGCCGCTCCACTGCGGTCCACTGTTCTACTGATCTACTGTTCCGGCATTTCGATCGCCTGACTTCTGCATGGCCTCGGCAACTGCCGGGGCCACCAGCATTTACAGGGCGGTTCAAATGAGCGATATCACAAAGGCGATTGCCCTGGCCCTTGCGTCCGCATAAGGTATTCTTAAAGCGAGGTTTGACCTCGATCTGAGGTGTCAGCATTGGACTGACAGTCAATGGCTCGCGCTTGGCGACTTAACAGAGAAGACCTATGGAGATCAAACGAACTGGCTCTCACTCATCGGGCGAGGGTCCGGCTGATTGGTTCACTGGCGCCGTTCGGATCGAGCCGCTGTTCGACGCCCCGAATCTCGCCCGTGTTTCCGGGGCCAGCGTCACGTTTGAGCCCGGCGCCCGCACCGCCTGGCACACGCACCCGCTCGGCCAGACGCTGATCGTCACGGCAGGCCGCGGCTGGGCGCAACGTGAGGGCGGCCCGATAGAGGAGATCCGCCCCGGCGACGTGGTCTTGTTCGCGCCCGGGGAGAAGCATTGGCACGGAGCTGCGGCAACCACAGCGATGACGCACATCGCCATTCAGGAGAAGCTCAACGGTAAGGCCGTGGACTGGATGGAAAAGGTCAGCGACCAGCAGTACCAGAAGCCCACCACAAGTGAGTGAACCATCGTGAATGCTTGGACCCTGAACAACTGCGGAACTCGCCGATCGCGCCGGTCTGGCAACGGTGTTCCTCGTCAGCACGCTGGTCGCCCTCGCGTCCGCCGCCGTCACCATCAGGTTCATTCCGGAAGAAAGGTCCGTCTGATTCAAATGAGGCAACATGCCGCACGTGATCGTAAAACTCTGGCCGGGGAAGTCGCAGAATCAGAAGAAGCAACTGGCCGAACGGATTACGCAGGCCGTGATGGACGTCCTGCATTACGGCGAGGAGTCGGTTTCCGTCGCATTTGAGGAGATCAGCTCCAGCGACTGGAAGGGAAAGGTCTACACGCCGGACATCATCAACCAGCCCGAGAAGCTCTACAAGAAGCCTGGATACCGGATGTGACGAATGTGAAGACCGCGAAGAGAGAGACTGCGCAGGAGGCGTGCCGCCATGCCGTTTTATGAACGAAGCCCGGTTCGAATTCACTACGAGGAGCATGGGGCCGGCTTCCCGCTGCTGCTCATCCCCGGAGGCGGGCTGAACTCCACCATTGCTCGGCTGAGGGGTGGCGATCCCTTCTACGCCATCGAGGAATTCAGTCGCGAATACCGATGTATCGTGGCCGACCTGCGCAACGCCTACGACGGCCAGTCCTCCGGCCCCCTCGAAGCAGAGAGGCCATGGGACTCGTACACTGACGATCACCTCGGTCTTCTGGGCCACTTGGGCATCGACCGGTTCATGGTCATGGGGTTCTCGATTGGCGGCATCCTCGCCTGGAACCTGCTGAAACACGCACCACACCGCATCGTCGCCGCGGTGCTGGTCGAACCAAGCGGCTCGCGCCCCGAGATGCGCGACCTGTTCTATCAGACCAACATCACCGGCTGGGGATCGCAGCTCCTCGAACGTCGGCCCGACCTCAAGGCAGAAAGCGTGGATCGGTTTCTGACGAATATGTACCGCACAGATCCCGATTTCGTGTTCACGGTCACCCGCGAGTTCGTGCGCCACTGCACCACCCCGTTGCTGTTCCTTCCCGATGATGGCGTTCCGCAGCACACCTCCGCTGTGGCAATGGAGGCGGCGATGCTGGCCCCCAACGCCGAAGTCAGCATTTTTCCGTGGAAACAACCCAAGGAGAGGATTCCTTTAGCCATCCGCCACGTCCGCTCCTTCCTTCGCGCCCACCGGCCCTTTGAGGCATAGGCGCCCGCGCATAATGAACGACAAGGAGATCGATTATGAAAGGAACTGTCCTTTACGGCCAGCGCGACATCCGCTTTGAGGACCGCGAGACGCCGAGGATCGAGAGGCCCACGGATGCCATCATCCGCATGACCGCAACGTGCGTGTGCGGATCGGACCTTTGGCCCTACCGGGGCATCCAGCCGATCAACGGCCCCCAGCCGATGGGCCACGAATACTGCGGCGTCGTCGAGGAGGTCGGAAACGCGGTGAGGAATGTCAAGCCGGGGCAGTTCGTCATCGGCTCGTTTGCCGCCTCCGACAACACATGCCCCAACTGCCAATATGGCTACCAGTCTTCCTGCGTGCAGCGAGAGTTCATGGCGCGCGCAAGCCCCGATCCTCCGCGTGCCGCAGGCCGATGGCACGCTCGTCCCCACGCCGGGAACGCCTCCGGATGACTTGGTGCCGAGCCTGCTTGCGACCTCCGACGTGCTGGGTACCGGCTGGTTCGCCGCCGACGCGGCCAATGTCAAGCCGGGGGTGACTGTGGTTGTCGTCGGGGATGGCGCGGTGGGGCTGCTCGGTATGCTGTCGGCCAAGCAGATGGGAGCCGAGCGGATCATCGCGATGAGCCGCCACGCGAAACGGCAGAAGCTTGCCCGCGAGTATGGCGCGACCGACATCATCGCCGAACGCGGCGACGAGGGCGTGGAGCGCATTATGGAAATGACCAAGGGCATCGGTGCCGACTCGGTGCTGGAATGCGTCGGCACGCAGGAGTCGATGACGCAGGCGATCCACGCCACTCGCCGGGGTGGGCACGTCTCCTACGTCGGTGTTCCCCACAGCGTGGCGCTAAAGGGCGAGGAACTGTTCTACACGCACGTCCACCTCCACGGAGGTCCCGCGCCTGTGCGTCGTTACTTGCCCAAGCTGATCGACCTTGTGCTGGACTGCAAATTCAACCCAGGAAAAGTGTTCGACCTAACGCTGCCCCTCGATCAAGTGGCTGAGGGTTACCGGGCGATGGATCAGAGGCAGGCGATCAAGGTGCTGTTGCGGCCATGAAGGAAAGCAACGTTTCGCTGGAGTCGCCGTTGTCATGCAGCCAGGAGCATCTGTTGAAGTGGTGGCTCCAAGTCAAACGCGCTCCGAACGAAAAGTTCTAATGGTGTCCAGTCACCCCGACTTTCGTCGAATGAAAGCCCTCCGGCTGAACACGGAGGGCTTTCTCGTTGTCCCACTTGGAGTTACGATTTCTCTGGTCGGCGACGGTTCAAACCAGTCGCAGGGGTGACTGATTTGAAAAACCGCCGCTCACAGCGAGAGGCTTGGTGATCACTTGATTGACCCGGTGACAGGAAACCTGCGTTTCGCCCTGCCAGACTGGAGCGTCGGGCCCGGGCTTACACATGGCGGCTTCCGCGCATCGGAGGTCGGGCACTCGGCCGAACCGTTCGTGGCGAATGCTCCTTACTCGTCGTACAAGCTTACGGCCTGCTGCCAATCCGGCGTAACCTTCGTTGTTGTGCTCTGGTTCAACGGTGAGCGACTCTACCGCACATCGCTGGCGATCAGTGAGGCAGAGTACGGGAGCTCATGAGGCGATTGGTCACGAGAGAAAGAAGCCGCTCGACAGGCTGCCCATGACGCATGGCTGAGGAGTACCTTGCCGCAAGGGGAGCAGAGGTTCGAGTGGGGCGACGTGTCCTCGATCTTCGATGATGCAGATTGCGGAAGCATCGGCTCTCCAGAACCCCGTGGCTCAGGCGGTTGGAGCACGCCTGTCCAAGCCTCCCGAGGGCGACGGGTTCTGGGACGCTACCCACTTGTGCCAGATGGCCAGGTTACTTGCCCAGCGCGGCTACTCGGCGGCGCGATGTGCGCTGTACGGGGCACTCCACAAGAATCCAGCCTCGCTCGACCTTATCGGTGCCGAGGATCACTGGCTCAACTCATAACCATCACCAGGGCAAACCCATCGTAGCCCTTGGCGCCCACCGTCTGTATCTCCGTGGCGCTGACGCGCGGCTCGGCGGCGACCAGCTTGTTGAATTTGCGGACGCCTCTTATGGCGGCATCACGGCTGGTGGCATCGATCACCCGGCCATCCCTGATGACGTTGTCGACAACGATTACGCTGCCGGGATGCGCTAGCTTCAGAGCCCAGTTGAAGTATTCGGGCATGCTGGACTTATCGGCATCGATGAAAATAAAATCGAAGGGTTCCTGTCCCTCGGCCAGTAGTTGGGGCAGTGTCTGCTTCGCCCGGCCCAGACGCACTTCAACCCGATCGCCTAGTTT